>Ga0316579_10000324_pt1 | contig 14881 bp, 12 predicted proteins | sample J5NA_2_FD_203074 | JGI IMG/M metagenome (GOLD analysis project Ga0316579, IMG submission 203074) | Rhizosphere microbial communities from salt marsh grasses in Alabama, United States - J5-7_160517rDrA | ecosystem: Host-associated > Plants > Roots > Rhizosphere | place: USA: Alabama | collected... | reverse complement strand
CGGGTGGGACAACCTGCAAGCACTGTGCAAGTCATGTCATTCAAAGAAGACGGCCCGCGAGAGTGGCTTCGTGCGGGGTAAGGGGGATCAAATCCCTGGGGCCTCTTAGGCCGAGACCGCCACGGAAGCCTTGAACGCGAGTGCGCAAGATAGACATGGGGGGGACAGGGTAAATCGGATGTCTTGCATGGACACTTGCTGGGATTCATGCTCTGAGGAGAGAGCACATGGATCGCACGTGGCATGAGCTGGGCAGCGACCTGATACATGGGAGCCAGCGGCAGCAGCAAGCTGGCGGTATGTTGGTCTACCCGATCTGCAGAGTGTCTTCACAAGTCAGTTGGTGGTGGAAGACGTGGGTGCCTCACAGAGAGAGGCGACGGACCGCCAGGATCTCAAGAGCACTTCTGTCTTTGCAATGGTCAATTCATCAAAGAGAGTGTCAAAGAACCTATGCGAGGCGAGCTATAGGACTCATGGCGTGTCGTAGACTGGTTTCCTGGGCTACTGATCTTCCCCGCGGCGCTTCTTCCTCGTTCTGCTTCAGCAAGCTAAGCGTGGAGCGCCTTCCCAAACACATCGTGCGCAGCTTCCATAATCGCTTCGCCCAGGGTCGGATGGGCATGCACAGTCCGGGCCACCTCATCCGGGGTCAGTTCCCAGGTGCTAGCCAGGACCAACTCGGGTAGCAGCTCCGTCACTTCAGGGCCAACCAGGTGGCCACCAAGGATCTCGCCTGAAACTGCGTCGGCCACGATCTTGGCAAATCCATCGCGCTCACCGAGGGCCAATGCCTTGCCATTGGCCAAGAACGCGAAGCGACCCACATTGACCTGGTGACCCCGCTCGGTGGCCTGTGCCTCGCTCAGCCCAAAGCTGGCGACCTGAGGCTGACAGTACGTACAGCGTGGCATCGCTTCGTAGTCGAGCGATGCGGTTTCGGAGCCGGCAATGGTCTCCGCCGCAACGATGCCCTGGGCCGAGGCAACATGGGCCAGGGCCAGCTTGCCGGTGACATCTCCGATGGCATAGATGCCGGGCACATTTGTGCGCATGAACTCATCCACGACGACGCTGCCCCGATCTACCTGCACGCCAAGCGCATCGAGCCCAAGGTTCTCGACGTTGGGCCGAACGCCGATGGCTATGAGCGCTCGCTCGGCCTCAAGCACCTGCTCTCCTTCCTTCTCGCTGGAAACACGGACCTGGACGCCATGTGCCGCCGTCTGGATTCCGTCTACGCGGGTGCCGGTGAGCAGCCTGACCTTGCGCCGCTTGAAGGCGCGCTCCACCACGGCGCTGGCTTCTTCTTCCTCCAGAGGTAGTACTCGGGGGAGCATCTCGACGACCGTCACCTCTGCGCCGTAGGTCTGCCAGATGTGGGCAAACTCCATGCCAATGGGCCCAGCTCCGATGATGACCACAGATGCGGGCAGATCGCGCAGGACGATAGCCTCACGATAGGTCATGATCCATTCCCCATCGGGTGTAACGCCGGGGATGCTTCGCGCCCTCCCGCCGGTGGCGATGATGACGTTGCGCGTCTCAAGAGCGCGCACGGTGCCATCGCCGAGGCTGACGTTCACCTCCGTTGCCGCTCCGAGCACCCCCTCCCCCATGACGACGTCGATCTGGTTCTTGCGCATCAGCGTGTCGACGCCCTTCACCAGACGCTCTGACACCTTTCGACTGCGATCCACGGCCGCGCAGAGGTCCGCCTGGAAGCCGTCGACTGTGAATCCGAACTCCTTGCCCTCTCCCAACAGGGAGATGACCTCGGCAGTGCGCAGCAGGGCCTTGGTTGGGATGCAGCCCCAATTGAGACATACCCCACCCAGGTGTTCCTTCTCCACGAGGGCAACCCTGAGCCCTAGTTGCGCTGCGCGGATGGCTGCCACATAGCCACCGGGGCCTGCACCGATCACGGTAACGTCGTACTGTGTTCCTGTCATCTTGCCTCCCACCAACGAACGTCTTCCCAGCCACATCTATTTCTTGTCGTAGCCGAGCGCTCGTTGTGACGAATTCACACACGATGTCTGCTGCAAGCAGGCTCGTCATGTCAGCCGGATCAGCGGAAGCAGATGCTGCGGTCCGCTCCGTCGACCGGGTCCTTGGACCACTGGGGTTACGTTAGCCGGCAAACTTGGGCTCGGGCAGCCCCTGAATGTCGGTGTGCACGACCCACAGGTCGCCGCTGCCCGGCGCAGCGACGCGTTCTTCATCCGTCAACCACCCCCAAGCACTGGTCACATACAGATCCTTCAGGGCGGGCCCACCGAAGCAACAGGCGACCGGATTCGGCACGGGCATCTTGATCACGCGTTCGATTTTGCCTTCAGGGTCATAGCGGGTGATACACCAACCGCCCCACTGCGGACTCCAGACTCCTCCCTCAGCGTCCACGGTCAAGCCATCGGGAAGACCATCAGCCTCGGGCACGGTGGCGAAAACACGGCGATTCTCAATCTCTCCTGTGGCAGGGTCAAAGTCGAAGGCGAGCAGCGCCTCGGCGAACTGGGTGGTCACATACATCGTCTTGTTGTCCGGGCTCCACCCCAACCCGTTGGAACAGGCCAGACCACCCGTCATCGTGTGTACAGAGTGGTCAGTGTCCAACCGGTAGAGCGAACCCTCTGGTCGAGATTGATCGTCGGGGTAGGTCGACCCGGCCCAGAAACGACCCTGCCGGTCGGCCGAACCGTCGTTGAAGCGGACATCGGGGTTGTCTTCCTCGGGATCGCCGAGAAACTGTTGTTCACCGGTCCGTTCATCCCAGAGGTAGAGGCCGGTGCGACTGGCAAACACAAAACCGCCTCCCTGCCGCCGGGCCATTCCGGTCACGGGAATCCCTGGCGACCACTGCTGGAACGCACCGGTCGCTGGTTCCAGGCGGAAGACGGTGGGCTTTGACCAGATATCCAAGAAGTAAAGGGCCTGCTCGTCCACATCCCAGCGCGGGCTCTCGCCCACTTCCATATCTGCTTTGGCTACGTGCTCGATTTCGAACATGGAACTTTTCCTTCCGGAATACCCTTGGGCATCCCATCCTTGGTCTCCCCGACGGCTTCCTCGGTAGCGCCAAAAGTCAAGGTCGCGGCCCAGTCAACCTTTCTCGTGAGCTGTACCCAGTTGCCGTACCTGGCCCTGACCTCTGCGACATCCATGCTGGAATGGGATCGATGGGGTTGAGGCCATTAATGCCTGAATCGATGAGCATGTCAAGGATGGGCCGCACTTGGCCATCTTCAGGGTTAGATCCACCGAGAGTTTGGCAACGCTATCTTACCACCTCGGGTCAATCCCTGGCTTGGATGCTCTACTGCCACTGCCAGGCGTCGAGCAAATGTGCAATGTCTTCAAAGAGAAAATCGGGTCCAAAAGCTTCCATCTCGGCCCGGCTGGATGAACCAGATAGTACGCCAATGGTCCTGCATCCGGCCTGGCGACCCCCGGCCAGGTCGGTATCCACTCGATCACCGAGAATTGCTGTCGTATGCGGTTGAGCATCCATCACCTGCATGGCCAGCTCAAACATGGTTGATTCTGGCTTCCCGATAGCCACCGGCTCTGTCTCAGATGCAGTCTGCAGGGCGGTAATCATCGATCCGGTGCCGGGCAGCAGGCCCTCGTCTGTGGGCTGGGTGGGATCGAGGTTGGTGGCGACAAACAGTGCACCACTGCGGATCAGCAGCGATGCCCGTTTGAGCTTTTCGTAGGTCACGTCCCGGTCCATGCTGGCTACCACCACAGCCACGTTCTCGTCGGCCAGGACAAAGCCTTCTTCCAGAATGGCTTCACGCAGCGAATCCATCCCAAAGACGTGCACCCGGGTACCGGGTGGATAGGAGCGAGCCAGGTAGCGCGCCGTAGCCTGTCCAGAGGTGAGAACCTGTGCCGGATCAATCTCTATACCCATACGGGCCAGCTTGTCTGCGTACTGCTGGGGAGTACGGGTGGAATTGTTGGTGACCAGGACAAAAGGGATGGGTCGCTCCCGCAGGAAAGCGATGAACTCGGGCAGCCGCGGCAGTGGCAGGTCTCCCCGGTAGAGCACGCCGTCCATGTCGATAAGAAGATGCGAAACATCCAGGATGGTTGTCACGTTTCGCTCCGCTGGTGGTTACGTGCTGTCACAGCTGGCTGAGATGGTCCCACGGCCCTTGCATAGCCGCCAACAGCCGCTGGTACTCGGCATAGCGTGCCAGGTAGTGCGGCGTGGCCTCGAGATTCGGTTCTTGCCGCCGGTCGAGCCGGACGGCTTGGCCAACCGCCTCGGCGTGGTTGCGATACACACCCACACCGATACCGGCACAAATGGCTGCCCCCCGCGCCCCCAGCTCAGACCCCTGAGGCACCTCCATGGGCAACTGCAAGGCATCGGCAAAGATCTGGGTCCAGACCTGGCTGCGAGATCCGCCCCCGGTCAGCCGCGCTACGTCCATCTGCGCCCCGGCGGCGCGTAGCTTCTCGATGTGGGCTAAATGGCAGTAGGCTACTCCCTCATACAACGCCCGGACGACGTGCGCTTTGGTGTGCCAGCCGGCGATCCCGTAAAAGCCTGCCCGAGCTGTGGGCTGCACATTCGAACCATACAGGAAAGGATGGAAGATGATGTCGGTTCCACCCGGCGGCAGGCTGGCAACCATCTGGTTGCAAAGCTCATACACCGAGATGCCCCGCTTTTCCGCCTCCATCCGCTCTTCACCGCAGAACTGGTTGACGTACCACTCCAGGTTGGTTGCCGAAGTAGGGCTGGCCTCGATGGTCAGCCACAGGCCCGGCACGGTATAGCAGGTCGTCATGAACAGGGCGGGATCAACCAATGGCTCGACCGTGACGATCTCGTTGATGCTCCAGGTACCAGCCACGATGCAGCATTGGCCGGACCGGACCACGCCGGAGCCCAAGGCCGAGGCATCCACGTCAAAGAGGCCGCCAACCACTGGCGTGCCGGGAGCCATGCCTGTAGCCCTGGCGGCCGCCGGCGTGACTTGACCTACCACGTCAAAGCTCTCGGCCAGCCTGGGCATAGCAGCCCACAGTTCGCTTAGGCCGTACGCTTCCAGCAGATCCCTGGAATAGCGCTTTTGCCTTACGTCCAGCAGGCTGGTGCCGCTCATGTCAGTGTAATCGCTGACGACCTCGCCGGTCAGGCAGTAGGTGAGATAGTCTTTGCACATCAGCACGGCGCCGATCGACCCATACACCTCGGGCTCGTGGCGCTTGATCCAGGCAAGGAGTGCGTTAGGCTGGGCCGGCCAGAAGGACTGGATGGTGTACGGAAAGACCTGACCATGCAGCTCCCGGGCATTCCATTCGTCGATGATGCCCGCAGCACGAGTGTCCATGGACTGGATCCCGGCCCGGGCAGGCCGCCCCTGTTTGTCGAGGAGGTACAAGCCGTTGCCGTGACCGGTGCTGCCGATGCCTACAATCTGCTTGGGGTCGATACCGGAGCCCTCGATCGCCTCGCGGATGGCCTCGGCCGTATCGTGCCACAGGGCGTCCATGCTGCGTTCTGTCCAGCCTGGATGAGGATACTGCGGCTCGATCTTCCGTATTGCGACTTGGACCTCGCGACCCTCCAGATCAAAGATGGCAGCTTTGGATACGGTGTTGCCACTGTCGACACCCAAGAGATACTTGCCCATCAGATTTTCCTCCAGGCGAACTTGACGCCGCACCCCGTGTGGGCAGAGGGTGTGGCTCCAGATCGAGCCTTACAAACACCAAGAATCCAGGGTCCCTGATTCCTCTGCCCGCCACGATGACAAGGATGATCGGGTGGCGGCGGCAGCCATGACCGGGCTTCCACGGGAGCGACGTACTTGCCCATAGACAGCCTTGCCAGTGACAAGGCGAGTCACTTCCCGGCGGCCCATAGCCTCCACAACGCCGACCACATCCTAGCCTGAGACCAGCGAAAAGGCGTCAATCTTTCCCAGGCGCTGCGCGCCACAGTGCTAGATCAACAGGTAGGGATTCTCGAGTACGGCCTTGAGATCGGCCAGGAAGCGTGCCCCTGTAGCTCCGTCCACAATGCGATGGTCAGCAGACAGGGTGAGCCGCATCGTAGGTCGCAACTCGATCTGGCCCTCGACATCGAGCGGCGTGTTCACGATTTTGCCCACAGCCAAGATGGCTGATTCGGGCGGGTTGATGATGGCAGTGAACGACTCGATGCCAAACATCCCCAGATTCGAAATGGTGAAGGTGCTGCCTGCCATCTCTGCCGGGGTCAAGCGCTTGGTCCGGGCCCGTTCCACCAGGCCAGCCAGCGCGATCACGACCTGTTCCAGATCTTTGCTCTGCGCTTCGCGGATCACGGGCACAATGAGATAGTCCTCAATGCTGGTGGCAATGCCGATGTGGACATCTTCCCAGAGGATGATTTCGTTCCCGTTCAGCGATGCGTTCAGGTAGGGATGGCGGGGCAATGTCCATGCCACGGCGCGTGCCAGAATGGCCGTGAAGGACAGCCGGAACCCGGTTCTCTGCTCGATCGAGGCCAACAGGCGCGAGCGCAGCCGTGTGGCCTCCGACATGTCTACCGACAGGGTCAAGACAATATGTGGTGCTGTGAATGCACTGTGGGCCATTCGCTCGGCGATGATCTTGCGCGGGCCGGCGAGGGGCACCACCTCTTTCTGCCGGGCAGTGGGAAGAGGCACCTGAACGATAGGGGCAACCGCCATCGGGATGCCCGGCTGTGCCGCAGCGGGCAGTGTCTGGGCCTTGGGTCCCTCCTCGGCAAAGGCCAAGACGTCGGCCTTGTGGATGCGGCCGCGTGGTCCGTGTCCCTGTACCAGGGCGAGGTCCACGCCCAGCTCGGAGGCCAGGCGGCGGGCTACGGGTGTGGCTCGGAACTTGCCGTCGTCAGGACCGGGTGCAGCGGCCTCTGTCCCATCAGAACGATCCGTTTGGACTGGCGCGGGCGTAAGGGCAGCTTCCTCGACCACAGCGGCAGGCGGGACGGTCGCCTCGGCAGGCAGATCCTCCCCCGGTTCCAGAATATAGGCGATCACTTCAGTGACCGGGATCACGTCATCAGGCTTGGCCGTCACGCCGGCCAGAATTCCAGTGGCTGGCGACTCGATCTCGATGCTGGCTTTGTCGGTCGTGATCTCAAAGAGTGGCTCGCCTTTCTCTACGTGCTCTCCTTCCCCCTTCAGCCACTCTACAAAGGTCCCGGCTTCCATGACCATATCGACTTTGGGCATTATCACTGCCGTTGCCATGGTTAGTTCCCCTCCAGCGCCAGAGCGCGTGCTGCAGCCACAATATCCCCTACCTGGGGCACGGCTGCTGCTTCCAGGGTCCTGTTGTAGGGAATCGGCACGTTGCGCCCGGCCAGTCGCCGGATCGGCGCGTCCAGGTAATCAAATGCCTCGCTGTCAGCGATGACCGCAGCCAACTCGGCCCCCACCCCCCCCGTAACCGGCGCCTCGTGGACGATGAGCACCCGTCCTGTCTTGGAGACGGAGCGAACAATGGTTTCGGTATCCAGAGGATTGAGCGTACGCGGATCTACCACTTCGACCTCGAGCCCCTCTGTGGACAGTTGCTCTGCTGCCTCCAGGGCGCGGGGGACCATGATCGAGTAGGCAATGATGGTCAGATCCCGTCCTTTTCGCTTGACGTCTGCCTTGGCCAGAGGCGTTGTGTACAAGTCTTCAGAGACTGGCCCTTTCATGCGATATAGAAGCTTGTGCTCCATAAATATGACGGGATTGTTGTCCCGGATGGATGCAACCAGCAGTCCCTTGACATCGGCAGGCGTTGACGGGGCAACCACCTTGATCCCCGGCGTATGCACGAACCAGGCTTCCAGGCTCTGGGAGTGCTGCGCCGCGGCCCCGGTGCCCGAGCCGGCAGGCGCACGGCAGACCAGGGGAATGCTGGCCTTGCCGCCGAACATGAAGCGCATCTTGGCTGCCTGGTTGACCAACTGGTTCATGGAGATGGTCAAAAAGTCCATGAACATGATCTCCATGACCGGTCGCATGCCCATCAGTGCGGCACCTGTCGCGGCCCCCGCAATGGCAGCCTCAGAGATGGGGGTGTCGCGAATTCGCTCGGGCCCAAACTCCTCCAACATTCCCCGGGTTACACCAAAGGCCCCCCCATAAACGCCGACATCCTCCCCAAGGATAAAGACCGTTGGATCACGACGCATTTCTTGGATTAGTGCCTCTCGCACCGCCTCCAGGTAGCTGATTTCGCGAGGGGCAGAGGTCCCTCCACCATTGTCACTCATGGCGCATACACCTCGTCCTCCAGGTTTTCCGGGCTTGGCTCCGGCATGGTAGCTGCCTCCTCTGCGGCGCGATCAATTGTCGCCTTGGCAGCGAGGTCGATGGCCTCTACCTCATCTTCTGACATCACACCACCTCTGAGCAGAACCTCCTTGAAGCGAAGGATGGGGCAGCGCGCTCGCCAGTTGTCAATCTCCGTCTGAGTGCGATACAGATTGCGGTCGCTTTTAGAGTGTCCACGCCAGCGGTAGGTGATATTGTCCACCAACGAGGGGCCATCACCCCGGCGCGCACGCTCCACTGCGGCACGAACCGCCTGATACACCGCCAGCACGTCGTTGCCGTCGACGCTTTTTCCAGGAATCCCGTAGGAGATGGCCCGGGTGGAAATCTGCTCGATATTCATGGCGCGCTGAACGGCCATCGACATGCCATACTGGTTGTTGTCGCAGATGAACACCATGGGCAGATCCCAGATGGAGGCCATGTTGAGTGACTCGTGGAATTCACCCAGGTTAGTGGCCCCATCGCCAAAGAAAGAGAGCAGCACCTGATCGGAGCGTTGCATCTGCAGGGCAAGTCCGATGCCGACCGCTGTCGGGATGCCGCTGGCCACCACGCCGGTGGCCCCCAGGTTACCGCCGGGAAGATCGGCAATGTGCATCGAGCCACCGCGCCCACGACAGTACCCTGGCTCCTTGCCAAGGAACTCGGCCATCATGATGGTAATATCGGCCCCCTTGGCAATGCTGTGTCCATGCCCCCGGTGGTGGTGAATGATCAAGTCCTCGGGCCCAAGAGCGGCAATGCTGCCAACGGGCGAGGCCTCCATGCCAATTGAGAGATGCATGGTGCCGTGCACCAACCCCCGGATGTAGAGTTCTTCGGCCTTTTCCTCAAAGTGCCGAGTCTCGCACATCTTCTGGAGCATCCAGGCCAGCTTCTCGTAACCCAGTTCGGCCAGAAGATCTCTCTTCTCGTCTATCAATATAGACACTCTGTCTTCAGCTTTCGCTCTTTCTGCGGTCGCCATAGGCCCTATCCTATTTCTGTTTCGAGCGTGGTCCCGAACTTGGGAAACACGGCATCGAGCCACCGTACTATCGAGAGTTCTGTCAACAGATTTCAGGTTAGCCCGACACGTCATTGGCCGTAGTCGTGTTTGTACATCTCGGCCGTCATCTCAATCTGCTCTTGAGTTAGGATGATGGGACCACCGGCCAGCATCGCAAAGTACGTGATCTTGGCGATATCCTCGACCTCCACGGCCATTTTGGTGGCCTGGGTGGCTGAATTGCCGATGGTAAAGACGCCGTGATTCTGCATGACGATAGCCAGCGACTTGCCGATCTTTTCGACAATCTCTTTGCCAATCGCCTCGCCGCCGATGGGCACAAAGCCACCAAGCGGGACCTCACCCCCCATCATGGCCGACGCAGTCAGGCATGGAGGGATCGGTTTCCCACGCGCAGCAAATGTGCTGGCATAGACCGAATGCGTATGGCCCACGCCAAGAACGTCGGGCCGGTGACGATAGAGGTACAAGTGCGTAGCCGTATCCATGGAGGGCTTTAGATCACCTTCTAGCACATTTCCCTCCAGGTCAACGACGACGAGGTTTTCAGGCGTCAGTAGCTCATACCGCACGCCGCTGGGCTTGATGACCACCAGATTCGTCTCAGGATCCCGCCCGCTGACGTTGCCACTGGTCATTTTGACCAGGTCGTTCTTGGGCAGTTCCAGGTTGCAGCTCCAAACCTCTTGGCGCAGTTGCTCCAACATCATGATTCACGCTCCATACCACACAGATTCATTTTTCCCTTGGCCAAGCTTCGGCCACCAGGCGGGCCACTAACTGGCGAGCGGCTACCACGGAAGCGAGGGCATCTTCCCCCGCCTCCATATCCGACCACATCTCGACCGTCATGGGCCCCCAGAAGCCGATTTCGGCCAAGGTCCGAAAGACCTCGCCAAAGGGGACAAGACCTTGCTCAAAAGGCACGCCTCGGACCACGCCGGGCGTCGTGTCCTTGACATGCACGGCGACCAAATGGCCGGCTGCCCGGCGCAACTGGTCGGCTGGATCGTAGCCTGCGGCGGCCAGATTGCCCATGTCCGGGTACAGTTGAAACCATGGTGAGTGCAAATGTTCGACGATGCGCAGGCCATTGTCGAGCGAATCCACGAACTCGAGGTCGCAATTCTCCAGGCCAAGCATGATGCCGGACGCACCGGCCCACCGCACGCCCTGCTCCAGGCCATCCAGGAAGCGAGCCTCGGTCCCTGAGAATGCAGGTTCGTAGAACACGTCGTAGCCCATCACCTGGACGATAGACAATCCGATATCCGCCGCGAACTCGATCGCCCTCTGCAAGATATCCAATGCACGCTCTCGGATCTGAGGCGAGGCACTGCCCAGGGGGTACTTGCGGTGACCACTCAAGCACATGGTCATGATGGGCACGCTGGTGTTGGCAATCGCCCGGCGCAAGTCGGCCCGCTGGGAAGACGACCACTCGAGGCGGGCCAGACGCCCCTCACTTTCGTCGATCGAGATCTCGACAAAGTCAAAGCCAGCCTGGGCTGCCAGACGCAGCCGCTCTTCCCAGTCCAAGTCGGGAGGCAGTGCTTTCTCGTAGATGCCAACTGGCATATGCCATGGCCTGGGGCGAGACGTCGAAGAAGTTGCAGCCATCAGATCACACTCTTTCCACTGCGGGTTGCTGCGACCCTGTGCCTGATCCGTGAAAGTCCCGCTCAAAAAGCTGCAGGATCCCCTGCGCCGCCGCCTCATCGGTGATCAAGGCATGCAGGTAGCCGCCGCGCAGTGCCCCGTAGATGGGAAGTGCCTTGGCCGCAGTAGCAGCCACACCGATGACAAGTGGGATCTGCCCGAGTTCCTGCAGCGACAGGCCGACAACGCGTTCCGCATACTCGTCAGCGCAAGGCTTGCCTTCAATGTCATAGATATAAGCACCGATCTCTCCGATGCCACCGCAGGTTTCGGCCACCCGTCTCATATCCTCTGCCGATAGCGCTGTGAACTCGACAAAGCGGGACTTTTCCGCTTCGACGGTGCCTACGCCCAGGAGTGCGATGTTGGCCCGGCGAGTGATGTCGAGGATCTCTTTGATCGGCGCCAGGGAGAGCAACATGTCCCGATGCTCTCTGGTATCGACAAAGGCGGGAGCATGAAGCCGGTAGGCTTGACCGCCCAACCGCTCCGCGAGCTGGGCCACCAGGTGGTTGACGTCGGTAGTGGCGCGGCCCTGGACGCCACCCAGTACGGGGGCGACTCTTACATCGTAGGCTCGGGATGATTCGATCGCTTGAACCACCGAATTGACGCCTGTTCCGCCGCCGATGCCGATGATGTCCCCATCGCGCAGGCGATCGAGCAGGTAGGTTGCCCCGGCACGGCCCAAGGTATGGGCATAGGCATCCACGTCTTCGGTGATGCGTGGGATGACCACTGCCTCTTGAATGTCAAAGATGGCCTTCAGACGGTATTCTAGATCGTAGAGATGCTGTAGGGGAGTGCGGATGGTGATTTCGACCATGCCCTGTTGGCGAGCTTGCTGAAGCAGGCGGTTGACCTTAGCCGTCGATAGCCCAAGACGACGCCCGACTTCTGCTTGGGTCAGTTCGTCCACATAGTATAGGTTTAGTACGCGGCCGATCAGGTCTTGATTCGTCATTGCCATGGTTACTGGTCCCTATCACCGTACGTTTCTTGGGTTGTACAGGGTGCCTCCGCTGAATCGCCCTACGCTGCGCTCATGCTGCGAGCCCGGTTAGCCAGCAGGGCATCGATCTCGGAGATATCCTGGGGATCTAGCACCCAGTCTCCAGCTTCTACTGTCCCTTCAATGTGAGATGCCTTGCGAGCGCCAACGATGGCGCTGGTTACCTCGGGACGTCTCAGGACCCAGGCGATGGCCAACTGGGCCACTGTCTTGCGGTGGCGCTCGGCGATGGGGCGCAGCCCATCGACCAGAGCCAGGTTAGCACTGAGCGCCGGCTCTCGAAAGTCGGGACTGTGGTCGCGGCGCCAGTCGTCGGCAGGCAGCGCCGCCACACGCTCCCGGGTCACACTGCCGGTCAGCAGTCCGCTCTGCAATGGGCTGTAGGTCAACACACCGATCTGATTCGCTGTACAGAAAGGCAGCAGATCTGCTTCGATGCCACGCGCCAGCATGCTGTAAGGCGGCTGCACCGAGGCAACCGGATGGATCCATTGGACGCGCTCTATTTGCGCCATGCTAAAGTTGGACACGCCCGCGTGGCGGACTTTGCCCTCCTTCACCAGGTCGGCAATGGTGCTCCAGCCCTCTTCCAGGTGCTCCTCATCGTGGGGCCAGTGAACCTGGTACAGATCGATGACGTCCACCTTCAGCCGGCGCAGGCTGGCTTCGCATTCGGCGCGCACGCTGGCTGCGGTAAGCCGGCCGTAGACATCGCCGCTTCCCCTGTCCCAGACCAGCCCGCACTTGGTGGCTACGAACACGCGATCGCGTCCTTCCAGTGCCCTACCCACCACCTCCTCGGCGTGGCCCAGGCCATAGGCAGCCGCACAGTCTACCCAGTTGATTCCCAGGTCCAGCCCGCGGCGGATTGCGGCGATAGAGTCCTCATCGTCCTGCTGGCCCCACGCCCATTGCCAGCCGGTACCGCCCAAGGCATAGGTACCCAAGCCCATGGTTGTCAGGTGCATTCCGGTGCTGCCGAGTTCCCGAGTTCGCACGATCCCCATTTCCTCCAGTTCAAACCAAGCGCCTGTCTGTCCCCCCAATGCCCCCTACGCCTGTACCTTTTCCTGCACCAGCCGATGGCTGAGGCTTTCGGCCATCATTCTGCCTCGCCTGGCAGCCAACATGAAGTGGAGCGCTATTGCTCGCCCACGGACATCGCAACACCCGACGGGAGCTCGGAGCCCGTGGCGGCCATCATCACCTTTTCTTCGGTGGCGGCCTGGCGTGAGAACTCGCCCGCCAGGCGACCCTCGTGCATCACCAGCACCCGGTCGCTCATGGCCAGCACTTCTGGCAACTCGGAGGAGATCATCAGAATGCCCACTCCCCGGGCTGCCAGGCCAGCGATAATGGTATGCATCTCGGCCTTGGCCCCCACGTCGATGCCACGGGTTGGCTCGTCCAGGATCAGCACCTTGGGGTCGCTGGCAAGCCACTTGGCCACAACAACCTTTTGCTGGTTTCCACCACTCAGGTTGTTGACGCGTTGCTCGCGGCTGGGCGTGCGGATGCCCAGATCGGCAATGAAACGGTCGGTGATCTGGCGCTCGGCGCGAGACTTTACAAGGGTGCCCCGCGTCAGTTCGCGCAGCACAACCAAGGTGGTATTCTCTCGCACCGACATGGGCAACACCAGGCCATGTTGTTTGCGGTCCTCCGGCACGTAACCCAGCCCCGCTCTCGTCGAGTCTGCCGGAGAGCGCATGGTCAGCGGGCAGCCGCCGATGGATACCTTGCCGCTAGGCGTTGGGCCTACGCCGAACAGTGCCCGGGCCAGATCGGTTCGCCCCGACCCCAGCAGCCCAAAGAGACCGATGATCTCGCCCTGATGGAGGGTAAACGAGATGTTGTCCAGGAGATCGGGGGTGGACAGTTCCTTGATCTCCAGGCAAGGGCAGCCAATCTCTGTGTCCTTGTCGGCGTACATCTCGCTCAGGTCGCGGCCAACCATCATTCGCACAACGTCGGTACGGCTTACCTCGTCGATCTGTTTTGTGCCCACTGTTTTGCCGTCGCGCATCACTGTGACCTGGTCGGCGATCTCAAAGATCTCTTCCAGCCGATGGGTGATGAAAATGATGCCCACGCCCTTGGACTGCAGCCCTCGTGCCACATCGAACAAGGTCTCGGCCTCGCGGGTGGTCAGAGCCGCCGTCGGCTCGTCCATGATGAGCAGCTTGGCCTGGTAAGAGATGGCCTTGGCGATCTCGACCATCTGCTGCTGAGCGACATTCAGGCGGGAAACCGGCGTCCGTGGGTCCAGATCGGCCCCCAACAAGCCCAGAAACTCTTTGGCTTGGCGCCACAGCTTGTCGTAGCGCACGAACCCACGGCTGGTGGGTATACGCCCCAAGAAGATGTTCTCAGCCACAGAGAGATTCTGCGCCAGGTTGAACTCCTGGTAAATGATGCTGATTCCCAGGTTGTCGCGGGCATGGATTGGATCGCGGGGCATCACCTCTTTGCCATCCATCAGAATGGTGCCTGAATCGGGCTGGTAGACGCCGGACAGGATCTTCATCATGGTGCTCTTGCCTGCACCATTCTCGCCCACCAGAGCCATGTTCTCCCCATACTTTACGGTGAGATTGGCCTCGTCCAACGCCTGGACGCCCGGGAAACGCTTCGACAGATCGTGCACCTCCAATAGAGGCTGTTCCATGCTCCACCCCCAGGGATTCAGCCCTGGTGGAGAGGGCTCTCACCCTCTCCACCAGACAGGATTACTGGCTGCTTACTTGTACGAGTCGATATTCTCCAGGGTCACTACCGTGATGCCCGTGTCCACACTCTCGGCTGTGCCCCCGGTGTTGAGCGCCGTCAGGCCATCGATGATATAGATGCCCATCTGCTTGGGCCGCTGCACCATCG
>Ga0316579_10000323_pt1 | contig 14885 bp, 13 predicted proteins | sample J5NA_2_FD_203074 | JGI IMG/M metagenome (GOLD analysis project Ga0316579, IMG submission 203074) | Rhizosphere microbial communities from salt marsh grasses in Alabama, United States - J5-7_160517rDrA | ecosystem: Host-associated > Plants > Roots > Rhizosphere | place: USA: Alabama | collected... | reverse complement strand
AGCGTAATCCGGGGAAGAAGACCATTCTCATCTTCTCCGACCTCAAGGAGGATCTGAAACCGGGCTTCGTGCGCAATATCCCTCTGCATCTCGACGGCTACGAGGTCGTCGCGCTCAACGTTACCAAGTTGCGCAGCGACAACGTCGACCCGCGCGAATATATGAAGCGCATCAAGCAATGGAAGGCCAAGGTGGAACGGGGCGGCGGCACGTGGCGCGTGATCAACGACTTGGAGCAGCTGGAAGGTATTTTCCAGGACTAAACAGCTCGGCATCGGTCTGATGCGGATTTATGGGGGCATCAGACCGGCCACGCACTATACTTCAACCCGCTCAACAGGGTTACGCAACCTCAGCTGAGCCTCACTGCAAGGCATCCCGTACGCGATAGAGTTTGTCGCGCACCGCCATGCCCAACTCAGTGACATCGGGGCGGTCCACCAAACCCAGCACGGCCGCCGGGTCCATGAAGGCCACGGTGGTGGCGCCATCCTCTTCCTGGCGCACAACGACATTGCACGGCAGCAACAAACCGATGTCCGGGTCCGCCTCCAGGGCGCGGTGCGCCAAGGGCGGATTACATGCGCCGAGGATACGATACGGCCGCTTATCGACGCCGAGTTTTTTCTTCAGCGTCGCCTGCACGTCGATATCGGTGAGCACACCGAAGCCTTCCTTGGCGAGCGCCTCGGTGACCTTGTCCACCACCTCGTCAAACGAACCGGGAACCCGCGTATGAAATCCGTACATAAAATACCTGCCTGTCTATATCTACACCGTCATAAAGAATCATTATTCATGACCGGCAACTAACACCGGCTGCACCGACCCTTCAACACCGCGGCGGTGCAGCGCGGCATCCTCCTCGGTGGCGATCACCTGCATGAAGCGCCGGCTTTCAATAGAGTTCTTATGCTTGGAATCGGCAGGTGAGTCCACTGCCAGCTGCGAGGCAAAGTCTTGACGGCTGTCGGTGGCAGCGGCGTAATCATGGTCGATCGCTTTGGCCAAGCTGGCACCGGCGGGCAACAAAACACTCAGCATCAGGATGCGTGCGAACTGTTTGTCCATATTGACCTCCGTTATCGAGCTTAAGCTATACGGGCTTGATCGATCGAAGTTCGGCGTCAAGCTGTGTCAAGCGGATCCCGGCCGTTGCCGGGATCCTTCAGCGATTTAGACAGAGACAAAACCTCTTGGGTTTCGTCCCCGGCGTCCGGGGGATATCCCTTTGAACATGCGACTTATGATTAATCAGTGTAATTGTACTCCCCCGATATGGGAAGGGACCCACGGGGGCTCCGCGACCGACATCCAAGCCCATCATTGCAGTTCTTGTAATAGAGCCCGCGCCTCCCGGGTAACGAACTCCTTGAATAACTGCGCCACCGGGGAGAGCCGCTTTCCCTGGCGATGCACCACATACCAATGCCGCAGGATGGGGAAAAACTCCACATCCAGCACCGCCAGGCGTTTGGTCTCCAATTCCAGCTGCAGAGTATGTATCGACACGATCCCCAGACCCAGACCCGCCTGCACCGCCTGTTTGATCGCTTCGTTACTGCTCATCTCCATGCCGGTGGACAATCGCACCCGCTTTTCGGCGAAGAATCGCTCCATGGCCGTACGGGTTCCGGAACCCTGCTCGCGCACCACAAAGGTCTCCTGCTGCAGCCATTCCAAGGGAATATGCTCGGCCGCCACCAAAGGATGATTGGTCGCGGCTATCACCACCAGGGGATTTTCCGTAAACGGCTCGGCGACCAGATCCAAACCCTCCGGCGGGCGCCCCATGATCACCATATCGATATCGTTGGCGTCGAGATGCTCCAGCAGGCCCTCGCGATTGGTCACATCGAGGCTGATGGTGACCTCGGGGTAACGCTGACTGAAGGTCGCCAGCAGGCGCGCCGCAAAATAGTTGGCGGTACTGGCCACGGCGATGACCAGCCTTCCGCGCTTCACGCCCTTCATGTCCGCCATGACCTTGTCCACCTCGTCCAGTTGCTGGGCGATGGCCCGGCTATAGTGATGCATCTCCTGACCGGCCTGGGTGAGATAGATCTTTTTACCCAACTGCTCAAACAAGGGCAATCCGGCGTTTTCCTCCAACTGTTTGATTTGCATGGATACCGCCGGCTGGGTGAGATGCAGTTCCTCGGCAGCGCGGGTATAGCTGCCGAGTCGGGCCACGGCTTCAAAGACCTTCATTTGGCGGAGCGTTAAGTGCATACAACCTTTTTATCATAAGTTAAACCTTATGGTAAAGATTATTATTATTTAGTTTACATTATATGGTCGCGCCATATAATTATGCCCTATTGCTGAATGACCCCGACGCACGGGGGATGGGATTTTTATCTATAAATATGAAGTAGAGCGTTTAATAAACCGTAAGGAGAGCATGCTATGTCAGTAAAGACCAAAACATATAAAGCGGGCGTCAAAGAGTATCGCGAAACATATTGGATGCCGGAATACACCCCGGCGGCCACCGACATCCTTGCCTGCTTCAAAATCACCCCCCAGGCGGGTGTACCCCGTGAAGAGGCCGCCGCCGCCGTGGCCGCCGAGTCCTCCACCGGCACCTGGACCACTGTATGGACCGACCTGCTGACCGACCTCGACTACTACAAGGGCCGCGCCTATCGCATCGAAGACGTGCCGGGCGACGACACCTGCTTCTACGCCTTCATCGCCTACCCCATGGACCTGTTCGAAGAAGGCTCCGTGGTCAACGTGTTCACCTCGCTGGTGGGCAACGTGTTCGGCTTCAAGGCCCTCCGCGCCCTGCGCCTGGAGGACGTACACTTCCCCATCGCCTACGTGAAGACCTGCGGCGGTCCGCCCCAGGGTATCCAGGTCGAACGCGACATCATGAACAAGTACGGCCGTCCGCTGCTGGGCTGCACCATCAAACCCAAGCTGGGCCTGTCCGCCAAGAACTACGGCCGCGCCGTATATGAGTGTCTGCGTGGCGGCTTGGACTTCACCAAGGACGATGAGAACGTCAACAGCCAGCCCTTCATGCGTTGGCGCGCGCGTTTCGACTTCGTGCAGGATGCCATCGAAAAAGCCGAGCGTGAAACCGGCGAGCGCAAGGGCCATTACTTGAACGTGACCGCGCCCACCCCGGAAGAGATGTACAAGCGCGCCGAGTATGCCAAGGAGATCGGCTCACCCATCATCATGCACGACTATATCACCGGCGGCTTCTGCGCCAACACCGGCCTGGCCAACTGGTGCCGCGACAACGGCATGCTGTTGCACATCCACCGCGCCATGCACGCTGTGCTCGACCGCAACCCGCATCACGGCATCCACTTCCGCGTGTTGACCAAGATCCTGCGCCTCTCCGGCGGTGACCACCTGCACACCGGCACCGTGGTCGGCAAGCTGGAAGGCGACCGCGCCTCCACCATCGGCTGGATCAACCTGCTGCGTGACAAGTACGTCAAGGAAGATCGCTCCATGGGTCTGTTCTTCGATCAGGACTGGGGCTCCATGCCCGGTGCCCTCGCCGTGGCCTCCGGCGGTATCCATGTGTGGCACATGCCCGCGCTGGTCAACATCTTCGGCGACGATTCCGTGCTGCAATTCGGCGGCGGCACCCTGGGTCACCCCTGGGGCAACGCGGCCGGTGCCGCGGCCAATCGCGTCGCGCTGGAGGCCTGCGTCGAGGCCCGCAACCAGGGTCGCGCCCTGGAGAAGGAAGGTAAGGAGATCCTCACCACGGCCGCCAAGAGCAGCCCCGAGCTGAAGATCGCCATGGAGACCTGGAAAGAGATCAAGTTCGAATTCGACACCGTGGACAAGCTGGACGTGGCCCACAAATAAGCCTTCAGCAATCAGCTGTCAGCGATCGGCTTCAAGCTGAAAGCTGACGGCTGAAAGCCCGCGGCTTTGAAACGAATCGAATCATTAACTTTGGAGCAGAAAACATGAGCACGATGCAAGACTATCAATCCAGCCTGTCGGACCCGACCAGCCGGAAATTCGAGACCTTTTCCTATCTGCCGGAAATGAGCAAAGAGCAGATCCGCAAACAAGTGGAATACATCGTAAGCAAGGGCTGGAATCCGGCCATCGAGCACACCGAGCCGGAAAACGCCTTCAGCCATTACTGGTACATGTGGAAACTGCCCATGTTCGGTGAAACCAACGTCGACACCATCCTGGCTGAGGCCGAGGCTTGCCACAAGGCACACCCCAAGAACCACGTGCGCCTGGTCGGTTTCGACAACTTCGCCCAGAGCAAGGGCGCCGAGATGGTGATATTCCGCGGCAAATCCGTATAAGCACCGGCCCAGGCTGCGCTTGGACTTAGCAAGCCCTCGGCCAACCCGTTTGGTCGAGGGCTTTTTGTTTTATAGCCGCCAGCTCTTAGCTGTCAGCTTTCAGGCCTTAGAGATGGGATTTTTAACTAAGCGCTGAGAGTTCACAGCTGATAGCTAAAATAAGGAAATGACCATGTCCAATAATACTGAACAATATCTCATCACAGCCGAGCCTTATTACCATGCCGTCGCGGACGAGGTCGAGCTTTACCAGGCCGCCTACGCCGCGCGCATGCCGATGATGCTGAAAGGCCCCACCGGTTGCGGCAAATCCCGCTTCGTCGAATACATGGCATGGAAACTCCAGCGGCCGCTCATCACCGTGGCGTGCAACGAAGACATGACCGCCTCGGACCTGGTGGGACGTTACCTGCTGGATGCCAACGGCACCCGCTGGCAGGACGGACCCCTCAGCGTCGCCGCACGCATCGGCGCCATCTGTTATCTCGACGAGGTGGTGGAGGCGCGCCAGGACACCACCGTGGTTATCCATCCGCTTACCGACCATCGCCGCACCCTGCCCCTGGAAAAGAAGGGTGAACTGATCCAGGCGCACCCCGATTTCCAGCTGGTGATTTCCTACAACCCCGGCTATCAGAATTTGATGAAGGACCTCAAGCAATCCACCAAGCAGCGTTTCGCCGCGCTGGATTTCGCCTATCCGGATGAGGAAGTGGAATCGGAGATCGTCGCCCACGAAACCGGTGTGGACAAGAGCACAGCGGGCAAGCTGGTACAGATTGCCCATCGCGCCCGTAACCTCAAGGGACATGGCCTGGACGAAGGCATCTCGACGCGCCTGCTGGTCTACGCCGGCAATCTTATCGCCAAAGGCATCGAGCCCAAGAGCGCGTGCCGCATGACCCTGGTGCGTCCCATCACCGATGATCCGGACATGCGCGACACCCTGGACGCGGCGGTGGCAACTTATTTCTAAGGAAGGCCTGAATAATGCGTCATTCCGGGTCTCCGCTTCGCTCTGCCCGGAATGACATCCGAGGAATTATTCAGTCATTCCCTAAAAACGCAGGTATAGATAACTCGCGCCGTAACTCACCCTGCATCGGAAAATAAACATGAGCGTAAAACTCAACGATTACCACGAACAGCTGGACGACATCAATCCAGCCCTGCACGCCCCCTTGGCGGCGAACTTCGCCGAGGCGACGCGCGTGATGTCACCTGCGGGTCTGCATCATTACCTGGAAGGCACGCGCGCCCTCTCACAACTGGGTCGCGGCAACGACCTCATCATTTCCTATCTGGAAAGCATGCCGACGGTCGCCAAAGAGGCGGGCGAGGATGTCATCAACGACTGCATCAATGCCGCGCTGAAACTGGCCTCCATGGTCAGCGGCGAGATCATCAGTCTGCTGTTCGCCTCCCTGCCCACCGCCGCACGTCGTCTCGGCGACGCGGAACTGCTGCGCGGTTATCTCGCCCTCATCCATCAACTCTCGGCCAAGGCGCCGCGCGGCCTGCGGCCCATGCTGGCGCATCTGGATGAGTTGTTCTCCAAGCTGACCCTGGGCGGCTTGCGGCGCTGGGCGCTGTGGGGCGCGCAAGCCCATGCCCGCGACTTCACCGCCCAGGTCTCCTACTTCAATCTGGAAAGCGCCGACAGCCACGCCGTGCTACAAAAAGAACGACGCGGCTGCCTGTTCGTGGACAACCAGCGCAAACTGAATTTCTACCTGCGCGCCTTATGGGGCCGCGATTTCTTCATGCGTCCCACCTCCGGCGATTACGAAAGCCGCGAGGGCTACAAACCCTTCATCGAACAGCGGGTAATTCATCTCCCCGACGCCTTCGACGATTACGCCGGCATCGGCGGCAATGAACTGTATCGCGCCGCCGCCGCCCACGCCGCCGCGCATCTAGTCTATACCCGCGAACCGATTTCCGCCGAGGCGTTGAGTCCGACACAAATGGTGTTCATCGCCCTGTTCGAGGACGCGCGCGTCGAACACCTGGCCATCCGCCAATTCCCCGGGCTGAAACAGCTGTGGGGACAATTCCACGAGAAGCTGCGCGAGGTAAGCTGCGCCATCGATCCGGTAGTGGAATTACTGGAACGCGCCGCCTTCGCCATGCTCGACGATTCCTATGTGGACGTGGACCCGTGGGTGCGCAACGCCGCCGCGGCCTTCCGCGAGGAATTCGCCGCACGCCCCGAGGATCATCGCCTGAGCTGGGATCTGGGCGTAACCTTTTACAATACGCTGGGCGAAGTAGCCGCCATCCCCAGCCTGCGGGTGCTGGAATCCGTCGCCATCCCCTATCGCGACGACAACCGCTACATCTGGGCTTTCGATGAGGCCGACTGGCACCAGGCCGAATACATCCCCGCCAGCCAGCGCCAGGTGCGCAAGACCGTCAGCCTCATGGAGATGGTCAACGAGCTGGACTGCGAACTGGCCGGCGACGATGCCCAGGAGATCTGGCGACTGGAGACACCTTTCTTTCTCGATCAGGAAGGCTGCACCATCAACGAATTGGAAGGCAGCGAACCGGTCAGCGAGCCGTATCACTATCCGGAATGGGACTATCAGATCCAGCTGAATCGTCCCGACTGGGTAACGGTGCTGGAGAAACGTCAGCGCAAGGGCGACGCCGCCCTCATTGACCAAACCCTGGTGGAATACCGGCCCATCGCCAGCCGCCTCAAACACATCATCGATGCCCTGCAACCCCAGGGGTTGATTCGGCAGCGCCGCCAGGAAGACGGCGACGAGATCGACATCAACGCGGCGATCCGCGCCATGGTGGACCTGCGTATGGGTCACACCCCGGATACCCGCATCAACATCCGCCACATCCGCAAGACCCGCGACCTGGCGGTACTGGTGCTGCTCGATCTGTCCGAATCGACCAACGAGACCCTGGCCGGCACCGACCGCCCGGTCCTGCAATTGGCGCGCGAGGCCACCACCCTGCTGGCCTGGGCCATGGACGGTCTCGGCGACCCGTTCGCCATCCACGGCTTTTCATCCGACGGCCGTCACGACGTACAGTATTATCGCTTCAAGGATTTCGATCAGGCCTACGACGATAAGGTCAAGGCGCGCCTGGCCGGGATGAGCGGCGGCCTGTCCACCCGCATGGGCGGCGCCTTGCGCCATGCCGCGGATTTCCTGCTGCGCCAACCCCAGCAAAAGAAATTGATACTGCTGGTAAGTGACGGAGAACCGGCGGATATCGACGTCCGCGATCCCCAGTACCTGCGCCAGGACACAAAAAAGGCCGTGGAAGAACTGAGCAGTCGCGGCGTCATCACCTATTGCCTGACCCTGGACCCGCAGGCGGACGATTATGTGTCGCGCATCTTCGGCGCCAACCATTACACGGTGGTCGACCATGTGCAACGCCTGCCGGAACGCCTGCCCGCCCTGTTTATGGGGCTGACAAAATAAATGACAGCCGGGTGAAATGGCTGGACTTCGCCGCAGCCGTATAGAATACTCAAGATGACGGCCTTGCGGCTAAGTGTGCATTCGGGTTACACCCGCTGTGCCGGAAAGTATGTACAAGTCCAGGTTAAACGACATACCAACCTTGAAGTCGCTGCCCGGCAGTATAGCGGCGGCGCGTTTCAACCGCGTGCGATTGGCATTGACACGTTTGGAAAACCCCATGCGCATCGAACTCCCCGGACTGCGCAGCATGGATTTTATCCTCGAGAACCAGGTGTGGGCCATCGTCGACCGCAATCATAACGACATCCCGATAGTGGCCTGGACGGATTTCGAGCCGCGTACCACTCTCTATCAACCCATACCCTGCAGCATACGTATCTATCACCTGCATGCGGATGCCATCATCGATCAAGCCCTGCAAAAACTCGACACCATCCTGGAAACGCGGCTGAAGCAGCATAAAAACTGACGGGTCGCCGCAGGTGAATTTACTTTTAATGCTTATCTGATTAATTCGTTTTTGTCATTTCGACCGAAGGGAGAAATCTTCTTACAGCGGTTGGCGGAGCAAGTGCCAACAGATTTCTCGCTGCGCTCGAAATGACACTTAACGGAATCAGCGGAGACCCGGAATCCAGCGCCTTTCCCGCCGTGAATTACTGGATTCCGGCCTTCGCCGGAATGACGACAAAAGAATTTGCAGTCCTTATACCAGCAACGCGGCCTTATCCAAAGCCGCCGTCACCCTGCTTAGCACCCGCGCCGTCCTGTCGCCGCCACCCGTCGCGGCCTCCACGATCAGGCGGGCGCTGGCACAGATGCGCAAGGCGCTGACCGGCACGCCGTTACGCCGGCCGCAGGCCACCGGCTGACCCAATTGATAACGCGCCGCGGCAAGTGTGCATCCCGAGTAACCGTGCGTCACTTCGGGCTGCGCACTGAGGTCGTCCTGCAGCAGGCGGTAGATACGCTGCGTCTCCTCGCGGTTCATGGCCCGTGGCGCAGCGCGGCCGTCGGGACGATACATGACGAAGGGAAATATGGTTTGCAACTGATCCCAACCCTGCTCCACCATCTGGAGTCCGCGCTCGAGCTGCGGCACCGACAGAGGCTCGAGCAGCGGATCCTGCGCCAGGCGATGGCGTATGGCACGACCGAAGTTTTGTAGAAAGGCGCTCACCGCCGCCTGCGGCACGGCGCGAAATGCCCGCAGCTCTTCCAAAGCCGCCTGCCAGCGCAACAACAGGCCCAAATTGGCGCTATTGGCGAGAGCACCCGCCGCCGCCCAATGCTGCGGCCAGTCCGCCCGCACCGAATAGGCGGCCAGGGCGCGCGGCAGTAGCCTGCCGCGAAAACGCCGGGCCAGCGGCGCGGGAAATAATATGGCGCCGGAAAAGGTCGGACCGGTGACGAATTTCGAACCGGTGAGCGCCACCATAAAACCGTGTTGCAGATAGGCGCGCAGGGTCGCGGGGGCGATGCGGAACTGACAGGCATCTACCAACACCTCCACCGTCTCCGGCCAGCGCCGCCGCAATTCCAATGCGCAGGCCGGACTGGGGGCAATCATCCCGGTCTTGGATACATCGACCAGGCTCAGCAGCACGCGCCGCCCTTCGGCGGCGGCACTCGCCACCAGCGCAGTGACCTCGGCATCTATGCTGTCCGCCGGGCGCGGCGTGCCGTCGTCGTCACGCAGCGCCACGGAAACCACTTCCATGGCGGGGCCGCTGGCAATGGCCGCCCCCACGCTGACCGTCTCACCCAGGGCGGCGCGGTCGCTGAAGTGCCGACCGGCCAGGGCCGCGGGCACGCAACTGCCTGTCTCCACCGCATCCACCATCACTGCCAGACCGGGCAGGGATTTGCTGCCGCCCAAGAGTTGGCCGGCGATCAGATGCAGATCCGTTCCCGACGCACCGAACACCACCTCGAGACCGCTGAGGTCGGCGACGCCGCACAACTGCAACAGCTCACCACGTATCCGCTGCAACTCGCGGGCGTAGGTCACGGCCTGAGGTTCAACGGCAGCGGCCTGTACCAGGCGATAGCGCAAGCGTTCCGCGGCGGCGAAGGCGGGTCCGGAGATCACCGACGCCGTCGACGATCCCAGGGCGATCAAGCCCGCATCGGGAACCGGCGGACATCCGTATTTGTTGACGCCGCCCGCCGCATCCAGGGCGATACGGCCATCACCACCCTCAACCAGCAATTGCTCGATGGACGGCACCATAGGCTGTGCCGGGCGCTGCACCCGCAGGCCGGCGCGATGCCGCCGCGTAGCATCGATCTCAAGCGCCGTGGTCATGGGAACCATAATCACGGGAAAGCTGGCCCTGTTGAGCCTTGAACAGCAGCTCGCGGAAGGCGGTGAAGATCTTGCTCATCTGCGGCGCTTTGTAGGGAAACACCTCCACCGGATCCATGGCATGCACCACGGCGCCGCTGTCGACCTCGAAGACCAATAATTCACCCGCGCCGGTCTCCGCACAATCGATCACCAGATACTCGAGGCGCATGCGCGCGGCGATGGCGCGCAAGGCCTGCTCATGCCGCAACGCGAAATCCTCATCGAAGCCTGCCATCCACTGCGCCTCCTCGGCGCGTTTGACGGCGCTGTCGGCCATGCCCGCATTCAGATAGTGGACCATCCACTTGGTGGACAGCGCCATGTGACAGGCATAGGGACGACCGTCGATCAGGACGACGCGGTATTTGCGAAACAGGCCGTCGTCACTGCGATAATTGATGAAGGGCGAGACGTAGAATTCGTTATCGATAACGGTTTGCAGATAATGGGTGACGGCCGCGGGATCATCCAGCTTGCGCAGCCCGCGCCCGGCATGGGAATCCAGCGGACGGACGATGATCGGAAAGCCGGCTTCACCCAGGATCTCGCCGATGGCCAACTGCTCGCCGCCGAGTTGCTCCAGGACCTGTCTCTCCACCCGCACGGACTCGGGCATGACGATACCAGGCGCGGACCGCAGCAGCGCACAGCTGCCGGCGCGGCTCAGCGCGGCGATGGATTGCGGGGCATTGAGCAGCGGCCGCGACGAAGCTTTAAGCAAAGTCACTATCAACTCCAGAATGGGCCGATTGGCATCACTCTCGTTGACCGCGACGAACACCACATCATGCTCGGGCAGCGCCGCCGGCACCGGCAGATCGGGCGACACATACAGCATCTCCAGGGTGATATCCGAATCCTGTACCAGAAACTCCAAGGGAGCGTTGGCCATCAATTCACCCGGCGCCATCAGTGCCAGCAGGCGAATGCTCTCCCTGCCTGCGGCCGGCAGAATGTAGCGTTGCCGGATCTGCAGCGCCTGCGCCTGCAGGTCCAAGGCGACATCCGGGGCTAAGTCCAACTGCATGATGGTCGCCAGATCCATGACGGCATTGGCGTCGCCGGGATCGGCGGTGGCACGCCCGACCAGCTCTACTCCCAGCGGGGCGAGATCGATACCGGCATAGGCCATGCTCATCAGCGCGGCATTCCCCATCAGCGGTGCACGACCGTCGCCTGCTTCGGAACGGGGTATGGCTTTGGTGTTTTTCATGATGCTTCCCGGGTGGCATGACGACTCAGGCTGGCGCCGAAGCCCAGGGTGGCCTCGAGCAGGGCATCCAGATCGACGACGGTGGTGCGGTGATTGACGATGGCGGCGCGGATGGCCAGCTTGCCGTCGATAGTAGTGGTGGACGGCGCCGCGATCCCCGACTCCTGCAGGGCGATGACGATCTCCGCATTGACGCGGTCGGCGTCGGCGCAGCGGTAACGAAAACACACGATGTTCAATGTCACCGGCGCCAGCAATTCCAATTGCGGTATGGCCGCGATGCGTTGCGCCAGCTCCCGCGCCAAGGCGCAGGTCCCGGAGATCATCCTACCTAGGCGCTCGGTGCCGTACACCTTGAGGGTGAACCAGGTCTTGAGCGCGCGGAAACCGCGCGACAAGTCGGGACCGAAATCGCAGGGCCAGGGCGAGCCCGCCGCCATGCCGCGCAGTTCGCGATTCAGATAGGCGGTCGGCGCGGCAAAGGTATCGCGGTGGAGTTCGTTGTCGCGGATCAATACAAACCCGGCGTCGTAGGGCACTTGACCCCACTTGTGAAAATCGAAGGCGATGGAATCGGCGCGCTCGATGCCTTTAAGACGCGGCGCGATATCCGCGGCCAGGATGGCAAGCGCGCCGTAGGCGCCGTCGACATGAAACCACAACCCCTCACCGGCGGCGATATCCGCCAACTGCGCGAGATCATCGATGGCGCCCACATTTACCGTCCCGGCCGTGCCGGCGATGAAGAACGGCGTAAAGCCCAGCTTGCGATCATGGGCGATGGCACGGCGCAGCTCGGCGCCGTCCATCTGGTTGTGCTCGTTGAGCGGAATGACCCGCAGGGCATCGCTGCCCAACCCGGCCAGGTCCAAGGCCTGGGCGATGGAACCGTGCGCCCCGGCGGCGCTGTAGGCGGTCAGGCATTTGTCGCCGGCGGCGACACCGCCGTGCCGCACCTCCACACCCAGGGCGGCACTGCGCGCTACCAGAACGCTGATGAAATTGGCCATGGAGGTACCGGTGACGAACAGGCCGCTGGCGCTCTCCGGAAAACCGAACAGCTCGCGCATCCATTGCACGATCTGGCGTTCCACTTCGATAGGAATCTGATCGCGCCCACCAAGATTGGCATTCAAACCGGCGGCCAGCATCTCCGCCAGCATCCCCACCGCCGTCCCGCCGCCGTGCACCCAACCCATGAAGCCGGGATGAGCGTTGCCCACCGCATAGGGCAGGATCTCATTCATGAAGTTGTCGTGCACCGCCGCCAGATCATCGGCCTGCGCCGGCAGTGATTCGCTAAACCCGGCGCGCACATCCTGAGGGATCGGCTGCCACACCGGCCGCTCGCGAATATGTTCCAGGTAATCGAACATATCCTCGAGCATGCGATGACCCTGCGCGCGCAGCTCGGACCAATCTTCCGGATCAAGCGTAGCGTGCGTAGTCACTGGTATACCTCTTCCCATGAGAAATAATCTTCTCCTCGCCCGACGGCGGCTGACCGTCCGGCTTGTCGTTGTTAGCGCTCTCGTTCAAATCGCTTCGTCTCTACTGCAGCACGGCACACAGTTGCTGTTTTTCAGTACATCCCCCTCTCCCTCAGGGAGAGGGTCGGGGTGAGGGGATCAGAAAAAAATGCACTCCCCTCATCCTGTCCTTCTACCCTAAAGGGCATAAATCCCTGGGGGAGAAGGGACGGTCTGCTAAGTTTCCAAGTAACCAATCCGCGCAATAGCAATATAAGTTCCAAACAGAAGGCCGCACTGCACTACTTTGTCAGTTTCTTAAAAGTGAGCGCCGATCCCGAGACGGCATACCGTCAAGGATCAGTCGCGCACATAGACTATGCAATCGCTGCGCCAGCCAAAACAGGTGCGTAATCAATACGGTGACAGCGGAAAACCGGCTCTTGGAGACGCATAAACGGAAAGCCTTTGCCCCGGATGCTGAGGATATTTGCCGCCGGCAAAGATATCTTCCTTCTTTCAAGCATTTCATGGGCGTAGCGGTCCGCTGCTGGTAAAATGCCGCCATGAGTTCACGCTTCGAAATTCTCAAGACCTTGGGCGACGGCCGCTTTCACTCCGGTGCGCAATTGGGTCGTGACCTGGGCATCAGCCGCACGGCGGTGTGGAAACACCTCCAGGCCCTGGGCGAACTGGGGCTGGATATCTTTGCCGTCACCGGCAAGGGCTATCGCCTCGCCCAGCCTCTGGAGTTGTTGAACCGGGATGCGGTCCTCGGCGGCTTGAGCATCGAATCCCGCGCCCTGCTGGCGGACCTGGAACTGCATTCCCAACTCGATTCCACCAACACCTATCTCAGCGCCAAGGCGACGAACCTGCCCTCGGGCTATGCGTGTCTGGCCGAACATCAAACCTCGGGACGGGGCCGGCGCGGTCGCAGCTGGGTGTCGCCCTACGCCGCCAGCGTCTATCTGTCGCTGTTGTGGCGCTTCACCATCAGCCCCACGGTACTCAGCGGACTGGGACTGGTCAGCGGTGTCGCCGTGGCCCGCGCCCTGCGCCAGGCGGGCCTGCAGGATATCGGGCTCAAGTGGCCGAACGACGTGATCTGGCAAGGGCGCAAACTGGCGGGCACCCTGCTGGAAATGACCGGCGAATCCTACGGCCCCATCAGCGTGGTGATCGGCATCGGCCTCAACGTACGCATGCCGGCAACGGCGGGCACCCAGATCGACCAGGCCTGGGTGGACGCGGAAACCGCCCTGGGCAAGAGCATGTCGCGCAACACCCTGGCCGGCCTGCTGCTGCATCATCTGCTGCTGGCCTTACAGCAATTCCAGGCGAAAGGCCTCGTACCGTTCATCCAGGAATGGCAGCAATGGGACATCGTCACCGGCAAGACCATCCGCCTGCAACTCCCCAACGAAACCCTTACCGGCATCGCCAAGGGCATAGACCATAACGGCGCCCTACTGGTGCAAAGCCGGGGGACCATCAGCAGTCACATGGCCGGCGAGGTAAGCGTGCGCCTCTGAGCCCGCGCTTACGCCATCACCCAATGAGAAAGGAAGCATCGTGATATTGCTCGTCGACATCGGCAACAGCCGCATCAAATGGGCTTGCCTGATAAAAGGTAAGCTCGAGCATCACGGCAGCGCCGTGCGCGGCAAGGATAAGGACGCCTTTGCCGCAGACCTGGAAAAACACTGGCGCAAGGTCAAAAAACCCAAGGCCGTCGTCGTCAGCAACGTCGCCGGCGGCGGTTATGCCGATGCGCTCAGCGCCTGGACCAGCGAACACTGGCAGCTGCAACCGCGCTTCATCATCGCAGAGCATCAGGCCTTCGAGATCACCAATGCCTATAACAAGGCGGAGCGCCTCGGCGCAGACCGCTGGGCATCGCTGATCGCGGCACGCCGCAACGTCAGCGGTCCGGTGTGCATCATCGACGCCGGCACGGCGGTCACCATCGACGTCCTCAATGAACAGGGTGTTCATCAGGGCGGGCTCATCATCCCCGGCCTGGCCATGATGCGCCATGCCCTCCTCGAACAGACCGAGGACCTGCTCCCCGCCACCGCCACACCGACCTCGGGCGAC
>Ga0316579_10000321_pt1 | contig 14913 bp, 7 predicted proteins | sample J5NA_2_FD_203074 | JGI IMG/M metagenome (GOLD analysis project Ga0316579, IMG submission 203074) | Rhizosphere microbial communities from salt marsh grasses in Alabama, United States - J5-7_160517rDrA | ecosystem: Host-associated > Plants > Roots > Rhizosphere | place: USA: Alabama | collected... | reverse complement strand
CGTCGGCGTGATCCGCGACGGGGAGGGTGGAGAACGCTTCTTCGCCAACGGCATGGACGTCGGCTTCGGCGCGCACGTCGCGCGCAACATCGCCGAGGTGCCGAACTGGGTGACGGGCCTGGGCGCCTACCTCGCGGCGATCGCGCGCACGATGCTGCGCTACCCGGAGCTCGAGGTGCGGCTGCAGCTCGACGGCGGGGCGCCGTTCGAGCACCGCTCGACCATCATGGCGATCATGAACGGGCGCTGCTTCGGCGGCAGCTTCTGGGCCTGTCCAGAGGCCCGCGCCGACGACGGGCTGCTCGACGTGCTTCTGGCCGACGTCGTCAGCCGTGCGCAGATCCTGCGCCTGGTGCCGAAGTTGATGCGCGGCACGCACGTCGGCGAGCCCGTTCTGCGCATGTTGCGCGCGCGACGGCTGGTGATCGAGTCGGACGAGCCGCTGGTCATCGAGGCCGACGGCGAGCTGCCGCCGCTCGCTGCCCGGCGGCTGGAGATCAGCGTGGTCCCCGGCGCCTTACGCGTGCTCGGCTGAACGCCGCCAACCGGGACTCAGGTCCCGGCCGGCCCGGCCGCTTGAGGCTCGTGCCCGGGACGCCAGTCGCTCACGCGACTGCACGATGCGGGGCGACGATGGGCTCACTTCGAGGAGGCCATCATGAGCGCATATCAAATCGGTTTCGATGCCGGCGCCATTCAAGCGACGCGGAATGAAGTTGTCGAGCTGCCCAGAGGCAAGGCGGTGAAATTCGAGGCAAGTCACGGCGGCGAGATCCACGTTGCAGGGGGGACAGTCTGGCTTACCCGCTTCGGCGATCTCGTCGACTACATCCTGTGTGAGGGTGATTCGATGCGGATTGAAGGCCGGGGCCCGGTCGTAATCTCGGCGCTGAGGGAAGCGAGTTTGAGCATAATGAGGGCGGTGCGCTGACGCCGGGCGTGCGCAAGGCGCCGTGAGAGAAGCGTACTATACTGGCCCTATGGGCCAACCGGTACGCTTCTGCGCCAGTGCGGATGGGATTCGAATTGCCTATACCTCGGATGGTTCCGGTCCACCGCTCGTGCGCACGGCGTTCTACCTCAACCACCTCGAGCTCGACTGGCAATGCCCGGTGTGGAAGCCTTACCTCGACGAATTCAGCCGCTATCACACCCTCTGGCGTCACGACATGCGTGGCTTCGGGCTGTCGGATTCGGAGGTCTCCGAGCAGTCGATGGACGCTTGGGTGCATGACCTGGAAGCGGTCGTGGATGCAGCCGGGCTGGAGAAATTTCCTCTCGTCGGGATGTGTCACGGCGGCGCGATTGCCGTGGAATACGCTGCGCGCCATCCCGAGCGCGTGACCCAGCTGGTCCTGTTCGGCGCCTACGCCCGCGGCCGGGCGATTCGCGCTACCACGCCTGAGCAGATCGAAGCGAGCGAGATGCTCGTTCGGCTGGCCGAGCTCGGCTGGGGCGCCGACAACGATGCTTTCCGCCAAATCTGGCCCACGCTGTTCCAGCCCTCCAGCACGCTCGAGCGACTGCGCGCGCTGGCCGAGTTGCAGCACAAGTCCTCGAACGGCGCGAACGCCGGCCAACTGCTGCGCGCGACAGCGAGGCTCGACGTGCGCGAAGCGGCGCCGAAGGTGAGGTGTCCGACCCTAGTGCTCCACGCGATGCACAACCAGGTGGCGCCGCTCGAGGAGGGCCGCCTGCTCGCGGCGCTGATCCCGGACGCGCGGCTGGTCACGCTCGAGAGCGACAACCATGTACTGACCGAGGTCGAGCCCGCGTGGCGGGATTTCGTGGAGGAGTTCCACCGCTTCCTCCCTTCGGCCGGTGCAGTGCGCGAGCGGATGACGTCGTGGCACGGTCTCACACCGCGCGAGCTCGAGGTCCTTGAGCGCGTCGCCCAAGGCCTCGACAACGCGCAGATCGCCGCTCACCTCGACATGGCGGAGAAGACCGTACGCAATCACGTCAGCCACATCTTCGAGAAGCTGGGCGCGGAAAACCGCCCTCAGGCGATCGTGCGCGCGCGCGACGCCGGGCTGGGGATAAAGCCGGCGAACCATTGAGCGGCCGCGGCGCCGTGAGCGCAGCGATGCGCATGCTATCATCGCGCGCAAATTATTCGACCGCCGCGAGCGGCCCACGCGCATGCTGATCCAGATTCCGAACGTGCTGACGAAGGATGAGATCGAGCTCGCATTGCACGAACTCAGGCAGGGCGCGTACGAGGACGGCTCGGTCAGCGCGGGCGAGATCGCGACCCAGGTCAAGAAAAACCTGCAGCTCAAGCGCGACGCCGAGGCGATGGCGAAGATCAAGCCGATGCTGCTCGGGGCGCTCAAACGCAACGCGGAATTCCAGGCGGCGGCGCTGCCGCTCAAGATCCGCGACCCGCTGCTCAACCGCTACGACGTCGGCATGACCTACGGCCTGCACGTCGACAACGCGCTCATGGGCGAGCCGGCGACGATCCGGACCGACGTCTCGGCGACGCTGTTCCTCAGCTCGCCGCAGGACTACGACGGAGGCGAGCTCGTGATCCAGGAGATCAGCGGCCAGCGCCGCATCAAGCTGCCGGCGGGCTGCATGGTGGTGTACGCCTCGACCAACTCGCACCGGGTCGAGCCCGTGACGCGCGGTACGCGGCTGGCGGCGATCATCTGGGTCCAGAGCATGGTGCGCGACGAGTCGCGGCGCGACATCCTGTTCGACCTTAACGAGATCATGGACTCGGTCGACAAGAAGATCGACGCCGCCGAGAAGATGGCGCTCGCGTCCATCTACCACAACCTGCTGCGGCAGTGGGCCGAGACCTGAGCGCGCAGGCCTAGAAGGATCGCGGCAGGCCGAGCACGTGCTCGGCCACGTAGGACAGGATCAGGTTGGTCGAGATCGGGGCGACGAGATAGAGGCGCGTTTCGCGGAACTTGCGCTCGACGTCGTACTCGGCGGCGAAGCCGAAGCCGCCGTGGGTCTGCAGGCAGACGTTGGCCGCCTCCCACGAAGCCTTGGCGCCGAGGTGCTTGGCCATGTTCGCCTCGGCGCCGCAGTGCTTCTTGGCGTCGAAGAGCGCGGCAGCCTTGTAGCGCATGAGGTTGGCCGCTTCGATCCCCATGTAGGCCTCCGCGATCGGGAACTGGATGCCCTGGTTCTGGCCGATCGGTCGGCCGAAGACGACGCGGTCCTTGGCGTAGTTCGTCGCCCGCTCGATGAACCAGTAGCCGTCGCCGATACACTCGGCGGCGATCAGGATGCGCTCGGCGTTGAGCCCGTCGAGGATGTAGCGAAAGCCCTTGCCTTCCTCGCCGATCAGGTTCTCCGCCGGAACCTCGAGGTTGTCGAAGAACACCTCGTTGGTCTCGTGGTTCACCATGTTGCGAATCGGCTTCATGCTGAGGCCCTTGCCGAGCGACTCGCGCTTGTCGACGATGAACACCGACATGCCGTCGGACTTCTTCTTCACCTCGGCCAGCGGCGTCGTGCGCGCGAGCAGGATCATCAGCTCCGAGTGCTGCAGGCGAGAGGTCCAGACCTTCTGCCCGTTGACGACGTAGCGGTCGCCCTTGCGCACGGCGGTGGTCTTGATCGTGGTGGTGTCGGTGCCGGCGGTCGGCTCGGTGACGCCCATCGCCTGCAGGCGAAGTTCGCCCGACGCGATCTTCGGCAGGTACTTCTTCTTCTGCGCCTCCGACCCGTTCCTCAGCAGCGTGTTCATGTTGTACATCTGGCCGTGGCAGGAGCCCGCGTTGCCGCCCGAGCGGGTGATTTCCTCCATGATCACGCTCGCCTCGGTGAGCGACAGGCCGGAGCCGCCGAACTCCTCGGGGATCAGGGCCGCCATCCAGCCCGCCTTGGTGAGCGCATCGACGAAGGCCTCGGGATAGGCTCGTTCCTCGTCGATCTTCTGCCAGTAGGCCGAGTCGTACTGGTTGCACAGTGCGCGCACCGCGTCGCGCAGATCGGTGTGAGTTTCTTGTCCCAGGTTCATGGCTTCATCCTACACATAACCCGGCCCTTCGATGGGCGGGTGCTTTTCCAGAAATTCCTCGTTCACCTCGAGCCCCAGCCCGGGCGCATCGAGCGGCCAGACCCGGCCGTCCCGGTCGATTTCCCCCGGATTGGCGACCAGCTCGTCGCGAAACTTGTTCGACTTCGACACGTCGCCCTCGAACCAGCCGCCGTTGTCGATCGCGGCGAGGAAATGGATCGTGGCGGCGTGGTTCAGGCCGGTCATCGAGCTGTGCGGGTGGATCCGCAGCTTGTACGCCGAGGCCATCGCGGCGATGCGCAGCGCCTCGGTGATGCCGCCGCACTTCGACAGGTCCGGCTGCAGGACGGTGATCGCGCCGTCCTCGATCACGCGGTTGAACTCGAAGCGGGTGTAGTGGTTCTCGCCCGCGGCGAGAGGCGTGCGCCCGAAGCGGCGCGCTTCGCGGTAGCTGCGGGTGTCGTGGGCGGGGAAGGGCTCCTCGAGCCAGCCGATGCCGAGCTCGTCCATCGCCGGCATCACCCGCCGCACGTCGTCGAGCGAGTAGCCGATGTTGGCGTCGGTGAGGATCTCGAGCGAAGGCCCGAAGGCCTCGCGGACCGCGCGCATGCGCTCGAGGTCGCGCGCGGGCGCATCGCCCACGCGCAGCTTGACCGCCTTGTAGCCCTTTTCCAGGCTCGCACGCGCCTCTTCGATCAGCTCGTCGGGAGGCTGATAGCCGAGCGACACGCCGCCCGCGTAGGCGGGAACGCCTTTGCGCGCGCCGCCGAGCAGGCGGTAGAGCGGCACGCCCGCGGCCTTGCCGCGGATGTCCCACAGCGCCATGTCGATCCCGCTGATCGCGAGGCAGGCGCCCGCACCCATGCCGTGGCTCGCGAGCTGGAAGCGGTACATCCTTTCCCACACGCCGTTCACGTCGTCCGCGTCGCAGCCCAGCGCGAGCTGCCTGAGCGTGGTGTCGATCAGCTTCGCCACCGCGGTGTGCGCGCGGCCGTGGTGGGCTTCGCCCCAGCCGGTGAGGCCGCCGCGGGTGGACACCTTCACCACCACGGCGTCGCGTTTGATGGCGGTGCCGATCCCGAGCGCGACCCGCCGCTCTGGCGGGATCGGAAACGAGATCGGGTAGGCCTTGATGTCGGTGATGGTCAGGTCTTTGCTCACGCTGTCGTCTCCGCGCGGGCCGCTAGCATAGCAATTTGCCACGGGAGCTCGAGGCCGCCAACGAGGTGTTAAACTGTTCGATGCTGCCTACTCCCTCGATAGTTGATGCCTCGGTGCTCAACATATCGCGCGGCATGGTCCATTCACGCAACCTGGAACGGACCCCCCTGAATTGAGCGCTGGCACCAAGTTCGTCGGATATATACGACGGTTGAATACGTGGCTTGGCGCAGGCGGCCTGCCACGCCATCACCTGGACGAAGAACCGCCGCTCCGATCGGAGTTGTTCAGCGCCGACCAGATGGCGCAGCACGGCAAGGCTCTAGCGGCTTCGCACAAGCTGGCGCCGGGGCGCGCCCCGGACCGGCTTCTGGCGCGGCTGGCGGCGAACGAGAGCGCCCTGGTCGGAGTGTGCAGCCTGCTGACGGAGGCGGCCACCGAGAGCCGCCGGATCACGCCGGCCGGCGAATGGCTGCTCGACAATTTCTATCTCATTGAAGAGCAGATCCGCACGGCCAAGCGGCACCTGCCGAAGGGCTACAGCCGCGAGCTGCCGCGCCTGGCTCAGGGTCCGTCGGCCGGGCGGCCGCGCGTCTACGGCATCGCGCTGGAGACCATTGCGCATGGCGACGGCCGGGTGGACACGGAGGGCCTCGGCCGCTTCGTGGCGGCCTACCAGTCGGTCACCGCTCTCAGGCTGGGCGAGCTGTGGGCGATCCCCATCATGCTGCGCCTGGCGTTGATCGAGAATCTGCGCCGCGTCGGCGTGCGCATCGCCGCCGGCCGCGCCGAGCGAAACCTGGCCGGCGCCTGGGCGGACCAGATGATACAGACCGCCGAGAAGGATCCGAAGAGCCTGATTCTGGTGATCGCGGACATGGCGCGCTCGAATCCTCCTATGGCCAGCGCGTTCGTCGCCGAGCTCGCGCGCCGCTTGCAGGGCCGGGGCCCCGCGCTGGCCCTGCCGTTGACCTGGATCGAGCAGCGACTGTCCGAATCGGGCCTGACGATCGAGCAGTTGATCCAGTCGGAGAACCAGCAGCAGGCGGCCAATCAGGTCTCGATCAGCAACAGCATCGGCAGCCTGCGGGTCCTGGGCGCGACGGACTGGCGCGAGTTCGTCGAGACCATGAGCGTCGTCGAGCAGACGCTGCGCGAGGATCCGGCCGGCGTCTACGGCAGGATGGACTTCGTCACCCGCGATCGCTACCGCCATGCCACGGAGAGGATGGCGAAGCGCAGCCCTCTGTCCGAAGGCGAGGTGGCGCGCGCGGCGATCCGCCTGGCGCGCGCCGCCGCACAAAGGGGGTCGGGCGATCGCGCAGGGCACGTCGGCTACTACCTGATCGACGGAGGCGTGCGCGCGCTCGAGCGGGCGACGCAAGTTCGCCTATCCGCCTCCGAGGCCGCTCGCAGAACCGCGGGCCGGTTCCCGCTGTTGCCGTATCTCGGCGCCATCGCGCTGATGACGGCGCTCGTTTCCGGAGCGCTGCTGGCGCAGGCGCTCGGCGCCGGGGCGCCCCCCTGGGCGCTGCTGGCGATCGGCATCGCCTCGCTGCTGGCGACGAGTCAGCTGGCGGCGGCGCTGGTGAATTGGGTGGCGAGCCTGGTGGTGACGCCGCATCCGCTGCCCAGAATGGACTTCTCTGCGGGCCTACCGCCGCCATGGCGCGCGCTGGTGGTGGTTCCGACCATGCTCGGCAGCGCGCAGAACGTCGAGGATCTGATCGAGTCCCTGGAAGTCACGTTCCTGGCGAATCGCGACGCGCGCCTGCACTTCGGACTGTTGACCGACCTGCGGGATGCGGACCGGGAGTCGCTTCCCGAGGACGGGCCGCTGGTGGGGCTGGCGCAAACGAGGATAAGCGAGCTGAACGCCAAATACGGCGCCGGCGGGGGTCGAAGCAACGACGACATCTTCTTCCTGTTCCATCGCCCCCGGCGCTGGAACGCGCGGGAACGGCTCTGGATGGGCTACGAGCGCAAGCGCGGCAAGCTTGCGGACTTGAACGCGCTGCTGCGCGGCGACGCCGGAGATCGCTTTTCGCTCGTCGTCGGCGACACCGCGGTCCTGTCGGGGGTGAAGCACGTCATCACGCTGGACACCGATACGCAGCTGCCGCGCGATGCGGCCCGGCAATTCGTCGGCGCCATGGCGCACCCGCTCAATCGCCCGCGCTACGACGAAGCGAGGCGGCGCGTCGTCGAGGGCTACGGCATCCTGCAGCCGCGCGTGGCGCCGAGCCTGCCGGGGACGAACCGCTCGCGCTATGCGCGCCTGCACGGGGGCGAAGCGGGCATCGACCCGTACACGCGCGCCGTCTCTGACGTGTACCAGGACGTGTTCGGCGAGGGCTCGTTCATCGGCAAGGGGATCTACGACGTCGATGCGTTCGAGCAGGCCCTCGGCGGACGCTTCCCCGAGAATCGGATCCTCAGCCACGATCTGCTCGAGGGGTGTTACGCGCGCGCGGGATTGTTGAGCGACGTGCGGTTGTACGAGGACTACCCGGCCCGCTACAGCGCCGACGTGAACCGGCGCTACCGCTGGATTCGCGGCGACTGGCAGCTCGCGGGGTGGCTGCGGCGGCGGGTTCCGGGCGAGGGGGCGCAACCCCGCGCGAATCCGCTCTCGATGCTGTCGCAGTGGAAGCTGTTCGACAACCTTCGGCGCAGCCTTGTTCCGGCGGCGCTGGTGCTGGTGTTGCTGCTGGGATGGACGATCCTGAGGCCGGCCTGGCTGTGGACCCTGGCGGCGATCGCCATCATGCTGATCCCCTCGTTGTGCGCCTCGATCCTCGAGGCGCTGCGCAAGCCCGACGAGGTTCTGCTGCGACAGCACTTCGCAGCCACGGCGCGCTCGGCTTTCCGCCAGTTCACGCAAGCGGTTTTCGCGCTTGCCTGCCTCCCGTACGAGGCGTTCTACAGCGTGGATGCCATCGCCCGCACGGCCTGGCGCATGCTGGTGGTCCGCAGAGGATTGCTCGAATGGAATCCCTCGGGCGAGGCGGATCGCGAAGCGGCCAGGCGCGGCCGCAGCGACCTCGCCGCGACTTTCCGCTCGATGTGGGTCGCTCCCGGCATCGCCGCCGCGACGGCGATCCATCTGGCGGCCGCGAACCGGACGGCGCTCGTCGTTGCGGGGCCGATACTGCTGCTTTGGCTCGCCGCGCCCGCCATCGCGTGGTGGGTCAGCCGCCCGCTCGCACGCCGCAAGGCGACCCTGACGCGCGAGCAGACGCGCTTCCTGCGCGAGCTCGCGCGCCGCACCTGGGCCTTCTTCGAGAACTTCGTCGGCCCGGACGATCACTGGCTGCCGCCCGACAACTACCAGGAGCATCGCGTCGACGCGCTCGCGCATCGCACTTCACCGACCAACTTGGGCCTCGCGCTGCTGGCGAATCTGTCCGCCTACGACTTCGGCTACCTGACGGCCGGACAGCTCGTCGAGCGCACGGCGCACACCCTGCACACGATGGACGGGCTGGAGCGCTACCGGGGGCACTTCTACAACTGGTACGACACGCAGACGCTGCAGCCGCTGCCGCCGCTTTACGTCTCGACGGTCGACAGCGGCAACCTTGCGGGCCACCTGCTGACCCTGCAGGCGGGGCTGCTCGCACTGCCCGACGACGCGATCCTGCCGAGGCAGCTGTTCGACGGCTTGAGCGACACGCTCGGCCTGATCGGGGACGCGGCGCCGTTGCGCGAGGAGCTGGAGTCCGCGCGCGCGGCGCCGCCGAAGACGCCCGCCGCGGCCCGTGCCTGCCTCGAGCGCCTGGCCGGTGCTGCCGCCGGCGCAGCCGGCGCCGAGGGCGAGGCGGGCAGCTGGGCGCAGGCGCTCGCCCGTCAATGCCGCGCGGCGCTCGACGAGCTGTCGTTCCTCGCCCCGTCCGAGCTCGACGCGATACCGACCTTGCGTCAACTCGCGAAACTGGGTCCGCAGCTCGCGCAAGCGAGCGCCCGGGCACGCGAGAGGATGGCGGCCATCGAACGCCTGGCGCAGCAATGCGGCGAGCTCGCGCGCATGGAGTACGACTTCCTGTTCGACACGTCGCGCCAGCTGCTGACAATCGGTTACAACGTGACCGAGCGCCGGGCGGACGCCAGTTACTACGATCTGCTGGCCTCTGAAGCGCGCTTGTGCAGTTTCGTCGCCATCGCGCAGGGGCGGCTGCCGCAGGAGAACTGGTTCGCTCTGGGGCGCCTGCTTACCGGCACCGGCGGAGAGCCGGTTCTCCTGTCGTGGAGCGGCTCGATGTTCGAGTACCTGATGCCGCTGCTGGTGATGCCGACCTACGACAACACGCTGCTCGACCAGACCTGCAAGGCGGCCGTGGCCAGGCAAATCGAGTACGGACGGCAGCGCGGCGTTCCGTGGGGCATGTCGGAGTCCGGCTACAACACCGTCGACGTGCATCTCAACTACCAGTACCGCGCGTTCGGCGTGCCGGGCCTCGGGCTCAAGCGCGGGCTGGCCGACGATCTGGTCGTTGCGCCGTATGCCTCGGCGCTGGCGCTGATGGTGGCGCCCGAGGAGGCATGCCTGAATCTGCAGCGCCTCGCCGCCGATGGGCTCATCGGCAAGCTCGGCTTGTTCGAGGCGATCGACTACACGCCGGCGCGGCAGCGGCGCGGGCAGGCGAGCGCGGTGGTGCGCGCCTACATGGCGCACCACCAGGGCATGAGCCTGCTCGCGCTGGACTACCTGGTGCTGGAGCGTCCGATGCAGCGCCGCTTCGAGTCGGAGCCGCTGTTCCAGGCGGTCATGTTGCTGCTGCAGGAGCGCATCCCCAGGGCCACGGCGCTGTTCCCGCACACCGCGCAGCTGTCCGAGGTGCGCTCGACGTCGGCCGGCGCGGAAACGCCGATTCGGGTATTCGACAGCCCCGACACGCCGATGCCCGAGGTGCAGTTGCTGTCGAACGGCCGCTACCACGTGATGGTCACCAACGCAGGAGGCGGCTACAGCCGCTGGAAGGACCTCGCCGTCACGCGCTGGCGCGAAGACGGCACCTGCGACAACTGGGGCGCGTTCTGCTACATCCGCGACGTCGCGAGCGGGGCGTTCTGGTCGACCGGCTATCAGCCGACGCTCGCCCGCCCGGAGAACTATGAAGCGATTTTCTCCGAGGGGAGGGCCGAGTTTCGCCGCCGCGATTCCGTCGCTGCCGGGGGCGGCCGTTTCGAGACGCATACCGAGATCGTCGTATCGCCGGAGGACGACATCGAGCTGCGCCGGGTGCACATCACCAATCGATCGTCGCAGCGCAGGGAGATCGAGGTTACGAGTTACGCCGAGGTGGTGATCGCGCCGCCGGCCGCGGACGCGCTTCATCCGGCCTTCAGCAATCTCTTCGTGCAGACCGAGATCATGCGTGAGCGGCGCGCGATCCTGTGCACGCGCCGGCCCCGCTCCCTCGGCGAGCAGGCGCCCTGGATGCTTCACCTGGTGGCGGTGCACGGCGCGCACGACGGCGTGGTGTCCTACGAGACGGACCGCGCGCGCTTCATCGGCCGCGCACGCAGCGCCGCCGCTCCCCTGGCGATGGGCGACCCGGCGACGCTCTCCGGCAGCGAGGGCTCGGTGCTCGATCCTGTCGTCGCGATCCGCTGCCGCGTGACGCTGGAGCCGGACGAGACGGCGACCCTCGACATGGTGTCCGGCATCGGCGAGACGCGCGCTGCGGCCTTGAGCCTGGTCGACAAGTACCAGGACCGGCGTCTCGCCGATCGTGTCTTCGAGCTGACCGGGACCCACAGCCAGGTGGTGCTGCGCCAGCTCAATGCCAGCGACGCCGACTCGCAGCTCTACGCGCACCTGGCCGGCTCCGTCATCTACGCCAACGCCTCGCTGCGCGCCGACGCGGCCGTGCTCATCAGGAATCGCCGCGGGCAGTCCGGACTGTGGGGCTACGCCATCTCCGGCGACCTGCCGATCGTGCTGCTGCAGATCGGCGACGCGGCCAATATCGAGCTGGTGCGCCAGCTCGTGCAGGCCCACGCGTACTGGCGCCTGAAGGGGCTGGCGGTGGACCTCGTGATCTGGAACGAAGATCGCGCCGGTTACCGGCAACTGCTGCAGGATCAGATCATGGGACTGATCGCCTCGGGCACCGAGGCGAGCGTGGTCGATCGGCCGGGGGGCATCTTCGTGCGGCCGGCCGAGCAGATCTCCAGCGAGGACCGCATCCTGCTCGAATCGGTCGCGCGCGCCGTCATCACGGACGGCCGGGGAACGCTGGCGGAACAGCTCGGCCGTCGCGGCCCGCTGGAGCCGCGCGCGCCGCGGCTCGCGCCGAGCAAGAACCATCGACCCGAGGCACCCGCCGCCGCGGCGTTGCCGCGCCGCGACCTGATCCTGTCCAACGGGCTGGGAGGATTCACTCCCGACGGGCGCGAATACGTCATGACGCTCGCGCCCGGCGAGGTGACACCGGCGCCGTGGGTGAACGTGCTGGCGAATCCGCACTTCGGCAGCATCGTTTCGGAGCACGGCGCCGGCTACACCTGGAGCGAGAACGCGCACGAATACCGCCTCACGCCCTGGCACAACGACCCGGTGGGCGATCCGGGCGGAGAAGCCCTCTACCTGCGCGACGAAGAAAGCGGCCACGTCTGGTCCCCCACGCCGTCGCCGGCGCGCGCCGCGGCGCCCTACGTCGTGCGGCACGGATTCGGCTACAGCGTCTTCGAGCACAGCTCCGGCGGCATCCGCTCCGAGCTGTGGATCTACGTCGCCATCGACGCCGCGGTCAAGTTCTCGGTGGTGAAGCTGCGCAACGAGTCGGGCCGGGCACGCAAGCTCTCCGCGACCGGCTACGTTGAATGGGTGCTGGGAGACCTGCGTGCGAAATCGGCCATGCATGTGAGCACCGAGATCGATCCCCGCAGCGGCGCACTCTGCGCGCGCAACCGGTACAACACCGAGTTCGCCGATCGGGTCGCCTTCTTCGACGTGGACGACGCGGCGCGCAGCCTGAGCGGCAACCGCGCCGAATTCGTCGGGCGCAACGGCACGCTGGGGAATCCGGCCGCCATGGGCCGCGCGCAGCTCTCCGGCAAGACCGGGGCAGGGCTGGATCCCTGCGGCGCGATCCAGGTGAGCTTCGAGCTGGCCGACGGCGAAGAGCGCGAGCTCGTCTTTCTTCTCGGCGCGGGGCGCGACCTCGATGACGCCGGCGATCTGGTGCAGCGCTTCCGCGGATCGTCGGCCGCGCGCGGCGCGCTCGAGGCGGTATGGCAGCACTGGAACCACACGCTGGGCGCGGTGCAGGTGGAGACCCTCGACCCCTCGATCAACGTGCTGACCAACGGCTGGCTGGTGTACCAGACCCTGGCGTGCCGGGTCTGGGCGCGCAGCGGCTACTACCAATCGGGCGGCGCCTTCGGCTTCCGCGACCAGCTGCAGGACGCGATGGCGCTCGTCCACGCCGAGCCCGCGCGGCTGCGAGAGCACCTGCTACTGTGCGCGAGCCGCCAGTTCCGGGAGGGAGACGTCCAGCACTGGTGGCATCCGCCATCTGGCCGGGGCGTGCGCACGCATTGCTCCGACGACTATCTCTGGCTGCCGCTGGCGGTGTGCCGCTACGTGGCGAGCACCGGGGACACGGGGGTGCTGGATGAATCCGTGCGCTTCCTCGAAGGGCGCCCGGTCAACCCGGAGGACGATTCCTACTACGACCTGCCCGGCCGCTCTGCCGAGGCGGCCAGCCTGTACGAGCATTGCATGCGCGCCGTCGCGCACGGCCTGCGCTTCGGCGAGCACGGCCTGCCGCTGATCGGCTCCGGCGACTGGAACGACGGCATGAACCGGGTCGGGATCGACGGCAAGGGCGAGAGCGTGTGGCTGGGCTTCTTTCTGTGCGACGTGCTACGGCAATTCGGCGCACTCGCGCATGCGCGGGGCGACGCCGCCTTCGCCGAGCGCTGCGAGGCGGAGGGCGCCCGGCTGAGCCAGAGCATCGAGCAGCACGGCTGGGACGGCGAGTGGTACCGCCGCGCCTACTTCGACGACGGCACCCCGCTCGGCTCGGCGGGCAACGCGGAATGCCAGCTCGACTCGATCTCGCAGAGCTGGTCGGTGCTCTCCGGGGCGGGCGACGCCCAGCGCGCGCGCATCGCCATGCGGGCGGTGGACGAGCGGCTCGTGCGCCGCGAGCACGGGCTCATCCAACTCCTGGATCCGGCCTTCGACAAGGCGGATCTGGACCCCGGCTACATCCGGGGCTACGTGCCGGGGGTAAGAGAGAACGGCGGGCAATACACCCACGGCGCGATCTGGGCCGCGATGGCGTTCGCCGCCCTGGGCGATGCGCGGCGCGCGTGGGAGCTCACCGCAATGATCAACCCGGTGAACCATGCGGCATCGGCGGCAGCCATCGCCACCTACAAGGTCGAGCCGTACGTCATGGCGGCCGACGTCTACGCGCTCGCGCCGCACACCGGGCGCGGCGGATGGAGCTGGTACACCGGCTCGGCCGGCTGGATGTACCGGCTCATTGTGGAATCGCTGCTGGGCCTGAGGCTCGAGGGCGACAGGCTGCGTCTCGCTCCTTGCCTGCCCGCGGATTGGCAGACGTTCAAGATCCACTACCGCTATCGGGAGACCGTCTACCACATCGTCGTCGCGCAAACGCGCGCCGAGATGCGCTTGACGGTGGACGGCGTCGAGCGGCATGACGGGGCGATTCCCCTGGTCGACGATCGCCGCGACCACTTCGTCGAGGCGAGCGTAGCCGTCGCCGACGGCGAGATCGGCCCTTAACTGCTCTCCAGCGAGCTCACCAGGTCGGGCCGCCCCGACCAGATCCAGCCCAGGCTCTCGCGCGAGATGCCGAGCAGCATCCCGTGCAGGCTCTTCGGGTGCACCCAGGCGCCGTCGCGCTCGGCGGCGAGATCCGCGCCGCGCGGGATCAGCTGCGCGCCGCCGGCGAGCAGGCGACGCTTGAGCCCGTCGAAATCGTGCGTTTCGAGATAGCACATGTAAAGCGAATCGCCCCCGCGGCGCTCGACGAAGCGGCGCATCGCGCCCGGCCGGTCGGCGAAGGTCTGGCTGAGCTCGATGCGGTCGAGCCGCACGGGAGGATCGAAAAGCGTCAGCGTTCCCTCGTAGCCGAAGCGGTCGCTGCTGATCGGGGAGAACTTGGATGAGTCGAGGCGAAACAGGCGCGCATAGAGCGCGGCGGCGTCGCGCCAGTCGCGCTCGAGCGCGTTGGTCGCCTCGTACAGAAAGCTCACTTCGCCGATGCGCGGCCGCTCGGCGAGCGGCGAGATCACCATCGGCATGCCGCAGGTGCTGCCGCCCGGCAGCCAGAGCTGGTCGCCGTCCCGGACGAAGGCGACGCCGAGCGACTCGAGGTGGCGCGCCAGCTCATCGAGGCGCGAGCTGGCGAAGCCGGCAGAGAGCAGGCCCTCGCCCCAGCGCTCGAGAAAATCGCGCGCCGGGCCCGGGCCGGCCGGCTCGCACAGCTCGAGCTCGCTCTCGCCGAGCGCGAGAATCGTGCGGCGCGCGTTCAGGGCGGCGCTTTCCGATTCGCGCGAGACGCGGGCGCCGAGCAGGCGCACGAAGGTGTCGGCGGCGCGCGCGCGTTCGCGCACCGCGAGCTGCATCCGGTCCACGCGCTCGAGCATCGCCGTCAGCGCCCCTTGAACACGGGTTTGCGCTTCTCCAGGAACGCCTTCGCCGCTTCGGTGTTGTCCTCGGTCATGCCGCAGCGCGAATGGCGGTCGGCCTCGTGGTCGAGCGCCTCGGCGAAGCCGAGCCGCGT
>Ga0316579_10000319_pt1 | contig 14919 bp, 10 predicted proteins | sample J5NA_2_FD_203074 | JGI IMG/M metagenome (GOLD analysis project Ga0316579, IMG submission 203074) | Rhizosphere microbial communities from salt marsh grasses in Alabama, United States - J5-7_160517rDrA | ecosystem: Host-associated > Plants > Roots > Rhizosphere | place: USA: Alabama | collected... | reverse complement strand
TGCCCCAATGATCACACCCCTGTACGGGGCAAGCTTCCTGATCTGTGCGAGCGGTGTGTTCGCCATCCACTCGCGGGTCTCCCATATCATCCAGGAAATGATCAAGAATAAGAATACTCCCCAATGGGTAAGATACGACGAGAAAGGAGTATGCGATCCTTTCCAAAGAGCGATGCTTGTGTATCCCTGGACATACCAATGTGCATAGGGTTGGTATAGAAGAAACGCCGATATTCCCAGGAGCGATATGGCAATCACAGAAATAACAGCCCGCCTGAATAACGCAGGCTTCCCCTTGAGAATGCCTAAAAACGTGAAGGATGGATCCCGGTGTTTCCAACAAATATAACCCACCGCGAGAAGACCAAAGACGAGATAGACCGGAAAATCCCAGGTATTTGTCGGGCGCAAGGCACCGATCGCCATACCACCGACAACTAAACTGGTGATCAGCCACAGGATGGATTTCTTGCGGCCTTCCTGCGGGTTAACCTGCCAGGGTTTAACAAACAGGATTGCCAGCGCCCAAGCCAAGGCCAGCAATGTGATTGGCAGTGCAAACAGGTGCGCGTGGGGGTCTCCATACAGCACAGTGAAAAAGGGGAACTCCGTGATCGGTTCGACATCATTCGGGGCTGGGATTGCTCTGCTGGGCAGCCAATACCAATCTGCAATTCCATAAGGCAGAGAGGAACCGGTGATGCTCATCAAGGCACCTTTGATCGTCCAGAATATTCGATATAGAATATTCACGCTTTCAATATTTCCACCAGGAGCCGCCAGCTTCTGATAACCCTGATAAATCATTCGCAAGGTGCCAAGATTACCCAGTATTCCGACTGCGGTACCAGCAGCGATCCCTGTAATAAACGGGATCGATTTTACGAGTTTCTTGAAATGCTTGATTACGGATTTCCCGGTATCAACCAGGTTCCACCCAATGGAGAAAGCCCCCATCACGATCATGCTGAATACCGTGGGAATAATCAAATTATAAGCAACTGACGGCACGATCCCCAGCCATTTCACCAACACGCCCAGGTACACAAACCCGTAGTAGTAATAGTTGATGTACCCGCCGGAAAACCAAGGATCATACGGAGGAAAGGTAGTGCTCTTGAGCACCGCATTCAGATAGGAAAAGTCCATTGGCTTTTCCCCGCCTTTCCAGGGATGCCACAGATCCGGATTACCAAGCCGGATCATTAAATCAACGATAAATAATGCTAGAAACAATCCTTCGATCACCAGGAAATAGGTCCGCCGCTCTTGCCACTCCTTTTTCAAGCTCTCACGCTGGTAGTAAATCGCGATTGCTGAGCCAATTGCAAACAGAAGCATGATGATGGAGATCGTGGTACGACTGAAGGGCAGTTTAAATGATCCAGATAGCCATGCAAAATACGATAAGAAGAGTAAACCAGCACTACGCGCAAGTGGATACCCGTGGTCAGACAGACCGAAAAACACGAATCGCAGAATGGGATAAGCGAGCAACCCTAACAATGCTACTGAAAAATACCAGACAACAACAGTTGCTACAGGCGACTGGTTGATCAAGGAATTGATGTTGAACAGCTGTGACCAGGTACCACCTTCACGTTGGGTTGATAATCTATCCACTGGCAGCATCATATCTTTCGGTAATTCACCTGCTTTCTTTGGGGTGATATGTTTTACTGTGGATAAATCGACTCCCCCAAGAACCTGTCTCACTTTTTCCGGGTTATAATCCTCGGATTTTCGGAAGATAAATACTTTGGGATGATCATATACCGTAAAAGCCTCTTCAGAAGCCTGGTCATTAATCCGGATCGAGCCAATTGACGGATCTGATTGAAACACTTCGATTAATTCGAAACCCAGTTCCCCCACGAAATCCCCTACCTGGGCGACATTGTAGCACCACTCGATACTTCGTTCCGGAGGACAACCGAGCAGGGACCGGTAGTACTCGCTCGACATGGGAAAACGCTCCGGAATACGCGGAAGTGTCCCCCATTGACGGCTGGAACTGAAAAATATGTACTCCGCATGATCTAATATCTCATAAAATCGAGACAGCTTGTTTGGATTATCATCTTCGTACATATCAAAGTTTAAACCGGGCTCGTAAATACCCGCAAAACCGTCATATCCATCCAGGCGGACTGGCAGCCCATCATCCCATGCACCCTCATTTGCGACAGCAGCTCCACGAAGAATCAGGCTCCCTTGAGAATTATCCAGGTTGATTTTGAGCTGATACTCGTTATCTTCGACTAAATCCAGGGGATGATCCAGTGCTACCTGGTAGCCAGGTTGATCCAACCCTGCGATAAAGCTGCCCGTTAATGTTCCCGTAGCAAGGACTTCTTCTGCATCAGGTTGGAATGAAAGTTCAAACGTTAAGGTTTTTTCTGTAGGAGCGGCGGGCGGAATTAGGTGCAACCTCACTTCGCTCAGAAATCCATCCACAGGCGAGGTGAAAGCGATCAGATTCGGATTAATTGAATCAATCAGCACCTTATTTAAGGGTATCTTCACCTGATGTTCTTGACCATTCTGGATGATAAATTCCAGTTCACCATCCAGGCTGATCGGTCCCTGGCCTGGTGGTAAGGTTAACTGGGGATAATATTCCTCGTTTGCGATCAAAGGTATAGGATATTCAAAGGCCGAGGCACTGACCGTAGGGTTTTCTTGGTCTCCAGGAACGAATTCCAGGTCTAGCTCTGTAGCCGATGATTGCCCTCCACCACCGGGTATCTCAGAGATACTAACTTCGATTGTTTTGCTCCCAAAATTAGCCTGGGGATCAATCGCTTGATATCCCAGTATTTCTGTAAGTACTCCACTTTGATTCGCCTTGAAATTTGTGATAAAGGGTATTTCCTGGCTGATCTGGTAATTATAGGGATAAGAGATTTGCTGAAGAATTTCATCCTTGGCTGTTTGAATTGGCAGGCTGATAGGACCCAGGATATTTTGGTATATCCAGCGAGACGCTTCAACCCGGGTAATGGGTCGAATGTAGATATTTGAAAATCCAAATGCATATAATGCTGTTGCTATTAACACTCCCGCGCCGAGAATAATGGCAAAGTATCGCCGCCTTTTATTTTTTTGTAAAAGGTGTGCAGAGTGATCAGCTTGTTCTCGCATCGAATCAATTTCGGAAAACCCATCCTCTTGCCCGTTTTCCCCGCTCCTGAAACCAAATAATCGGAAAACTACCCAGGATGCGAAAATCGCCAGAATAGGGTAGATCAACAGCTGGTAGCGCATGGAAGGATTGAAGATCATTGACTGCCAAACAAAGATCAATGCAGTCCAGCCCCAAAGCAGGATATGTTTGCGAATTTCCCCGCGCAACATTCGCCAGCCGATCCACAAGAATCCTGTCCAGGCCAGAATCCCCATTGGTAAACCCATCCCCCACTTGACCATATTTTCCCATGCAAACCAAACAGGACGCCTGGCCCATTGGAGCGCTGGTGGAAAATCAACATCTCCACCAGCCTGGTTTTGCAGCTCGCGTAAATTCGCTATCCAGGCAGGATTTGGAGTGATCCCAAAAAATCCTGGTCCACTAAAAGCCATCGGTTGGCATATCCGGAATACGACCAAGCTGATCATACCAGCCAGGATCAGATATCCAAACAAATGCCAAACCCATCTCCGTTGAGCTGCCCCTTTATAGGAAGAAAGTCGAATCAGCATGGCCGAGGGAAGCAATATCGCAAGTGGTGCTGAGCTCACTTTTGAGGAGACCGCCAGACCCAAGGCAACACCAAATCCCACCGACAACAGGAAAAATTGGCTCCGGACGAATGTGAGAATGGTTTGTAATGCGCTCAGAGATTCGTTTGTTTCCTGGTGGGATTCTGATCCGACAGCACCCTGCTGGGAATCCAAATCTTCAAATTCCTTCACAGGAATTCTTAGCGGATCATATGCAATTCTCACTGAAAAATACACCGCCAGCATTGAAAACAAGACAGTGAAAGTATCAACCGTGAAAAAGTGGGCATGCTGGATTTGAAGTACAGCAAAAGCTGAAAAACCTGCTGCGAGCAGACCAACCCGTTTACTGTAGACTTTCGCCCCTATCAAATATACAAATAAGACCGTCAGTAAATCAGCAGTCGCTGATAAAAATCGACCAACATTGGTCATCTCGTTGAAACCCGAATGCCCATAGACCCATTCGACGACATAGCGCGCCATGTATAGAGGTAGGGTTCCATAAACGTAAAAACTGTGGCCTCGATTGTGCGGATTTAGACTGGAATTGGCTGTATCCCAATATTCACCCAAGGTGGTTACTGGCGAGATATCTGTACCGACCCAAACCATGAAGCGTTCATCAGGATGCAGGTACTGGTATTCTCCCCAATTTAACCCGCGAAAGCGGACGAAAGCTGCTGCGATCAGGATTATTGTTAGCAATACTCCAATTACCAGTAATCTTCGATTTACCCGAGAGGAATTGGGAGTGGTGTTCGATGGTGTGTTCACTCTAATGAAAGCCTTGTATGATTATTCTGAAAACACAAAAAACTGGTAAAAATCCTTACCAGGGTAAGATGATGTATAGCGTTGGACGATCCCCTCTGGGAACAGGTTTTGCAGGTCAACCAGGGAATCGGTGTCTTCCTCCTTAATAATGAACAATTTCGTTCCACTTGCATCGACCGTTTTGGGTAGATCCTCCGGCCAGATAGCAAAGTCTCTCGTTGGAAAACCAGCGTTCATACCCACAAGGCGCGTATCCACCCAGTAGGGATAAGCAACCACAAATGCATTTTCCTGGGACCCAATCGTATCGGTAAAATCCTTGATCGCTCCACCAATCTCACTGGTATTCCAGGCGGATTGCGAATAATTCTGCTGGTATTGGTTGAAAACCAGATCGTAATTTTGGTAACCTGAAGCGAGTAAAAATACAATCCCGACGGTCCAGGCAAGGATGGTGTTGATTGGGTTTGGGACCCTGCGCTTAATCCCAGAAAGGAAACCATCAAATGATAAACCAACAACAAGAAATACAGGAACCAGCGCGCCAGCGGTGCGATTCAAGGTTGGGTTTTCGGATGGGAATGCCAGGGATAATATTGAAGGCAGCATCAATATTGGGATAGAGAGCACTAAGAACAGGTCAAGCCAGTTTCGGCGAAGAACATACCTAGTAATCAACAATATAGTGCCAGCGAAATACAGAGCTGCTGAGATGATATCAAGAGCAGGACGATGAGGTATAGAGACTGGCCATATCTCCCCATTACTCCAAAAAAACATGATGATCGCATTCCACAAATTCTTGATCAATATCAATCCCCAAGGACCCGGGAGAGGACTTTCGATGGAGCCTAACCGGGTGAACGCCCGGTAGCTGAACACTTCTGGATTTTCTAACCAGAACCTTAATAAGGGCAGAAAAACGACCAGTGATACCAGGATTAATACGAACAAATGAAAACCGGTTTGTTTGCGGAACCCTTTCGATTGAGAATGTAATAAAAATAATCCAACCGCTGCTGAAACAACCAGAGGTACTATCCGGTAAGGCGTATATCCATGCAATCCAAGGCCGAGAAATAATCCAGCGAGGATGAAATCATTCCGGCTGGAATGCCGCAGCCCCTTGATCAGGAAGTAAAGCATCGGAGCTAAAAAGAAAGGATACAGGGTAAAGCGCAGACCCATCCGGGAGATTACATTTGGCCAATATGCGATCCCCGCAAATAAGGTGGCGAATAAAGCAGCTCTTTTATTGGAGATTTCAAGGCCGATAAGGTATACGAAAGGCAGTGTGAACAACCCCGCCAGGATTGTCCCGATTTTCAGACTATTAAAAGAATAACCACTTCCAAACAGCTGGATTACAAGAGCTGTTAGATACATCTGGAATCCTTCCCTGCCGGTATTCCTCGGGAAGAAAATCAAAAACTGGCCATGCAGTACATCCCAGATATCCAATAATTTCTCTGCGTGATCGCTTACCATTTCAGGGGGAACGCTGGTAAATCGATAAATTCGGAAGAATACCACGACCACGGTAGTCATTACGAGTAATACCAGCCAGGTAGATATTCTGATATTCAATTCTCGATTTGTTTTTTTCTTTCTTAGGTTGGAAAGGAACGCCTTGAATGTACCCCTTGACGGCTGCCAGAAACCAATACAGGTAAAGATCATGGCACAAAACCACAATACAACATTGATCAGCGTAAAATGATTACCTCCGAGAGTAAGAAATGCCAGGAAACTGAAAATAGCACCGGCAGTTAAATACACCCAACGAACTTCGAGTTGATCAGTGATTTTCTTTACAGCAGGGAGAACACCTAATGACCATTCATTCCGCATATTGGCCAAAATTACTAAGGGCACCGCCAATAAATATAAGCAGAGACCGAGGATCCAGGAACGCTCGGTTCTGGGCTCTAAAGTTATTTGTGCTAAAAGGGCTGCCCCCAAGGCTAAAACCAGAAGCCAGGGAAAACCTGAACTTTGAACGGTGTATTCCTCCCTGGGTTGAGTATTAATTGCTGAATCATCCGGTTCAACTTCCTGAACAGGCAGATCAAATTGTGAACCCTGGCTGGCCGCAACTTCAATATCCTCATCTAGCTCCAAAGGTGGAATTGGCGGCGGTGAGCCTCGCCATGGTGTCAGCAGAGCCTTAATATAATCAAGAACGCTTAACTCATCGTTCATTTTTTTCCGCCAGGACGATTAAGCTCTCACCCAATCTCAGTGGGATGATGCTCCATCCAATCATTGCCTGAAAGCCTCCCGGCGCTCCAAATAACACCTTCTGAACCGAAGTCGGCAGCCAGGGAAGATAAGGAGCATCCCAGAAACCATCTGAGTAAACCTTTGTAGGCATGAGATTATTTGTACGAATGGTGTTCAACCATTTTTCCGGGGACCATAGACTGACATGCGTTGGATCTTGATATCCAATCCAATCACTTTTCTTTATTGACCGGGCGATGGATGCAGTGTTCGGAGTCGCCAATAACAATAACCCACCAGGTGCGAGGACTCTGCTGATCTCTGCAATGGCAGCCTCAGGATCAATTAGATGTTCAACTACATGTTTGGCGATCACCACCTGGAAAACGTGATCTGGAAATACGCCCAGATCCTCCGCGGATAGATACAGGTATTTCCCTTGCGGCACATTCTTTGTAGCAGAATAGAGCGCCCAGGGATTAATATCCGTTCCGTATACCTCATAAGTATTAACCAGCCATCCCAATAAATGGCCTAACCCACAACCAATTTCCAGCACCCTACCAGAACCCGGTCCATGCTTTAGAATTAACTTTCCATAATACCGGTTGGACCACCAATACTGGCTGTAGCGCTCAAAGGATACCCCAGAATATGCCTCTGTTGAGAAATAATCCTGGTTGAATTTCGAATCCAAACTGGGAGGTTCTTCTACCATGGGCATATTTTATCTTGGTTCATGGAGTTGCAGGAGTAAAATTGGCAAATTTTAGTCGGGAATCAGCTGCTTGAATAAAGTCTCGTATTGTCCAGCAACGGAATCTGGAGAAAAACGCTCTTTCACAACTTGTTGGTCGCCACTATATTTACCAGGATGATCCAGGATTTCGAGGATCGCTTGAGATAACGCTGCTGCATTCCTCGATGGTATGCTGCAACCCATACCCGTCATTATGACTGGTTGGCGTACGCCTGGCAGATCAGTGGAGATTACCGGAGTCCCGCAGATCATTGATTCTACCTGGACCATTCCAAACGACTCTGTGCTGTTGATGCTTGGCAATACGGTCAGCTCAGCTGTATGAAAGAAGGCTGAGAATTCTTTGGAATCTAAAACACCCAAAAAAGTCCAATGCTGACCCAGGTCATTTATCAGCGGCGCGAGTTTCTGCGAATATGCCTCCTCACCAAGCACATCCTGAAATTGACCGGCAAAAAGTACTCGCAGATGCGGATATTTTTCGATCACAGGGGGTAAGGCTTTTACAAGATATTCCACACCTTTTTCAGTCGCTAACCGCGAAGCCATGCCTATGATCCTCTCGTTGGGTTGGATGTGATATTTTTCACGAAAAGCATTCAGGATAGATGGATTGACTTCTGATAACTCAATGGGGGGTGGAATTGCATGAATTTTATCCAGGTACTTTGAAAGAAATGGTGAATTCTCCGCATAATCCTCAGTATTCGTGACAATCCTATCTGCAAGGGTGGCTGATATTGAATTGGCCAGGTGAGAACCCTGGTTGGCTAGATAATGTACGATCCCTTGTGGGAGCTGCAAATCACAATGGTAGGTTAAAACACTGGGTTTTTTCAACAACTTGCTGATCATTGTCATCACGGCAGCATCTGGTTGGGGTACATGGGGATTAACAATATCAACCTGGCGGATAATCTTCCATGCCCAAACCGGCATACTGGGCATAATGACTCCCTTGCTTACTCCAAGCAGGACCCAAGGCCGGATGATCTGGACGCCGTCCTGGTATTCTTCGGCTGGGAGCGCCGCGTCAAATCGAGAAGTCAGAACTGTTACGTGGTGCCCCCTTTTTACGAGCGCTCGGGCCAAACGCTCAGTATATATCGTCAGACCAGAATAATGTGGCCTGTAATACATTAAAGAAATAAGGATTTTCATTTTATGGATTTGGTTTAAATATGCGTCTTTTGCGCAGGTTCTGGTACAAATTAGAGATGGACTCCCCATCCCTGATAAACCCATACATCCCCACCAACCCAGTAAAGGTTATGCTGATGAAATGAGAGATAAATGCAATTCCCAACCCGGCCGACGTGGAGTAGCCCAATAAAGAAAAAGCTCCGACCATTGCTATTTCATATACCCCTAATCCCGCAGGGGCAGATGGGATAGCAATCCCAAGTGATATTACCCCCAGGATAAATCCAAACATCCATAATTCCAAATTCACGCCAAAGCTTTTCGTTAAGAAAATTAATTCTAATGCTCCAAACAACCAGCTGAGCATCATCAGGAAGAAGCTCAACAAGAATTGATCGAGACTGGTTAACACCTCAAAGCCTTTTAATAATGAGTTGATACGGGGGATGATCCGATCTGCGATGCCAAATCTCTTTGAGCTAAAAGCTTCAAGTTTCGTGATGATAATGCTCCGGTTTCGAGCTACTGCAAACATCGTGAATAGCCCAATGATCACCAGCACCAGCACCAAAACTGCGATTGATTGGTTATTACCTATTGAAAATACGTTGGGAAGTGTTGCCAGCAGTAAACCCGCAGCGATAGCAATGTCGTACGTTCGCTCGATTACGATGGTTGAAATGACAAAAAACCCACTTAAATTTGCAGTCTTAGAAAGGATAAATGCTCTTCCTACCTCCCCTAATCGAAAGGGGAAGATATTATTCAGAAGGTAACCTTCATTTAAAGTCACAAACGCACGGCTGAAATTCACCTTTTTTTGGAGCAGGATCATCCATGCAACCGCCCGTAACCCCAAACTGACAATAAAAAAAAATAAAGCCGGGAAAAATAAGGATAATTTGATTCCAGAGATGGCAGCTAACAATTCAGACCAGTTTGTGGAACGGGTCAGCAGCAGAATTGCGATAATGCTTATAGCTAGTCCCGGCAACCAGCGGCCAATCGCTGTTAGCTTAGAGCGGCCGGCAGTGTTCAATTGTCCTCCAGACGGAGAATTGCAAAAAATGCTTCCTGGGGGATTTCCACATTGCCAACCATTTTCATCCGCTTTTTACCCCGTTTTTGTTTTTCCAATAATTTTCTTTTTCGAGTTACATCCCCACCGTAGCACTTTGCTAGGACATCTTTTCGAAGTGCTTTTACATTTGCCCTCGAAATTACTCTTCCTGCGGCAAAAGCTTGGATTGGCACTGCAAATAGCTGGCGCGGGATCAGGTCCTTTAGCTTGGAAATCAAAGCCTGCCCTTTCTGGTAGGCTTTGTCCCGGTGGACAATACTGGCCAGTGCATCTACGGATTCATTATTCACCAAAATTTCAAGCTTCACCAGGTCATCAGCCCTGTACTCAATGAACTGGTAATCGAGAGATGCGTATCCTCGAGTTCTGGATTTCAGTTGATCAAAAAAATCTATGATAATTTCAGAAAGTGGAATTTCACAAATCAGCTGCACCCTATCAGGTGTTGGATAATCCTGTTCAAGAAAAATTCCCCTCCTCTTCGTAATTAATTCCATCACCGTGCCATAGAATTCAGTTGGCGTAAAAACCTCGATTTTCATCCAGGGTTCACGGATCTCTGACACATCACCTTCTTCAGGTAATTCAGCAGGAGAGGCAATCCTGAGCAGCTCCCCAGTCCTCAATACAACTTCATATTCAACAGATGGCGAAGTTACCAGGATATCCAGGTCATATTCTCTTTCGAGGCGTTCCTGGATGATCTCCATATGAAACATACCCAAAAAACCACAGCGGAATCCGAAATTAAGTGCCTGGGAGGTCTCAGGTTGGTAAACCAGGGATGCATCATTCAGCTGTAATTTCTCTAATGCATCCTTCAGATCCCCATAATCCTCCCCCTCTACGGGAAAGATACCTGCAAATACCATCGGTTTCACCTGTTGGTACCCGGGCAATGGCTGAGGAGAAGGATTCACAGGAGAGGTTAGGGTGTCTCCTACTCTGCATTCCCTGATGGTTTTCAATCCTGTGGCTACATAACCAACTTCTCCAGCGCTTAATTGGCTCACTTCCACGAGTTCCGGTGTGAATACGCCTACTTCGACCGGGTAAAATTCGGAGCCGCTCATCATCAGTAATAAATTTTCTCTTCTGGTGATAAATCCATCGATAAGACGAATATACGCAACCACGCCTTTATACGAGTCATAATGGGAATCGAAAATTAATGCCCGCAGTGGAGCATCCCGATCCCCTTTTGGCGGCGGTACTTGATGGATGATCGCTTCAAGCACGTCATTGACATTCAATCCATTTTTGGCTGATATTCTTAAAATCTGGTCAGCAGGGGTGCCAAGTAAATTCTGAATCTGTTCAGCTATCTCATCAGGCCGGGCGGATGGTAAGTCAATCTTATTTATGACCGGGATGATCTCTAAATTGGCCTCTAAAGCAAGGTAGAGGTTAGCCAGGGTTTGGGCTTCCACCCCTTGGCTTGCATCTACTACCAAGATTGCGCCTTCACAAGCAGCTAATGCCCGGGAAACTTCATAACCAAAATCGACATGTCCAGGAGTGTCAATCAGATTTAACTCGTACACATCTCCATCTTGCGCGGTATACATCATGCGTACTGCCGAAGCCTTGATTGTCACTCCCTTTTCGCGCTCAAGGTCCATACTGTCCAAAACCTGGGATTTCATATCCCGATCTGAGATCGTGTCCGTTAGCTGCAGTAATCGATCTGCCAGGGTTGATTTCCCGTGATCAATATGGGCGACAATACAGAAGTTTCGAATGGAATCAGTCATAACCGCGCTGAAGTATACACGATTTTAGGTTGAATTCTATTTTGAACCATTACCCCAAGGATTGTGGATCGTTGAAAAGGGGGTTAATAAAAAAGTCTACATCGAGCCTGTTATGTATCGAAGACGCAAGCCATGCCAGGAATTCCTTATTCCCTTTCGGCCCCAATAAGGGAGATTGTATCAAGCCCTTTATCTGGTACTGCAAATCCTGTGCAAACTCGAGCACGTCCTTCAAAACATGCTGGTGCACAACAGGATCGCGGATCACACCTTTGCCGCGCGACACCTCGGATTTTCCAGCCTCAAATTGCGGCTTGATCAGCAGGATAACCTGGCCTCCGGAATCTCGAAACCATTTCCGGACGACCGGCAACAGCACTTTTGATGAAATAAACGAAACATCAATCGTTGCGAGATCAATGGCAGCAGGTAACTGTTGGAGGTTTCGCGCATTGACTCCCTCTAGAACGACGACTTTCTGGTTTTGACGGAGTTTCCAATCTAGGATCCCTTTTCCCACATCGATGGCAACCACCTTTGCAGCCCCATGCTGGATCAGGCAATCTGTAAATCCCCCAGTGGAGGCACCCACATCGGCACACACCAAACCCCCAACCTCAATCTTAAAACTCTCCAAAGCTGCTCTTAATTTTTCTCCCCCTCGTGACACATAATTTTGGCCAGTATCGATACTTATATCGACATCAGCGGGAAATGATACTGAAGGTTTTTGAACGACCTGATCATTCACCCTGATTTGTCCCGCCATTACCAGGCGTTGAGCTTTCGACCGGCTATCAACCATACCTCGCTCAACCAGTAAGATGTCAATCCGAATTTTTTTCATCTAATCCTGTCTCCCGCAAAGAAGGATTGAAATAATGGAAAACACCTGACCAGGGAGAACTGTTCTGGGGATTTATTTTTCGAATGTAAAACCATCAGGGATTACCCGAGATGCAAACATCACCTTGCATGCAATCCTGTCATTTTTCGAACCAATCAAGCTGAAGAGCCATTTTCATGGAAAACAGCTGCTCTACTGTGCTCATTATGAAAATCTAGACATGAGAGACAACCCCCAGATTTTATCTTCTTTATTTCAGCTAGTAAAAATCTGATCGGTTTTTGCCGCGCTGATGAAATCGTTAAGATGCAGTCCATTAACTACATGCGTCCACCAGGTAACAGTCACCTTCCCCCACTCGGTCAGAATTGCCGGGTGGTGATCTTCCTGTTCAGCAAGCTCACCTACTTGATTGGTGAATTGCAATGCCTCTGCAAAATTTCTGAACTTGAATTCACGGGTCAATCTTTTTACACCATCAACTTCAAGCAATTCCCATTCCGTTAACTGATCCAGGTAAGTACCTAGTTCTGAATCCTCTAAACCCAGGCTCCCCTTTCGGACAGGAATAATGGTCATCGATTTTAAGTCTTCCATTACCTACCTCAAATACTAATAAATATTCTGCCTTATATTCTTACCGTTACCTAAACTTAGAGTTCTGCAACCTGACGAAGGAGAGCCATGATAATCAGGCTCAATTTCACACCCTCCCCTGCGGACACGTTGAGCTCTGTCCCTTTCCTTTCGTTATTCTTGATTAATAAGAAAGCACCTGCCAACCCAACCAGTGCCCCCAGGACAGCTCCACCTATAAGCACCTTGGTTTCAAAGCTCTGGGTTGATTCTGTAATTGCGGTCTGGTCACTCATTAAATCCTCTCCTCATTTTTAGCCTATAAATCCCCGTTTAAATCATAAAGATGCTGCTTTTATTTTCTGCGCAAGGCACGTACCCCTGCAATAAAACTGTTGATGCGGAGAAAGGGTTCTGATGCGATATTCGCGATATCCTTAACCCGGATCTCCGTCAGGTAGAAAATTCTTTGAACCTTGAAAAAGAAGAATGGTGTTGCTTTACTCAAGCGAGCCGTATATACCACTAACATCACCAGTAAAATTGTGGTAACAAGGAATGCGATCATAGCAATTGCGATGATATAGATCAAGGAAATATCTGCCCATTTACTCGCCCCTCGATCATCGATGAGCACAACCAAAACGATAGCAACGACAACCAGGATCCCGAATAGGATTAATGGGAAATAAATCTGCCAGAATGCTTGTTTTCTATGCGCTGCTTGGGTGATAGGATTACGCTGCTGTTCGGGAGCAGGGTTCTCTTCTACTGACATGCGGTTATTTTAACACATCTCATGATCCAGGAAGCCCCGAAGTCTTTTAACAATTCTCAAAACAATCAGTTTTCTATCCCGAAACAATAGAACTTTGTTGTTTCCTGAATTAGAGGAAATGCTCCAGCTGATCCTTTCTGAGCTGCATTTTTATAAGGTCAGATTCTTAGATGTCCAAAATATCCCATTTCCAAAACATGATCTTGGTACGATCGTTGCAACAAAAATTTTCACACTTCTTCCTAGGTATTCTCTAGGCAAATTATCGATCAGGAGAAATCAAACATGGTGAACACTTCAAACATCGATCCGAACAATCCACTCTCTCCGAGTGAGCTTATCTTGCTGAACGGGGATCAATTTGCTAAAAAGGTCATGATGGGAAACATCCAATTAATGCATACTGATGCCAGTGTTTCATATTCACAGCTCGCTGAAGCCATGTTAACCGCAGCAGTATTATCTGTGGAATCCTGTGGCAACATAAGTTTCGAAGTTCGAAACGAAAAAGCAATGCTTGGGATTCGAAAAGTCAAAGCATTATATGGATTGCCCACCTCTAACCCGGACGAATGGCCTCAATACAGCCTTGAATCACAATTGGTCCAGATTGCAAAAAAGTTGGCAGGTGATGGAGAGAGCTCAAAAATCTCCGATTTGATCTATATCTGGTTGAGACAGGACTCGAGTTCCCCATGGCAGTCAGCCATAGAGATGGTGCAATCTGGATTAGCAGAGCGCGGACTGCTGGATGCTACAGAGACAACCAAATTAAAAGTTTTCAAGAAGGTGAATTACTCACTTCCCGAATCGGCAGCAGAACTTGCCTCTCAATTGCCTACCGATCCGATAAGAAATTTGCTGGGTGATTGCGAAAAGAACAGGAAAGAGGTTTGGGAGCTGGTGATAAAAGAAATTAAGAAAGCGATCAAACAGCGAACAGAACAGGATGATGTCGATTTTGATTGATCTGGATTTGATATCTCGAGCACGGAAGGAAAAAATACAAAAAGTTAAAACCGTCGAGAATTATTGACAGAATTTCTATTTACTGATACGATTTTAACAGCAAGGATGCAGTTAGTTACCGTTGGATGTGAGAAAGACGATGGCCTGAGGCATTAGTCTTCGGCCATTTTTTGTTGACTGCTCCGATGGAACTCCGTAGCATCTACTGTAACATTCTTTTTATTTATATAGGAGTTGTAAGAAAATGACAGAACGTATCACCGGCACAGTCAAATGGTTCAACGGAAA
>Ga0316579_10000318_pt1 | contig 14928 bp, 15 predicted proteins | sample J5NA_2_FD_203074 | JGI IMG/M metagenome (GOLD analysis project Ga0316579, IMG submission 203074) | Rhizosphere microbial communities from salt marsh grasses in Alabama, United States - J5-7_160517rDrA | ecosystem: Host-associated > Plants > Roots > Rhizosphere | place: USA: Alabama | collected... | reverse complement strand
GCGGCCTGCTGCATTTTTATCGCAAACGGATCAAACTTTGGCAGTTTGCTTTTTACCCAGCCAAGTCCTAAATTGGCATTCTTGGAAAGCCCTTCTTCGATAATGCCGATAGCCTTGTCAAGACTGGTGATATTTTCTGAAATGGTCTGGCTTCTATCGGCGTATTTGGCACCCATTTTGACCGCTTCCTGTACGGCAGTCGACTCCCCTTGCGTAATGACTTTCCTTTGCCGCTGTTCTTCCGGCGTTTCTCCAAAATCAGAAACTACGGTATAATTGGACGGCAGGGTGCCTTCGCTTATGCTCAAATCTCCGGTGGTTTTATCATATGAACCGACCAGCATTTTAAATTGACCGGTATCTTCATCTTTGACCATCACCATACCGGTTTTCTGATACTCGGCCGGTTTTTGCGCTAATCCATCATCCATTTTTAAAAACGCATCTTCGCCCATTGCCCCATATAGAAAGAGTCTGGAGCTGGTCAAAGCGCCCTTGGGTTCGATATCCATTTGCTGCTTTAGCAGATCGAGCGTTTTTGCCTGCTGACTGTCGCCTGAATTCTCCGCAGCAATCCGGTATTCATCGATCAAACTCTTGGCCTGATCGACATTGTTTGATCTCAAAGCGGCATAGACCGGCAGGAGCTGATTGATTTTATTCTGCCGCTGTTCTTCATTGTACATGGAAAGGCTTTGGTTTATCTGCTTTGAAATCTCCGGGTACTGGGTCATCATGCGCCGATAGTCTTCTGGTGTTTTGCCCTGCTTATCGGAAAAATCAGCTAAATCCTGCTGCATTTGGGCTTGGCGTTGCTGCGCGGCCCGTTGCTGCTGCAATTGCTGTTGCTGCAATGTCATTTGCTGCGCGGCCTGAAAGCCTTGCAATCCCGCCATGAATGGATTTTGGATATCTATGCGATAATCCATGTGATTTACTCCTATATGTAGCTGACCGTAGGCTGCTGTAGCGGCTGGTTAAAATAATTGCCTAGGGCAAGTCCGCCGGCCGTTCCAATGCCGCTCCAGAGTTGTCCCTGAGCCTGACCTTGAGCAAGGGCTTGCGCTGCCTGCGCCGAACCGATCTGCCCTAGCAGATTGGCCACTGAAGTGTCCATACCGGGATAGACCGGCATATTGCCAGGATTAACCGTAGGTGTCTGTAATGTACTCTGTTGACCCGTGGAAGATAGACCGCCCAGCCGTGCATACTGCCTATCAATTTCCTGCTGGAGCATTTGCGGCCTGAATTGAGCCAATGCCCCCTGAACATTGCCGCCTCTTAATCCTCCGGTTGCAGAAGCGTTTTGGAGTATGCCCATTTCGCCCTGAGCCATTAATTCCTGTAGAATCGGGCTCGCGGAAATCTTTTCGATAGCTGCCGCCTGCGCTTGTTCTCCGGTCATGCCAGCATAGGGATTGGCAACATTAGGTTGAGGCTGCCATGGTAGCCCCTGAGCAACTTCTTTTACCTGCTGAATAGGTTGTTTTAGGGCTTCATTGACTGCATTGAAAACACCGCGCATAGGGCCACCGATACCTATCATTTCCGGTTGAGCTGCATCGGTCTTTAGGATTGCCCCGCCCGGTTGCACCTGCGGCCTGATGAATTCGCTTTGTTCTCCGGTGGGAATACCGACTCTGCCGGGTTCCATGTAGCTGGGGCCCCTGACAGGTTGTATCTGAAAGTCACCTTTTTGTCTTGTTTGAATCGGTGAACCGGGAGCGGCTACACCGGCTAGAGCCATTTGTTCATATAATGCCCCCTGACCAGACTGAATATAGGGCAAAAGCTGCTGTTGCATTTGGGCATAGTTATTTTCGAGCATTTCCTGTTTACGCCGGTACTCTTCCATTTGAATATCGAACTGGCGTTGCTGCTCGGCGAGTTGCTTTTCCTGATATTCAATGCCCATTTCGGCTGCAGCGGTTTGCGCTTTAGATGCTTTTTTAGCCGCTGATTTTTGGGCTTCACTGCTGATTATTCCACCAACAACGGCACCGCCTACGACTGCTGTAATTGCTGCTGACATGGTTCAACCTTTGCCTTATAGTTTATCGTTATTTCTTCGCCCTGATCCCCGCCCTTGCACCCGCTTATGCTTCTTACGGCCAGTAACATTACATCGCCGTTTTCAAGCGCTATCAGTTTGCTATTTGGATTCTTTGCATGATTTATGTATCTTGCCAGCTTTGTATAATCATTCCCGATTTTATATGGTCCGATGGGCATCCCCGTTTCAAACGGCCAGCTCGCAAATACACCATGCCCGGCTATATCCGACTTTCTAATTTGCAGCACGGTGGAAAGTCCCGGCGGCAGGTCGATATAGTTTTGATCCTGATCCCTGAAAGCCGGATCGCTTTCGGTAAAATCGTCTCTATCCACTTGACGATTCAGTACTCTTTGCTGTTTTTCTTCTTCTTCTTTTTCTTTCCATGGTCCCGATTTATCAAGATATCTGTTTTCCAGAACATCAATATCGGTTTCATTGTCGGGGTTCGGATAGATATTAAGCCATACAACGGTTTCGATCACATAACCCATCTTCTGACCGGACGGAGCCACGAAAACCATGGGCGCAGTAAGTTCTTTCAATTTTCCGTTTTTGCCCACCATGGCGATTTTGCCCTGCAAAAAAATATTGAACTGCTCGAATTTTTGCTTGTGACCGATGGCGAATATCCCCGATGGAAAAACAACTTCTCTGATGTAAAGCCCCGGTGCAAAATAATGCGCTACCGGAGCATCGGCCTGCGGTAACGCCAATATTTTTTTTGTGACATAATCAACCAGTTGCTGGCTTGAAAAATCAATGTCATGCATCAGGTTATTTCCCTTCCGCTGGCCCTGATGACAATGGCGGAAGCGGTACCGGCCAGAGTTGAAATGAACATATTTTTTTCCAGGATATGGCCTACGATTTCCGGCATGAAATAAGTTTGATGCGGTGCGATACGTTGCGCATCCACAATCAGATTGCTGCTTAGTGCGCTGCCGCCGCCGATGACCAGGTTAACCGAAATGGTTACGTAATTCGCCGTAATATTGGTTGCCGTAAACTTGTCGATAATCGCCTGTGCGTTGGTCGCCGTATATTGCGTTACCTGGACGGCCTCACAATACTTCGATGTGATCAATACCCTGAAAGAAACCGCCATTAGAGCAACTCCCTGAAAGTAAAACTTCCCAGATAATCGGCATTGGCCGAAAGCGGTGTAACACATAGAACAAGTTCGTCCATGGTGCCGCCGATGGTGCTGCCGGGCCTAAGAGAAGTAATGAATCTGTGGTCAATGATGATTTGCTGACTGCCGTAACCGCTATCTATGGATAGTCCGCCGGTCACCGTGTTTGCCGTTGCGCCGATGGCATACTGGCAGGCGCTATCGGTGATATCCGCATAAGTGAATGTCCCTGCTACGGTGGGGTTCAGGCTTAAAGACCATAGGTAATTATCATTTGTAATGGAAAGAATCGAAAAGTACTCCGGAAGTACGGATATATCCAGATATGCCGCTTTTAAGCGTATGCCGATCATGGCATAGGTGGTACCGGCGGTGTTTGCATCAATATGGGTAGTACCCATATTCACCGACCGAAGCACGCCTGTAAACTCTACACCGCCTTCTGAAATTACCGTAGAACAGATATGATCGAGCTGACCCGCGCTGGTGCCGTCCGATTGAATATCATATCTAACCGGCAGATTAGGCGAAGACATATAGACCGATGTAAAGCTGGGATCATTGGAATGATAGAAGTAATGGCAATAATGTGGTACTCCGTTTATTACCACCCCGCACCTGACCCTGCCTACGCCTAACCATTCGATATCGACCAGCCCAATCTGACAGGCATCCGTATCTAAAGTAAATCCCGACGGCCCGGTCCCATCCATCGGGTCTTCATTCCAATTTGACTGGGTTACACTCTCGGTAGTACTTCCGTTTTTAGCGATATTCCAGCTTAACGTTCCACCATCGTTTTCGAACCATATGCCGTTTAATGGTGTAAGATTGTTGGTGCCTGTACCGGAGAACAAACCTACTCTCATGGTGACCCCGGCGGCATCCGGTGCTCTAAACGTAAAATAAATAAGCTGGCTTTTACCCGGCTGATAGTTAAACCGCTGTTTGGTCTGCCGGATCACAAAGTCGGAAGACGAAGCAGTGACCGCCATTTCCACATCGGCATTGGTTGAATTGTGTGTGGAAGTTGCGCTACCGCCCAATGACTCATCGTAGAATAACGGTTGCTTGTCATGAAGCTGTTTGCTGTCAACGATGGTAAACGGTGAGCTTGTTCTTAGTCTTGAAAAAGCATCTATTACCGGGCTGTCGCCAAATTGAGCAATGGCAACTTTCAAATTGGATTTTTTGGTTACGCCGACATTTAAAAATGTCCCGAACGGACTTTGCCCGGTGATAACTGCTTTGACCAGTTCGGCATCATCATCGGATACAATGTTATCCTGAATCCGATGAGAAGAAGGTTTTCCGCCCTGTTTTAAAATCGTTTGCAGTCTGAATTCGGTTTGGGCTACAGTGCCGTTGGTGTAAGATACACGCAGATATTTGGCATAAGGATTGATTGAAAAGTTCTTTCCTGAAGTCGCCGGAATGCTAAAAACGTCATTACCATCTACATTGACCCCATCTGAAGACTGTTCAATCAAAAGACCATCTGCAGCACTGGCTTGGTCGGCATAAACAGAAATATAGATAATGCCGAACTCAAGTATATTAGTCCAACCGCCGACAAATCCGGCCGATATGCCCAGCGGTGTAGATGTGCTGTTGGCCGTATCGACATGTCCGTGGCATCTCTGAGGGATTACCCGGCTCATCGGATCACCCCGTATAGTGTGGCGTTAACCGCATTAGCAACGGAAGTACTATAAGCCAGATTACCGGTTGAATCATTCATGAAAATATGATCGACTTCCAAAAGCTGCCCACCGTAAAGGACCATATCATAAATAATCGCGGTTGTTTCATCATATGTCGTGCCGTTTACATCATGGAAAACCGATACCATAACTTCATCATCGGTAAGATTGCATAGCTTTAAAAATCCCTGGACCGTTCTATCTACCGGCGGTGAATAAATGGAAACGGCGGAAGTGGAGTTTTCCCGGTGCTGCGCTAATTGTGAGTATGCTAGCTGATGCATGTAGCCGCCATTAAAAATTCAAGTTCAATGGATTGATTCTGTAATTCAAAAATTTGCGCCAAAGCGCTGTTGACCTGCGCCCCGGTAGTATCCGCCGCTAATTGGATGACACCGATAAAGGTGGGGATATCTTCGCCTACCGCTTTAAAAAGCTGTTCAAAACGGATCAGTGTATCCGTATCATGGAAATATCTTGCCAGCGCTTTTCGGGTCGGTGTTTTCGGTTTCGCCATTAGTACGCCAATTGCTCCAGTTGGGCTTCAAGACGGCTGACGGCCAGATGTGCATCGCTAGTGCCCCTGAATTTCTGGATTCTGGTCTGCCGCATAAAGCCCTGTTTACGCCAGATCAGCCGTTTTAAGCGGTCGCCGATCTTTCCTGCCTGGATTGCCTTTTCCTGACTCCACGTTTCTCCATCTACGCTGTATGACGTCCATATAACAGGGTCTATGCCCAGCGGCACCCTTCCCGGTAGGCCGACCAGCTCCAATTCATTGATAATGCCGCCCTTGGCATCATTATAAAAAATAGGTGTGTTGAACTCCCATCCGGTAGTTTGCCCGTAATGGGTGGATAAAGTATTATCCAGATAGCCATATGCATCACTCAAAGAATCACCGCAAAACCATTTTGATTTGTGATAGATGAAATTGCGCCCACGGTATTGAGAATTTCCGATGACAGAAGACGAAAGCCGATACCATACCGGCTTTCCTGCTGCCTTACTTGTCTCCCCATCGAAAACAAGTGTCTGATCGGGTAAATGAACATACAGAAGTTGGTGCTTGTCGAATACCCGGCTTTCAAGAATAGATTTTTCTAGTTGGCTTTCTGCATATTCATCTAAAATTTGATCTATTTCACGGGTGGATATCTTTTGGCTTTGTCCGGATATACCCACATAAATTCCAGGGGCTTCGTTCCTTGCAGATCCAAGAAAAGCGAGGCTTTCCATAAAAAAACAAAAGGCATCCCTGCCGATGGCCCCTCTATCTATGCGACTGCCGTCAATGCGATTAAAGGGAAACAGTGTTCCGCCGACGTTCTGAAAAACTTCAATGGTATGCCGGTTTACGGCCCATGGCTCGTTGTTGATCTTTATGATCCCCACCACCGGATCCGGATCTACTTCGGAAGAACCGTATTTCAATGGGTTGACTGAAAACGGGTTGCCCAGATCGGTGACCACCAAAAACTCACCATCGGTTGTCATGAAGTAGCCGTCTATGAAAATCACATCTAAAGCAGTACCAAGATCGGCATCGGTATTTTGCACCAGGCTGGTGCCGTCCCAAAGCCATAATTCACCGTCTGAAACGATAGCAAGATAATCAAAAGAGTAATCAAGCGCACACTGGGAAAAAGTACCGCCCACGTCGCCAAGTTCAATAGCGGCACCACCTGAAGCCGGTATGGATACCAGTTTACTCCCCATGATGCGGTAGTGCACGCCTTTCCAGACGATTGCCCCACGGTTTATGCCCGGCCCGGTCCCGTAGGCGGTTATCCCTTCCGCCGGTCTTAAATAGCCGTCACTGATACCGGTGTTCACGGCAACCGGCACCAAATTTTTCGGATAAGATACCCTGTAATTCGGTGTTTCATCCGCATAGATGCCGCTTAAAATTGGTATTTGCATTAGGCAAGCCTATAGAGCACCCATGTAGCTGCGGTACCGGTTCTTCTGAAACGCCAGTGTGAACTAGTATTCAGAGAAGCATCGGCGTCAACGGTTGCGCCGATGGTGGCATCCCCCACAACGGTTACACCGCTGGCCCCGGCCGTCATGGTGACGACTTCCGTGGTTAGGCCGATATTGATGACAAAGAAGTCAAGGGCGTCGCTTTCACCGAAATCGGCAAAGGCGGCATCCATCAAGGCGCCGGTCAGTGTGGTTAGTGTGGTGGCACCGGCTCCGCTGGCTACTGTCACGGTGCCTGCCTGAATCGCGGCGGCAGTCAATGTCATGGCCGCGCCGGTCAATGCGACCGGTGCATTCTGGTTGTACATGAGCACGCCATAGGTCGGCACAAGAATAATCGGTGCCGCGCCGTAATCGTAAAAAACCGGATCGGCGCGGGCATAAATTCTGACCGGCTGTTCCACCGTCATAGCGCCCAGAGTGACTTCATTATTGGTCAGGTCCTGTTGTTTGTAATAGGTCCGTGGAAACTTAACGGCGGTAGTGCCGTAAAAGATGGTGCAATAGTCATTGCCGGACGTCGCCACTTTCAGATATTGACCGGCAGGGACCGTAATATCTACCATTCCGTAGGGATAAACTGTTTTTGTCGCCATTTTTTTTCCTTTATCCCACCCGGTACCATGTATTACCGGGCAGATCGTATTTTAACCGGAAGTAATCTCCGGCGGTAACCGCCAAAGGTGAAGCAATGCCGGAAAGTACGGCACCGTTGCCGCTAATGGTCAGCGCCGTTATATCCTGCGTACAATTTAAAGAAAATTCCTGTTTATCTATGCAGTTGGTTGAGGTCGGCAGGGTCAGGGTACCGGCCGCATAGCCCGCCACCGGGGTTAAAATCAGATGGGTATTGTCATCCGTATCAGTCACCTGAACCGAAAAGCCGGTAGCAGAAGGCGCGGCATATTGGGTTTCGAATTTGGGAACGGCACCGGCATCGGTCAGTGTAAGATTAGCCTGCATAAATGCCAGAAGCAACGAAACCGAACCTTTTCTCGGATCACCTTCGGAAGTATCCCAAAGGGCTAGAAGGTCACCGCTTTGAATGTCTCCGATGCCGGTCAATTTATTTATTTGCGTCATGACTGAATTTCCTAGTCGAGTTCTAAAATATTATCGGTGCCGACATCGATATTCTCTGCCGGTCCTTGCGTGAAATTGTCTTCGCTCCTGTAAGGCTTGTTACCGGCCCCTTTCGGCATACCGGCGGGCATTTGAATTTCAAATGGCGGTTTAGCGCTCATGGAAAGCAGATTCTTATAAGCGTTGTGCGCCCATGCTTTCAATTCGTTGTTTACCATTTTGCCGAAACCAGGCGCTATTCTAAGAGCAAGATTGCCATAGGCAGCTTCTATGGCACTATCCGGAAGCCCACTGTCGGTATCCAAATCTGGGGTGCTTTGCCCGGCATAGCCGATGCGAATACCGCGGCTGTTCCAGAATGCCATCATCGCTTCCAGTTGCCGCAGTGCGCTTTGAAGTTCTTCTGCCGTAAGGTCAAATGCATATTCGGCCATGCCGATGGATTCAAAAGCCTGATAAATAATCTGCCGCTTGGTCCAGCTCATAAGCCGCCCCTTATTTTACGGATAGCATAAAGACTGACATTGAACCGTTCTCTCAATTCCTTATAGGTGCCGGTGGCGGTTTCGATCTCTTTGATCTGATCTCCGGTTAATTCGCTGTACTTCATTTTTCCCGGCGTTAGGGTTGAATGTCTCTTCGCCTCAAGTTTAGTTTGATACCATCCCCTATCCTTGTAGTCTTTCAATTCCTTCTTGTTTATAAGGACGAAATCAAACCACTCACCATTGAATTTATACTGCCCTGGATGCCGGAACAGCATAATCTTTTCAGGCATAACCTACCTCTTTTTCTTCTTCTTCGCCTTTTTCTTGGCACGTCTAGCGGTTTCAAGCGCTATGGCGACAGCCTGTTTTTGAGGCTTGCCGCGTTTCATCTCATTACGGATATTTGTCGAAATACTCTTTTTTGAATAACCTTTTTTCAACGGCATGATAACACCTTGTGTATCAATTCCCGACGCTTACGTTTTACCCTTGCGGTTAATCCGTCGCGGCTTATACGCTTTCCAAAAGTAAAATAGAAGTATTTTTGTAATGACGTCACTATCTCATAATTCGGGTATCTTTGGATTATGAGCGATTCTATCTGATCATTCAGCCAATTGCTTTCTTCTACTTCCATTCAGTTTTAAAAAGGGGAAACCTTTTAGAACGGTTTCCCTTGGTTTAGATTACGGGATCTGGCTGAACAGCATTATACCTGCCATTTCAGGTTGCTTGCACACCACCCCGAAGAAGATATCGAGGCGATATTTGATATTCATGGTATTGATATCATAGAACTTTTGCCAAACTACTTCCATGCCGTTATCAGTAGTGCCGCGAAGTACTGCGGTACCGGCATCGGTGGGAACCGCATAGCGCCCCGGAAGAATTTCAAAGGCGTCCACGTACCAGAACGGGTTGGCATAGGCCGCGTCAATGTTAAGAAATGTGATATCCGCATCATTGGCTGGCGTGGAATCCACGTTCTGATATTGCAGTTCGGCATCGGTGCCGCCGCCGCCGGAAATAATAGGCGGGCTGATCACGATATCACCATCACCGGTCGTTCCGGTAATTACGCGGAAAGTTTTAAGCTGGCCGGTGGATTGTTTGGTAATGTGATGCACGGCATAGACGTCTTCAATCGTGAAGCAATCCCCGGCCGCAATGGTGCCGGTGGCGGTTACGGTGATGGTCTGATAGCGGTTGTCCACATTGGACACTTCGCCGGTTGTGGCCGTACTGGTGGCCGCCGGTGTGTAGTACTGCCCTGCACCGTCGATCTCCACACTGGTGGCCGTGGCCGCGGCCAGCCGGTTGGCATAGTCAAGTTTGTACGTATCAAAGCTGGCAATCATGCCGATACGGGCCTGTTCATAGGCGGTCAATACTTTGCCTTGTGTCCAATCGCGCCCGGCCAGATCCGCCGCCATGCCATTATAATCGCGGGTTGAAAGGGCAAGGTATCTATCGAAAGCATTAACGCCCTGCTCGTTCATGATGGCCTCGCAAAGCGCTACATTGGCAAAGCCGGAAGCCGCCGCCGCAATGGGGACAACCAGTGTGCCTTGCAGGTATGCGATATTCATAATGGCGACATTTACATCGGACGCCAGTTTCTGATAAGCGCTTTGACCGATACGGCCTTCCTGCAACTGGTCCCTAAGTTCTTTAGCCGTCAAAATCCACGGCACGGATTTGGAATATGATAAGCTTGCCGGTACGCTTAACTGCGTATTGTCCTGGAAATTGGCGGTCATATCGGTCCCGGCATAGGACTGGGCAATATAAGGTTGCGGCCGCCAAATGGTATCGCTGGACCGCTCCATCATAGTATCATCGGTGGAGTATTTGGAAACATTGCGGGATAGCACAAGAGCGTCTTCGAAACCCGCCAGAATGTCTTCAAATGCAACCCGTTCTTCTTTGCTAAAAGCATTAGCCATATTATCACCTATTTAGCGCTTCGCCGCTTTTCCCTTTTATAAGCGTTCACTTTCGAATAATCGCCGGTTCGTTCGGCTTCTGCGCGGAGTCTTTTTAATTGAGAGTCAACCGTGCCGCTGGTCGGTCCCGTTGAAGTTATTCTTTTTTCAGGTTTAGCGGACGGTTTTCTATTCGTTACTTTCATTTGAGCCTCAATCTTCGCCACTGCAAAGGCGAATTTAATCGGGTCCTGTATCTGAGAAAGTTCTTTTGCCTTTTTCGGGTTGCGCCCCAGTGCATAGACCACCAATGCCGGATTATCGGCCCCATGGATAATGAGGCCCTGCTGGGTGACGTTCAAAGTGTCCTTCACATCTTCTTCGGCCGTATCAAAATCACTCACCTTTAAATCCGTTTTCATTTCCTGATAACGGTTAAGGCGTTGCTGCCATTGGGCGTTTGCCTGCTGGCGTTCCTGATCGGCTTTGGCGATGGCCAGTTCACGCTTCGTCTTTTTTTCCTGCCATTGGTTGATCAGGGTGTTGAATTTCGCCTGATCATAATCGCATGACTCGATCGTCGGCAGTGGTCCAGGGTCGGGCGGCAGTCCCGTTTCCTGCGGCTTAGGTTGTTCTACCTGTTGAATTTTTTCTCTAAGCTTTCGGTTTTCTTTTTTTAGTTCGGTATGGCGCTTTCTCAGATCTTTGACCCATTTCGGAGCCGGTTCTTCTTCTTCTTTTTCTTCCGGCGTCTTTTCATCACCGAAGGTAATCTGCAGTTCTTCATCTTCCGATAAAGGTTCTTCTTCGTTGTCATCATCCGGTGAGACGTCCTCTTCTTCACCTTCGATGACTTGTGTTTCCTCTTCTTCAAGAGGAGTTTCTTCTGTGATTTCCATAGTCTCGCCTTCTTATCTAAGCGGTTGAGGTGTTGCTTGCCGTTGCAAATCGGATATTGCTTTCACGGTTTGCACGGCCTGGTTGCGTTGCTTGACATCTATATTTGCAAGCGTTTCCGCTGTTTTAGCTTTGGTTTCTTCCGCCCTTGCAACGGTATAAACGGTATCGGCTTGGGCTTTCTGCGCTTTGGCGGCGGCTTCTGAAGCGGCGGCTTGTAAGTACTGCTGTTCCGCCGGTGGCGGCTGTTGGGCGCGCATGGCGGCTTCCTGTTCGAGCTGCTGCCGTTCTTCTTCATCCGGTTCGATGACACCCATCTTGACCAGTTTCCAGCGGGCGTACTGCCGGACTTCGGTTAAACCTTCACCCTCCATATTCATCAGTGCCAGCATGGATAAAATGGTCAGCATTTCCGGGTCCTTGGTCATTTGCATCAGACCGGTTACCGCCCTGACCGTGGCGGCGCGTTTGCTCTGCGTGGACGGCCCCACTGACACCATCAGATCGAAATCGGCCTTGCTGATATCGTTCTGATAGATCATCTTGCCGGTCTCCTTGTCGATGACCGGTTTATATAGTTCTACGCTGCCCACTTCCTTTTGGACGTTCATTGTTTTCATTTTGCGGCTGGGCTCGACAAGAACCTCTTTTGCCATGGAAAGCCAGATTTCGCCGGAGCGTTTAACCGCCTTGGAAAAATTCGACATATAGATAAACGTCTGCATGTCGAGTTTGTTCTGGATCAGTTCAACGGCTTTGGCGGATATATTTGACTGGAGTTCTTCTGCTGCCTGCTGATTGCCGAGAAGTTCTCTCATATCTTGTTCGGTGATCTGTAGAAGCGCGGACATGGCAGGTGGTATCTGCGGTGCATGGGTATATGCCACCGGTCCGGTGATCTGAGTAGCCCCGTTCATATCGGTGACGGGATTGACCAGAAGATAGGGCCACTCGCGGATGTTATCTTCACTCCACATGAGCTCATGCCCGGCGACTTGTTCCGGTGTCAGGATCGGCTTTTCTGTTGATGGTCTTGCTGAAAGTTCTCCCAGCTTTGAAATCTGCATGTTTTTAAGGCGCTGTGCATCCTTGCATAGCCTGACATGGCCCATACAGCGTTCCACATTGTCGATGTACCAGCGCTTGCCGTAGACCGGCACGATGGGGATATTTTTACCGGCGATGATGCCGCAATCTTCAATGATGCGGGCGCCGTTCATGATGTACTTGTGTACCTGCCTGCGTTTGATTTTGCGCTGGGATATCTCTCTGCCGCCGATGGCGATCATTGTATCGATTAGATCCGGATTATCTTTTAGCTCACTTTCGCTGTACCGTTCTTCCGTGCCGTCTATGGACTGCCATGTGTGGATGGTTTCGTAGGTTTCTTCGATCTGATAGTATTCGGCTACATAGACCACATCCGGCGTGCACCAGTCGAATTCGCTATCCATGATTTCTTTGGGCCAGCTTGCCGGATCGTCGTCATATTCTTCAATATATGTATCTATGGGAACGGCGTGTAAAATCCATGCTCGCTTGGCATCGGCTTTATCCTGCCGCTTGGCGTTTAGATCGAAAAAAACGGAAGTGTCCGCATCGAATATGGGTTCTATCCTGATACGTTGCTGTTCGTTTTCTTCGTCTTCTTCGTCTTCATAATCGGTACATAAGCGCCATGCGCCGAACCCGCCCGATACGGCTTCTTCAAAGGCGTTATCATAGGCTTCCTGCGCGCCGCTGTTCTCTTCGTCGGCCCGATATAGACCATCACAGGTGTCTGCAAGCTGATCGTATTCACGGCCTTCTTTTGACACAAAATCCACCGATATGCGGTTGTTGCGATATTCATTGATAATGCGGATCACCGACAGATGGACTTTATTGACTTCAAATTTAGGTTTATTGGCGTACTGTTCGGACAAGTCGCCTTCCCACTGGGCACCGGCGATGGAATAAAAACGGCGGTCCTCAAGACACTGACGGCGCTCATCACGCAAAGCATTCTGGATGGTATCGAATTGATTTCGAACGTCTTCGTGGAGTTGTGAAAGGTCTTTGCTGCGCGGCATCTTGGCCCCTATGAGTTGTGAGTGAACGTTGGTAGTTCGCTCGGCCTCATAGGGGCCGGAAGCACAAAAAAACGATGCTTACTTTACTTATAAGTTGATTTTATATTCCGGTCAACTATTTATTTTAATTAAAAATACGACTTCACCGGTATGGGGTGGGCGGTTTTTTTCTTTTTGTTGCTGATGGGAAACGCAAACGTAAGGGCAAGTGCATCGGCACCGTCCGGCGACCTAAGCCCCCGTTTTTTAATATCTTTTTTTCTTTCTAAGCATAACCTTGAATGCGAATCGTAAGTATATGAAGGAGCTGTCATATCGCCATGCAAGGCATCGGAATCCGGTATGGATACCGGCAGGTTTGGATCGGTCAGCCACTTCTTTAATTCTCCGTACATTTCGGCCCGCTTGTTCTTGTAGGCCGTTTTCTTCAAGGCTTCACTGCCGAAGTTGACCACTCTTACGCGGTCCGCATGTTCGGTTTCCTGCAACATGCCCGCGATTTCCCAGCCGCTACCGCCATAGTCGATGAAAAGCATATCGATATAAGGCTCACCGGTCAGTTTTTCCAGACAATAGGCGATACGCTCCGGAAATGTATGGAACTTTTTGTATTCCAGATCAAAGGCGGCGGGTCCCTGCCGGTATATAAAAGCGTCTCTATCGTCGCCGTCTCTGGCCGGATCGAACCCGGCGATAACCGGCAGGCGGCTTTTTTCGGTGGGGTTCTTTCTGGCCGTCATGACATCTTCGGCCTTGATAAAAGATTCTATGCCCGTTGTCTGAAAGGCTTCAGCGGCCGTGGCCGGATATTCCTGTTTGAACAGAAGCGGATCCCCGAGTTCGATTATTTTTTTCCTGCGCCATGTGATCTGATCGAGTGTAAGGTTGTATAAGGTTTGATATTTGATTTCTTCATGGGTCGGTTCAAAGTTATCCGGTACTGCGGCCCTGTATTCGTCCTGCCAGTACCATGGGATAAAGACGGCGATAAAATCACTGTCGCCCACTTCGGCCAGTTGCCAATTTGCATGATAGTAGTTGCCGATGCCGTTGGCCGTTGACTCCAGTATGATTTCGGTGCCGTCCGTATCCGGTATTGCTTGCAGGATACCGGCGGCATGATCGGCGGCATTGGGCCAGAAGGCGACTTCGGACCCGTGGAAAAGCTGAATGGTTGAAGACCTACCGACGGCTTTGGTGCCGGCCGTGCCTACCCGGTAACCGGAGTCAAGCCGGTCGAAGATCAATTCTTTACGGTTCGATTTGCCGGTGGATGGTCTAAAGGCTGGGTTAATCTGCTCATGGAAGCGCTCAACCATGTTGAAGAGGTTTGCCGTTGCTTCCAGCTCATGGGTCAGGATAAAGGTGCGCAAGCCCTTGTAATGAGTAGTACGGTGATAATAGCGGCCGCCGATGTAAGTGGAACAGCCCTGCTGGCGACCCTTTAGTATCATTGCCCGCACCTTGCCGGTTTTCGCCGACTGTTCTTCTAATTTTTGATGCAGGTACTTTTGAACAGTATTGAGCGTAAATCTTTCAATCAGCCCTGATTTTGTGCGGATTTTTAAAAAATTGTGCTCATAATA
>Ga0316579_10000317_pt1 | contig 14936 bp, 14 predicted proteins | sample J5NA_2_FD_203074 | JGI IMG/M metagenome (GOLD analysis project Ga0316579, IMG submission 203074) | Rhizosphere microbial communities from salt marsh grasses in Alabama, United States - J5-7_160517rDrA | ecosystem: Host-associated > Plants > Roots > Rhizosphere | place: USA: Alabama | collected... | reverse complement strand
CGATACCGTACTTGTTGTAATCGGCAATCTGCGAATGCAGCTTGCGGCAGAACGCGCAGTCCACGTCGGTAAAGACGGTGACCGTGTGTTTGACCTGCTTTGGCGCATAAATGATCATGGTTTTGGGATCGACCGCATTCAGGAGTTTGAGGCGGGCGGTGGAACGTATGGTCTCGGTAAGATTCTCCCGCGTCTGGGTGTTGAGCAGATCACCTTCCAAGACATAGCGGCCGTCCTTACTGATGTAGAGTACATCCGGACCATAACTCACCTCATAAAGACCGGGAATCACGCTCTCCGCTATCCGATCGGGCGTCGCGCCCGGAATCAGATGTTGCAATACCTTATTCATAACCGCCATCTCATCGCCGGCAACGGCGTCTACCGCGCTCAATCCCAAGATGACCACAGCTATCCCAAGAATTTTCTTGAACATAATGATGACTCTCGCTAAATAAAGTATTAGAGCGCCTGAACGTGCAATGGTGCCCTACAATTATACGGACATACGCTGCCCGCGCTTAAATCCCCTATCCTCGAGGATGATGAGTGGCATGCAGGCCTTTTAAGCGTTCCCGCGCCACATGGGTATAAATCTGAGTCGTAGATAAGTTACTGTGTCCCAATAACATTTGCAGCACCCGCAAATCCGCACCATGATTGAGTAAATGGGTGGCAAATGAATGTCGCAAGCCATGGGGCGACAATCCGGTCGTAATGCCGGCCTGGCGCGCATAGCGCTTTATTAGATACCAAAATGCCTGGCGGGTCATGGCTGATCCCCGCTTTGTGACAAACAGGGCGTCACTCATCCGCACTGCCAACAGCGCGGGTCGAGCCTGGTGCTGGTATCTGTCCAACCAATCCGCCGCCTCTTCACCCAGCGGTACCAGACGCTCCTTGTTACCTTTACCTACCACCCGCAAGACCCCCTGACGCAGATTGAGCTGCGAGACCGGCAGCTCTATCAACTCCGACACCCGCAAACCGCAGGCATAGAGCAATTCTAACATCGCCCTATCCCGTAACCCCAGGTACTGGCTCACATCCGGCGCCTGCAACAGGGCCTCTACCTCCGACTCAGTCAGTGATTTCGGCAAAGGCCGCCCCAATTTCGGTGCATCGATCTGGGCACTCGGATCCGACTTCAGACAACCTTCGCGCAACAGGTATTGATAAAAACGCCTGAGACTGGAGAGCAAACGCGCCGTAGTGCGCGGCCGCGCGCCGCCCTTTACCCGTTGGGTGAGATAAGCGAGCAAGTCTGCTCGCTGGGCGGTCATCAGTGTCGCGGCCTGTTTACGCAAAAAGAGCGCCATCCCCTTTAAGTCGGCGCGGTAGGCCGCAAGAGTATGGTCGCTCAAGCCATGCTCCATCCACACTGCATCTAAAAACCGCTCAAGCAGTGCCTCGTCTTCATCCACCAAGCCGGGAGCATCCATCACAGGCGACATTACGAACGGCACTCATAGGCCAGTAAGCGTTGTTTGAGCTGTAAACCCAGACCGGCGGTGACGCCCATGAAACCGCCCATCCCATGGGCGGCCACGACTCGATGACAGGGGATAATGACTGGGATGGGATTGGCGCGGCAGGCCCCACCTACGGCCCTTGCGCCACTCCTCAGGAGTTGCGCCAGTTCGCCATAGCTGCGGGTCTGTCCCACCGGAATACGCCGCAGGGCATCCCACACTCTGAACTGGAACGGCGTCCCGGTCGGCTGCAGCGGCAGCGAAAACTGGTGCTGCGGATCACGGAAATAGGCTTGCAGTTGCCTGACCGTCTCCTCTGCGACGCCCTCTGACGCGGAATGCGCTACAGCATTATCTGCCAAGAAATCAATGGAGGTGACAAATTCACCGTGGACGCTGACACCCAACATGACACCGGACCAGGGTGTTGCCAGTACCGCTGCGTAGTCATGCGCCACCTGTTGTCGTAACAGCGGCAACGATTCCGCCCCAAGTCGCACAGTCTTGGTCTCGCTCATGGACACACTTCGAATTTGGTGTAGCTGTGGCTGAGTATACGCAGAAGGGATAAAAGCCCGCAACGGACGGACGAGGGAGTAAGTACCGTGGGGGGGCGACAGGCGCCCCCCGCGCGGTCGCAGCAGATTAAAGCTTTTCCTTGATGCGTGCCGACTTACCTTGACGATCACGCAGATAATACAATTTCGCACGACGCACGGCACCGCGACGCACAACTTTGATATTGTGCACAACCGGGCTGTGGGTTTGGAAGGCGCGTTCCACACCTTCGCCGTGGGAGATCTTCCGCACCGTAAAGGCGGAATTGAGCCCGCGATTGCGCTTGGCGATGACCACACCCTCGAAGGCCTGCAGGCGCTCGCGATTCCCTTCCTTTACCTTTACCTGCACTTCCACGGTATCGCCGGGACCGAAGTCCGGGATGTTGTCCTTCATCTGTTCCGCTTCAAGTTCTTGGATGATCTTGCTCATGACTGTACCCCAAAATAATTCCAACCAATAATCCAACCAACGCTATGCTCTATTCTTCACGTTCGCTTTTAAACTCTTCCAACAACTGCCGTTGCTGTTCACTCAGACTCATTTGCTCCAACAAATCTGGTCGCTGCAACCAGGTACGGCCCAATGCCTGCTTCAGTCGCCAGCGGGCTATTACAGCATGATCTCCGCCCAGTAACACTTCCGGGACCCGCATGCCATCAATCTCTTCCGGCCGGGTATAATGGGGATGATCCAACAAGCCCGCCGTAAATGAATCCTGTTCCGCCGACTGATCATGCCCCAACACTCCGGGCAGCAACCGCGTCACGGCATCCATCACCACCATCGCGGCCAGTTCACCACCGCTCAACACATAATCCCCGATGGACCATTCTTCATCGATCTCACTGTCGATGAGGCGCTGATCAATACCTTCATAGCGCCCAGCCACCAGTATCATCCCTTCACGACCGGCCATCTCCCTCACCGCAGCCTGATCCAAGCGCCGGCCCTGGGGGCTGAGGTAGATCACCTTACTGTTCGGGACGGCGCTGCGCGCGGCACGAATCGCATCCCGCAGCGGCTGCACCATCATCACCATCCCCGGACCACCGCCATAAGGACGGTCATCCACACTGCGATGACGGTCGAAAGTGTAGTCCCGGGGATTCCACAAGCCCAGTTCAACCACTCCACGCTGCACCGCTTTACCGGTTACGCCATAGCGAGTCGCAATCTCAAACAGATCGGGGAACAGGGTGACCACATCGATGTGCACCGCTAGTACTCCGGATCCCAATCGACCAGGATCACGCCCTGCTCCAGATCAACGTTTTTAACTACCACATCCCGCACATAGGGAATCAGGCGTTCCCGCTCCCCTTTCACTACCAGGACGTCATTGGCACCGGTCTCAACAAGGTGATCCACAATGCCCAGGTCTACACCGCGGATGCTGCGAACCGTCAGCCCCTCCAGGTCAGCCCAATAATAATGATCGGCTCCCGGATCCGGCATTTCACTGCGGTGTACCGCAATCTCGGCGCCAATCAAACCGCGGGCGACATCGCGATCGTCGCAGGTCGCCAAATGCGCCAAAATACCCTTGCCGTACCTTCGTCCCTCGCTGAGCGCCATGGCCTTCCATTCAGGCCCGCAGCGCACTTGCCACGTCGGATAATCAAGTATCGCCTCGGGCGGCTCAGTGGAAGAAAGTACCTTTATCCAACCACGCACCCCGTAGATACCTGCCACCCGGCCGATGATGACTAAGCGTGAGTCGCGGTCGCTCATTACAATATTCATCGACACCCGCGCTTCTGGGCCGGGCATCAAACCCAGGCTTATTGGCTAGCCTGCTCCTTGATGAGCTGGCCGACCCGATCAGAGGTCTGGGCGCCTTGGGATAACCAGTAATTCACTCGATCAGAGTTAACCTCCAGGCGGGTTTCGCCCCCGGTCGCCACTGGGTTGAAATAACCGACACGTTCAATGAAACGGCCGCCGCGTGCGCTGCGGCTATTGGTTACCACGATGTGATAAAAAGGCCGCTTTTTTGCGCCGGTGCGTGCTAAACGAATGGTCACCATGTTGCGTTGTATCCCCTTAAGACAATAAGCAAGCCCGTCGCTCACGCGACGAGGAAGGTAAAAGCGCGATATTCTACGCTATTTTAGTCAAATGGGAAGAGGGGGGACGATATTTCCATACAATCTAGAATGGCATGCGGCCCGGTAACTTGCCGCCTAAACCCTTCATCAGCTTACCCAGACCGCCCTTGGACATCTTCTTCATCATGCGCTGCATCTGGTCGAACTGTTTGAGCAGGCGGTTAACGTCCTGGACCTGGGTACCGGAACCGGCGGCAATCCGGCGCTTTCGGGAGCCTTTTATGATATCCGGGAAACGACGTTCCTTAAGGGTCATGGAATTAATGATGGCCTCGGTACGGCTGAATTCCTTATCGCTGAGCTGGCCCTTGACCTCCTCCGGCACATTGCCCATGCCCGGGAGTTTATCGAGCAGGGAGGCCATCCCCCCCATTTTGCGCATCTGCTGTACCTGCTCACGGAAGTCTTCCAGATCGAATCCCTTACCTTTTTTAAGCTTATTGGCCAATTTCTCGGCCTGATCGCGATCAATGCTTTGTTCGGCCTGCTCCACCAAGGAGAGGATGTCCCCCATGCCCAGAATGCGCGAGGCCAGACGATCGGGATGAAAGGGTTCCAAGGCCTCGGTCTTCTCCCCGACACCGAGAAACTTGATGGGCTTGCCGGTGATATGGCGCACCGACAGGGCGGCACCGCCGCGGGCATCGCCGTCGGTCTTGGTGAGAATCACCCCCGTCAGCGGCAGGGCATCATTGAAAGCCTTGGCGGTGTTGGCGGCGTCCTGTCCGGTCATACTGTCTACGACAAACAAGGTCTCCACCGGCTGCAAGGCAGCGTGCAGCCGCTGGATCTCATCCATCATGGCGGCATCGATATGCAGGCGACCGGCAGTATCGATAATCAGCACATCAATAAATTGCTTACGGGCAGCCTCTACGGCCGCCTGGGCGATGGCCACCGGGTCCTGGCCGACGTCGCTGGGGTGGAAGTTCACCCCGACCTCCCCGGCCAGGGTCTTTAATTGCTCGATGGCGGCGGGGCGATATATATCGCAACTGGCCACCATTACCGATTTTTTGCGGCGTTCTTTGAGAAAACGCGCCAGCTTAGCCACGGTGGTAGTCTTACCCGCACCCTGCAGACCGGCCATGAGGATCACTGCAGGCGGCGGCACATTGAGCTGCAAGTCTTCATTTGCCGCACCCATGAGCGCGGTCAATTCATCCCGCACCACCCCTATCATGGCCTGGCCGGGGGTCAGACTTTCCAATACCTCTTTGCCGATGGCGCGCTCCCGCACCTGATTGATGAAATCGCGCACCACCGGCAGCGCCACATCGGCCTCGAGCAGGGCCATGCGCACATCCCGCAATGCGTCCTTAATATTGTCTTCACTGAGCCGACCCTGACCGCGCAAGGCCTTGAAGGTCCGCCCCAGACGTTCCGTTAAACTTTCGAACATGAATGCAACCTCAGCGCCACAGCTCGGCGCCGGTTAAGAGATAGAGATCTATAGGTAGGGGATTATAGCTTTATTACCTCACCGCTGATCAAGCGGTGCAGTTTGTGCTCAGCCAGGGCCTCCGAGCATTCGGCGAGGATAATATCCTCTTCCCCTGGTTTGTTGTGAGTTATATAGATATCCGGCCGATGCCGGAGTTTCTTCAAGTCCTCGGCCAACAGGCTGGGGCAATAATGCTTGGCGAGACGGCTGATACCAATATCGGCATTGCAGAAGGCGGTTTCGACTATCAGAAGGTCCAGGCGCTCATGAGCATTCAGCCCTTCCCAGAAACTATTATTGGTTGAGGTATCACCGCTGAAGGCGAACACCCCGGTCGGGCAGGCTACCCGATATCCGACCGCCGGCACGGCATGCTCGACGGGGATCATCTCAAAACTGCGCCCGCCCATGTCCATTACCTGGCCAGGCGCCATGGTCTCGTAGCGCAACACCGGCCGGTCAGGGGAAGGCAAGCGGGCGAAATCCGGCCAGATCACCCAATTGAAGATATGTTTTTGCAGTGCCTCCAGGGTCGCCACCTGGCCATGGACCACCAGAGGTTCGGCGCGTTCTTCAAATATGCTGTCCAGCATGAGCGGGATATAGGCGACGTGATCGAGATGTGAATGCGTGAGGAAGATATGACGGACGGCGGCCATCTCATCAAGGCTCAAATCACCGACGCCGCTGCCGGCATCGATGAGTATGTCCTCATCCACTAATAATGATGTGGTACGTAAGCCTTGGCCGACACCTCCGCTACATCCCAATATCCGTATCTTCATAATTTACCTTGTCATCATCCCTCTGGATCGACTATTGCCCCCTCGGCTTCCAGGCCGGGGTTTGCCATGTCCTGCGCACATCTCCCCTTTATATCACCCCCTGAGGTATGCCATCATTCCCGCTGTCAACTTGCAGTGACAGCGATGACCATTAACTATATCGCCATATTGGCCATAGTCCTTTATTTGTCAGCCGGTATCAAATTGGGCCTGCGGCTCGCAAAAGGCGCGCAAGCAATCCGTTATAAAGGCGTATTCCTTGGCCTGGGCTTTGCGGCAATAGCCCTGCACGCCTGGGTCTTGTACCAGAACCTATTCGTAGTTAACGGATTGAACATGGGAATTTTTAATGCTCTGTCCCTGCTTTCCTGGATTATCGTCTCCCTGATCTTAGTAAGCTCCTTCACCCAGCCTGTGGAAAACCTGGGTATTGCCGCCCTCCCCCTGGCGGCACTGGCCTTGATTCTGGAATTGGCCTTCCCCTCCTCCCCGGAGGCCCACCTGGTCAGCCGGGATGTGCCCGACGGGCTTAAGATCCACATCTTGATCTCGATCCTCTCATACAGCCTGTTCACCATCGCCGCCTGCCAGGCGGTCCTGCTCGCCGTCCAGAACAAGCATCTACACAGCAAACGTCCAGGGGGATTTGTCCGGACGTTGCCGCCGTTGGAGACGATGGAGACCTTATTATTTCGCATGATCTCCGTGGCGTTCGTGTTACAAAGTATCTCGGTAGTGAGTGGGATCATGTATTTGCGAGACATGTTTGCACAACACCTGGTACACAAGACCGTACTCTCCATTGCCGCGTGGATGGTATTCGGCATACTGCTGATCGGCCGCTGGCGCTTCGGCTGGCGGGGACGTACGGCGATTCGTTGGACGATGAGCGGCTTCGTAACGCTGTTATTGGCCTACGTGGGCAGTAAATGGGTCCTGGAAGTACTGTTGGGACGGTAAACGAGAACGAAAAAAATCGCGATAGCCGATAAACAGGCCTCTTCGCCATGGAAACGGCCGGGAGAGGATGTCTTGAAGGCATGACAACAAGTACAAGTCGATTTAAGCCATGGAAGAAATCCCTTTAAATATTCTCATCGCCGCGCTGGTTGTCATGATCTTATTGTCGGCCTTCTTCTCCGGGTCGGAAACGGCCATGATGAGCCTTAACCGCTATCGACTGCGCCATTTGGTTAAAAACAAGCATCGCGGCGCAATGTTGACCCAGGCCCTGTTAAGCCGGCCTGACCGGCTGATAGGACTCATCCTGCTCGGCAACAATTTCGTCAATATTGCCGCATCATCCCTGACCACCATTATCTTCTACAGGCTTATGGGCGAGACCGGCATCGCCATCGGTGCTGGATTGCTGACCTTGGTCATCCTGATATTCGGCGAAGTCACCCCCAAAACCCTGGCGATCATGCATCCGGAAAGGATCGCATTCCCCGTCGCCTATGTCCTGACGCTATTATTGCGCCTGATGTACCCCATCGTATGGCTCACCAACGGCATCTCCAACTCTTTAATTAAAATATTCGGTATTACTCCTCAAGAAACCGCGATGCAACAGCTCAGTCGCGATGAATTGCGTACCGTGGTCAATGAGGCCGGCGCGCTCATCCCCCGCCGACATCAACGCATGCTGCTCAGCATCCTCGATCTGGAGCATGTTACCGTTGAAGATATTGTGATACCACGTAGCGATATCGTGGGCATCGATCTCGATAATGATCTAGATGAAATCTTACGACTGCTGACCACCAGCCAGCACACCCGCTTACCGGTCTACCGTGAGAATATCGACAATGTCCTCGGCATCATCCACGTCCGTAATGCCTTGCACTTGATCGCTCAGAAGAACCTCACCAAGGAAACGTTGCAGGACATCGCCCGTGAAGCCTATTTTGTGCCGGAAGGAACCTCGCTCCATACCCAGTTGCTCAATTTCCAACGGCAAAAAAGAAGAATCGCACTGGTTGTCGACGAATACGGTGATATTCTGGGACTGGTAACGCTTGAAGATATTCTTGAAGAAATTGTCGGGGAGTTCACGACGGATTCATCCACGACCCTGCGTGACATCCATCCACAGGAAGACGGCAGTTTCCTCGTCGACGGCAGCATTACCGTCCGTGAGTTGAACCGTCTGACGGATTGGGGTTTGCCTACAGACGGACCCAAAACCCTTAATGGCCTAATCATAGAACATATGGAATTTATACCCGAACCGGGCACCAGTCTTCTTATTGCGGGCTACCCGGTCGAGATCGTGCAAACCAGCGCCAATGCGGTGAAGACCGCGAAGATCTATCCCGCGTTACGCAGGCCATCCAAGACTTAGTTCAGACTTATCAAACTCACTCGATAACGTGATGTCATATACGCCACACCAAGACAAAACAAACCTAAAAGACTACACATCCCTCGCTACTAATATCTTTGGCGCGTCTTAAGCATAATGTGGCACCTACCGCCAATACTTTTTATAATTGACTTTAGATCATAATATTGATAGAAATTATTATCTTTATTGTCTAGGATATAACTCTAGGCTTTCGCGGATCAAAGGATGTCGCATGCATACGGATTTCATCACCCGGAACCGCCGCTAAAGCGCGCGTCATCACCCCGACAAAATCCAAGAGGAAAATCTCACTTATTGCACACCAAGAACTAAAAACACCAAGGATACGGTTGATATAACACAACAGGACTCAAGTAGTGCATCTGCCAGCTATAGACGCCATTCAACTTCTTATTCGAAACATAAATCTTATCGAAAGGAAAGGTAACAGCCGGCCACAGCCAGCAAACGATCAGGTAATCCACGACACCCCCACCTCGTGGATAAGGCAAATAATTGGCTCGCCTCTAACCGATTTAGTTCCAAGCCCTGTATCAGCACTTCAGATCATGGTCGCTCCACCTTTGAGTATTCGCATTGTGGAAATTACTGTGCAGAGGTTCTCAGTCGCAGATCCTTGCATCCATAGCAGCAGCGATCACCCCCAACCCAAATCTCGTAAGCGACATTACGAACGAGGGATGTACGCCGACTACCTGGATGAGGTTACTCATATTATAGGAACGTATTTATGGCCAAAACCTCATTCTGAATTCAGCTACCTCACCGAGATCATGGCACAGGTTAATGCCACGCAACGAGAGTCGATTATGCTCAATAGTACAGCTTAAACAGCGTCTGCCCGTTCGAAATTCATGACTCGAACCCACTTGTTTCCTGAAACGTAGTTCTTCATGGAGGAAAAGAAATGCAAAAGCAAAATCATCTTGAGCAAAAGGTCGATCATTCCCGAAACCAGCTGCTACAAGGTGAAATCTACCAAGGCGCAGACCTGATACTCCATTATCTGGAACAAATCGGGGTAGAATTTATCTTCGGAATTCCCGGCGGGGGTATTGAACCCCTATACAATGCCTTGGCACGCAGCCGACGCCGCGGTGGACCGCGCCCCGTTGTCGCCCGACACGAATCGGGAGCCGCTTTCATGGCCGACGGCTACGCACGGGAAACCGGTAAATTGGGAGTATGTTGCGCAACGACCGGCCCCGGTGCCACAAACATGCTCACCGGAGTTGCCTCAGCCTATATGGACCATACTCCAGTATTGGCCATAACCGCTCAAACATCCCTGAGAACATTCGGTAGAGGAGCTGCACAGGAATCCAGCTGCACAGGCGTCAACACTGTTGCCATGTATCAACCATGCACCAGATATAACTCGCTGGTATCCCATATAGAACAACTTGAAAGAAAATTAATCTCTGCAATCACAGTAGCCTTGCAACCACCTTACGGCCCGGTACATCTTAGTATTCCCATTGATATCTTGCGCACACCCATAAGCGTTGACCCTTCCGTCAACATACACTCATTGCTTTCCCCTTCCAATTCAGTAGACAATAAGACGATAGGCCTGTTGTATCGAACACTCAACAGTGTTCAAAATATCGTATTTGTAATCGGCGGCGGTGCCGGCAAGGCGACTAATGCAATTTTCGAGCTGGCAACCCTCATAAATGCCCAAGTCATCACCACGCCCAGCGGAAAAGGCTTGGTAGACTCTTACCATAGACAGTACCGTGGAGTTTATGGCTTGGCGGGTCATTCCACCGCCCACAACATACTCAAGGACAAATCCATAGACACGGTTCTCGCCATTGGGACAGACTTGGACGAACTTGCAACCAATGGCTGGTATCCAAGTGCGTTACTTAGCGAAAAAATGATATTTATTGATTCCACCCCTCATTTTTTTTCCCGATCACCGATGGCCCGTCATCACATCAGCGGCAATATATCGGAAATATTCTCCAGGTTGCTTTCGCGCTTTCACAGCATTCGCAAGAGGGATGGAGAACCTGTACCTGCTCAACAGTCCCAGGGCACGGAGCAGCGAGATATCCCTATAGTGCCATTTGAACGTCGCGTTAAAGATCGACGTCTCCGCCATTCCTCCGAAATATTCAAAGGGGTAAGCTATTTACATGCGAAGGAAAGACGTCACGCCCCTGAACGTCGAGACTCTCCAATTTCAGCATTAGCGGTTCGGCATTTTAGCTTAAAGGATGAGGACAAGTATCTTTCTAATGCCACTCCGATTAAACCCCAACGTTTGATGTATGATCTTTCAAGACTATTTCCATCTAATACCCGCTTCTTAGCCGATATCGGCAACAGCTTCCTATGGGTAATCCACTATCTTCATCCACCCAAATGTATACTCATTGACGGCAACCCATCCACCAAAGGTAACATTCGTTTGGGTATGGGATTCTCCCCTATGAGTTGGGCTATCGGTTCATCAATAGGGACAGCACTGGCGGCCCCCGGAAACCCTGTAGTATGTATTACTGGTGACGGCGCCCTGCTAATGGGTGGTCAAGAGCTTACCACCGCAATTCAAGAAAAATTACCGGTGATATTCGTCATACTTAACGATGCCGCCTTAGGCACGGTAAAACACGGGCAGCAATTAGCAGGGGCTGAATTGATCGGATACGATCTGCCGAAGATAGATTTCGTCACCTATGCGAAATCCATGGGCGCTGATGCACATGCGATCAACTCTCCTGATGACATGAGAAAATTGGACATCGCATCTATCTGTAATCATAACGGCCCGTCTGTACTCGACGTGCACATAGACCCTGATGAAATACCGCCTCTCGAAGAACGTATCAAGATGCTTGAAGCCGATCTTGTGAATTAATCGAATCGATATTAAACCTACTAAACTATATATGCAGAGGTAATGTTCAATGGGTATACGCATTATCAGCACGGGATCATATTTACCCCAAACCATTGAATCTGTGCAGCCCCCATCCAGCTCTATGGGCACTGAAAATGGCAGTCTTGCCGAGTTGTTCTCCGGGGCACGGGAACACCGTACATGCTCAGAGCATGAAACTACTACCTATATTGGTATTCAAGCTGCAAGAAATGCACTTACCAAGGGAAATATTGACCCGCAAAGCATTGATGCCGTCCTTTGTTATTCAGAAGCAGAAGATAACCAAATACCAAAAGACGTATATGGCATTATCAATGAAATCGGCTGTCACGGAACCATGGCTTGGACAATAGATACTGCATGCGCATCATTTTTAAGTCATCTTAATTGCGCAAACGCCCTGTCATTGACCGGAAGGAAGCGCATTCTCATTATAGATTCTATGAACTGGGTCAATCGAGCATTTGCTAAAGATACAAGAACAGATGGCCCCGGATCTCTGGTAGGTGATGGGGCTGGGGCGGTGGTTGTTGAATCTGTTCCGGGGCGCGGGTCCATTATTGATGCGATTGAAAAAACGAGTACCTTTGATTTTGATTTCATCACCATGAGCAATGCCCAAGTAACGGGTAAACGTGAATCTATTAGCTTCACAAAAAAAAATAAAATTATTCACCGCGCATTTTCCATATTACCTGAGACAGCCCAAGAACTCCTTTGCAGAAATGGCCTGACTAGCCATGATGTTACGTGGACTATTACCCATCAACCGGGTTTAAATGCTATGCGAAAATGGCACGAACTACTGAAAATTCCTGTCAAGAAAAATTTAAATACATTTGAAGCGTATGGAAATATGTCAGCGGCGAATATCCCTGTCACGCTTGACCACTTCTTATGCGTCGAACCAAAAATTAAGCGAGGCGATATTATTTTGTCTTTTACGGCGGGTGCGGGTATACACTGCGCGACAGCACTTATTGAATATTAGGCGATAATTAACTACAGGAGGGGGTGACAACAGCATACTTTGGAAAAGTCTATAGAGGCCGATAACCAACCGTGCATTACGTTAATTTCATGGTAACTATAAATCTATACAGTCGTGGGGACGCTAAGCCGCATGGAATATTCAAGGTACCTGTTATTGATATTGTTTTTTTTCTTCGCCAAATATTCCTTTGCTCAAGACGTTAATACTGAAGAAAGCGATCTTGCCGCCATCTACGGCGACTCTGATTTTGTCAGTATCGCTACCGGCAGCAGTCAACCCATCGCCCGCGCTCCCGCAGTCGCGACCGTCATCACAGCCGCCCAGATTAAGGAGATAGGTGCCACCGACCTTGATCAAATCCTTGAGATCGTTCCTGGTTTGCATGTTGCTAAGTTTTTCCAAGGATACCAACCTATCTATATCATACGGGGTATATACTCGGATACCAACCCGCAAGTCCTAATGCTTATCAACGGTATTTCCATAACCAATCTGTACCTGGGCAACCGCAGCCAAGTGTGGGGCGGCATGCCTGTCAATGACATCTCACGTATCGAGGTAATCCGTGGACCTGGGTCGGCACTCTATGGTGCGGATGCATACGCCGGGGTGATCAACATCATCACCAAGGACACTACAGAAATTAATGGCACGGAACTGGGTGCTAGGGTTGGTTCTTACAACAGTAAATCCGCATGGTTGTTGCACGGTGGCACCTATGGAGGCGTCGATACAGCCTTTTCGTTGGAATATGGCACCACAGCCGGCCAACACCAGACTATCGAGGCAGATGCTCAAACTGGACTCGATACTATTTTTGGTGGCGCCCCCTATTTTGCCCCACCGGTTTCACTGGCTCCTGGGCCGGTCAATTTGGGTCGTAAATATCTTGATGGAAGATTCTCAACCAATTGGAGAAATTGGCAGATGCATCTAGGATATCAACATCGATATAACGTGGAAACCGGTACGGGTGTAGCGCAAGCCCTGGACCCTGTAGGAAGAAACAAATCTTCACGCTTGAATGCGGATATTTCCTACTCCATAAAAAGTCTCGAAAACTGGGACACTAGCTTCCAATTGAGTTACTTCGACACCAGCACCCAATCCGATTTGGTCTTATTCCCCCCGGGCGCTTTCCTGGGCACCTATCCCGATGGAGTACTTGGCAATCCTGACATATATGAGCGCCACACCCAATTTGCCATATCCACTTTCTACACCGGTTGGCAAAAGCACCGCCTACGCCTTGGCACCGGCATCAACTATGGAGACCTCTACAAGGTCAGGGAAACGAAGAATTATGCTATAGCTCCCGGCGGTATACCTGTCCCGTTGGGTGGCGTCATCGATGTCAGCAATACTGCAGCTTTCATCCGCCCAACAAATCGCACCAATACCTACATATTTGCACAGGACGAATGGTCATTCGCTAACGATTGGGCCGTTACCGGCGGGCTACGATACGACAAATATTCCGATTTTGGCGAGACGGTAAATCCCCGACTGGCGCTAGTGTGGCAAGCAGCTTATAACCTGACCAGTAAACTCCTATTTGGCCAGGCATTCAGAGCGCCTTCCTTTGCAGAGCTTTACAACATTAATAATCCAGTGGCCCTCGGAAATCCGAATCTCAAACCCGAAACTATTGATACAGTCGAATTGGCATTCGATTATCAACCAATCGATAAGATTCGCACCAGCTTCAACGTATTTCACTACCGCATGAGAGACATCATCCGCTTCCTACCCGATCCGGCACCAGCCACCACCATCACCGCACAAAATACTGGAAATCAAAAGGGATACGGGCTGGAATGGGAATTAAACTGGTCACTATCCAATTCGCTGAAATATTATATCAATTATGCGCTTCAACACTCGGAAGATCTAACCAGCCATACAGATGCCGGCAATGCTCCTCACCATGAAATCTATAGTAACGTGAAGTGGGAATTTGAAAACAATTGGTCACTCATCCCACAGGTCACCTATGTAGGAGAACGCCAACGGGTCATTGGTGATCCACGCCCGCCGTTAAAGAGCTACACTGTAGCGGATATTACCCTGCGCAGGACTCGCATCAAAGACAACTTCGAATTTGCCGCATCCATACGAAACATCTTCGACAGCGATGCTCGAGAACCCACCCCAAGCCCAGGCATGATACCCAATGATCTTCCGTTGGCAGGTCGCAACCTATATGTTGAACTTCGCTATACGAATTAACAAAGAATCGACCGCGACTATAATTTAAGCCCACCCAATGCGTGATATATAAAATCCGATACTTATAAACTCTATGCTATAT
>Ga0316579_10000316_pt1 | contig 14965 bp, 14 predicted proteins | sample J5NA_2_FD_203074 | JGI IMG/M metagenome (GOLD analysis project Ga0316579, IMG submission 203074) | Rhizosphere microbial communities from salt marsh grasses in Alabama, United States - J5-7_160517rDrA | ecosystem: Host-associated > Plants > Roots > Rhizosphere | place: USA: Alabama | collected... | reverse complement strand
CCGCCGGGCTCTCCGGGGTCAACTTCGCCGTGGCGGAGACCGGCACCATGTGCCTGGTGGAGAACGAGGGCAACGGGCGCCTCAGCACCACCGCACCGGAGGTCCATATCGCGGTGATGGGGATCGAGAAGGTGATCGCCCGGCTGGATCAGCTGCCGCCGCTCCTGACCCTGCTCACCCGCAGCGCCACCGGCCAGCCCATCACCACCTACGTGAACCTGATTTCCGGCCCCCGCCGGCCGGGGGAGAAGGACGGGCCCCGGGAGGTCCATCTCGTCCTGCTGGACAATGGTCGATCGCGCATCCGTCAGGACCCGGAGCTCGCGGCCACCCTGCACTGCATCCGCTGCGGGGCCTGCATGAATCACTGCCCCGTCTACACCCGCCTTGGGGGGCACGCCTACGGCACGGTCTATCCGGGGCCCATCGGCAGCATCCTGGAGCCCCAGCTCCAGGGGCTCGATGTCCGCGGCGAGATGGCGGAGGCGTCGAGTCTCTGCGGGGCCTGCGCGGAGGTGTGCCCCGTTCGCATACCGATACCGAGCCTGCTCAATCGGCTGCGCTACGAGTCGGTGGCGGGAGAGCCCCGGTCCCGGGTGGAGGGCAAGGGAAGTCGGCGCAAGCGCGGCGAGGCGCGGCTCTGGGCCCTGTGGGCCTGGATCTACGGTCGCCCGGGTCGCTACCGTGCCTTCGCCCGGCTGGCCACGGCCCTGCGCGCGCTCCAGCCCGCCCGCCTCGGGCCCTGGACCCGCACCCGCACGGCGCCGCGCCTGGCGCCGAAGGATCTGCACCGGCTGGCCCGGGAGCTTGGGATTCCCCGTTCCTGAGGCTCGGGACCTGCCCCGGTGGCGCGAAGGCGCGCGGAGGGACGCTATCGGCGCGTCAGGCCGTGCCTTCCCGGGTGATGGCCCGATGGCCGATGTCGCCGCGGTAGTAGGCATCCTGCCAGCGGATCTGGTGGACGGCCGCGTAGGCCCGCCCCTGGGCGGCGCCGACGGTCTCTCCCAGGGCGGTGACGCAGAGGACCCGTCCGCCAGCGGTGACCAGCCGGTCTCCGTCGAGCCGGGTCCCGGCATGGAATACCTTGAGGTCCGGGCCGTCCAACCCCTCCAGCCCGGCGATGGGGTGGCCCTTCTCGTAGGCATCCGGATAGCCGCCGGCCGCCATCACCACGCCCAGGGCCGGTCGCGGGTCCCACTCGGCCTGGACCTGATCCAGGCGCCCCTCCAGGGCGGCGAGGCACAGGGCCACCAGATCGGATCTCAGGCGCATCAGGATCGGCTGGGTCTCCGGATCGCCGAAGCGGCAGTTGTACTCCAGGACCCGGGGGGTCCCGTCGGCCCCGATCATGAGTCCGGCATAGAGGAAGCCGCGGTAGGGGATTCCCTCGGCCGCGAGGCCGTGGAGTGTGGGCAGGATCACCTCCCCCATGACCCGCGCGTGGATCTCGGGTGTCACCACGGGCGCGGGCGAGTGGGCGCCCATGCCGCCGGTGTTGGGTCCCCGGTCCCCGTCGTCCCGGGCCTTGTGGTCCTGGGAGCTGGCCATGGGGAGACACTGCTCGCCGTCCGCCATGACGATGAAGCTCGCCTCCTCGCCCGTGAGGAGCTCCTCGATCACCACCCGGGCGCCGGCGGTCCCGAAGCGCCCCGTGCCCAGCATGTCACGCACCGCCGACCGGGCCGTGGCGAGGTCCTGTGCCAGGATCACCCCTTTTCCGGCGGCGAGCCCGTCGGCCTTGACCACGATCGGCGCCCCGACCTGCTCCAGATAGGCGAGGGCCGGCGCCAGCTCGGTGAAGCTGCGGTAGGCACCGGTGGGGATGCCATGGCGCGCCAGAAAGGCCTTGGTGAAGGCCTTGGAGCCTTCGAGCTGGGCAGCGGCCCGGCGCGGTCCGAAGCAGGGAAGGCCTTCTCCCTCGAAGGCATCGACGACCCCCGCCACCAAAGGCGCCTCCGGCCCGACGATGGTGAGCCCGATTTGCTGCTCGCGGGCGAAGCGCAACAGGGCCGGGATGTCGTCCGCGGCGATGGGGACGTTCTCGAGGCCGGGCTCCCTGGCCGTGCCGCCGTTTCCCGGGGCGACATAGACCTGCTCGGCCAGCGGCGACTGGGCGGCCTTCCAGGCAAGCGCATGCTCTCGTCCGCCTCCACCGATGACCAGTATCTTCATGACGCAAGGGCTCCCGCGGGCAGGTGTCAAAGGCTCAGGCGAAGGAGGTCAGCCCCCGCCGGCTGGCCTGGATGAAGCGAACGATCTCGGTGGTTTCCGGGCTCGGATACTCCGCCTCCGCCCGGGCCAGGGCCTCGGCGAGTCGCAGGCCGGAGCGGAAGATCAGCCGATACACGGCCTTGATGCGGTTGCGCTGCTCCTGGGTGAAGCCACCGCGCCGCAGCCCCACGACGTTGAGCCCCACCAGCAGGGCCCGATGACCATCGGCCAGGGTGTAGGGGGGCACGTCCTGGGGCACGCCGGTCACGCCGGCGATCATGGCGTAGGAGCCGATCCGGCAGAACTGGTGCACCGCCACCTGACCGGACAGGAAGCAGCGGTTCCCCACCTCCACGTGTCCGGCCAGGGTGGCCGCGTTGGCGAAGATGTTGTAGTCGCCCACCACGCAGTCGTGGCCGGCGTGGCTGAATGACATCCAGTAGTTGTGGTTGCCGATGCGGGTGCCCTCCTCGGACTTGGTCCCGCAGCTGATGTTCACCCCCTCCTTGAAGTGATTGTGGTCCCCGATCACCAGGGGGCGCGCCCGTTCCGGGTCGAAGCCGAGATCCTGGGCGTCGGAGCCCAGGGTGACGCCGTGGCAGACCCGGTTGAAGGCCCCCAGTCGGGTCGGTGAGTAGATGCGCACGCAGCTTTCGATGCGGCAGCCCTCCCCGATCACGGCCCCGGACTCGATGATGGAGTAGGGTCCGACGCTTGCCGTCTCGTGGACCTGGGCCCCGTCCTCGATGATGGCGGTGGGATGAATGCTCAATGACGGAAATGCCGCATGCCGGTGAAGACCATCGCCATCCCGTGCTCGTCCGCGGCCGCGATCACCTCCTCGTCCCGCAGGGAGCCGCCGGGCTGGATCACCGCGGTGATGCCCGCGGCGGCCGCCTGGTCGATGCCGTCCCGGAAGGGGAAGAAGGCGTCGGAGGCCATGACCGAGCCCTGGACATCGAGCCCCGCCTGCTCCGCCTTGATGACGGCGATGCGCGCGGAGTTGACGCGGCTCATCTGACCGGCCCCCACGCCGATGGTCATGCGGCCACGGCCGTAGACGATGGCGTTGGACTTGACGAACTTGGCGACCCGCCAGGCGAACAGCAGGTCCAGCATCTCCTCCGCGCTGGGCTCGCGGCGGGTCGCGGTGCGCATCACATCGGTGAGCCGCAGGTCCGCGTCCTGGACCAGGAGGCCCCCGTTGACCCGCTTGAAGTCGACCCGGTGGACGGCCTCTGCGGCCCACTCGCCGCACTCGAGCAGACGGACGTTCTTCTTCGCGGCCACCGCCTCGGAGGCGGCCTGGGAGACCCGAGGGGCGACGATCACCTCCACGAACTGACGCTCGACGATGAGGCGGGCCGTCTCCCCGTCCAGCTCCTGATTGAAGGCGATGATGCCCCCGAAGGCGGACTCGGGGTCGGTGCTGAAGGCCCGCTCATAGGCCTCCAGGAGGTCCTTGCCCAGCGCCACCCCGCATGGGTTGGCGTGCTTGACGATGACACAGGCGGGCTGCTCGTCGAACTGCTTGACGCACTCGATGGCGGCGTCGGTGTCGGCGATGTTGTTGTAGGAGAGGGCCTTGCCCTGGATCTGCCGGGCGGTGGCGATGGATGCCTCCAGCTGCTCCCGCTCCACGTAGAAGGCGGCCTGCTGGTGGGGATTCTCCCCGTAGCGCATGGCCTGGCGCCGCTGGAATTGAAGATTGAAGGTGCGGGGGAACCCCTGGGCCTGGCCTTCCGGGTGCTCGATCACCGCCCCCAGGTAGTTGGCGATGGCCCCGTCATAGGTGGCCGTGTGCTCGAAGGCCTTCACCGCCAGATCGAAGCGGGTGGCGTCGCTCACCCCGCCCTTCTCCGAGATCTCGGCGAGCACCCGCGGGTAGTCGGCCGCGTCCACCAGGACGGTCACCGCCGAATGGTTCTTGGCCGCCGCCCGCAGCAGGGTTGGTCCACCGATGTCGATGTTCTCGATGGCGGTCGTCAGGGTGCAGTCGGGGCGCGCCACGGTGGACTCGAACGGGTAGAGATTCACCACGACCAGGTCGATGGGCTTGATCTCGTTCTCTCGCATGACGGCGTCGTCCACCCCGCGACGGCCCAGGATGCCACCGTGAATCCGCGGGTGGAGCGTCTTGACGCGTCCCCCCATCATCTCCGGGAAGCCGGTGTAGTCCGAAACTTCGGTGACCGGCACGTCGTGATCGGTGAGCAGGCTTGCCGTACCCCCGGTGGTGAGGATCTCTATCCCCCGAGCCGCTAGCCCGCGGGCCAGATCGACCACGCCAGTCTTGTCGGAAACGCTGATCAGGGCGCGACGTATGGTATGCATGTCTGGGGTCCCAAGTGACCGATGGACCGGCGTGGGGCGCCGGGTTGAGCTTGCGGGCCCGGCCAGGCCCTCTCCGAATCCCTCTCCGGATAAGGCGAGGTCAGCGGCCCCGCTCGATGCCGTATTCCCGCAGCCGCTTGCGCAGGGTGCTCCGGGTCAATCCGAGGATCTTGGCGGCCTGGCTGAGGTTCCCATCCACGTGCTGCAGCACGGTGGCGAACAGGGGGCGCTCGACCTCCTCGATCACGAGCCGATGGAGATCCAGGACCCCATGGCCGCCGGTCGTCTGGAGATAGACGCGCAGGGCGTCCTCCACGCAGCGGCTGAGGGGCTCCCGGCGGCCGGACTGAACGACCTGCAGCGTGACGGGCGCAGGCGACGGCTGGCCGGAAGGACCGGGCATGAGATCCAGGGGGCCGGTATCGTCATTGGCGAGGGCAGTTCTCATGCGGCTTCGTCCTCTCTCCCTTTGATGTTGTTGTAGAAGCCCGACACGAGATCCCTCTGGTGAGCCGGACTCTCGGCCCGGTTGATCCGTTCTCGCAGCCCGGTGGCGTCGGGCAGCCCCCGGGAGTACCAGGCGATATGCTTGCGCGCGATCCGCACGCCCGTATGAGTGCCATAAAAGCCATAGAGCAGGTCCAGGTGCTCCAGGAGCAGGTCCCTGACCCAGTCGCTCGGGGGCTCGGCAGGCCTGCTGCCGGTCGCCAGGTATACGGCGATGTCGCGGAAGAGCCAGGGACGCCCCTGGGCCCCGCGTCCGAGCATGATAGCATCGGCTCCGGTGGAGTTCAGCACCTCCCGAGCGCGCTCGGGCGAGTCGATATCCCCATTTGCAATCAGTGGGATACGCACATTGCGACGAACCGTGCGGATGGTGTCGTGCTCCGCGGGGACGGCGTAGCCGCAGGCTCGGGTGCGACCGTGTATGGCCAGGGCCGCGATTCCGCAGTCCTCGGCGATGCGGGCGATGGTCGCGGCGTTGCGCGTCTCCGGCGACCATCCGGTGCGGATCTTGAGGGTAACGGGGGCATCCACCGCGGCCACCACGGCGGACAGGATGCGTCCCACCAGTGCCTCGTCCTTGAGCAGGGCCGAGCCCGCCGCCACGCGGCAGACCTTCTTGGCCGGACAGCCCATGTTGATGTCGATGATCTTGGCGCCCAGGTCCAGGTGTCTGCGCGCCGCCTCGGCCATGACCCCGGGGTCCGTCCCAACGATCTGCACCGAGATCGGGCCCTGCTCCCCAGCGAAGTCCAGGCGCCGGACCGATTTGGTGGTCCCGCGCAGGCTGGCGTCGGAGGAGATCATCTCGGACACGGCAAGCCCCGCCCCGAGACGCCGGCACAGGCTCCGGAAGGGGCGGTCGCTGACCCCCGCCATGGGCGCGAGGACCAGGTTGTTGGGGAATCGGTAAGGGCCGATCTGCAGGGGGCGCAGCAGGCATCCGTCGGCGCCGGTCGCGGGCTTCCCGGGCGGCTCGATCGGCGTCCCCAGCCGCCGGGCCGCAGGGGGCTTCACGTGCGCCGCGTCCATGACCGCATCCGATGCCGAGGCACGGGGAGACACCATGGGAGTCTCAGCGCCTGAGGCCGCTGATCAGGGCCCAGTCCTCCCGGACGCGCACCGGCTCGAGATCGACCCCCCGCCGATAGGCGTCGCTCACCGCATCGACCTGCTCCAGGAGCACCCCGGACAGCACGAGGTCCCCCCCGGGGCGCAGGTGACCGAGCAGGGTCGGGGCGAGCTCGACCAGGGGGCCGGCCAGGATGTTGGCGATGACAACGTCCGAGGGAAGGAGGTCCTCCAGCCCGCCGAGGCCGTCCGGCATGGCGGTGGACAGGCGGTCGGCGACCCCATTTTGCCCGGCATTGGCCCGGGTGGCCTCGATGGCCTGGGGGTCATGATCCACGGCGATCGCGTGGGCGGCCCCAAGCTTGAGGGCCGCAATGGCCAGGATCCCCGAGCCGCAGCCGTAGTCCAGCAGGGTTCGCCCAACGAGATTCGCGCCGTCGAGCCACTCCAGGCACAGGGCGGTGGTGGGATGGTGGCCCGTCCCGAAGGCGAGGCCCGGATCCAGGTCCACGACCACCCCATCCGGGTCGGGCGCGCCCTGGTCCCGGGGACAGACCCAGAGGCGTCGACCGAAGCGGGTGGGCTTGAAGGTCTCCAGCCAGACCCGCTCCCAGGGGCGATCCTCCAGGCGCTCGATGCGGGGAGTCGCCGAGAGATTGGCGCGAATCCACTCCGCCAGGCTCTCTACCGAGGCCTGGGAGTCTTGATCGTCGGCAAACAGGGCGGTCAGCCGCACGCCACGCCACAGGGGCGTGGTGCCGGGCGGGGGCTCCAGCAGGGGCTCCGCGCCCGCATCGTCCAGGGTGACCGCGAGGGCCCCGGCGTTCTCCAGGGCGGCCTCCAACAAGGGGGCCCGTTCCCGATCGACGGTCAGGCTGATCTGGAGCCAGGACATGGAGTGAGTGGCTGGTCGCGAGTGGCGAGTGGCGAGTGGCGAGGAGAGCTGGGGTGCTGGCCGGGATGCCGTTCGCTTGGCCCTCGGCCCTCGCGACTCGCTACTCTTCAGAGCCCCAACTTCTTCTCGAGGTAATGGATATTGGCCTCGCCCGTCTGGAAGGCCGCGTCCTTCAGGATGGAGCGCTGCAGCTTGATGTTGGTGTCGATCCCCTCGATCACCGTCTCCCGCAGGGCGTTGCACATCCGCTTGATGGCCGAGTCCCGGTCCTCTCCGTGGGCGATCAGCTTGCCGATCATGGAGTCGTAGTAGGGGGGCACCGTGTACCCCGAGTAGATGTGGGTCTCCATGCGGATGCCGGGCCCCCCGGGGGCGTGGAATTCGGTGATCTTGCCCGGGCTGGGTCTGAAGGTCTCCGAGTGCTCCGCGTTGATCCGGCACTCCACCGCATGGCCGCGCAGGACGATGTCCTCCTGGCGGTAGCGCAGGGGCTCCCCTCCGGCGATCAGGATCTGCTCCTTCACGATGTCCACGCCGGTCACCATCTCGGTGACCGGGTGCTCCACCTGGACCCGCGTGTTCATCTCGATGAAGTAGAAATGCCCGTCCTCGTAGAGGAACTCGAAGGTGCCCGCTCCCCGGTACCCGATCTCACGGCAGGCCTGGGCGCAGCGCTCACCGATCTCCCGGCGCTGGGCCTCGGTGATGCCGGGGGCCGGGGATTCCTCCACCACCTTCTGGTGACGGCGCTGCATGGAGCAGTCCCGCTCGCCCAGATGGATGGCATTGCCGTGCTGGTCGGCCAGTAGCTGGAACTCGATGTGGCGAGGATTCTCCAGGTACTTCTCCATGTACACCATGTCATTGTTGAAGGCCGCTGCCGCCTCGGCACGGGTCAGGGAGATGGCGTTGAGCAGGGTCGCCTCGGAGTGCACCACCCGCATGCCGCGTCCGCCGCCGCCGCCCGCCGCCTTGATGATGATGGGGAAGCCGATGGAGCGGGCCAGCTCCAGGGTGCGCTTCTTGTCGTCGTTCACGGGGCCGTCGGAGCCCGGGACCGTGGGGACCCCGGCCGACTTCATGGCGGCGATGGCGGATACCTTATCCCCCATGAGCCGGATGGTCTCCGGTCTGGGGCCGATGAAGATGAAGCCGGAACTCTCCACCCGTTCGGCGAAGTCCGCGTTCTCGGACAGGAACCCATAGCCCGGGTGGATGGCAACCGTGTCGGTCACCTCGGCGGCGCTGATGATGGCGGGTACATTGAGATAGCTGTCCCGTGAGGCCGCGGGGCCGATGCAGACGGTCTCGTCGGCCAGGAGGACATGCTTCAGCTCCCGGTCGGCCTCCGAGTGCACCGCCACCGTCTTGATGCCGAGCTCGCGGCAGGCGCGCAGCACCCGCAGCGCGATCTCGCCGCGATTGGCGATGAGGATCTTCTCGATCATGGCTGCCATGGTCAGGTCGCCTTACTGTGGCTGCAGTCTGCCGCCGATGCCCGACGGGTATTTGGGATTGCGCTGGGGGGTTGCTCGCGGCGGCCCCTGTCGGGGAGGCGCCTCATTCGATCGCGAACAAGGGTTGGTTGTACTCCACCGGCTGGCCGTTCTCCACCAGGATGCGGCGCACCGTGCCGGCGCTCTCGCACTCGATCTGGTTGAGGATCTTCATGGCCTCGATGATGCAGAGGGTGTCGCCGGCCTTGACTTTTTGACCCTCCTCGACGAAGGGGGCTGAGCCGGGTGCGGGCGCCCGGTAGAAGGTCCCCACCATGGGGGAGCGCACGATCTCGCCCGTCAGCCCATCTAGCAGCTCGCCGCCGGGGGCGGGCTCTGGCGCCGTGGTCGCCGCGGCCGCGACCGGCGTGGGCGAGGCCATCGGCAGGGCCTGGGGCATGAAGAGGGGTTGGGCGGCACCGTGGCGGCTGATCCGCACGGATTCCTCCCCCTCATGGATCTCGATCTCCGCGACGTTGGATTGCTCCAGTAGCTCGATCAGCTTTTTGACCTTGCGGATGTCCATGTGGCGTGATTCTCGTCAAGAATGGCTCTGGCCGAGTCGGCCCAGCGCGGCGGTGAGCGCCAGCTCGTAGCCCTGGGCCCCCAACCCGCTGATGACACCGACCGCGATGTCGGAGAAATAGGAGTGGGCTCTGAACGGCTCCCGGGCGTGCACGTTGGACAGGTGCACCTCGATAAACGGGATGTCGACCGCGAGCAGGGCATCGCGCAACGCGACGCTGGTGTGGGTGAAGGCTGCCGGATTGAAGAGGATGAAGGCGACGCCTTCCTGGGGCGCCCGATGGATCGCGTCGATCAGCTCCGCCTCGGCGTTGCTCTGCGTGAAGGCCAGTCGATGGCCCGAGCCCTGGAGTTGGGCATCGAGGCGCCGCTGGATCTCTCCCAGGGTGGCCTGACCGTAGAGTCCGGGCTCTCGGCTGCCGAGCAGGTTCAGATTGGGTCCGTTGAGGACCAATACGGTCGCCATGTCGCCTCACAGGGGTCGTGGACACCGGCTGGGTCTTGGTCTACCGTCGAGGTGCCACAGATGACGGCAAATTGCCGCAATGGTGGCAAATCTCGCGGCTTTTTGTCCAGTTCGGACCGGGTTTCCGCTAGGACGTCGTTGCGGGCGCCGCCGCCGGGGGCTGTGGTCCGTTGATGCCGAGGAGCGCGTCCAGCTGGGCCTTCAGCTCCTCGGCGCCGAGCTCCCCCGTGCGGCTGAAGACGCGCCGGCCACGCTGGTCGAAGATCACGGTGAAGGGCAGCCCCAGGAGACGGTTGCCGAGGCGACGAGACAGCTCGATGGACTCCGGGCTTCCGACCAGGACCGGGTAGTTGACCGGATAGCGGTCGACGAAGGCGCGGGCATCCTCCGCCCGGTCGATGGCGATGCCGACGAATAGCACCCCCTTGTCCCGCAGCGCCTCCTGGGCCCGAATCATCATCGGCATCTCCCGCACGCAGCCGGGACACCAGCTCGCCCAGTAGTTGATCACCACGATCTGGCCGGACCAGGTGCTGCTCGACACCTCCCGGCCCCCCAGGTCGGGGAGGCTGAAGTCGGGCAAGGTCGTGAGCGGCGACCCCGGCGCAGGGGCGCTGACGCCCGTCAGGCGCTCTCCCGCGAGCCATCGCTCACCCAGGATCGCGGTGCCGATGCTGATCCCACCCGCCAGCAGGGTGACAACGACGACCTTGACGGGGTTCATGGCACCGCGCGGCGCAGATGCTCGGCAAACTGCGCGGCGGGCGTGAAGCCCACCAGGCGATAATTGCGCAGCTCCTCACCCGAGGGTCCGAAGAAGAGCATGGCCGGGGGGCCCGGTATCCCGAATCGGCCCTGCATCAGCGCCTGGTCCGCCGCGTCGTTGGCGGTGACGTCCGCCTGCAGCAGGACGAAGCGGCTCATCTCGGCGATGACCGTCGGGTCGCTGAAGGTGTAGCGCTCCATCTCCTTGCAGGCGACGCACCAGTCCGCGTAGAAGTCCAGCATGACCGGCTTACCGGAGTCCGTGGCGGCCGCCAGCTCCCGGTCCAGGTCCGCGACCGTCTTGACCCGTTTGAAGGTCGCGTGCGCGGCGTCTCCCCCAGGGCCTGCGCCGACCCCGATCCCCCGCAGGGGCTGGAGCGTGTCCTTGCCGCCGGCCGCGGCCCCTACCACCATCAGGGCGCCGTAGATCAGGAGGAAGACGCCCAGGCCCTTCCACAGCTTGCTCCAACCGCTTGCCCCCGGGTTGGGCTGCGTCAGCGCGCCCAGGTAGACCGCCGAGCAGATGAGCAGCAGCCCCCACAGCAGCATGATAACGGACGGCGGTAGGATGCGCTCAAGGAGCAGCACGGCCACCGCGAGCAGGAGCACCCCGAAGACGGCCTTGACGGCATCCATCCAGGCCCCGGCCCGGGGCAGCAGCTTGCCCGCCGACGTACCGATGGCGATCAAGGGCGCCCCCATTCCGAGGCTCAAGGCGAACAGGGCCACCCCTCCGAGCACCGCGTCTCCGGTCTGGCTGATGTAGATCAGGGCGCCAAACAGGGGCGGGGCCACGCAGGGGCCGACGATCAGGGCGGACAGGAGGCCCATGATGGCCACCCCGATGAGGGTGCCCCCTTCCTGTCTGTTGCTGATGTCGGCGAGCTTCGACTGGAGGCTCGAGGGGAGCTGCAGGTCGTAGAAGCCGAACATGGACAGCGCCAGGGCCACGAAGACGAGGGCGAAGGCGGAAAGGATCCAGGGGTTCTGGAAGGCGGCCTGCAGGTTGGCTCCGAACAGGCCCGCGAGTACCCCCGCCACCGTGTAGGTGAGCGCCATGGCGAGCACATAGACCACCGAGAGGGTGAAGGCCCTGCGGGTGGTGATCGCGGGCCCCTGGCCGGCGATGATCCCCGAGAGGATCGGGATCATGGGAAAGACGCAGGGCGTGAAGGCGAGCAGCAGGCCGAACCCGAAGAAGGCTGCCAGGATCAGCCACAGGTTCCCCCCCCTAAGGACCTCGGCGATCCGATCCTGCTCCGAGACCATGGGCGGGGCCTCGCTGGCCGGCGTTGGCGGCGGCCCCGCCGCCTCGGCGGCGGGCAGTACCACCGCCGCCAGGGCCTCAGGCAGGCTGAGCCGCACCCGCTGCGTCTGGGGCGGATAGCAGATCCCCCGCTCGGCGCAACCCTGGTACTTGGCCACCAGCGTGACCTCCGTCGGCGCGGTGGAGCCGCGCATCAGGGGCAGGGTCAGGTCGATGCGGTCATGGAAGACCTCCACGTCGCCGATGCTGCCATCCGGCAGGATGGAGTCCTTCTTGATCTCCCCCGGCGGGAGCTGGAACGGGCCGAGGGCCGTCTCCGACGCCCCCTCCAGGAAGACCTCCACCTTGTCCGCGTAGAGATAGGTCTCCGGGGCGATGTCCCAGGTGAGCTGAAGGCGGTCGGGGGCGGTTGCCTCCGCCTGGAATCGGAAGGCCTGTTCCGCCGTGAGGATCTCGTCCTCGTCCATCAACCCAAAGGAGGGTTGTCCGGACTCCGCCAGACCGTCCAGGGTCTGCTCGCCCAGGATCCGTTCCCCGACGGGGGGGGCGGCCGACGTCGTTTGCGGCGCGGCCGCGAGAGCGGGCAGCTCGAGCGTCAGGGACTGGCGGTGGGGCGGGTAGCAGAGCCCCGCGTCGGCGCATCCCTGGGATGTGGTCTCGAGGCTCAGGACGCGCTCCGACCCGGCGGCGCGCTCCAGCGGGACCCGGACCTGCAAGTCGCCGCGGAAGATATCGACGTCCCCGAAGAACTCGTCGTGCTTGGTCTCGCCCCGCGGCAGGTCCGGCTTGCCCGCCTCGATCCCCTGCGTCTTCGACGTGAAGCGGAACTTGCTTCGGTACATGTAGTAGCCGTCGGCGATTTGCCAGCGCACCCGCACCGCGTCAGGACCATCTGCCTCGCCCGAGACGACGAAGGCCTGATCTGGCAACAGGAACTCGTCTTCCGCGCTGGCGTTGGCGCCGATCGCCAGAACCCCCAGGGCGAGTGTCAGCAAATAGGCTCGAAAGCCGCGGCCTCGTGCCGGGCTCAATCGGGGACGGATGGTTGCGTGCATTGGCTGACCCAGCTCAAATACTCGGGGAGTCCGGCGACGATAGGGACCGCGATGATCTCCGGCACGTCGTAAGGATGCAAACGGTGCAGGGACTCGATGAGGTCGTCGAGTCGGTCGCTTCGTGTTTTGACCAGCAAGAGGACCTCCGGATCCCGCTGGACCGCGGCCTCCCAGCGGTAGATGGAAATCAGCCCGGGCACCAGGTTGACGCAGGCGGCGAGCCGCTGCTCCACCAGGCGGGTGCCCAGGTCCAGGGCGGTCTCCTGATCGGGGCAGGTGCAGAGGACGAGGCGGTGATCGTTATCCACGGACATGGTCACTTCGTTCAGGGGGTGGGTTCCCGGCCGACCTGACCCGAATATGGGGCTCGTCCCTTGAACTCCCGCACCCAAGCCAAGAATTCTTTAGGCGGAGTCAGCGACCCGTGGTGTCACCGTCAGTGACGCTTGCAAGTTCCCAGGACTCGGGAGATAGAGACCAAGATTGTGCCCATTATTCTTCTGCTGGCCCTCGTGATCGGCGCGCCGCTGATTGAACTCTATTTCCTGATCCGGGTGGGCTCCGTCATCGGAGCCCTGCCCACCATCGCGCTCACCCTGGGGACGGCCGCCCTCGGCCTCTGGTTAGTCAGGCTCCAAGGCCTCGGCGTCCTGACCCGGGTCGGGCGGTCCCTGGCGGTCGACGAGCTCCCGGCGCTCGACCTGATGGACGGCGCGTTGCTCCTGGTCGCGGGCCTTTTCCTGCTGCTGCCTGGCTTTGTCACCGACGCATTGGGATTTCTGCTCCTGATTCCCCCCCTGCGCCGGTGGCTGATCCTCCGCTACGTTCGCCTGGTTCCTCTGCACCCGCCCCACGGCGAGGCCCGGCGGCTGGATCCCAGGGTGATCGAGGGTCGCTACCGTCGGGAGGACTGAGGGAAGCCCGCTCGGTGCCCGCGTCACGGGCGCCGGGCAGAGGCCGGAGACCCGAAGGGCCTGATTCGAGCCCCCGCTATTCCCCGCTTGCCCGTCCCCAGGAACCCTCCCTAAACCGCCAGCCCGGTCGCTCCCCGCCCGGAACGCTTGACAGTCGGACTTTTGCCTCTACTATTGGCACTCGCTTCCGGTGAGTGCTAATAACCGGGCTGCGGCCCCAGCCGGGGCACTCAAAACCCTCATTGAAGCTTCGAGGAGAAATCAGATGAACATCCGTCCCCTGCATGACCGCGTCGTCGTCCGTCGCCTGGAGGAGGAGCGCACCACCGCCGGTGGGATCGTGATCCCCGACACCGCGACCGAGAAGCCGATCCAGGGCGAGGTCATCGCCGTGGGCAAGGGCAAGCTCCTGGACAACGGCGAGCAGCGACCCCTGGACGTCAAGGTGGGCGACCGTGTCTTGTTCGGCAAATACTCCGGAACCGAGGTCAAGCTCGACGGCAAGGAATTTCTGGTGATGCGCGAAGACGACATCATGGGCGTCATCGAGGGCTGAGGGGTTCCCAATCCCGACCAAGTGCCAAGCCAGGATTCCCTGTAACCCTATTCATTCGAGGAAGATCCCATGAGTGCAAAAGATGTCCGTTTCGGTACCGACGCCCGCTCCCGCATGATGGAGGGCGTCAACGTCCTCGCCAACGCGGTGAAGGTCACCCTGGGCCCCAAGGGCCGCAACGTGGTGCTCGAGAAGTCCTTCGGCGCCCCCACCGTGACCAAGGACGGTGTCTCCGTCGCCAAGGAGATCGAGCTCAAGGACAAGTTCGAGAACATGGGCGCCCAAATGGTCAAGGAGGTGGCCTCCCACACCTCCGACATCGCCGGTGACGGCACCACCACGGCCACGGTGCTGGCCCAGGCCATGGTCCGCGAGGGTCTCAAGGCGGTTGCCGCCGGCATGAACCCCATGGACCTCAAGCGCGGCATCGACAAGGCCGTGGAGTCCGCGGTCGACCAGCTCAAGACCGTCTCCAAGCCCTGCACCGAGAGCAAGGCCATCGCCCAGGTCGGCACCATCTCCGCGAACAGCGACGAGTCCATTGGCCAGATCATCGCCGAGGCCATGGAGAAGGTGGGCAAGGAGGGCGTCATCACCGTCGAGGAGGGCAAGTCCCTGCACAACGAGCTCGACGTCGTCGAGGGCATGCAGTTCGACCGCGGCTACCTCTCCCCGTACTTCATCAACAACCAGCAGAGCCAGAGCGCGGAGCTGGAGGATCCCTACATCCTCCTGCACGACAAGAAGGTCTCCAACATCCGTGACCTGCTCCCCGTGCTGGAGGCCGTCGCCAAGGCCGGCAAGCCACTCCTGATCGTGGCCGAGGACGTCGAGGGCGAGGCCCTGGCCACCCTGGTGGTCAACACCATCCGCGGGATCATCAAGGTCTGCGCCGTCAAGGCCCCC
>Ga0316579_10000315_pt1 | contig 15002 bp, 10 predicted proteins | sample J5NA_2_FD_203074 | JGI IMG/M metagenome (GOLD analysis project Ga0316579, IMG submission 203074) | Rhizosphere microbial communities from salt marsh grasses in Alabama, United States - J5-7_160517rDrA | ecosystem: Host-associated > Plants > Roots > Rhizosphere | place: USA: Alabama | collected... | reverse complement strand
AGACAACGTAATTGCTGGCCTGCGCATCGCCGTAGAACCACCCACCATTCAGGCAGACGCTATTCGCGTGGCGGGGGACAACCACATCATCCGCAATAACAAAATTGGTCTGAGTGCCAACAATAAGGAAGTAGGCGTATGTGGTCGCGGCGTTTATCTGCAAGGCGGCACGGAGTTCAACCAGATCACCACCAACCGAATCATTCGTCCCGGACTTTCGGCGATTTCCCTTAACGATACGCCAACAGTTTCCACGTCAGACGCCAATATCCTGCGCGGAAATATCATCAAAAACTGACACCTTGGGGTGAAATTGAGGGTAACAACAGCCCGGAAGACGCGGTCCAGATGACGAAGAGCCTGCCTGATGCTTACCGAAATTTCAAACCGGCAAAGGTTACAAGCATTAACGGCATCAATGTCAGCGGCACAGCCGGAGTTGGAAGTCCATGCCCTAACTGCATCATAGAAATCTTCCTTGATGACACGGATACCGTTACGGAGACGCTGCAATCACTGGCGGTGGTTACGGCTAGCAGCAACGGCAACTGGACGGCCGTTTTACCTACAGCCCTCACTGCTGGGAAAGCCTTGCGCACCACCAGCACAACCGCTAAACACAATACTATTCCCAACATGAGCCTGGGCACAACAACCGGTCTCTCAGCGCTGTAAATACCCGGGTACAAAGCGTATCTACAGGCGATTATACGGTAGAAATTATCTCAGATTGGTCTAATCTCACGGATTGGACCAATCGTTTTAAGAAACGAATTGTATTGATTCTATTGCTCGCATGGCTCTTTTTGCAGACGGCTGCGGCAGGCTGCTGTACATCGCCCTAATGAGCATCCGGGGTTCTCAAGAGCCCTGGGTGCCTTTTTTCTAGGTAATCAGATAGGAGAGGTAATGATGTGTTGTCAATACCAAAACAAACCAAGTTATTTCTCTTGCTTGCTGCGCTTTTGGCAAACAGATGATGGGGAGCAGCGGGTTTGGCGAATATTGTTGGAATATCCGGTTACCCGCGAACGATATGTTTTTACTTCGCTGGCTGCTATGTTTGTTTATCTGGAAAATGAAACCAGACAGGAAAATGAGTCAACGGGGTAGGAATTTCGAGTATGCATGGTAGACAAAGACACTCTAAACGCGCTCTATGATTATGGCGATACCCATGCCCCCGCCGACACAAAGGGTTACCAAAGCAGTTTCTAAGTCACGGCGTTCCAGTTCATCCAGCGCTGTGCCTAATATCATCGCTCCGGTTGCACCGAGCGGGTGCCCCATCGCTATTGCTCCGCCGTTTACATTTACCCGCTCCATGGAGTCAATGCCCATATCTCGCAAAAAGCGCAACACAACTGCGGCGAATGCCTCATTTACCTCAATAAGATGAATATCCCCAACCTGCATACCCGCTTTGTTTAAGGCTTTTTTCGACGCCGGTCCCGGTCCAACCAGCATGATTGTTGGCTCAGTTCCAACCAGGCCGGTGGACACAATGCGTGCCCGGGGTTGTAAACCCATCGCTTCGCCTTTTTCCCGTGAACCAACTAAAACAAGCGCCGCGCCGTCCACGATACCCGACGAATTGCCGGCTGTATGGACGTGGTTAATCTTTTTCACCTGCGGATAAACCTTCCTGGCCCGGGCATCAAAACCCATCTTGCCTAATTTAGCGAAAGCGGGTGGAAGCTTGCTCAGTCCTGCCAATGATGTCTCCGGGCGGATATGTTCATCTTCCCCCAGGACTACTGTCCCGTTTTCATTTTTTACAGGGATGAGGGAGCGCTGGAAATAGCCATTATGAGTTGCCTGGGCCGCTCTCTGCTGGGATTGCACGGTAAACGCATCTAGTTCTTCCCGCGTAAAGCCTTCGAGAGTGGCGATTAAATCGGCGCTAATGCCTTGTGGCACATAATTGACGTGGCTGCTGACCTGGGGATCTTCGATCAATGCCCCACCATCACTGCCCATGCGCACTCTGGACATCGACTCCACGCCGCCGGCAACGATCAAATCTTCCCATCCGGAGCGTATCTTCACTGCCGCAAGGTTGACGCTCTCTAAACCGGAAGCGCAAAAACGGTTGATCTGCATGCCTGGTACATCCACATCCCAATCCGCGTAAAGCACGGCCGTTCTGGCGATGTCCGCTCCCTGTTCGCCGATGGGCGTCACACAGCCGAGAATGACATCATCGACTTGTGCCGTATCCAGTTTGTTCCGCTTTTTGAGTTCAAGCAGCAAACCACGAACTAAGTTAACTGCCGGAACACCACTGAGCGCTCCACCTTCTTTGCCACGGCCTCTTGGTGTTCGAACAGCATCAAAAATAAAAGCCTCTCGAGTCATAAGGAATATCCGTTTAACAAGCTGAGTAAAATCTTGTATCCTTTCAAGCTTAAGCTTGATGAAGAGTTTACATGGTTCGAAACCATTCTCAAAGGAACCCTTTCCAAGACTCTCTCAGGTAGATCGGGAAGAGGATGCATTATGTCTATGGAAGAATTTTATCACTTGATCCGAAATCGACGCGCTGTTCGTCGTTATGAAGATCGAGCTGTCCCTGAGGATTTACTTGAACGGCTTTTGGAAACGGCCGTTTGGGCGCCATCAGCCCATAATCGTCAGCCTTGGCGATTTGCCGTTTTACGGTCATTCGAATCCAAGGATAAATTGGCCAGGGCAATGGGTGCAAAGCTGCGCCAGGATCGCCTTTCTGATGGGGATAAGCTGAGCCTTATTGAGCGAGATGTTTCGCGGTCGTATGCGCGGATCACCGGCGCGCCGGTTGTTATCCTGTTTTTTCTCTCGATGTCTGATATGGATCATTATCCTGATCGAGCCCCAACCGGGGACCGTAACGAGGCTGAACGGCTGATGGCCGTACAAAGCGTGGCCATGGCTGTACAAAATCTCTGGCTGCTGGCGAGCGCAGAGGGGTTGGGCGCCTGCTGGTTATGCGCGCCACTTTTTGTTCCCGAACTCGTTCAACAAACATTGGATTTACCCCCGGATTGGGAAGCGCAGGGTTTGTTGACTATAGGCTGGCCGGCTGAAGAACGACAGAAAGATCGCCGGCCGAGGCAGGAATCTGTCCTCTTCCTCTAAGATTTTAATTAAGGTGCGAGTGCCTGGTGCCGGCTGAGCAGACGGATATCCGGCGCCAATATTTTTCCGGTGCACCAGGTCAGGTATATAACCTCGCCCAAAGAAGCCAGATTAAGGGCTACTGCAGCGGCCGGCAGCCCGGGTAGTTGGAAGATAATTCCGGCGGCTAAGACAACGGCCGTAATCGACAGATTGATCGCCATGCCGATGTTCACCTGGTTAGTCACGCGCCGCTTGATCAGCAGCCCGCGCAGCCAGCTAGTAAACACTGCTAGAGCGGGAAACAACAGGAAAAGTGTCAGGCTGCTGCGCGCCAGTTCCCCAACAACAGGGGTCATATCCTGGATAACAAAAAGGTAAAAAGCCGACAGCGGCGTAAACAAGAAGACAACCATTAACGCCGTGATAATAGCCGCCATTCTGAACGTAAATAGACGGATAGGTAAAAATGTTTCTCGATCCTTACTTAAGGCGATAACTGCTTCAGGCCAGGCCATAGCAGCAGCCCTGGCCATTAAAGTGACCTGGAACGTAACAGGCCAGGCGGCAAGAGAAATTGTTGGGTTTGCCAGGCGCGCAAGGCTGAATGTGACCATGGGTTGCGCAAGTAGAGTCAGTACGGAAGTTCCTGCTAGTGGGAGATGAAATCGGAACAACTCCTGATAAGTCATCTCCGATTCTGTGGAATGTGCCCTTGCCGCTGAGAGCTGATCGTTAAGGAGTGGGCGAACGGCTAAGGTTGTATAGGCTGCCTCGGTGATAACGCCGGCCATAAGCGCACTTGCGCCGATTACCAAGCCGGGAAAGCCGCTGTAGAGCCCCAATAAAGCGGCCGTTCCGGCCGATGAAATGAGACGGATAATCGTGCCCCAGGCGATTCGCCGGGTATAGCCAAAATGAATCAGAAGCCCCTGTAGAAATCGTCTCCAGGCGATAGCCGCGCTCCAAAAAGTCATGATTTGAAGGCCTGGTTGAACCCAACGCGCTACCGGTTCTGGAGTTCCCAGCAAGGTGAGCACGACGAAATCAAAAAGCGGTGTGAATGCTACCAAAGCCGAGACGATGGTCAGAAAAATGGCCCAATGAATCGTAAATCGACGCAGCAGCAGATAAGTGGGTCTGTCTTTTACCAGGGCGGTCGAGGTAGCTAGTAAGTTGATTATTGGGCTTTCGATCAAGACCGAAAGGCTGACTACGATTCCCTGCGCAGCCAACATAATCACCTCATCCGGCAGGCGGTTGATCACGGCGGTGACGAATGGCCCTTCGGCCGTCATGAGCATCCAACTCGCAAACAGCGGCAGCCAAAACCAAAAAATCTTCTGTTGGCTTAAAGCGGATTTCTCCTTGTTGCTTGCATCGTTTAACACGAACTCTCTCCACCGTAAAATTTCGCGTGAAGTATATCAGCCCATTTCCCTTGAGCGAATTTTGCCCTTCCTGGTAAAGAGCAATCTCAAATGCCGCACCTCTTCTAAACGTGATAAACTACTTACACACTATTTCCGTAGGATTAGCCGGCCGGCTAAATCCCGGCGCCTAATCCCTGACCCATTAACTTAAGGAGCGATCCTGCAAAGGAGCAATCCTGTAAAGGAACAATCCTGTAAAGGAACAATCCTGCATAGGAACAATCCTGCAAAGGAACATTATGCGCAAGAAAGTTATTCTGATCACGGGTGCTTCCGGCGAGATTGGGCAGGCGCTTATCCGCCGATATGCTGAGACCGGGAGTACTCAATTATTGACCCTCGATCTTTACCCGCTGCCAGAAAATCTGGTTAGTCTATCAACCCATATCGTGGGCGATGTGTTGGATAGTAAACTATTTTCAAGATTAGTGACGGAGTATGATTTTGACCTGATCTTCCATCTGGCAGCCTTGTTATCCACTCGCAGCGAATATGCCCCCGATCTGGCCCATCAGGTCAATGTCAACGGCACGTTAAACTTGCTGCAGCTGGCGGCGGACCAGAGTCAAAGACGCGGTGTGCCGGTCAAATTCATTTTTCCCAGTTCGATCGCGGCCTATGGTTTGCCCGATCTGGAAACAAAAGCGCGCGACGAGTTTGTTCGAGAATGGGATTGGAACCGGCCGACGACTATGTATGGCTGCAACAAACTATATTGCGAGATGTTGGGAAGCTATTACAGCGCCCATTATTTGCAGTTGGCTAAAACGAACCCAATCATGCTTGATTTTCGCAGTGTGCGCTTCCCCGGTCTGATCAGCGCCTACACAGTGCCTTCCGGAGGGACAACAGACTATGGCCCGGAGATGCTCCATGCCGCGGCGAAGGGGGAACCTTATGCCTGTTTTGTGCGCGAGGATACAGTCTTACCCTTCATGGTCATGCCCGACGCCGTGAAAGCGCTCCTCAATCTCGCATCCGCTCCTCGTGAAGTGCTTCGCCGCTCTGAGTACAATGTGACCAGTTTTAGTCTATCCGCGGCAGAATTTCGAAAACGTACTTTGGCTGCATTTCCCGAATCGCAGATTACTTTTGATCCTGATTTTCGCCGCCAGCGAATAGTTGACACCTGGCCGGCCGGCTTGAGCGATAAAGCAGCGAGACGTGATTGGGATTGGGTGCCGGAGTATGGAATAGATCGAGCCTTTGAATATTTGATTCCCGTTATCCAGCAGCGTTATCAAAAAAGTTAAATCGCGCTGTCAATCAATGATTGATGTTTTGCATTAGTTTGATGATCGATTAGCGTGGGCCGGTGGAGACACCGGCTCATTCATTTATGGGGATGGGTGGGGCGGTGTGCTGTTAAAGAACTGGAAGAGAACCCAACTTACAACAGCACCAAGAAGTGATGCCGCCAATCCTGACCAACTGCCTAAAGAAAGCACCCAATCGCTTCCCGGCATTTGTAGGATTGTGTAGACGTAAGCGGTAAGTCCACCAACCAGCCCCCAGAGCAGTGCTCCGGCTCTCCTTGAAGGATCATCGCTCTCCCGGGTGATAAAGATCGCAGCAAAGGTGAAAATCAATAAGCCGGTGAACATGGATAGCAGCATTTCTAATTCAGAAAGGGCGATGCGAATGCTTGGTTCTTGAGGTTCCGGGGTTGGAACCGGCGTTCTGGTCGGGGGAATAGGGGTAATTGTGGGCGTCGGTGAGGCGGTGGCGGTGGCAGTTGGACTGGGTGTTTCAGTTGGGGTAGGCGCCAAAGTTGGAACGACGATGACCGCTTCCGCGTTACCCTCGATTGAAATGTCGACTGCCTGAGAAATTGTGGCCTCACCCGCTGAAGCCGTGATCCGGAATTGTCCGGGACCGGTGCTTGCTTCCAAGACGTATCCCAGGCGTGCCACCCCATTTTTAGTCGGCTCTTCCGCGATGATATTGAGTGTTCCTTGTATGCGATCCTGTTGGATGAACTTAACAAGTGTCCCATCAGGAACCTGGTTCCCGTTGTGGTCGACGATGACTCCAGTTTCCAACTGCAGCGTATCGCCGATCACGGCCGTAAGCGGTTCCTGGCTAGGAGGGGATTGGATCTCATCTCTGTCGACGAAATAGAGTTCAATAATTTGATCTGGATCGGGCTGTGTAATTGTAAATAAGTTGTAACCAATGCCATCGATCGATACAGGGGACCTGCCATTTAAGGGCGCTTCCATAAACAATGTGCGCACGGCCGTATCCACAAACATATCGATCGTGCTGTAGATGCCATAATAAGCGGTGAGCTTGCTTATTTCAGTCGTATCTAGGAAGTATGGGGCGTCAAAGGCGAAGACCAACACGCGGCTTTCACGTAAGATATCCGGCCGTTCGGCCAGAAACCTGTTTAGTGGTTGAGACTTGGAATTATCATCTAGAAGACCAAAAACGATCCAATCCGCATCTGCCAAAGCTTCTTGAACCAGGTAACTCGCCAATGGTGTCGGTGTAACAAAAGGTGTTGCCAGCTCCGTGGCATCAGGGTCAAATGTTGGTGTTGGCGCAACCGTGGGTAAAACAATCGTTGTTCCCCCGGCGTTCAGGAATTCTTCCAGATCCGTGAACGAAAAGCTCGTTAGTTGATTCGGCCTAATCTGGTTGCTTCCCTGGGGTCCATACAGCGCCACCAGGCGATCGGCGATGGCGGTCTTTCCAATAACCGCGTCTTCCGGGCATTCCGAGCATTGTTGTATCTCGCGCACATCCGTAAAAACAACGATTGAATCACCAAATCCGGGCGGGCTGGACATTCTTTCCGCCAGTTCAGTGAGGCTTGGAGCAATTAAGGTGGTGCTGGATTGGGCAAGGTCAAAGACTAAGGAGTCCCCCTGGCCAACTTCTGTTCCCAGGCTTTCTTCATCCGCGAGCACGTTGGTGGCAGTCCAATCATTATTATAAAGACTCAATTTTTTTGCCAGGATACGCTTGACTGCCTCATCGACGCGCTGCTGGAAGGATTGGTCCGTTTCGTATTTTTCGCGGAACCATTCAATTGTATCCTTGATATTGCTGACTTCCTGCTCATAAGTAGCTGGACCAAGAGCGAAGTCGCCGAGGTAGAGCACATCATTTCCCGCAAGCAGCGCATCCTTGGCGACGCGTCGATGTGGAAATTCCTGCTCTGTATCGTCATAAAACAATTCAACGCTGCGGACGCCTAATGAGTCGGACACCAAAAGTCCTCCGTTCTGACGCCACCCCGTAAATTCAGGCATCGCCATGAGCGAGTTGAGTGCTTGTGGGTCAAAACTGACGGGCGCTGTCGTTGCCCGAATATTACCCTGGAATCCTTGGTAACGAATGTGGGTGCTGAGCAAGCCATCAACGATGGATGACTCGTCCGGCGCTGTCCCCGTAACCGCCATAAAGGGTGCTAGTTCGATTTGCTTTAGCTGTTCCAGAGAATTACGGACGGTAGGTACTTCTTCGTCAGTTGGCCTGTCGCTGCTTCCTTTTCCGGGAAAACTCTTGGCGATTACGGCGATGCGATTCTGGCTTCCTTGGTGAATACCATCTGTATAAGCCTGGCCCATTAATCCAACCCAATATGGGTCACCGCCAAATGTACTGGTTCCCAGGTCCGCAGGATTTTTGGGCTGGGGATTTTCCAGGACATCGAGCGTAGGACCGAATAACATATTAATGCCCGCGGCATTTAATTCCTGACCTATTAGTTCCCCGATTTTTCGAGCATAGTCAGTATCCCATGTGCTGCCCATGGCCATGTTCGTCGGCACGGCCGTAAAGCCGCCAAGAATTCGCTGCCCATTATTGGTCTGCCCTTCATGCTGCATCGCTATGAATAGGGGGAGACGCAGTCCTACTGGGCTGGGTGATGGTGTAGGGATAGGAGTCTGAAATTCTTGAGAATCGGTGATTGGTGGAAGAGCGACCTCCTCACTAACCGCCTCCGGCAGTTCTCCAAGCAGGGCTAAACTTTGTAGGTCATTCGTTAGCTGAAGCAGCTGCTCTGGTGTATCTCCCGGGTTTCCAAAGCCGGTGAAGTTATCAAAAGATGGCTGCAAAACAACCCCGCCTACCTTATAGTTGGCAATAAGGTCGATGAGCTCGCTGTCAAGGGTCAGACTGTCTCCTTCGAAAGAGATCAGAAACAGCTGGCCTATTCTCTCTTCGACATTCATTTGATCGAAGAGCTGTTCTATATCAACCTCAACCTGTTCTTGAGTATGCCCGGGTTCGACTGCAGGGAAAAAGAAATGGACAAGCAGAAGCAGAATCCAAACGACGCGTTGGAACCGTAATTTAACCAAGGGTAAATTATCTGGGAAAGGCACCCGGATTCTCACTTCTTCTTTTACACATGAATTAATATCAATTATCCTAGAACATTTCGGCGTTTCTAGAATTATCGATTAATGTTTACCCATCAAAGTATAGCGCAGATTGCCTCCCAGAACACCTGTGTTAAACTTGCACCCATTGGGACGCGCCCTATTTGTGTCAGATAGTAATTTAAAATAGAACGCTAGTCTGGCGTGGGTTCTAGCCTGTAATTGGTGGTCTCCCTGCATCTAATACTACCACTGTCGAATGAGAGATTATTCTCGGGAGCAATTCAGCTGTGAAGCCCGATAAGGCATTAGATTTATGTCAAGTCGAACCAGAAATTCAATCACTATATTGCTATTAATTCTCCTCGTGGCCGGCGCGTTTACGGCCGGCTATTTTGTCAGTGAATTAAGAACCAAAGGAAATCAAGTTCATGCTGATGAGGAATTTGACGTATTCTGGGAAGCCTGGAAGCTGATTGATGAAAATTACATTGGCCAGTTACCGGTGGAACAGCAGCGAACTTATGGTGCGATACGCGGTTCATTGGAAACGCTTGAGGATCCTTATACCGTTTTTATTGAGCCGGTCGTTCGTGACCTGGAACGCGAACAACTGCAAGGGAGTTTTGGTGGGATAGGGGCTTATATCTCTCGTCCTGAGGATGGGGTAGATGTCGTTTTAGAACCCATTCCCGGCAATCCGGCTGAGAAAGCGGGTATCTTGTCCGGCGACGTTCTCATTGCCGTCGATGGAGAACCAATTACAGCAGATTTTACCGTAGCGGAAATAGCTGATTTGGTAAAAGGTGAAAAAGGGACCATTGTTGTTCTTACTGTTTTGCATCAGGGAACTGACAAAGCTGTTGATATTGATGTCATTCGTGATGATATTCTGATACCTTCCGTGACCTACCATCTCCTTGAGCAGTATCCGATTATTGGCTATATTCGTTTATCACGATTTAGTGCCGAAAGCGGCCAGGAAGTGGCTGACGCGCTTACGGATTTAGAGGAGCAGGGCGCCACCGGATACATTCTCGACCTGCGACAAAATCGAGGTGGATTATTGAATGCCGCGGTTGACGTTGCCGACCAGTTCCTTGGCGAAGGTCCGGTAGTTATTCAGCAAAGCACGGATGAAGGACAGCGGATTTTTGACTCCACGGCCGATACGCTTGTTCCCGATGCTCCTTTGCTTGTCTTGGTAGATGGTGGTACGGCCAGCGCTGCCGAAATTGTCGCCGGAGCGCTCAGGGATCGTGAACGTGCCCAATTGGTTGGCAATGAACCAACCTATGGAAAGGGATCTGTTCAGCTTGTATTTGACTTGAGTGATGGTTCTTCGGTTCATGTAACCTCCGCACGCTGGCTGACGCCTAATGGGACGCAGCTTGATGGCCAGGGTCTGGAGCCGGATATCATGGTAGAAATCACACAAGAAGCTCTGGATAATGGGCGTGATGAAGTGCTTGACCAGGCTGTTGAATTCTTAGGTGCGGACGAATGAGCGAATTTAATAACCCACAATCACCCAAGAACCGGCGTTTGTTCTTGATCTTAGCGGCGTCGCTCATTTTGCTAATTATCCTCGGTGCGGCCGTTTACGGTGGTTACCTGTTAGGCCAGTCTAGCTCAAGTCAAATTTCGGCGATGCAAACAACAAACCCGGAGCCGTCATCTTCGGCGGTCGACCTGGCTACCCAGGCGTCTACCTCGGTACCAACAGCGGTGCAGGTATCGCCGACTGTTGGTATCACCGAGCCGCCTGCTCCCACCGCCGTGGAAACGGCGACTGAAACGCATGTTGTAGAAATGGTTGAACCGCCGGACATGCCGGCAGCTTCTGAGACGGCAGTACCCACGGCCGAATCGCCAACAGAGACGGAAGCGCCGCCGGAAAACGCCGCTGATGAACTTGATTTAAGCACTTTCTATGAGGTGTGGGGGCTTATCAACGATGAGTTCGATGGCCAGCTGCCGGAAGATAAAGAACTTCTCTATGGCGCTATTGCCGGTTCGTTGAATTCGTTGGATGATGCCTATACGCGCTTTATCCGCCCGGAAATCGCGGAACGATTACGAGATGATTTAGATGGTTCCGTGTCCGGAATTGGGGCGATTGTTCGTCCCAGTGATGACGGGATAATTGAAATCGTTCGGCCGCTGGACGGGCAGCCGGCAGACCTAGCGGGTCTAAAAGCCGGAGACTTAATCATTGCCGTTGACGGTCAATCGATTGCAGGCATGAGCTTCGATGAAGTTCTCTTGATGATCCGCGGGCCGCAAGGAGAGTCTGTTTCGTTGACAATCATGCGCGAGGGTGCACAGGAACCGCTGGAATTCGACCTGGTGCGTGCTGAATTTGAGGTCCCGGTGGTAGAGACGCAGCTGTTTGATGAAGAAACAAGGACGATAGCTTATTTACGATTGAGCAGTTTTACGCGAGCGGCCGATCAAGAAGTGACCGACGCCTTAACCACCCTTCTCGCTCAGAACCCGGACGGTATGATCCTGGATCTGCGCGATAACGGTGGTGGTTTTCTTGACCAAGCTGTTGCCATAGCCGATCGTTTTTTGCCCGAAGGCATTGTGCTTTATGAGCGAAATAATGCGGGCTCGGTCAATGAGACATTTCGTTCACAGACCGGAGACATCGCTGAAGAAATACCCCTTGTGCTCCTGGTGAATGCAGGGAGTGCCAGTGCTTCGGAGATCGTTGCCGGAGCGGTGAAGGATAACGGCCGTGGTATCCTTATTGGTGAGACAACTTTTGGTAAAGGCTCGGTCCAACATGTACACACGCTCTCTGACGGTTCGGAGCTTCGAGTGACCATCGCCCGCTGGTTTACACCAAACAACCTGTCGATCAGCGAAGAAGGGATTACACCTGATATCGAGGTGGCTACCCCGGAGGACCTGGGCGGAGAGGATGATACCCAACTGCAGCGAGCGATTGATTACTTATTGGAAGAAAGATGAAAGAAGGCCAAGGAATAAAGATTATTGCTAAAAACCGGCGTGCGGCCCATGACTACCATCTCCTGGATCGCTTTGAGGCCGGCCTAGTGCTGACCGGAACTGAAATTAAATCCATCCGAAGCCACCAGGTTAGTTTACAGCGCAGCTATGTGCAGGCGCGTGAAGAGGAATTGTGGTTGGTTGAGGCTAATATCGCGCCCTATGCCCATGGAAACCGCGAAAATCACGAATCCACCCGGCCGCGAAAGCTGCTCCTACATCGCCGGGAAATAGACAAGATTCTGGATGCCCTGGCCATGAAGGGATTGACGGTCATCCCTACGAGGCTTTACCTTAAGGATGGATTGGCGAAAGTCGAGATCGCCCTTGCACGAGGGAAGAGCCACCGTGATAAGCGACAGGATATCGCCAAAAGAGATTCGGATCGCCAGGTGGAACGTGCGCTGCGCGAGAAATACCGCTAGCTCTCTTCGTTATCTTCGCCTGATTCTCCCCTGTAATAAACCAGCAGGCTAATTAGTAATACAAGACTTAATAGCAAGACAGAAGCAAGTCGAAAGGCGATGATGTTGTAATTCTGTGCTGTCTGGATTGCCTGCTTGGCTGACGGAATGACCTTAGGGGCTGGTTGAGCATCAGTGGCTGTTGTTCCAGTCTCCGGCTGAGATGGCGTTTGTTGGGTCATCAGATAGGCGACTATCGTTTTTTGCTGCTCGAGGGTTAGTCGATGTACGTAGTCACGAGGCATGATATTTTCCATGCAGGGTCCATTTGGGCATTCCGGCGCCAGAAAGACATTGGGATCGACGATTGACTGCAATATATAGGCATCGGCGGCCATTCCTTCAACGCGACCTTGGGCAAGCCAGCCGATATTGCTCAGGTCAGGACCAACTTTGTGACCTTCACCTAAATCGCCTATCTTATGACAGGAAGTGCAGCCGGCATTGAAAAGGAGCTCCTCGGGCGCACTGCCTTCAATCGGCCGTGCCGTTGGTAAAGGAGCCGGGGTGGCGCTCGGTTCCGGCAGGGGCTGCTCTGTCTGTTCCTGCTGTTCGATAAGTTCAGCTTGCTCCGCTTCCATTGTGGCTAATTCCTCCGCCGTCAACTGGATAATTTCAGAGCCGGGCTGCGCTCGAAGCGTTGTGTCGCATGGTGAGAATTCGGGATCAGGATCAGGCATACACCACCAGGGCTCGCTTTTGCTCGATTTTAGCAAGGGGACATGCCATAGAACAATATTCTCTCCAGACAAGTCGTCCCCGTTAATCCATTGGCGCGGTGGAATGAAAGTATCGCCCGGTCCGGTGGTAATAGGCCCTTCTCCCTCATTTTCGTTGTATTGCAATAAGAATAGATATCCCTCGTCTCTTCCCAAAGGATCGGTTTCTGACATGGACCAGTAATAATTAAGATCCCCATCAACCGTCGCTAACTTTTGCCCCTCGGGTGATAAATCATCAACAATCGGAAATTCTTCGAATTCTATGGGCTGTTCCTCCCAGGTAAACGTATCCCAAAGGTAGACTTCATCACCTTCTGGCCCGTCGAGATCGACATCGATGTGCCAGAAGGGACGGTAGATTGAGAGATCATCGCAGCCAGGCCCGTGCGACACAAAACTAAAATCGACCGTTCCATCTTCATAGAAGCGCATAATTTCTTCATACCTGTAGCAGCAGATGCAGTTTGGCCAACGCGTGAATTCGGTAAAAATCTGCGAGACTTGGAATCCATTTCCAAAATCAGTTACCTGGGTATCCCCAAAAGGAGGTACGGATGCGGAGTAACCTATCTCATCCCGGTAACCACCAGGCCAGCTGGGATACCAGGCTTCGACTTGTCCGATCTTCGCACTGCGAAAAATGGTTTGACCCTGATAGGTCGCATTCTGAAAATCGACGCCATCGTTAGCGGTCATTTCCCAGCAAACTTCCCAACCGTATTGTTCATGGCAGTCGTCGCTAAAGGCAGCGAGCTGCGATAATTCAGGCGCGGCGCTGCGATCCTCTCGGCCGCGCGTATAAAAAGTGCGTTCCACTTGATTACTTTCCATATTCACGAAAACATGGAAGATTTTGCCTGTTTCATTTGGATCGACGAAAGAAAGATCGACACACCACTCGGTGCTGCACGCGCTGTCTGCGAGCCAGCCGGACATGGGGACCATGGCCGGGTCAGCGGCGCCGATATCGCCCAATATCGATTGGACTTCCGGATCAGTCGCGGCGATTGAAAAGGCGCGGGGCATCACCCAGGTTGACCCTCCCGGCCGTGCGAAGGCATTGCTCCAGCTGGCCACAAGTTTAGACGCTGTAAGGTCAACCACTGCTTCTACCGTGCCCCCTTGCGCATGATCGTAGAAGGTGACGTATGCGCAGTTGTTGCTGCCGCAGCCTGATGCTTGCCACGCACGGGCTTCACCCGGAGTTAGAAGAACGGCATTGACAAATTCTAAATTTTCTACTGTTTGTGGTGCTGTGAGTTTGAGGTTTGTGATGGCGATATCCTGAGCGTCGATGCTGTCAATGACCGGTGCTGCTGCCAGATTCATATCCAGCATCTGTTTCCCTTTCGCCACGGCAACCGCGACTGAATCCCCCTTGGACCCAAGTGACCATAGTACAGCCAGGGCTATCAAGAGAAGATTTATGACAATAAGTCTGAAAATGGTGGTTTGACGCTTGTTAAAGGGGAACACAAGAATGACTCCTTTTTAGGTTGCCGCCAATGATGATAGATTATAACCTATCGCCTCTTCTGTAACACTTGCGGGGCGGCGATCTCGAAATTAAACTTAGGCTATGGATAAAATCTCCCTTTTAAAGAACCGACAAATCCTCCTAGGTGTGACCGGTTCGGTCGCAGCTTATAAAGCAGTTGATCTCGCATCAAAGCTGACGCAGGCGGGTGCTCCCGTTTCTGTGATGATGACTGAATCCGCCCAGCGATTTGTTTCTTCTCTCTTGTTTCGATCTGTAACCGGAAATGCTGTTTTTAGCGACATGTGGCAGCTAGAAGATCACGTCGAACATGTCCAGTTGGGTGAAAAATCCGACTTACTGGTCATCGCGCCGGCGACGGCAAATACAATTGCCAAATTGGCGCATGGCATAGCGGATAATTTGCTAACCGTTACCGCCTTGGCCGCGCGCTG
>Ga0316579_10000314_pt1 | contig 15003 bp, 11 predicted proteins | sample J5NA_2_FD_203074 | JGI IMG/M metagenome (GOLD analysis project Ga0316579, IMG submission 203074) | Rhizosphere microbial communities from salt marsh grasses in Alabama, United States - J5-7_160517rDrA | ecosystem: Host-associated > Plants > Roots > Rhizosphere | place: USA: Alabama | collected... | reverse complement strand
CGACCTGGTCGCCGGCGTCGTCGAGCCCGGATCGGCGGGCGATCGCCACGTCTCGGCCCTGGCCCTGGACAGCCGCGCGGTCTGCCGCGGCGCGCTCTTTCTGGCCTGTCAGGGAGACAGGACCCATGGCCTGGCCTTCGCCGAGGAGGCCGCGCGGCGCGGGGCCGTTGCGATCCTGGCGGAGACCACGGCAGACTGGCCACCCGAGGCCCTGGGGCTGATCCAGGCGCGGGCTGGCATCCCGGTCCTGGCCGTCGCCCAGCTTTCGCGACGGGCGAGCGCCCTGGCCGACCGCTTCTATGGGGAGCCAAGCGCCGATCTAGAGGTGATCGGGGTCACAGCCCCGGTGGATGCGAGCAGCATCGCCCACCTCCTGGCCCAGGCCATGGCCGCGGAGCAGCGATGCGGGCTGATCAGCGCTCTCGGCGTCGGATTCCCTGGGGACCTGCGGCCCGCCGACGAGACAGCCCCCGACGCCCTGATCCTGCAAGCGATGCTGGCGGATCTGCGGGCGCGGGGCGCCGGGGCCGTGGCGCTGGAGCTGACCCCGCGGGCCGTTGCTGACGGACGGGTCGCTGGGGTGCGCTTCAGTCACGCGCTCCCTGGGGGGCCCGGCGCGACCGGACGAATCGATCAGGATGCCCGTGAGCCTCAGGCGGCTGCCAGGGACCTCCAATCCAGTTGCCCGCCCCCCCGTTGGCTGGTGTTGAGCCTGGATGATCCCCCGGATGACCGCCTGTTCGAGCAACTGGGACCGGAGGTTCGCCTGGCCGCATTCGGCCTCGATCCGACCGCGACGGCGCCCGACTGGTGCGACCTGTGGGTGCTCGCCCGCAACGTCGAGCCACACCCCGGCGGATTGCGTATCGCGATCGCCTCCAGCCTCGGGGCAGGCGAGCTCGACGTGGGGCTCATCGGCACAAGCAATGTCAGTCACCTGTTGGCCGTCCTAGCCGTCCTGCTGAGCCGGGGGCTGCCCCTCGAGCGGGCCCTGCGGGAGCTCGCCGTAGTGCGTGGGGTACCAGGACGGATGGAATCCTTTGGGGGGGATGGGGCTCCGCTGGTGGTCGTGGATGACGCCCACGCACCGGATGCCCTGGAGAAGGCCCTGACCGACCTGCGGCTCCATGGGGGCCGGCGGGTGATCACCGTCGCGGGATGCGGCGGGGATCGGGAGCGGGGCGAGCGGCCGCTCATCGGCGCCATCGCCGAGCGGCTATCGGATGCACTGATCCTGACCGACGACAACCCCAGGGGCGAGGATGGCGACGCCATCATCGCCGAGATCCTGGGCGGCGTGTCGCGCCCGGACAAGGTCCGGGTTGAGCGACAGCGGGGACTGGCGATCCGGCTGGCCATCGCGCTGGCGGGAACGGGGGACGCCGTCCTGGTGGCCGGAAAGGGTCATGAGACAACCCAGGACCTGGGTGAGCTCAAGGTGCACTTCAGCGACCGCGCCCAGGTGGTCGAGGCCCTGCGCGAATGGCGGGAGGGGCACCACTGATGTGGACCCTTCGTGAGGCCTGCGCGGCGGCCGGGGGAAGACTCCTGGGGGCGGACGCGTCTTTCAATTCCGTGGTCACCGACACCCGTCGGGACTGCAGCGGGGCCCTGTTCGTGGCTCTGAGGGGGGCGCGCTTCGACGGCCACGACCATGTGGCCGAGGCAGCGGCCAAAGGTGCCGCGGCCGCCCTGGTGGATCGCCCAATCGCATCGCGGCTGCCCCTGTGGCTGGTCGAGGACACGCGGCTCGGGCTGGGCCGCCTCGCCTCTGCCTGGAGGGACCGGTTCCCGGGTCAGGTGGCAGCGGTCACGGGGAGCAACGGCAAGACGACGGTCAAGGAGATGCTGGCGGCAATCTTGTCCCAAGTCGGCCCGACCCGCGCCACCCAAGGGAATCTCAACAACGACATCGGCATGCCCCTGACCTTGCTCTCGGCCCGGGACGAGTCTTTCCTCGTTCTGGAGATGGGGGCCAACCATCCCGGCGAGATCGGCACCATGACCGCGATCGGACGGCCGCGGGTTGCCCTGATCACCAACGCCGGGCGCGCCCATCTGGAGGGCTTCGGCAGTCTGGACGGGGTCGCGCGGGCCAAGGGCGAGATCGCCCAAGGGCTCCCCACGGACGGCACCCTCGTGGTCCCCGGGGATTCACCCTACACCCCGCTGTGGCGGGAGCTGGCCGCCGGGCGGCACGTGCGCACCTTCGCCCTCGACGGTCCGGGCGATGTGACCGCCGAGACCGCCCGCATCAAGCTGACCTGGGACGAGCCGGGCTTCCGCACCCGCTTCAGGGCCCGGATCGACGGAGTCGAGATGCCCATGGAGCTCGCCCTCACGGGGCAGCACAATGTCCGCAATGCCCTGGCCGCAACCGCGGCAGCCCTCGCGCTAGGGGTGTCCAGGGACGCGGTGCGCGCCGGCCTGCTGAGTCTGACGCCGGTGCCCGGACGACTCTACCCCCGGCGCTCCCATGGCCTGCGAGTCCTGGACGACGCCTACAACGCCAACCCTGACTCGCTCGCGGCCGCCATCGACGTGCTGACGGCCCTGCCGGGGTCCCATTGGCTCGTCCTTGGGGACCTGGGAGAGCTCGGTGAGGCGTCCACCGCACTGCACGCGGAGGTCGGTGACCGGGCCCGCGCGGCGGACGTGGATCACCTCGCGACCGTGGGTCGGGACAGCGCCGCCGCCAGTGCCGCCTTCGGGGATGGCGCCCGCCATTTCGAGAATCAAGAGGAGCTCGTCGCCCATCTGCGGGGAGCCCTAAACAGCAACTCGGTGGTGCTGGTCAAGGGGTCCCGGGCGGCACGCATGGAGCGAGTCGTCCAGGCGCTCTGCGGCGGCCCATCGGGTCCGGAGGGGCATTGACATGCTGCTCTACCTGACCGAGTGGCTGGCACGTTTTGACACCGCCTTCGCGGTGTTCCGCTATCTCACCCTCCGGGGCATCCTCGCCACCCTGACGGCCCTCGGGATCGCCCTGCTGGTGGGCCGTCCCATGATCGCGAAGCTGCGGGCCTACAAGATCGGCCAGACGGTTCGGACCGACGGACCCCAGAGCCATCTCTCCAAGTCGGGAACGCCCACCATGGGCGGCGCCCTGATCCTGGTGGCGGTGGCCGCGAGCGCCCTGCTGTGGGCGGACCTGCGCAACCCCTACGTGTGGATCGTGCTCCTCACTACCCTGGCCTTCGGCGGCGTGGGCCTGGTGGACGACTATCGCAAGCTGGTGCTCAAGGATCCCCGGGGCCTCCCGGCACGCTGGAAGTATCTGGGCCAGACGATATTCGGCTTCCTTGCCGCGGTGGCCCTCTATGTGGTCGCCGACACCCCTGGCCAAACCGCCCTCCTGATCCCCTACCTCAAGGACGTCTCGTTCCAGCTCGGACCCTGGTTCATCCTGCTCACTTACTTCGTGATCGTGGGCGCCAGCAACGCGGTCAATCTGACCGACGGGCTCGATGGACTCGCCATCATGCCCACGGTGCTGGTGGCCGGTGCCTTGGCAGTCTTCGTCTACGCGGCCGGCCACTCCCAGATCGCCGCCTACCTGCTGATTCCCCACATCCCAAAGGTTGGGGAGTTGGTGATCATCTGCGGCGCCCTGGTCGGTGCCGGACTGGGCTTCCTCTGGTTCAACGCCTATCCGGCCCTCGTCTTCATGGGTGACGTAGGGGCCCTGGCCCTCGGCGCGGCCCTGGGCGTGATCGCGGTGGCGGCGCGCCAGGAGCTGGTGCTCTTCATCATGGGCGGTGTCTTCGTCCTGGAGACCATTTCCGTGATGCTTCAGGTGATGTCCTTCAAGCTCACCGGTCGCCGTATCTTCCGGATGGCCCCCCTGCACCATCACTTCGAGCTCAAGGGGTGGCCGGAGCCCCGGGTCATCGTGCGCTTCTGGATCCTCACCGTGGTCCTTGTCCTCGTGGGGCTCGCGAGCCTCAAGATTCGCTGATGCAGACACGCGACGACACGTCCGCCACCGACACCGGGTTCACAACCCTGATCGTGGGCCTGGGCACGACCGGCGTCTCCTGCGCCCGCTATCTGCGGGCGCGGGGCGTGCGCGTGGCGGTGACGGACTCCCGGGCGGCCCCTCCGGGACTGGTGGCCCTTCGTGCCGAGCTGCCGGAGGTTCCGATCTTCACCGGCGCCTTTCCGCCGGCGCTCTTCGCCGCCGCCCGGGAGCTGGTGGTGAGCCCGGGGGTGCCGGTAGCCGAGCCGCTGATCCAAGAGGCGTTGGCCCGGGGCGTCCCGGTCCTGGGGGACGTGGCCCTGTTCGCTCGGGCCGCCCGGGCGCCCATCTGCGCCATCACCGGCTCCAACGGCAAGAGCACCGTCACCACCCTGGTGGGACAGATGGCCGAGGCGTGCGGTCGACGTGTAGCGGTCGGGGGCAATCTCGGCGAGCCTGTGCTGGACCTCCTTGACGAGGACGTCGACCTCTACGTCGTCGAGGTGTCGAGCTTCCAGCTCGAGACCACGCCGGAGCTGCCCGCGAGAGCCGCTGTCTGCCTCAACGTCTCCGCCGATCACCTCGACCGCTATCCCGACCTCGACGCCTACACCGCCGCCAAGGCGCGCATCTACCAGGATGCGGAGGTGGCGGTGATCAATCGGGACGACCCCCGCGTGGCGGCCATGCCGCGGCGGGCGGACCGGGAGATCGGGTTCACCCTCGCAGCTCCGGTCGGGGACGACTACGGGGCGTGCGATCGCGGGAATCGACCCTGGCTGTGCCGCGGGTCCGCGACCCTGCTTCCCGAGGACCAGCTCCCGATGCCGGGACGCCACAACTTGGCCAATGCACTGGCCGCCCTCGCCCTGGCGGAGGCCTGCGGGCTGGAGCAGGGACCCTGCCTCGACGCCCTGACCCGGTTTGGCGGGCTCGATCATCGCAGCCAGCTGGTCGTCGAGCGAGGCGGGGTGCGCTGGTACGACGACTCCAAGGGGACCAACCCGGGGGCCGCGGTCGCGGCTCTGGAGGGACTGGTCCCCCCGGGCGCGGCCCACCGGGCGGTCCTCATCGCGGGCGGCGACGGAAAGGGTGCCGACTTCGCGCCCCTGGTCCCGGCGGTGGAGCGGACCGCCCGGGCGGTGGTGCTGATCGGGCGCGACGCCCCCCGGATCGCCGAGGCGCTGGAGGGAGTGACGGAGATCCTGCGGGCCCAGGACATGGATGAAGCCGTCGCTCTGGCGGCGGGGGCGGCCAGGCCCGGCGACTGCGTGCTGCTCTCCCCCGCGTGCGCCAGCTTCGACATGTTCGAGAACTTTCAGCACCGCGGTCGCGTCTTCGCCGAGGCGGTGCGGAGTCTTGCCCCATGACCGCCATCGCCCGGTCCAAGCGCGTGGCACCACCGCGCCAGAGCAGCCAGGCCTCCCGGGTCAGCTCCCGCGCGGCCCTGCTCAGCCGACGCCGCCGCAGCCAGGCCCCCTTTGACCTTCCGCTGCTGTTGGTGGCACTCGGACTCCTCGCCTTCGGCATGGTGATGGTGTCTTCCGCCTCGATGACCATCGGTGACACCTGCTGCAAGGACCCCTTCTTCTTCGTCCACCGTCACGCCATCGCCTTGGCCCTGGCCCTCGGGGCCGCCCTGGCCGCCTTCGCGGTGCCGATCGAGCGGTGGCAGAGCTCCGGGGCATGGCTCTTCCTCCTGGGGATCCTCCTCCTGGTCCTGGTGCTCGTCCCTGGTCTCGGACGCAACGTCAACGGGGCCACCCGCTGGATCCCCCTTGGCCCCCTGAACCTGCAGCCGAGCGAGCTCATGAAGCTGTTCGCCGTGATCTACGTCTCCGGCTATCTGGTGCGCCACGCGGACCTGGTCGCCAGCCGGCTGTCGGGCTTCATCCGACCCATGCTGCTCGTCGGCGTGGCCGCCGTGCTGATCCTCAAGCAGCCGGACTTCGGAACCACGGCGGTCATGCTGGCCGCGGTCATGGGGCTGCTCTTCCTGGGTGGCGTCAGCGTCATGCCCTTTGCGGTGCTCCTCGGCACGGTGCTGACCGGTCTGGCCTTCCTGGTGCTGACCTCGGAGTACCGCATGAAGCGGGTCCTCTCCTTCCTCAACCCCTGGGACGACGCCTTCAACTCCGGGTATCAGCTGGCCCAGGCCCTGATCGGCTTCGGACGGGGCGAGTGGTTGGGGGTCGGCCTGGGCAACGGGATCCAGAAGCAGTACTTCCTGCCCGAGGCCCACACGGATTTCCTGGCCTCGGTGATCGGCGAGGAGCTCGGACTGGTGGGGATGCTGGTCATCATCGCCGCCTTCGCCTTCATCACCTGGAGGGCCTTCCGACTGGGTGCCCGGGCCGAGGCCCTGGGCCAGCCCTTTGCCGCCTACCTGGCCCAGGGGATCGGCCTGTGGCTGGGGCTCCAGGCGTTCGTGAATATCGGCGTCAACGTCGGATTGCTGCCAACCAAGGGGCTCACCCTCCCGTTTCTGAGCTACGGGAGCAACAGCCTCATCGCGGCCACCATGGGGATTGCGATCCTGCTGCGCATCGACGTCACCATCCGCCAAGCCGAGGCAGAGGCGGGGGGACCGGGGAGGACGCCATGGGTCCGAGCCTAGGCGGCGCCTGCATCGGGATCATGGCCGGCGGGACCGGTGGCCATGTCTTTCCCGCCCTCGCCGTGGCCGAGACCCTGCGGACCCAGGGTATGCAGGTCTTCTGGATCGGCACCGAGCGGGGCATGGAGTCACGCCTGGTGCCGGAGCATGGGTTCGAGCTCGAGCACGTCCGCATCGAGGGACTTCGCGGAAAGGGTCTCGCACAGTTGCTCGGGGCACCCTTCAAGCTCGCGGCCGCCCTCTGGCAGGCCGTCGAGATCCTGCGCCGGCGGGCGCCCTCCGTGGTGCTCGGGATGGGGGGGTTTGCCTCGGGGCCCGGTGGACTGGCCGCCCGGGTAATGGGCCTGCCCCTGGTCATCCACGAGCAGAATCGTGTGCCCGGGATGACCAACCAATGGCTGGCCCGGATCGCCACCCGCGTCTTCGAGGCCTTCCCGGGCAGCTTCCCCCCGCCCCGCCGGGCGATCGCCAGCGGCAACCCGGTGCGCCGCGCCATCGTGGAGCTACCGGCCCCGCGGGAGCGCTTCGCGGGTCGGAGTGGCCCCGGGAACCTGCTCATCGTGGGGGGCTCCCTCGGGGCCAAGGTCCTGAACGAGACGGTCCCGGCGGCCCTAGCCCTGATGCCCGAGCAGGAGCGTCCGCGGGTGCGCCACCAGGCGGGCCAGCAGACCCTGGAACTCGCCCGCCGGGCCTACGCGGACGCCGGGGTCGCGGCCGAGATCACCCCCTTTATCGCCGACATGGCCGAGGCCTACGGCTGGGCGGACCTGGTGGTCTGCCGGGCCGGGGCCCTGACCGTCTCCGAGCTCGCGGCAGCAGGGGTGGGCTCCATCCTGGTCCCCTACCCCTACGCCGTCGACGACCACCAGACCGGCAACGCCCGCTACCTCGCGGGCGCCGGGGCCGCGCGGCTCGCGAGCCAGAGCGACCTGAGCGCCGCTGGTCTGGCGACACAGCTGCGCGAGCTCCTGGGTGACCGGGCAACCCTCCTCGCGATGGCCGAGGCCGCTCGGGCTCGTGCCCACCCGGATGCGGCGGAGCGCATCGCGGCCGCCTGTTGGGAGCTCGCCAGACGATGAACGCCCATCAAACCCACACCGCCGCCAATATGGGCCGGGTCCGGCGCCTGCACTTCGTGGGCATCGGCGGCTCAGGCATGAGCGGAATCGCGGAGCTCATGGCCAACCTGGGCTACGAGGTGACCGGCTCCGACCTCCGAGAGGGGGATACCACGACCCGGCTGCGGAAACTGGGCATCGAGGTCTTCATCGGCCACCGGGCCGAGCAGGCGGCGGACGCGGATGCGGTCGTGGTCTCCACGGCCATCGACGAGGAGAACCCAGAGATCGCCGAGGCCCGGCGCCGGCGGATCCCCGTGGTACGCCGCGCCGAGATGCTGTCAGAGCTCATGCGCTTCTACTACGGTGTGGCGGTGGCCGGAACCCACGGCAAGACCACCACCACCAGCCTGGTGGCGAGCGTGCTGGCGGAGGGTGGACTCGATCCCACCTTCGTGATCGGAGGTCGCCTCAACAGCGCGGGCACCAACGCCAAGCTCGGGTCGACCAAGTACCTGGTGGCCGAGGCGGATGAGAGCGACGCCTCCTTCCTGTTCCTCCAGCCCATGGTGTCGATCGTGACCAATATCGACGCCGATCACATGCGCACCTACGGCAACGACTTCAATCGCCTGCGCAGCACCTTCATGGAGTTCCTCCATCACCTGCCCTTCTACGGGCTGGGGATCCTGTGCATCGACGACGACGAGGTCCGGGCCCTGCTGCCCATGGTCGCGCGACCCGTTCGCACCTACGGCACGCGGCCCGAGGCGGACGTGCGGGCCGAGCAGGTGCGCCAGGAAGGGCTGCGGATGTACTTCGAGGTCCACGCCGCCGAACTGGCCAGGCCTCTGGGGGTCGAGCTCAACCTGGCGGGCCGGCACAACGTCCTGAACGCCCTGGCCGCCATCGCCGTGGGCCTGGAGCTCGGCGTGGACGAGGAGGCGATCCGTCGCGCCCTCGCCGGATTCCAAGGCGTCGGGCGGCGCTTCGTCGTAAGCGAGCTGCGGGATGCCCATGGCCGCGACCTGGTGCTGGTGGACGACTATGGCCACCACCCCAGGGAGGTGGCGGCGACCCTGGAGGCGGCCCGCGCCGGCTGGCCCGGCCGTCGGCTGGTGCTCGTGTTCCAGCCCCACCGTTTCAGCCGCACCCAGGAGCAGTTCGACGACTTCGTCCGGATCCTGTCGACCGCGGACGTCCTGGTCCTCTGCGAGGTCTACCCCGCCGGGGAGCCCCTCATCGCCGGGGCGGACGGGCGCTCGCTCAGCCGCGCCATCCGGGCCCGGGGGGACCTGGACCCGATCTTCGCGCCGGAGATCGCGGAGGTACCTCGCCTGCTGGGAAACCTGCTCCAGGACGGGGACCTCGTGGTGCTGATGGGGGCAGGGGACATCGGCGGGCTGGCCGCTCGGCTGCCTGCCCTGTTGAAGGAGACCGAGTAATGGCGGCTAGACAAGGGGGCTCGGGACAAGGTGGCGGAAGACTCTCGCGACTGGCCGCCCGACTCTCGATGGGCTGCGGGGAGTCCCTCGGCGGGCGACCCGGGGCAAGGCCCGTGTCGGCGGACAGGAGCTCCCATCTCGCGGGGCGTCGGGGTCTTCGCGTGGCTCGGGCGGGGAGCAATCGCTGACATGGCGGACACCGACCTCAAGCCGCGCGGGGAGCTGAGAAGGGCCGAGCCCCTGGCCGGAATCCCCGGCACCCTCGGGGTGGCGCTGGCAATGAACGCCGGTGCCTGGGGGGGAGAGACATGGGGCCGGGTGGAGCAGCGAACAGGGGTGAGACTGGTACCGGAGTTCCGCATCCTGGGAGGGGGCAGCGCATGAGCACCGACTCCGCACGGTTCGGGAAAGTCGCGGTGCTGCTCGGCGGTCGTGCCGCGGAGCGGGAGGTCTCACTCAAGAGTGGTGGAGCCGTCCTCGCCGCCCTGCAGCGACTGGGGGTGAACGCCCAGGCCCTGGACCCGGACGACCAGGTCCTCGCACGGCTGAAGGAAGGGGGCTTCGATCGGGCCTTCGTCATCCTCCACGGGCGAGGCGGCGAGGACGGGGTCATTCAGGGGGCCCTGGAGACCGTCGGCCTCCCCTACACGGGCTCCGATGTCCTCGGCTCCGCCCTGGGCATGGACAAGTACCGGACCAAGCTCCTCTGGGAGGGGCGGGGGCTGCCCACGGCGCCATCCGTGCTCCTGACATGCGAGGCGGACCTCGAGGGCGCCGCGGCCCTGGGCTTTCCGCTGATGGTCAAGCCGGCCCACGAGGGATCCAGCATCGGCATGGCCCGGGTCGAGGATCGGGCGGCCCTAGCCGCGGCCTGGCAGTCCGCCCGGGACTATGACTCCGAGGTGCTGGCGGAGCGTTGGATTCAGGGGGCGGAGTACACCTGCGCCATCCTCGGGCGCCAGCCCCTTCCCATGATCCGGCTCGAGACACCCCACGCCTTCTACGACTACGACGCCAAGTACCGGGCTGACAGCACCCGCTATCACTGCCCCTGTGGCCTGCCTGCAACCGAGGAGCGTGGGCTGCAGAACCTGGCATTGGACGCCTTCGACGCCGCTGGCGCGAGCGGTTGGGGCCGCGTCGACCTGATGGTGGACTCGGCGGGCGACCCGTTCCTGCTCGAGATCAATACGGTACCCGGTATGACCGACCACAGCCTGGTGCCCATGGCGGCGCGCGTGGCGGGTCTGGACTTCGACACGCTGGTCCTGCGCATCCTGGAGACGAGCCTTTCTCGTGGCTGATCCATCCCCCGAGAACCGACTGCGCGACTCCGAGCCGCCACCTCGGAGAGCCCGCATGCGAACGCTCACGGGGCTTCTTGTCCTCGCGGGGCTGGCGACCGCTGCCTGGCAGTTCGCCTTCTGGGAGCCGCGGCTCCTGCCGATTCGCGTGATCGAGGTCCAGGGAGAGCTCCACCACCACTCCTCGGAGATGCTCCAGCGGACCATCGGGGAGAGGCTCAAGGGGGGCATCCTGACGGCCAACCTGGAAGACCTCAAGGCGGCAGCGGACGAGCTCCCTTGGGTCGGCAACGCGAGCATCCGCCGAATCTGGCCGGACCAGCTCCAGGTGCGGGTGGATGAGCACAAGCCCATCGGTCGTTGGAACGCCAAAGATCTGGTCACCTCCGAGGGAGTGGTCTTTCACCCCAACGACGGCGAGGTGCCAGCCGGTCTGCCGAGCTTCGAGGGCGCCGACCCTCAGGCCCCGGAGGTGGTGGCGCGCTATCTGAAGTGGCGGGACGACCTGATGCTGGTGGGCCACCTCATCCAGACCGTAGCGTTGGACGCGCGGGGTGCCTGGTCCCTGGATCTGGTATCCGGCGTGCGCCTGGAGCTCGGTACCGAGCACGTCGAGCAGCGCCTGAAGCGCTTCCTCGCCAACGCGGCCCAGCTCGAGGCGGCGGGACAGCCCGAGATCGTGGATCTGCGCTATAGCAACGGATTCTCCGTGACCTGGCGGCACAACGATCCCGCGCTGTCCGCGAAGCCCGAGGCCGTCAATTCCAAACCGCCAGCGTCCAAGGGCGCTCGTGTCGGTAGCGGCAAGGCACGGGCCACCAAGAGCGGCAAGGGCAAGGCGCCCGCCACGGCGCAGACACAGACCGATCGCGCTGGGCGGTCGGCTAAGGGGGGATGAGACTGAATGTCGCGACGTAACGACAAGAGCCTGCTGGTGGGCCTGGACATAGGGACTTCGAAGATCGCCGCGCTCGTTGGCGAGCTCAAGGACGACGACCAGATCGAGGTCATCGGCATCGGGACCCATCCATCCCGGGGCCTCAAAAAGGGGGTCGTGGTGGACATCGAGTCCACGGTCCAGTCCATCCAGCGGGCGGTGGAGGAGGCCGAGCTGATGGCGGGCTGCGAGATCCACTCGGTCCACGCGGGCATCGCGGGCAGCCACATCCGCAGCCTCAACTCCCACGGAATCACCGCGATCAAGGAGCGGGAGGTTGGCCAGGCGGACGTGGACCGGGTGCTGGAGGCGGCCCGGGCGGTGGCCATCCCGGCGGATCAGAAGATCCTCCATATCCTGCCGCAGGAATTCATCATCGACGATCAGGAGGGAATCCGGGAGCCGATCGGCATGTGCGGGGTGCGTCTGGAGGCCCGGGTGCACATGGTCACCGGCGCGGTCAGCGCGGCGCAGAACATCGTCAAGTGCATCCGCCGCTGCGGCCTCGAGGTCGACGACCTGGTCCTGGAGCAGCTCTCATCGAGCTATGCCGTCCTCGGGGAGGACGAGAAGGAGCTGGGGGTCTGCCTGGTGGACATCGGCGGGGGGACCACGGACCTGGCGGTCTTCACCGACGGGGCCATCCGCCACACGGCCGTGATCCCCATCGCCGGGGACCAGGTCACCAACGACATCGCGGTGGCCCTGCGCACCCCGACCCAGCACGCGGAGCAGATCAAGATCCGGCACGCCTGCGCGCTCACCCAGCTTGCCGCCAACGGCGAGACCATCGAGGTCCCGAGCATCGGCGACCGTCCACCGCGGCGCCTCTCCCGCCAGACCCTCTCCGAGGTGGTGGAGCCGCGCTACGAGGAGCTCCTCACTCTGCTGCGCAACGAGCTGCGCCGCAGCGGCTTCGAGGACCTGGTGGCCGGGGGCGTCGTCCTCACCGGCGGCAGCGCCAAGATGCAGGGCCTGATCGAGCTGGCGGAGGAGGTCTTCCACATGCCGGTGCGGCTGGGGGCGCCGCAGTATGTCATCGGCATGGAGGAGATCACGCGCAACCCGATCTACTCCACGGGCGTGGGTCTCCTCATGTACGCCCGCCAGAACCGCTTCGTCAGACGGCCCGAGCTGGCCGAGGGCAAGGGCCTCAAGGGCATCTGGGCGCGGATGCGCAGCTGGTTCCAGGGCAACTTTTGACCGCACCGCCCGGGCTGACCCGCGGCGGCGCGAACGCAATTCGGCAACTCCCAGCCGTAGGGGAATGCCGGTGGGGCCGCGGCCTGCGGCCTCGAGGCGCGGCTCAACCGGTGCCGCGCCGTGTTGGGGGGCGACCCGGCCGTCACGGCCCGGTCGATCGAGGTTACAGGTGATTGCAGGCGCGCGACGCGCCCGGAGGTTTCTAAATGTTCGAGTTGATGGATACCCACAGCCAGGCCGCCGTCATCAAGGTCATCGGCGTTGGTGGCGGCGGTGGCAACGCCGTCAACCACATGGTCGAGTCCACCATCGAGGGGGTCGACTTCATCTGCGCCAACACCGACGCCCAGGCCCTCAAGGGCTCAAGGGTCAAGACCAGCCTGCAGCTCGGCTCGGGAATCACCAAGGGGCTCGGGGCGGGGGCCAACCCGGAGGTCGGAAAGAACGCGGCCATGGAGGACCGGGACCGCATCGCCGATGCCCTCGAGGGGGCGGACATGGTCTTCATCACTGCCGGCATGGGCGGTGGCACCGGCACCGGCGCGGCCCCCGTGGTGGCCGAGGTCGCCAAGCAGCTCGGGATCCTCACCGTCGCGGTGGTCACCAAGCCCTTCCCCTTTGAAGGAACCAAGCGGCGGCGCATCGCCGAGGATGGCATTGCCGAGCTGGCGCAGAACGTGGACTCGCTGATTACCATCCCCAACGAGAAGCTGCTGGCGGTACTCGGCAAGGAAATGAGCCTGCTGGATGCGTTTCGGGCCGCCAACGACGTCCTGCTCAATGCCACCAAGGGCATCGCCGAGCTGATCACCCGCCCCGGCCTGATCAACGTCGACTTTGCCGACGTCAAGACGGTGATGTCCGAGATGGGGGTCGCCATGATGGGCACGGGAAAGGCCACCGGGAGCAACCGGGCCCGTGAGGCGGCAGAGGCCGCCATCCGCTGCCCACTCTTGGAGGACATCGACCTCGCCGGGGCCAAGGGCATCCTCGTGAACATCACCGCCGGCATGAACCTGACCATGGGCGAGTTCGACGAGGTCGGCAACACGGTGAGGGACTTCGCCGACGACGATGCCACCGTGGTGCTGGGCACCGTCATCGACCCCGAGCTGGAGGAAGAGCTGCGGGTCACGGTAGTGGCCACGGGTCTGGGGGCGCGGCGGGTCTCGATCGTGCGGCCGATGGGCGACGAGCCCACCGTGCGGCTCGTGTCGAGCGACGACGACGCGGGGCCCGACTACGCGGAGATGGGTCGCCGGCCCGCGATCTACCGCAATAAGGCGGTCAACGTGGGCGGCGCGGCCGCGGAGGTACCGGATTCGGACCTGGACTACCTCGACATTCCGGCCTTTCTACGCCGCCAGGCAGATTAGCTAGGGGAAATCCCTTCTATGAGAAAAATCGTAAAAACAGAGTCTTAGACTTTTTTACGGCCTTGAGCTTGATAAAGTTCCGGGAAAACCCTAAGCTTTGCACCGAGCCCGAGTCATACACTCGGGCCGGAGCTGGCGCCTTCATCGCGAATGCGCAGTGTGGCACTCGGCAGAGTCCGAGCGGGCAGCGGGAGATCCGGACCCATGGTCAAGCAACGAACCCTCAGAAACGTCATCCGAGCCACCGGCGTGGGGTTGCACACGGGCGAGAAGGTCCACCTGACGCTGCGCCCGGCGGCTCCCGACACCGGCATCGTGTTTCGACGGGTGGACCTAGAGCCCGCCGTAGAGATTCGGGCATGCCCCCACAACGTCGGAGACACGCGACTCTCCACCACCCTGGTGAACGGGGAGGTGCGGGTGTCCACGGTGGAGCACCTGCTCTCCGCGTTTGCCGGGCTCGGAATCGACAACGCCTATGTGGATGTAAGCGCCGCGGAGGTCCCGATCATGGATGGAAGCGCGGGACCCTTCGTCTTCCTGATCCAGTCAGCGGGCATCGAGGAGCAGAGTCGCCCGAAGCGGTTCATCCGCATCAAGCAGCCCGTGGAGGTTCGCGACGGGGAGAAGTTTGCCCGCTTCGAGCCCTACGAGGGCTTCAAGGTGGAGTTCACCATCGATTTCGACCACCCCGCCTTTCACGATCGGGCGAAGCAGGCCCAGGTCGACTTCTCCACGACCTCTTTCGTCAAGGAGGTGAGCCGCGCCCGCACCTTTGGCTTCCTGCGCGAGATCGAGCAGTTGCGTCAGCAGAACCTGGCGCTGGGCGGGAGCCTGGACAATGCGGTTGTGGTGGACGAGTACCGGGTGCTGAACGAGGAAGGCCTGCGATACGAGGACGAATTCGTCAAGCACAAGATCCTCGACGCGATCGGGGATCTCTACCTGCTGGGGCACACCCTCATCGGGGCGTTCAGGGGCCACAAGTCGGGGCATGGGCTCAACAATCAGCTCCTGCGTGCCCTGATCGCCAACCGCCAGGCATGGGAGGAGGCGGTCTTCGAGGACATCGCCACGGCCCCGGCGATCTATCCCCAGCCCTTGG
>Ga0316579_10000313_pt1 | contig 15020 bp, 10 predicted proteins | sample J5NA_2_FD_203074 | JGI IMG/M metagenome (GOLD analysis project Ga0316579, IMG submission 203074) | Rhizosphere microbial communities from salt marsh grasses in Alabama, United States - J5-7_160517rDrA | ecosystem: Host-associated > Plants > Roots > Rhizosphere | place: USA: Alabama | collected... | reverse complement strand
CGCTGGAGGAGGTGGGGCACGAGGCGGCCCGGCTGTTGCTCGAACAGATCAACGGTCGACGAGTCCGTTCGGGGGCCTACCACGTGCCGACCGAGCTGATCCGTCGGGAGTCCTGCGGTTGTTCCCGAGCGCTGTCGGTGGTCACGGCTCCGGTGTCGGCCGGGCCGGATCCCCGGAACGTGCAGGACCTCACCGATCGCCTGCTGTCCTTCCTCGAGGGGAAGGTCAGCGGGGAGGAGCAGCACCGGAGCCTCGCGGCGTTCCCCACGGCGATCGCCGCGATCACCGGAGCCCTCGACACGGCCCTCCAGGGCGGGCCCTGCACGGACGTCGTCCGGTTGCGCGAGGACCTCTCGCCGCTCACCACGCTGATCACCGACCCCGATTCCCTCGTGGAGTGTCTACGGATCATCCGTGTCTACGGCCGTTCCCTCGTCCCGGAACCCGCCGAGGGAGTGCCGGCCGGCGAGACGGTCACGAGCGTGCAGAGGATCGACGACTGCCTGCAGGAGATCGGCGTCGTCGTCTCCCAGGCCCAGACCCGTTCGGAGTTCGAACGCAGTGCCACGTACCTGTCGGCTCTCAACGATCACTACACCGTGAGCACGGATCTGTTGCGCACCCACGAGAGCGACCCGCGCAGCCTGAACTGGTTGCGCGCCACCCCGGCGAGGAGCGCCTGCCTGGGGCTGTGGCCCCCGTTGGATCCCAGGACGGAGCGGCCGCGTTCCCTGGAGATCGTCGGTGTCCTCGACCGGAGTCCCGATGCCGTGCCCGCTCCGCCGTACACCCTGCCGGTCCGGGAGTTCCCGCCGCTGCCCGTCCTGGAACAGGCCGAGGCGCGCAAGGGCGACATGGTCCTCGTGACCCCGTTGAAGTTGCGGTCGGGGGACTGGGGGTACCTCTCGATCGCCGGTCCGATCGAGGCAGCTGTCAGGACCGGTCGGGAGACCATGAACCAGTGGGCCGCGCTGCTGAGCGTCGCGCTCGAGCACGACGCCGTCCTGCGGTCCGTGCACGAGCAGGAGGACCGGCTGCGCCGAGCCGTCCAGCACGACACGATCACCGGGCTGCCCAACCGCGCGTTCTTCCGGGACCGGTTGGAGGCCGCGATCCACAGGGCGACCCGCAGGGAGGGGTTCCGCTACGCCGTGCTCCTGCTCGATCTGGACGAGTTCGCACGTGTCAACGACAACCTCGGTCATCTCGCGGGGGACCGGCTGCTCACCCAGATCGGCGAGCGCGTGGCGGGACAGCTGCGGGGGATCGACACGGCAGCCCGCTTCGGGGGGGACGAGTTCGCCGTGCTCCTGGAGGAGATCCAGGACCAGGAGAGCGCCGCGGCGTTCGCGCGCCGGTTGCACGCCGTGATCTGCGCGCCGTACGACGTCGGTGGTCACGAGGTCTCCGTCAGGGCGAGCGTGGGGATCGTGGTGGGCACGGCAGAGCACAGCAGCGCCGATCAGGTCCTCCGGGACGCCGAGACGGCCATGCGCTGGGCGAAGGCGTCCCGGAAGGGCGGCTGTGCCCACTTCGACCCGTCGATGCACGGTGCGGCCGTCGACCGGATGCGCACCGAGTCCGGTCTGCGCAGGGCGATGAGTTCCGGCGAGTTGGAGGTCCACTTCCAACCGATCGTGGACCTGTCGACCGGGAGGGCCAGCGCGGCGGAGGCGCTGCTGCGGTGGCAGGATCCGCAGCTGGGGCTGCGGATGCCCATGGACTTCCTTGCCGCGGCCGAGGAGAGCGGACTGATCGTCCCGATCGATTCGTGGGTCATGGACGAGGCGTTCAGGACCCTGCAGGATTGGAACGCCCGGCGTCCCTCGGACGATCCGGTCCGGATGAGCGTGAACGTCTCCGGCCGGCACTTCCGGGACGCCCGTTTCGTCGAGGAGGTACGACACCGTTTCGAGCAGTTCCCCCAGGTCCTGCCGCAGTACCTCTGCCTGGAGATCACCGAGGCCACCGTGATGCACGACCTTGACATGACGCGCTCGCTCCTGCGGGAGCTGCACGGGCTCGGCGTCAGGATCCACCTTGACGACTTCGGGACGGGCTTCTCCTCGGTCGAGGTGCTGCAGGGCCTGCCGGTGGACGTCATCAAGATAGACAGAAGGTTCGTAGCCCGGTTGGGGTCCGAACCCGGTGCCGAGGACCTCGTCCGGACGATGACCCTGCTGGGTCGGGGGCTGGCCCCCGACGTCCTGGCGGAGGGCGTGGAGACCCGGGTCCAGCTGGAGAACGTCCGGGAATTCGGGTGCACCTTCGCCCAGGGGTACCTCTTCTCCCAGCCGATGCCCCGTCAGGAGGCCGACGCCGTCATGACCGACGCCGGACGGGTCCTCGTGCCTGCCCCGGGCTGAGTCCCCCCGGCCGGTCGTCCGTCCCGTCCGCCCGCGGCGGGCCGGGACGCTGGCCCGCCGAAGGTCTGCCGGTAGGCCGTGGGGGACAGGCCACTGATCCGGCGGAAGTGGGGGCGCAACGCGACCGCCGAGGAGAACCCCGAGGAACGGGCGATCTCCTCCACGGACAGGTCGCAGCTCTCCAGCAGGCGGCGTGCCCGCAGGACCCGTTGGTCCAGGACCCACCGGTGGGGCGACTGGCCGGTGACGGCCCGGAAACGACGGTCGAAGCTCCGCCGGCTCAGGTGGGCACGGGCCGCGAGAGCTGCCACCTCCAGGGGCTGGGACAGGTGTTCCAGGGCCCAGTGCAGTGTCCGGGCCACGGGGCAGTCCCCGTCGGGGGCGGGCATCGGGTGATCGATGAACTGGGCCTGGCCCCCGGCCCTCTGCAGCGGGACGACCATCCTGCGGGCGACGGCGGCTGCCGCTGCGGTCCCGTGCTCGCGTCCCAGCAGGTGCAGGCAGGCGTCGAGGCCCGCGGCGCTGCCGGCGGCGGTCAGGACGGTTCCCTCGTCCACGAACAGCACGTCGGGACGGACGTCGACCTGTGGATGGCGTTCAGCGAGCAGTCCCGTGCACAGCCAGTGGGTCGTGGCGCTGCGTCCGTCGAGCAGGCCGGCACCGGCAAGGACGAAGGCGCCCAGGCACAGTCCGACGACCGTCGCGCCCTCGTCGTGAGCGCGGCGCAGCCCGTCCAGCAGCCGGGGATGGGGTTCGTCCGGTGGCGTCCTCCAGGTCGGGACGATCACGGTTCCGGCCCGGTCCATGGCCTCGGGACCGTGCGGAACGGTCAGGCGGACCCCGGCGGTCGTTCCCGCGGTCCGGGGACGGCCGGGTTCGGCGAACGGCAGGACCTCGAAACGCGGGACCCCGGCGTCCGAGCGGTCCACTCCGAACACGGCCAGGGGAACCGACGTCTCGAACAGGGAACCGGGGTCGGGGACGAGGACCGCCACGGTCAGCGGGTCCCGGGACGTCGACAGGTCCCGGGACACGGACGCTCGGGGAGCGCGCGGGCACATGGCTCGAATCTATCGGCGGTCGTCCTTCCGGCCGCTGTCGACCGCACGGCGGGGAGGGCATCCTGGCGATCACACGGACGCCGGGGACCGGGACCCGCGGGTCCACGGACCGGATACAGGTCCGGAACCCGTACCGGCCGTTCCGTGGCCGTCGGCACGCATCCGGCGCCCGTCCATGATCGGAAGGAGAACGGTGCAGCGCGCACTCGTCGTCATCGACGTACAGAACATCTACGGGGAGGGCTCTCCCCTGGAGATCGTCCACCCGCCCTTCGCCGGGAGCCTGCGTCGGGTCCTCGGGGCCGTTCGGACCGCGGGCCGGGCACGGATCCCCGTGGTCCTCGTACAGCACGAGGCACCGGTGGGGGCGCCCGACGACGGCCTGTGGGACCTGCGCCCGGAGGTCGCGCGGCTCGGGCACGACCACCTGGTCCTCAAGTCCCTGCCCAGCGCCTTCGCAGGGACCGACCTGCACCCCTGGCTGCAGGAACACGGTGTCGACACCCTGACCCTCGTCGGCTACATGACCCAGAACTGCGTGGACAGCACCGCCAGGGAGGCGTCGCACCGCGGGTACGCCGTGGAGGTCCTGCTCGACGCGACCGGGACCCTTCCCCTGAGCAACGCGGCAGGACACGTCGACGCCAGGACGCTGCACGAGACCACGCTCACCGTCCTGCACAGCCGTTTCGCGGCCGTTGCCGACAGCGACGCCTGGGAGTCCGCCGTGCAGCGGGGGGTCCGGCTGCCCGCGGGGGACATCATGGCCTCGGCCCGCCGCGAGGGGGAACGCGTCTGAGCCCGCCGGGCGGGTGCCGGAGGGGAACCCGCCCGGCGGGACCTCAGGCCCCGGCCGGGCCCAGGAGCTGAGCGAGCTCGCGGTGCAGGCTCGGACCGGCGGCAAGGACTCCCCCGGGGTCCAGCGACGTGACCCTCGCCCCGGCCTCCTGGGCGACGAGCGCGCCGGCAGCCCAGTCCCACACCTTCAACTCGTCCTCGTAGTATGCGTCGCAGCGTCCCGCGGCCACCTGGCACAGTTCCAGCGCGGCGCTGCCACGGCTGCGGATGTCCCGGATCCCGGGCAGGAGGGCTGCGACCGCTGCGGCCTGCCGCCGCCGGGACGCGGGCAGGTAGGCGAAGCCCGTGGCGACCAGCGCCTCGTCGAGCCCGACCGGTTCGGTGACGCGCAGGGGCTTGCCGTCGAGGTGAGCCCCGCCTCCCCGGACGGCCGTGAAGACCTCCTCGCCCGTGACGTCGAGCACCGCCCCGACGAGGGTGCGGGCACGCCCGGCGACCACCTGCTCGCACGCGACGCTGACCGCGAAGCACGGCACGCCGTACAGGTAGTTGACGGTGCCGTCGAGGGGGTCGACGACCCACCGCAGCCCGGTGTTCCCCTCCTCGTTCGATCCCTCCTCCCCGAGCAGACCGTCCTGGGGGCGCTCCTGCCGGATCGTGTCGACGACGGCGCGTTCCCCGGCCCGGTCGGCGTCGCTGACGGGATCGGTCCTGGAGGACTTGGTGGACACACCGGTCACGGCGCCCAGGCGACGCCGGATCTCGATCCCTCCGGCACGGGCCGCCCGCGTGGCCAGGTCCACCAGGGACCACAGGTCCGGGACCTGGGGGGTGCCGCGGGCGCCGCCCGCCGCGAGCGGCCCGAACGGGGATGTTCGAACGGCCGGTTCCGTCCCGGGCGAGATCGGGGTCATGGCACCTCCAGGGGGTGGGGTGTGTCGGGCGCCGGATCGGCGACCAGGTTGCGGATCCACCGGCGGCGCAGCAGGCGCCGCCCGCTGATCCAGAACTTCACGATCTCCTCGGCGTTGACGGCCAGGAAGACCAGGGGGAACGGCAGTTCCAGGACCAGTGCGGTGAGGTAGGTCAGGGGAACGGCGACCGCCCACTGGCTCACCAGGTCGGCCCCGAGCACGAAGGTGGTGTCCCCGCCGGCCCGGAGCATCCCGTTCATCATGGTGATGTTCATGGCGCGGAAGGCGAAGACCACCGCGAGGACCAGGGTCGTGTCCCGTGCCACCTCGAGGGTGCCGGGGGCGACGTCCCCGTAGAGCGCCCCGATCCACCAGAAGGACGACAGCAGGCACAGGCACACGGCGAGGGTCGTCGCGCCGGCCCAGAACAGCAGCGCGCGGGCCAGCGACCAGGTCCGTTCCGTTCCCGATGCGCGGTCCGCCCCGGTCGCGCCCATGCTGTTGCCGAGCATCACCCCCGAGGCCGTGGAGACCCCGATGAACACGGCGATGGCGGCGGACTCCACCGGGCTGATCATCGACAGCACGGCCAGTTCGGTGGTCCCGGCGTGGCCCACGAGGATGTTGTAGACGAGGATCCCCAGTGCCCACGAGGTCGAACTCATGGCGACGGGCACGCCGACCTCCCGGATCCGTCGCACGAGCCCGTCCCGCACACCGCGCAGGAGGTCCGCCGGGCCGAAGGCCACGGCGTGCCGCTTGCCGTAGAGGTAGGCGACCAGCAGGAAGCACTCCAGGTAGGTGCTGAGCGTCGTCGCGTAGCCCGCGCCGCGCACCCCGCACCGTGGCATCCCGGCGTTCCCCAGGACCAGCGCCCAGGCGAGCACCAGGTGCAGCACCAGCCCCATGGTGGTGCAGGACATCGCGATCCGGGCGTGGCCGACGCAGCGAAGGCTCGCGGCGAAGGAGCAGAGCACGGCGTAGGGAACGATCATCCAGATCACGGACCGTACGTACTGCGCCCCCAGGTCGACGACCCGCGGATCGTCCGTCGCCAGCGAGGCCAGCGGGTGCGCCCAGACCTGGCACGCCACCGCCGCGACGAGCGAGATGCCGACCGCCACCGCGGTGGTGACCGCCGTGGCCCGCCGGACCCGTTCGGGACTGCGGGCGCCCCACAACTGGGCGGTGATGACGGCCCCTCCGTCCGCCATGCCCATCGTGGCCAGCATGACGACGAAGACGACGCGGCTGCCGTAGCCGACGGCCGCGACCTGCTCGTCCCCCAGGCGCGAGACGAGCAGGACGTCGATGACGGACCGGGAGGAGGACAGCAGCGACTGCACCGCCACGGGCAGGGCGGTGACGCACAGCGCACCGAGGAAAGCCCGGTCCCCCCAGGCCCGGCGCGGGGCCGGCACGCCGACCCCGCGCTCGTCCGTCACCTGATCGTCGGGAACGCAGGTCCCGCCGGTCCGTTCGGTGTGGACGGAGCCTTCAGACACTCTTCTCCCCGAGATCCGGCACGATCACTTTTCTGGCCACCCTCTCGGCCTCGTCCAGCACGGACCGGGTGTACCGTCCGAGGCCCGTGGCGGCCGGCAGGACCCTGCACTCGTGGATGCTCCCGTCGTCCCAGGGCAGGGCCACCCCTGCGATCGGAAGGACCCGTACCTCCTCGCCCGGGTCGAAGAGTTCCGTGACCTGCGGATCGATCACCTGTCCGTCCGGGTCCGTCACGGCCCCCACGACGATCCCGATGCCGGACCCCATGCGCCCGTGGAGCACCGCGAGGCCCGCGCCCCGAGGTGTCCGGGCGACGACGTCCGCGATGCTGGCGCGGTACTCCGGTTGCATCTCGTTGGCGGCGAAGTCACCGTAGGCGCCGGCGAGCTCGACGTCGTAGTCGGGGTGCAGGTCCAGGAAACGCCGGTAGTTTCGTGCCTCCGTGCCCTGGTTCGCCGCAACGTTGCGCACGTGCGGCAGGTGGATCCCGTAGACGTCGGCCGCCATCTCGATCGGTGTTCCCGAGGCCGCGATCCGGTAGGCCCATTCCAGGTCCTCAGCGCCGTACCCGTGGAAGGTGAGATCGAACCACAGGTCGTGACGGTGGACGGTGCGCAGGGGCAGCGCCAGCAGTGCGGTCCAGGCGAACGCCCAGGGGATGACGTGCGGGACGGCGAGGCGGGCGTCCTCGCGCACCTCGCCGCGGGCCTGCAGCCGTTCCAGTTCCTGCCGGTACTCGCCGAAGGGTCGGACGTCGACGACCGAAACGTCCTGCGTGTTGTTGTCGTAGTCGATCATCTGTCCCACGACGCAGACGTTCCGGTCGTCGTGGAAGTGCCGGTCCCGCAGGTTCTCCAGGAAGTCGGAGGGCAGGAGCATGTCGGCGTCCAGCAGGACGGCGATCCTCCCGCGGGCCTGGCGCAGCGCGAGGTTCCTGGCCCTGCTGACCTGCCAGTCGCGTCCCGTGAGGACCGAGACCAGGTCCAGGCGATCCGTGTAGCGCTTGCACAGGGACACGTAGTCCTCGCAGTACTCCATCACGCCGAGGACGACCTCGTAGTCCTCGCGGTCCAGGGTCTGCTGTGCCAGGGCGTCGAAGACGAGTTCGATGTTCGCCAGTCGCTGCTTGTACGGAATGATCAGGCTGAAAACAGGACCGTGTTCGCTCATCGGGCCGCCTCCGGGGCGAGCAGGACCTTGCAGCTGGGGTTCGTGAGCGCGGTCATGCTCTTGGCGGGGACGTCGCAGCCGATCTGCGCGAACCCGTCGCGGTACTCCTCCAGGGGCAGGACGTGACTGACCAGTTTCTCCACGGGGATCCGCCCGGAGACGATCAGATGGAAGGACTCCTGGAAGGATCCGTTGCGTGAATCGATCGACCCGAGCACCGACAGGCTCCGGTCTGCCAGGAGCATGCCGTCCAGGCTGAAACGGCGGGACTTCAGCCCGACGGACATGTAGGTGCCGCCGCAGGCCATCTGCGGGTAGAGCTCCTCAAGCAGCACCGATGTGGTGTCGACGGCGACGTCGACGGGCGCCTTCCGGTCACCGAAGTGCCCCTCCCTTGCGGTCGGGAGGTCCGGGAAGATCTCGACGTTCCCCGGCAGCCGGTCCGCGGCGAACTCCAGGCGTGCCGGCGAACGCTCCACCACGACGGGGGTCAGCCCCCGCAGCCACAGGGCCCAGGTGTAGAGCAGGCCCAGTGGCCCCGCTCCGAAGACGAAGGTGTTCGCCGCGAGGGTCGGCGGGTGGATCTGGTGGACCCCTCCCAGGACACAGCTCAGGGGCTCGGTCAGGGTGGCCTGTTCGAGGGAGACGTGTTCGGGCAGCCGGTGCACGAACGACGAGGTCGTCCGGTACCGGGAGGCGAAGGCGCCGTCGTAGCTGACCCCGCTCTCGGTGCCGGCCTTGTTGACGCAGTGGTTGGAACGTCCCGTCCGGCACATGCGGCAGGTGCCGCAGAACGGGGTCGGGTCGATGACGACGCGGTCCCCTACCTCGACGTCCGTGACCTCCGGCCCGACCTCGACGACGACGCCCGATGCCTCGTGTCCGATGGTCACCCCCGGGACGGCGACGGGGTAGCTGCCGGAGACGATCCCGACGTCCGTGCCGCAGATGCCGCAGAACCGGATCCCGACGACGACGTCGTGCGGACCGTGCACGTGCAGGTCCGGGACATCCCGGAGCTCCAGGTCCCAGACGCCGTGGTATTTGAGTGCCTTCACCGGGCCTTCCTTTCCTGCCCGCCGTCGTGGACGGCCGGGCGGTGGGAGAACTCTGTGTCGCCGCCGCGGGGCTCCCGGGCGGAGGGGCTCACCGGTTCGAACTCCTCCAGGGCCTGCCCCAGCCGCGTGAGCAGTTCCCGGGTCTCGTCCTCCGTGATGATCAGAGCCGGGCGGATCTTGACGGTGCTGCCGAAGCCGTACCTGCTGCCGCGCAGGATCAGGCGGTGCTTGCGGGCCAGGGCGATGAACCGCGTCACGTCGACGTTGGAGGGCAGGTCGAAGCCGAGCATGAGTCCCTCGCCGCGGACGTCGGTCATCCAGCCGTGGCGGTGGGAAAGACTGATCAGGCCGTCCTTGAGGAGTTTCGAACGCCGGACGACGTTGTCCAGGACCCCGGCGGAGTCGATGTATTTGACCGTCTCCTCCAGGGCCGTCAGTGCCAGGGGATTGGCACCCGCGGTGGAGGAGTGCTCCCAGGACTCGAGGATGTCGAGTTCCTTGCGCATCAGGACGCCCGCGACGGGGATCCCGATCCCGCCCGCGCCCTTGGCGAACACGATGATGTCCGGCCTCAGTTCCTCGGCCAGCCCCGTGCTCGCGAAGAAGGTGCCGGTCCGGCCGAAGCCCGTCTGCACCTCGTCTGCGATGATCAGGATCCCGTGGCGGTCGCAGACCTCCCTCAGGACCCGGTAGTACCGGGGATCGGGGACGATATTGCCCCCGTTGCCGAGAACCGGCTCGATGATCAATGCCGCCACCTGGCCACGGGACGAGAACTCGATGAAGTCGTCCACGCGGCTGGCGCACATCAGTCCGCAGCGGTCGGGGGTCTGTCCGTAGAAGCAGTTGCGGCAGTCCGGGGCCGGGACCTTGAGGGAGCCGACGAACGGCAGGCTGAAGCTGCGGTGGCGGAAGGCGTTCCCCGACACCCCCGTCGCCCCGAGGCTCTGACCGTGGTGGGACAGGAACAAGGAGATGACCTCGTCGTTCCCCGTGGCTTTCTGCGCGATCCGGATCGCGCACTCGACCGCGGTCGACCCGACGACGTCACGGAACCAGAAGCTCTCGAGGTGCCCGGGAAGGTGAGGTCTCAACAGGTCGAAGATCTGCTGGGACTTCGGCCCGGTGAACTCGGACGAGAGATGGAGTGTTCTGTCGAGCTGTGCGTGCAGGGCCTCCACGATCTGCGGTGCGGAGTAACCCAGCGAGAGGTTGAAGGTACCGGACACGCAATCGATGTACTGCGTTCCGTCGATGTACAGATGGACACCTCGACCGATGTAGTCGTGCAGTTCCACCGGTGTCGCCGCAGCTGTTTGCTGCACCTGGCGTTCCCCTTTCCACGATGGGTGTCCCGGCGCGCCGAGAGACCCACCACCGTTCGACGATGAGGGTGACGGGCGTAGGCATGTCAGCGGATGCGTGGAGGACCGGAAGCCGCCGCAGGGCTCCCGGCCGGCTGCCTCGATGGTGACTGACGGTACGGAACCTGATCTGAAGGTCAGAACGAGCAGGACAGATGCGCTGTCGAACAAGTCGTGTCAGAGGAACCGTTGTGGCCTTCCACGTGGACGTCCTGGAACGGCCAATGAATCTGACACCTGTCCCCCCGATGCATGTCCCAGTTCAGCTTCCCGGGTACGGCTTCCACTGCAGGGACCGTAACCCGGGGTCCCAGGACCGTCAATTCTTGGGAGCGCCTTTAACAGAACTGCAGCAGGATTGTAATTGAATTACAAATTCTTCCACCCAGCCGAAAATTGCTTAACTGAATCACATCAATACCTTCACCATGGATGTGACCTGCACCACGGCACGAGGTGGTGATTCGTAGAACATATCAAAAACACGCCGAAAAACGTCAGGAGCTGCCTGAAAACACGTCATGGAACATTCGCACCGCTACGTCGGGAAAGTCCGAGGCGTGAGAGATATCACTTGTATCGGAGAGTACCGGGACGCTCACCCTCATGCGGCCGAAACCGTCCGTCCGGGGGCGGACGACGCCCCAACGCGAAGGGAACGGTCCGGTTCCACGTCCGGATCGGACACGGGCGACGGCCCCACGGGACACGGACGGCCGGGTTCGGGGAACCGCTCGGGCACCCGCGCGACCGGCGGAACGGTTCTCCGCGCCCGATGCATCTTTGATCTGTTACCGGTACGGTTCCTTGCCCTCCGGAGGGCAGTTCCCGCGCCGTCCTCGGTTCTCGGGATCCGACACGGCCGCGACGGGCCCGAACGGCACGCCGAGCACCGGCGGGCGCACGGCCCGGCCGTCATGTCGGCCCCGTCCCGGGAGGGACACTGACTTGAGACCGCCCCGTGCGCGGGAGCAGGCTTCAACCGTCCGGCACGGGGCCCACGACCGATCGGCGCACCCCGGGACCGGAACGCGGACCGGGGCCGGAGCGCCGCAGGACCCGGGAACCGCAGGGCTCGAGCAGCGCAGGGGGGATCCATGCGTCTGTGTCTGCGTTCTGGCGTCCTTCCTCCTCCGGTGGCCCGTGGGGGTCTGCACGGTCGTGATGTGCTGCCTGCTCGTCGTCGTGGTCGCCCGCCCCCTGCGCGGGATCGGGCCGGCCAGGGCCCGTGAGGAGGAGGCGTGGTCCGGCCTCGCCGCGATCTGGCTGCTCCTCATGGCTCTCTCCCCGGCGATCGAGCAGGCCAGCCGGGTGCTGCCCGAGCCGCAGAACGCGCTGGGGCCCCGGCACAGGGTCCGCGATCCCGCGGACGATCCGCAGGAGCCCTCGGGAGGGACTGCCCTGCTGCGAGGGAGACATCACGATCAGCGGGTTGACCTTCCGGTACCCACCGAGCGGTTCCGAACCCCCCGCAGGGCCGGCCCTGCGGGACCTGGGCCTCGTCTTCGTCCGGGGCCGTTCCTACGCCCTGGTGGGGCGGACGGGCTCCGGCAAGTCCACCCTGGCGAAGGTGCTGACCAGAGCGGTCGAGGTCCCCAGGGGCACGGTACGCGTCGACGGCACCGACCTGCTCGACCTGGACCTGGAGGATCTGCGGGGATGGGTGGGGGTCGTCCCGCAACGCGCCGAGATCCTCGCCGGGCCCCTCACGGAGAACGTCGCGCTGTTCGCCGTCCTGGTCCCCGCGACCCAGGACGCCCTGCGGGAGCTGGGACTGCTGCCTGGGTGGCGAGCCTTCCCGACGGGATCCACCCCCGGCTCGGCGACGGCGGACGCACCCTCTCGGCGGGACAGGAACAGCCGGTCGCCTTCGCACGCCTGCTCGTCAGGAACCCCCGTGTCATCGTCCTCGACGAGGCGACCGCCCGGACGGACCCCCTCACGGAGCGGCGGATGCACCGTGCCGCAGGCCGTCTCCTGCACGGACGCACCGGCATCGTGATCGCCCATCGCCCGTCGACGGTGGGGGACCTCGACGAGGTCGTCGTTCTGGCCGAGGGCAGGGTCATCGAGGCTGGGCCGATCGGGGAGCCCCACCGTTCCGCCCGCCTGCTGCGAGCGGGCCGTGCCCCCGCCGAGCGGTCCGGTCCTGGACGCTCCGGTCCGGACCCCGGTCCGCCCGGTGCGACGGTCGCCCTCCCGGCCTCCTCCGACGGCGAGTTCGTTCCCGGCACGGGCACCGCCCTGCGCGATCGCGAACGACCGGCGGTCCTCACCGCGGTCGAAGGACCTCCCGGGGCCCGCAGGCCCCCGGACGGCAGGAAGCCGTTCCTCCACGCCCGGCCGCGGGCCGTCCCGGGGAAGAGACCTGCCGGATCGCCGTCACACCCGGAACGGCCCCTCGGCCCCGGCCGGAGCCCCCGCGTGCCGGTACCCTGCGGGAGATCTTCCGGTTGACGACGAACGACGCCCGGCTCAGCTACGGGTCGACCGTTACTCGTGGTCATGCTGTGGGCGGACCTGGTGGACGGTTCCGGCGGGACCGCCGGTCCCGCCACGGCGCTCGTCATGGCACTGGTGCTCCCGCTGCCACGTTCCACCCGCTGCCACGTTCCACTGGACCCGGTGCTGGTTCGTCCGCTGGTGGGTGCGCCGGATGCTGCGGATCGACCTGTTCCTCGTGCACGGGCAGACCGGTCCCCGCAGGGTCGGTTCCCGCACCCCGGCCGAGGTCGTCGCGCAGGGACACGACTGCGAGAGACTCATCGACCTCGCGGACCACCTGTCCGCCGGGGGCGCGCTGGTCGCGGTGCCGATCCTGAGTTCCGTCGAGTGGCTCGCCCGGACGACCTCCCAGCTGGTGTCGCGCTTCCCCTCGGCGGGAGTGCGGATCGACCGGGCAGCTGCCGTGATGGGAACCCGGGCCTGCTCGGCCGACTTCCCGGGGGTCGATCTCGCGGCCGGGACCGCACCGGATCCCCCGACCGGGCACCGGGTCGCCCGACGGCGAATGGAACTGCGGGGGCTCACCGCCGTCCACGACGACGGGAGGCAGGGGGCCCGGCAGATCGACCTCACGGTGGAGCGTGGGCAGATCGCCCTTCTCCTCGATCCGGTCGGACCGGGTAGATCGTCCCTGTTGCGGGCGCTCGCCGGCCTCGTCCACCACACCGGCGTCCTGGAACGGAACGGTGTACGGATCACCGAGCCCGAACACTTCCTGCGCCCCCACCAGATCGGGTACGTCGCGCAGCTCCCCCGGATCCTGTCCGGGACCGTCGCAGAGAACGTCCGCCTGGGGCACGACATCGATCCGGGTCCGGCCCTCAGGACGGCCCAGCTGGGCCGCGACCTGGCCGGTTCCGGAACCGAGATGCTGATCGGGCACAGGGGAACGCGGCTGTCCGGTGTACAGGTGCAGAGGCTCGCCCTGGCCGGGGCCCTCGCCCTCCGGCCGGAGCTGCTCATCGCGGACCGGGGGACGTGGGCCGTACTGGAGAGGACCCGGGGTCACCTCGCGGGCCGGAACTCGGATTTTCCTGCATCGCCGCGGGGAACGCGATTAGCCTGTTTTTTCTGTGCACCGGTGGCGACGCAGGAGACAAGCATGGCCACGAAGGAGTCGGCGGTCGACACGGACCCGTCTGTTCTCGGATCGGCGCCCCTGGGGCACAGGCCCGCGTTGGAGGGGGTGAGGGCGTTCGCGGCCCCGGCCGTGATGGGCTTCCGCGCACGGGCGCCCGGATTTTTCGAACGGCGCCGTCGGCGTGGATGTCTTCTTCGCACTCAGCGGATTCCTCATCACGTCCGTTCCCCTGAATTCCATTGGACCGGACGGCCGGCTGGATCTCAGGATGTTCTGCCTCCGCCGGGCGCTGCGTCCTCTGCCGGCGTATTCCGTTGTCGTGGCGGCTGCCGTGGCAGCGGATTCCGTCATCGACACCGGCGGCACGGCGAAGGACGCGGTCGTCAGTTTCTCCTACGTCGCGAACTGGGCCGTGGACCTGCTCGGGCTGAGCGCGGGGAGCCTGCTGCACGCCTGGTCGCTGCCGGTCGAGGAGCAGTTCTACCTCCTGCGGCCCGTGTTCCTCGTCCTGCGCGTGCGTCGCTGCCGCGGCTGTCCGGCACGGGTGGGAACCGTCACGGGCCCCCTGGTCCTGATCTCGTACGTTCTGGCCGCCTGCCTGGCGCTCGGGGGCGTGTCCCTGCTGACGGTCCACCACGCGACCCCGGCGCGGGCCGTTCAACTGTTGCTCGCGGTCCTCCCGTTCACGCACGACCGCGGGGACCTCGGCTCCCGGCGGTCGCTCCGGCACGGCCCCCTCACCGGCCCCCCGCGACGGGGAGCCGTGCCGGTCGAACGGGTGAACGCCCCGGTGGGGGAGGTCCGGATCGTCCGTCCCGCAGGGGTGATCCGTGCGAGCAATCGGGTGATCGAGGTAGTGGGGGAGGTCACCCCGTGTTAATGTTCACCAATCCAATCAAGATTTACCGGCCTCCCCTGACCGGATCGGATCCGAACCGAGCTAGGAGTCCACGTGGTGGTTCCCCATCCCTCTCCCGGACGACGGGCCGTCGGCCTGGCCGCGACCTTCCTGGTGGCCGCGATGGGTCTGAGTTCCTGTTCCGGTGCCTCCGGCGGGGACCCCGGACAGGTCGACGTCGTGGGCTTCTCCGTGATCAAGACCGCCTACAGCGAACTGAGCACGGCGTTCACCGGGACCGACGCCGGGAAGGACACCACGTTCAAGGGATCCTTCGGCGCCAGCGGGGCACAGGCCCG
>Ga0316579_10000312_pt1 | contig 15036 bp, 14 predicted proteins | sample J5NA_2_FD_203074 | JGI IMG/M metagenome (GOLD analysis project Ga0316579, IMG submission 203074) | Rhizosphere microbial communities from salt marsh grasses in Alabama, United States - J5-7_160517rDrA | ecosystem: Host-associated > Plants > Roots > Rhizosphere | place: USA: Alabama | collected... | reverse complement strand
CCCGCGCTTCGCCTTCGAGAAGTTCCCCCAGGCGAACCCGCGGCTTACCACCCAGATGAAGTCGGTGGGGGAGGTGATGGCCATCGGCCGCACCTTCCAGGAGTCCCTCCAGAAGGCGCTGCGGGGGCTGGAGACCGATAGGGACGGACTCGACGAGCTGGTGGACCTCGGTCACCCCGAGGCCCGCAAGACCATCCAGCACGAGCTGCGCCAGGCGGGGGCCGAGCGCATCCTGTACCTGGCGGACGCCTTCCGGGCGGGTCTGGGATGCGACGAGGTCCAGGTCCTGACCCGCATCGACCCCTGGTTCCTGGCCCAGATCGAGGACCTGGTGCGCACGGAGTCCGAGGTGCACGCCGCAGGCCTGGGCGCGCTGGACGGCCCGCGCCTGCGCTCCCTCAAGCGCAAGGGATTCTCGGACCGGCGCCTGGCCCGCCTCACCGGGGTGACCGAGGGAGACATCCGGGAGCGGCGCCGGGAGCTCGGCGTGCGCCCCGTGTTCAAGCGGGTGGACACCTGCGCCGCGGAGTTCGCCTCCAGCACCGCCTACATGTACTCGACCTACGAGGAGGAGTGCGAGGCGCAGCCCTCGGACCGGCGCAAGGTCATGGTCCTGGGGGGCGGGCCCAACCGCATCGGCCAGGGGATCGAGTTCGACTATTGCTGCGTCCATGCCGCCCTGGCTCTTCGGGAGGACGGCTTCGAGACCATCATGGTCAACTGCAACCCCGAGACGGTCTCGACCGATTACGACACTTCGGACCGGCTCTACTTCGAGCCCCTGACCCTGGAGGATGTCCTGGAGATCGTGGACAAGGAGCGCCCCGAGGGGGTCATCGTCCAGTACGGGGGCCAGACCCCCCTGAAGCTGGCCCGGGCGCTGGAGGCCAATGGGGTGCCCATCATCGGGACCAGTCCGGACGCCATCGACCGGGCGGAGGATCGGGAGCGCTTCCAGCGGCTGGTCCACGAGCTCAAGCTCACCCAGCCACCCAACACCACGGCCCGCAGCGAGACGGAGGCGGTGGCCCAGGCCGCCAACATCGGCTATCCGCTGGTGGTGAGACCCTCCTATGTGCTGGGGGGGCGGGCCATGGAGATCGTCTACGAAGAGTCCGAGCTCAATCGCTACATGCACCATGCGGTGCGGGTCTCCAACGAGTCGCCGGTCCTCCTGGACCGCTTCCTGGACGACGCCATCGAGGTGGACATCGACGCCATCTGCGACGGCCAGGACGTCCTGATCGGCGGCATCATGGAGCATATCGAACAGGCGGGGGTGCACTCCGGGGACTCGGCCTGCTCGCTCCCGCCCTACACCCTGTCCGAGGCGCTCCAGGACCGCATGCGTGACCAGATGGCCCGCATGGCCCGCTCACTCGGGGTCGTCGGTCTGATGAACGCCCAGTTCGCGATCAAGGGGCACGATATCTACATCCTGGAGGTCAACCCCCGGGCCTCGCGCACCGTCCCGTTCGTCTCCAAGGCCATCGGGGTGCCGCTTGCCAAGGTGGCGGCGCGCTGCATGGTCGGGCGCTCGCTGGCCGATCAGGGTCTGTCGCGGGAGCGCAAGCCCAAGCATTACTTCGTCAAGGAGGCCGTCTTCCCCTTCATCAAGTTCCCGGGGGTGGATACGGTGCTGGGGCCCGAGATGAAGTCTACCGGCGAGGTGATGGGCGTGGGCGAGTCCTTCGGGGAGGCCTATGCCAAGGCCCAGGAGGGGGCGGGGACCCTGCTGCCCGTCAAGGGCAAGGCCATGCTGAGCGTGCGCACCGCCGACCGGACGCGGCTGGTCCGTGTGGCCCGGGAGCTGCTCGATCTCGGCTTCAGCCTCTACGGGACCCGGGGCACCGCGGCCGCCGTGAAGGAGGCGGGTCTGCCCTGCGTGCCGGTGAACAAGGTGATGGAGGGGCGGCCCCACATCGTGGACATGATCAAGAACGGGGAGGTGAGCTTCATCGTCAACACCACCGAGGGGGCCCAGGCCATCGCCGACTCGGCGGAGATCCGACGCGCCGCGCTCCAGCACAAGGTGAGCTACACGACGACCATCTCCGGGGCCGAGGCCACCTGTCTCGCGCTCAAGCAACTGGACATCATCAGCGTCAATCGGTTACAAAACCTTTACTGAAGCTCGGCGGGAGGGATTTTCAATCCCTCCCGCCGAGAAGGCGAGCGCCCGCGGGCGCTCGCATCTTTTTTGGCGGCCCGCAACGGGCCAGAGACCGCCGGGGACCGAGGGCAAAACCGCGCGCCGGCGGTGAATCCACGAGAGGAATCCAAGCCATGACTAGAGTCCCTCTGACCGCCAGGGGCGCCGAGAAATTGCGTGAGGAGCTGGATCGCCTGAAGCGGGTGGAGCGCCCGCGGGTCATCGCCGCCATCGCCGAGGCGCGGGCCCACGGCGACCTGAAAGAGAACGCCGAGTATCACGCCGCCCGGGAGCAGCAGGGCTTCATCGAGGGCCGAATCAAGGACCTCGAGGGCAAGCTCTCCCATGCCCACATCATCGACGTGACCAAGGTCCCCGCCAACGGCCGGGTGGTTTTCGGCGCCACCGTCCAGGTCTTCGAGGTGGACAAGGACGAGGAGCTGACGTTCCAGATCGTCGGCGACGATGAGGCGGACCTCAAGCAGGGCATGATCTCCGTGAGCTCTCCCCTGGCCCGGGCCCTGATCGGCAAGAGCGAGGGCGACGTGGCGCTGGTGGACGCCCCGGGCGGCCAGCGGGAGCTGGAGATCCTGGAGGTCAGGTATATCTGAAAGCGCCCAGGGCCGACGCCGCCCGCGGCGCTACGGTTTCCCTGCGCCCAGGCCGGAGCCGCCCTCGTGCTTGGATTTCTTGGCCGCCCGCTTCTCCTTGAGGGTGTGGGCGGGCTTCTTCTTGGCTTCTTTCTTGGGGCTGCGTTCTTTGGTCATGGCCTCGTTCCTGGTGACGTGCGCTGAGGAGCTGCAAGCGGCGTCTGCCCTTGGACTCAGGCCGCAACTTTCGGTCCCAGGCCCCGGTTCGTCAACTCCCCGCGTCCTACCAGGGCGTCAGCCCGCGCCACCCCTGGACACCTGGGCGATGAGCCAGTCCAGTCCCCGTGTCGACAGGACCCGCCGCAGTGTGCCGAACAGGTGGGTCGGGACCGTGACGTAATAGCGCGGCTTGGGTCGGCGGCTCTCCAGGGCATGGACGAGTCTGCGGAGCACGGCATCCGGGGGCAGGGTGAAGGGCTGCACCGGGCCCTCCTTGGTCAGCCGCTCCTCGGCCCGTCTGTAGGCATCCAGGTGGACGCTGGACCCGCCCTCGACATAGGCCCGGAAGGCGCGATGGGCGTTCTCCCGGAAGCGGCTCCGGATCGGTCCGGGCTCGATCAGGGAGACCTCGATGCCGGACCCCCGCAGCTCCAGGCGCAGGGTGTCGGTGAGACCCTCCAGGGCGAACTTGCTGGCCACATAGGCGCCCCGGTAGGGCAGGGCGATCAGGCCCAGGATGCTGCTGTTCTGGACGATGCGGCCGAACCCCTGGCGGCGCATGACGGGGATCACCCGGCAGGTCAGGTCGTGCCAGCCCAGCAGGTTGGTCTCCAATTGAGCCCGCAGGGCCTCCCGGCTCAGGTCCTCCACGGCCCCGGGTTGGCCGTAGGCGCCGTTGTTGAACAGGGCGTCCAGGCGCCCGCCGGAGAGCTCCAGCCCCTCGGCGAGCCCCGAGGCGATGAGCTCGGGATCGTCGAGATCCAGTCGGACCGCCGCGAGACCTTCGGATCTCAGCCGCCCCACATCCGCCGGCTTGCGGGCGGAGGCGATGACCCGCCAGCCGCGCCGGGCGAGCCCGTGGGCGCAGGCGTGGCCGATGCCGCTGGAGCAGCCGGTGATGAGGATGGTGCGCGCGGGCCTGGATGCCATGGGCTGGGCTCGGTGGTGCCTGGTGGGCTTTTACCCCCGGGCGGGCCGGAAGCGCAAGGGCGGTGCCCGCCCAGGGCCGCGGTCGCTGCCGGGATTTGATTTTTCGGGCCAAATCCTCATAAATCGGCGGGTTCTGGACGATCCGAAGGTAAAAGACCATGCCGATCTACGAATACCGCTGCGAGCACTGTGGTCACGAGCTCGAGAAGATGCAGAAGCTCGCCGACGCCCCCCTGACCGACTGCCCCGAGTGCGGCCAACCCACCTTGAAGAAGCTGATTTCCGCCGTTGGCTTCCGCCTGAAGGGCAGCGGCTGGTACGAGACCGACTTCAAGAAGGGCGACAAGAAGAAGAACCTCCACGATACGGGCGACAAATCCGGGGAGAAAAAGGAGGGCTCGGGGTCCGGCGGAGACAAGAAGGAGAAGGCGGCGGGGGAGTCCAAGTCCGAGACCAAATCCAAGCCGGAGACCAAGCCGAGCACCGCCGGGACCTGACACGGGTCGGCCAGGGCCGCAGCGGCCATCTGCCGCGACGCGGGCGCCGAGGACAGCGCCGAGGGCGCGAGGCCACCCGCCCTTGCGCCTGCCCCGGCGCCTCGCTATCTTCATTGGCTTTTCTCAATCCGGCCCCGGCCGGGCACTCAAAAGAATGGCGGGACCCTCCACTATGCGCAGTCACTATTGCGGAGAGCTCAACAGCAGTCACGTCGGCTCCGAGGTTGTGCTGTGCGGCTGGGCGCACCGGCGCCGGGACCACGGCGGGGTCATCTTCATCGACCTTCGGGACCGGGAGGGGCTGGTCCAGGTGGTGCTCGACCCGGACCGACCGGAGGTCTTCGCGCGCGCCGAGCAGGTGCGCGGTGAGTACGTGCTGCGGGTCACCGGACGGGTGCGTCCCCGGCCCGAGGGGACCGTCAACCCGGACCTGCCGACCGGCGAGATCGAGGTCCTGGGGACGGATCTGGAGGTCCTGAACGTCTCCGAGACGCCCCCCATCCAGCTCGATTCCCACGTGGCCGACGCCTCCGAGGAGGTCCGGCTGCGCTATCGCTACGTGGATCTGCGCCGCCCCGAGATGCAGGAGCGCCTGCGCTATCGCAGCCGGGTCACCCAGGCCCTGCGGTCGTTCCTGGACCAGAGCGGCTTCCTCGACATCGAGACCCCCATCCTCACCAAGTCCACCCCCGAGGGGGCCCGGGACTACCTGGTGCCCAGCCGAACCCATCCGGGCGAGTTCTTCGCCCTGCCCCAGTCCCCCCAGCTCTTCAAGCAGCTCCTGATGATGGCGGGGATGGACCGCTACTATCAGATCGCCCGCTGCTTCCGGGACGAGGACCTGCGGGCTGACCGCCAGCCGGAGTTCACGCAGCTCGACATCGAGGTCTCCTTCATGACCGAGGACGAGCTGATGGGTCTGATGGAGGCGATGATCCGGAGCCTGTTCCGCGACGTCGCGGGTGTGGATCTGCCGGATCCCTTCCCGCGCCTGACCTATGCGGAGGCCATGCGCCGATTCGGCTCCGACCGTCCAGACCTGCGGGTCCCCCTGGAGCTGGTGGACGTGGCGGACCTCATGGCCGGGGTGGACTTCAAGGTCTTCGCCGGGCCGGCGGCGGACCCCAAGGGCCGGGTGGTGGCCCTGCGGCTGCCCAGGGGCGGCGCCCTGTCGCGCAAGGAGATCGACGACTACACCAAGTTCGTCGGGATCTACGGGGCCAAGGGGCTGGCCTATATCAAGGTGAACGAGTGGGGGAGCAAGGGGCGCGAGGGGCTCCAGTCCCCCATCCTCAAGTTCCTGCCGGACGCCACCGTCGACGGCATCCTGGACCGTACCGCAGCCGAGGACGGGGACCTGATCTTCTTCGGCGCCGACAAGGCGACCGTGGTCAACGAGTCCCTGGGGGCCCTGCGGGTCCGGCTCGGTCAGGACCTGGGGCTCATGGAGCCGACCTGGCGTCCCCTCTGGGTGGTGGACTTCCCCATGTTCGAGCACGACCCGGCGAGCGGGCGCTGGGTGGCCCTGCACCATCCCTTCACGGCCCCCAAGGAGGATCAGCTCGATCTCCTGGAAACGGATCCGGGGGCCTGTCTCTCCCGCGCCTACGACATGGTGCTGAACGGCACCGAGATCGGCGGGGGCTCCATCCGTATCCATCGCGAGCCGGTGCAGCGACGGGTCTTCAAGCTGCTCAACATCTCCGATTCCCAGGCGGAGGACCGGTTCGGGTTCCTGCTCAAGGCCCTCAAGCTCGGGGCCCCGCCCCATGGGGGCATCGCCTTCGGCCTCGACCGGCTGGTGATGCTCATGACCGGGGCGGGCTCCATCCGCGACGTCATGGCCTTCCCCAAGACCCAGACCGCCGCCTGCCTGTTGACGGATGCCCCGTCCCCCGTGGACGAGGCCCAGCTCAACGAGCTGGCCCTGCGTATCAGGCTCAGGGCCTAGGGCATGGGTGCCGGTGTGGACCCGGATTCAGGCGCGACGCCGGCCCCGGATCCGACCCCGGCACTGGCCCCGGCCGAGGCTGCCCCAAGGCTGGAGGAATTCGACGGGATCGAGGCCGGCGTGCCCTCGTCCCCGAGGGCCTACAAGCGTCCCCAGTCCGTGCTGGTGGTGGTCTGCACGCGCGGTGGGGAGTTCCTCATGCTGCGGCGCGCCCGCCCCAGCCAGTTCTGGCAGTCGGTGACCGGCAGCCTCAATCCCGGGGAGAGCCCCCGCCTGGCAGCCCTGCGGGAGATCCAGGAGGAGACGGGGCTGGAGGCCGGGGGGCGGCTCATCGATCTCAAGCGCACCGTGCTCTTCCCCATCGTGAAGGCCTGGCAGGCCCGTTACGCCCCGCGGGTCCGCTTCAACCGAGAGTACTGGTTCGCCTTGGTCCTGGAGGGCCGTCGGCTGATCCGCCTCGATCCCGAGGAGCACCTGGAATACCGCTGGCTGCCCGCCCGCGAGGCCGCGGCCCTGGCCAGCTCCTGTACCAATCGGGACGCCATCCGAACGCTCTCCGTCTCGTGACGCGCGGGGGCGTCTCGCCGAGCGGCGGATTGGCGCCCATCCCCCGGCAGTCCCGCCCCGGGGTATCGAGGGTCTCCCTGAAGAAGATGCCCGTGTGGTGGCCGCGCGCCCCGTGGGCCCGATCCAGGGGGCTCAGCTGCTGATGTAGTGCTCCAGCTGCTCGATGATGAACTTGTGCTCCGAGATGATGGACTTGATCAGGTCTCCGATGGAGACCATGCCGAGGACCTCGTCACCACGGATCACGGGCAGGTGGCGGACGCGATGCTCGGTCATGAGGGCCATGGCCTCCTCCAGGGGCTGCTCGGGGGTCACGCAGAGGACGGGGCTGGACATGATCTCCCGCACGGGGGTGTCGTGGGAGGCTCGGCCCTTGAGGATCACATTGCGCGCATAGTCCCGCTCGGAGAAGAGGCCCAGGGGCCTGGCGTCGTCTCTGACCACCAGGGCCCCGACACCCTTCTCCGCCATCAGGGCGAGGGCCTCGTAGACGGTCGATTCGGGCCCGATTGACCAGACCAGGGTGCCTTTTTCGTCCAGCAGGTTTTGGATCGTCTTCATGTCTCCTCCTCGTGTGTCATGGCCCATCGCCACTGGATGCGGCCCGGCCTCGTTGGGTTATCCTGGGAGCCTAGCAGAGGGCGCGCCCCAGCGCAGCGGGTCCCCTCATCGTTCGTATCAGACTCGGGGGCCGATCGGATGCGCGTGGTCCTGGTCCATGGAATTCTCGATACCGGCAAGGTGTTCCGGTCCCTGACGGCCTATCTGTCGGCGCTGGGCGCCCATTGCCTCACCCCCAGTCTGGCGCCCAGCGACGGGCGCGACGGCCTGGAGGATCTGGCCCGGAAGCTGGCGGCGGCGATCGACGCCCAGTGGGGTCCGGACCAGCCCATCGATGTGATCGGCTTCAGCATGGGCGGGCTGGTCGCGCGGTATTACCTCCAGGAGCTGGGCGGCCACCGGAGGACCCGGCGCTTCTTCGCCATCTCCTCACCCTTTGGGGGCACTGTCTGGTCCCATCTCTATCCCGGGTTGGGGGCGGCCCAGATGGCCCCGGGGAGCGCCTTTCTGGCCCAGCTGGACCAGACGGTCGACCTGTTGGACGGGATCGCGCTCTACTCCTTCTGGACCCCCTTCGATCTGGTCATCGTCCCGCCCACGAGCTCCGTGTGGCCCCCGGCCGAGAACATCCGGGTGCTCGCCCCCTGCCACCCTTGCATGCTCTGGAGCGGTGAGCTCAAGGGACATATCGCGTCGCGAATGGGCTTGCCGCGGCCCGACTCGGCTCCGGCGGGGCCTATCTGAGGAGCGGCCCTGCGCATCCGAGCGGGACGAGAGGGCCCTTCGCGGGGGGGGGCGAGGAGCCAGGCCGAGAGGCGCGTGCGCAGGGTGAGATCGAGCAGGCCCAAGTTGGGCCCGAGGGCGGGGATCGTCAATCGCCGGAATCGCGTCTGAGGGGCGCCGTAGGTCTCGAAAAGACAAAGGCTCGCTGGTCGCGGGCCTTGTCGATCCGGTGGGGGCGGGGAGGGATCAGAACGCGGCCCCCGGCCGCATGCCCAGCTTCTTCAGGATCGAAGCCATGGGGCAGAACCCTGTGAACGCGGACTGGAGCAGGTTCGCGCCGACGAACGCCGTGAACCACAGCCAGTTGATGTTGACGTAGACCGCGAGCAGCAGGGACAGGAGGATGAAGGTGCCGGCAACGGCAAGGACGATGCGATCGATCGACATGATTGACCCCGGTTCGAAAAAGGTTCCAGACTGGCGGCAGATTAAACAGCTCCAATAATCAGATCAAGCCTGTGTCTCCACTCCATCCGCCGCGTTGAGGGTGCTCCGATCGATGGACGCGGCCGAATTTTCTCTCCTGGTTGCCGGACTGCTCGACCCGCGGGCCTACCCCCACCCGGCGGGGAACCTCGAGCACATCGAGACCCACATCTCCCACGTGCTCCTGGCCGGCGACTTTGCCTACAAGCTGAAGAAGCCGCTGGATCTCGGGTTCCTGGACTTCTCCACCCTGGAGCGGCGCAGACACTGTTGCGAGGAGGAGTTGCGGCTCAATCGGCGCCTGGCACCGGACCTCTACCTCGGCGTGGTGCCGGTCATCGGCAGCCCCGGGTCCCCCCGGGTGCAGACCGATGGGCACCCGGGGGGGGCGGTTCTGGAATATGCCGTGCGCATGCGCCGATTCGCCCAGTCGGCCCTGCTCAACCGGCGCGCCATGGACCCCGGGCTGGTCGATCGGCTTGCCGACCGGATTGCCGCCTTTCACGCGCGGATCCCGCCGGCACCACGGGACAGCGCCTACGGGACGCCGAGCGCGGTCCTCGCCCCGATGATCGAGAACCTGCGCCATGTCCGCCGCGCGGCAGAGCGGGCCGACCGGCTGGAGGTCATCGATCGGATCGAGTCCTGGACGCGTCGCCGCTGGGCCGAGCTGACCCAGATCCTGAACTCGCGACGGGAGGAGGGGCGGGTGCGCGAATGTCACGGGGACATGCACCGGGGCAACATCGCCCTGGTGGATGGGGAGCCGGTGATCTTCGACGCCCTGGAGTTCAACCCGGCCCTGCGTTGGATCGACACGGCCAGCGAGCTCGCTTTCCTGCTGATGGACCTGGAAGAGGCCGGCGAGCAGGCCTCGGCGCGGCGCCTCCTCAACCGCTACCTTGAGCTGGGCGGCGACTATGGTGCACTCCAGGTACTGGACTTCTATAAGGTCTATCGGGCCATGGTCCGGGCGAAGGTGCTCGCCATCCGGCTGGGTCAGCCGGATCTCAGCCCCGAGGAGGAGCATGCGGACCGGGAGTCCTGTGCGCGTTATCTCTCCCTTGCCGAGTCCTACACGCGGGGGCGCCGGCCCCGGCTCCTGATCGCCTGCGGGCTCTCGGGCTCGGGCAAGAGCCGCCTCGGCCGCCGACTGAGGGAGGTCCTGCCCATCATCCATCTGCGCTCCGACGTAGAGCGCAAGCGCCTGTTCGGGCTCGCCGCCGACGCGCGCTCGGTCGGCGCCCCGGGCTCGGGTGTCTACTTCCCCAAGGCCACGGATTGGACCTACGAGCGGCTGTATCGGCTCGCGGGGGTGGTCCTGGCCAGTGGCTACGATGTGCTGGTGGATGCCACCTTCCTCACCCGTGCCCGGCGCGGCCTGTTTCGTCGGCTGGCCGAGGCCCGCGCTGTCCCCTTCGCCATCCTCGTGCTCGATGCCCCCATCGACGTCCTGCGCCGCCGCGTGATCCGCCGCCTGGCGGAGGGCTGCGACGAATCGGAGGCGAGCCTCGCGGTGCTCGAGCAGCAGCGCGAAACCTGCGAATGCCTGGAGGAGGCCGAGGCCGCCCGGAGCCTCCAGATCGACAGCACCGATCCTCCGCCCCTCGCGGACATCCTGACCCGCATCGCGTCCCTGACCGGCGTCCCACTGGACGCCTGAAGACCGCCGATCCCCCGCGCCAGCCGCGCCCTATCGACCCGCACGGGGAGCGCAGTCGCTGAGGGCTTCCTCAGAGCAGTATCAGCGCTACCCCCGCCACCATGAGGCCGCCCGCGGGCAGGCGTCGTGCCAGGCCCGGTTCCCTGAAGATCAGGGCCCCGTACAGGATCCCGAACAGCAGGCTAGTGCGCTTCACGGCGATCATGTACGCCACCTCGGCCTGTTGCAGCGCCAGAAAGTGCGAGTAGGCCATGGTCGCCATCAGGGCCGCGACGGCCAAGACCGGAAGTGGGCGGCGGGCGATCTTGAGCAGGCATCCGGGCCGGGGTACCGCGAACAGCAGCAGCACGCTGATGCCCAGCACCGCGAAGTAGAAGGCGCCGAAGTCCTCGGGGGCCATGTAGGTCATGGCCCCCTTGCCGAGGGTGGAGGTGACGGCGTAGATGGCCGCCACCGCGAGCATCAGGCGCGAGCCGGGTTCCCGGAGGATGGCGCGCAGGGGATCCGCCCAGCTGCGCCAGTTCCGGCCCACCTGCTCCCCGTTGAGAAGCCAGGCGCCGGCCACGACCAGCAGGATACCGCCGACGCCCTGGAGGGAGACGCGCTCCCCCAGGAGCAGCCAGGCCACGACAATGGCGAACACCGGCGTGAAGGCCAGATAGGGGAGCGTGAGGGACAGGGGGTGGTCGCGGATGGCCCGCATGTAGAGCAGCATGGCCGCAAGCTCCAGGGGCACGAGCGCCGCCAGCCAGCCCCAGAAGGGGGGCGGCAGGGTCCGAAGGGGTGGCAGGTCGGCGAGCAATGGGGTCATCAGAAGGCCGGCCCCACCCAGCCTCACCAGGGTCAGCTCCCGGGCCGAGAAGCCCTGCAGCCAGGCCTTGGTGGCCGCGTCCACGCTCGCCACGCTGAAGGCGCTGAGCAGGGCCAGGGGCAGCCAGTCCATGGGTCGGCAGGCCCCCGGGGGGCAACCCTCAGGAGACGCCGGCCGAGCGCCGGACGGCAGGGGCGGTCCGCAGCATCTCGATCCCCGCCCCCGGGCGGTGGGCGTTCTCGCTCAGGTGCCGGCGCCAGGCCCGGGCCCCGGGCTGCCCCTGGAAGAGCCCGAGGATGTGTCGGGTCATGGCGTTGAGGGGGACGCCTGACGCCAAACCCCGCTCCACATAGGGCAGAAAGCGATCCAGCACCTCCTGGCGGCTGGGCGGCGGGGCGGGGTCCGCGAAGATGAGGCGGTCCGCCTCGGCCAGCAGCCAGGGGTTCTGGTAGGCCTCCCGGCCGATCATGACCCCATCCAGCGGCTTCAGTAATTCGAGTGCTGCGGCCAGGGTCCGGATGCCGCCGTTGAGGCAGATGGGCAGGGAGGGGAAGTCCCCCTTGAGCCGTTCCACCCAGTCGTAACGCAGGGGCGGGATCTCCCGGTTCTCCCGGGGGCTGAGCCCCTGGAGCCAGGCCTTGCGGGCGTGCACGATCAGGGCGTCGCAGCCCGCCTCCGCCACCCGGCCCACGAAGTCCACCAGTTCCCCGTAGCTGTCCCGCTCATCGATGCCGATGCGGCTCTTGACCGTGACCGGCAGGTCGACCGCGGCCTTCATGGCGGAGACGCACGCCGCCACCACCTGTGGCTCGGCCATCAGGCAGGCCCCGAAGCGCCCGTTCTGGACCCGGTCCGATGGGCACCCGCAGTTGATGTTGATCTCGTCGTAGCCCCACTCCGCGCCCAGGCGCGCGCACCGCGCCATTTCGTCGGGGTCTGAGCCGCCGAGCTGGAGTGCCAGGGGGTGCTCCGCGGGGTCGAAGTCCAGATGCCGCCGCCGATCCCCGTGGATCAACGCGCCGGTGGTGACCATCTCGGTGTAGAGAAGGGTGCGGCGGGTGATCAGCCGCAGGAAGTATCGGCAGTGCCGGTCCGTCCAGTCGAGCATGGGCGCGACGGCCAGCCGGCGGTCCAAGGGCGGTGGAGGGCTCATGGTTCCGTGGCCGTCCTAGGCACCGCGCCGCGGGAAGAGCCGATGGCCGAGCGGGGTCAGCACCAGGTCGAGCACCGCGAAGGCCAACGTGAGCAGGGCGAGGTCGAGCCAGTCCAGGCCCAGGTGGCCCATGATGAGCAGGACCGGGATCAGGGACTCGGGCACGGTGTCCAGGAGGGACACCTTGGCGCTCGATGGGAGTCCCAGCCGGCGCTTAAGGAAGCTCGCCAGCAGATCGCCGAGCATGGCCCCCAGTGCGATTCGTAGGCCGATATGCCAGGGCAGGCCCAGCGCGAGCGCGGCCAGCGGCGTTGCCGCCAGGGCCGCGAGAACCCCGCGTACCGTCTTGGTGGGGCCGAAGAGGGGCTGTCCGTCCCCGAGCCGCAGACCTCCGTCCAAGGGCCTGCCCGGCCCGAGCAGCAACCCGAGGAGCGCGGGCAGTCCATTGGCCAAGAGTATCAGGGCCAGGGTGGAGAGGATCAGGAACCAATGGGGATGCACTGGGACGGGGCTCCGAGGGCTTCAGACCGACATTTTATAGGTCGGCGGCTCCATTCGCCCATGGATCGCGGGGGGTCAAGGGGGTGTTCTTCAGCGGCGCTCGGCCTGGGGATATACACTCAGATCAGGTCATGGAGTCCCCGAGCCGTCGGGGACTCCGTGGCCATGACTGGGCGCCGGGCTCGGCGGATGCCGCCGGCGCCGCATTGCCCACTGCGCCGGCCTCGCCGGCCCAACCTCGGGAGAACCGATCATGCCCACCTGGATCCTGGTCGCGGACGCCAGCCGTGCCCGTATCTTCGCCGCCGAGAAGGCCCTGAGTCCCCTGGAGGAGATCCGCGCCCTGACCTCGCCGGAGGGACGGCTCCACGAGGGAGACCTGGTGTCGGACAAGGGGGGGAGGGATCGCAATCCTGGGGTGGGTGCCCACGGATTCAATGTCGAGGACGAGCACAAGCACGACAACGCGGAGCGCTTCGCCGCCCAGGTGTGTCAGGAGCTGGAGTCCGCCCGTAACGCCGGTGAGTTCCGCAAGCTCTATGTGGTGGCCGCCCCGGGCTTCCTGGGGATGCTGCGTCGCCACCAGTCCAGCCCCCTGCGCCAGATGGTCGCGGGCGAGGTGGACAAGAACTTGTCGACCCAGGACCCGGCCAGCATCCGCAAGTGCCTGCCGGACTATCTCTGAATGCCGACGCGAGCCGCCCGGCGGCGGCCGGTTGTTCCGCGCCGCCACGGGCATCGCCGCCCGAATCCCACATTGACCTATGGTAGCCTCTGAAGGTGAGCGGGCCCGGGCCTAGGCCCGGGCCGAGATGCAGTCGCCCGACGGAGTCCCGCCATGACCCACCGAAGCTTCGACACCATCGTCATCGGCACGGGTCCGGGCGGCGAGGGGGCGGCCATGAAGCTCGCGAAGGCCGGCCATCGGGTGGCGGTGGTCGAGGCCCACGGGAGCGTCGGCGGGGGCTGTACCCATTGGGGCACGATTCCCAGCAAGGCCCTGCGCCAGTCCATCCAGACCCTGGCGGATTACCGGCGCAATCCGCTGTTCCAGCGCATCCGCAGCCAGCTGGAGGTGGAGTTCCCGGACCTGCTGCGGGCGGCCGACGGGGTCATCAACGAGCAGGTCCGCACGCGCTACCGCTACTACCAGAGAAATCGGGTGGAGGTCGTCTTCGGGCGGGCCCGGTTCCTCTCACCCGAGCGTATCGAGGTGCGCCGCAATGGCGCTCTGCCCGAGGAGATCGGTGCCCGCCATTTCGTCATCGCCACCGGCTCGCGTCCCTACCATCCGCCCGATATCGACTTCCGGCACCCGCGGGTGCTCGATAGCGACTCCGTGCTCGGGCTCCAGCACACCCCCCGCTCCATCGCCATCTACGGGGCCGGGGTCATCGGCTGCGAGTACGCCTCGATCATGAGCAACCTGGACGTCAAGGTGAACCTGGTCAACACCCGGGACCGGCTGCTCTCGTTCCTGGACGACGAGATCACCGACGCCCTCTCCTATCACCTGCGCCAGGGGGGCGTGGTGATCCGCAACGACGAGACCTACGAGCGCGTGGAGGCCCAGGACGACGGCGTGGTGCTGCACTGCCGATCCGGCAAGAAGTTCAAGACGGACGTCCTGCTGTGGGCCAACGGCCGCACCGGGAACACCATGGACATGGGGCTCGAGGAGATCGGGCTGGTCCCGAACAAGCGCGGTCAGCTGGAGGTCAACCAGAGCTACCAGACGGCGTTGCCCCATGTCTACGCCGTCGGCGACGTGGCCGGTCCCCCGGCGCTCGCCAGCGCCAGCTACGATCAGGGGCGCTTCGTCGGCGCCCATATCGCCGATGGGCAGTGCGACTGGTCCCTTATCGAGGAGTTTCCGACCGGCATCTATACCGTCCCCGAGATCAGCTCGGTGGGGCGCACCGAACGGGAGCTCACCGCCCGCCAGATCCCCTACGAGGTTGCCCAGGCGGACTTCAAGTCCATCGCCCGTGCCCAGATCACGGGGCACACGGTGGGCATGCTCAAGCTCCTGTTCCATCGGGAGACCCTGGAGATCCTCGGCATCCACTGCTTCGGTGAGCAGGCGGCGGAGATCGTCCACATCGGCCAGGCCATCATGTCCCAGCCAGGCTCGGCCAACAGCATCCGCTACTTCACCGAGACCACCTTCAACTACCCCACGATGGCCGAGGCCTACCGCGTCGCGGCCCTGAACGGCCTCAACCGGCTCTT
>Ga0316579_10000311_pt1 | contig 15036 bp, 8 predicted proteins | sample J5NA_2_FD_203074 | JGI IMG/M metagenome (GOLD analysis project Ga0316579, IMG submission 203074) | Rhizosphere microbial communities from salt marsh grasses in Alabama, United States - J5-7_160517rDrA | ecosystem: Host-associated > Plants > Roots > Rhizosphere | place: USA: Alabama | collected... | reverse complement strand
TCCCGGGCCCTGCCGGGATCACGGGTCTCCCCCGAGACGGCCGCCAGGTCGGCACGCTGCCTCTGCGCTGCCTCGGCGACCCGGTGGGCGTCCCTGCGGTCGATGGTGACCCCGCGCTCGGCCAGCCATTCGAGGGCCGTGGGGACGTCCCAGGTCCCCAGCGTCTGCAACGCGTACCTGAGAGCGTCCCGCTTGGTCATGCCCGTCACGTCCGCATCCTGCCCGGGAGCGGGTCCGGGTCCGGGACCGGGATCCGGCAGGGGCTCGGACCGGGGCGCGGGCTCGGGCACGGGACGCGCTCGGCCCCCCGGCTCCCGGTCCGGCACGGCCCGCGCGGCACCGGGGGGCAGGGCCGCCCGCACCGGCGGCGCGGTGACCGACCGGCGTTCCGGCGCCGCCGGCAGCGAGGCAAGGACCGTGTCGACGGTCTCCTGCCGGATCACCACCCCGCGGGCCTGCAGCCAGCGGCGGGCCGCCCACATGTCGTACGAGCCCAGCACGTACAGCGCGTACTGCAGCTGGTCCACGGGGGGCAGCTGCCGCAGGGCATCGGTCTCGCGCACGTGGGCGATGGCGTCCGCCGGCCTGTCGATGCCCTCGCGCAGGGCGACCTTCCAGGCCCGGAAGGTCGAACGGAAAGCGACTCCCGGCATCCACCGGGCGCCGAAACGGGGACGCGCCGCCAGCTGCCGTCCGTCCTCCGTCCGGATCCAACGGCGCATCCTGGCCAGGGTGACGTCCAGCAGCAGGGGTCCGGTCAGGCTCATGGCTGGGAAGAAGACCTCGTCGTCCCGCGCGGCGGTCGTCGTGCCGTGACGGTAGTTGGCCAGCGCGGACCCTGCCGCGAACATCCAGGTCAGGACGTGGAACATGCCTCCGGACTCGCCGCGGGTGGCCGCGTGGACCGTCATGGCGACGCAGGTCGCCGCCGCGGCGTCCAGGGCGACGAACACCAGCCAGGCCCAGCCCCTGGACAACGCGAGCCCGGTGGGGGACTGCGCCCAGCGCACGAGGTCCTGGCTCGACAGTGCGATCGGCGCGATGATCACCAGCGACAGCAGCACCGACACCGCGACCAGCAGGGCACGACGCGACCGGGAGACAGCCGTCGAGCGCCCGGTCCCGGGCTCTGTGTTCGAACTGCGGTTCTCGGTCGGTCCCTGTCGACCTTCGGACGGTTCCTGCGGGCCCTCGGCCGGCCCCTGCAGGACTGAGGTCATGAGCCGGATCCCTCTCGCACGGTCGACGCCGTCCGTGCGCCGGCCTTCTCCGCCGCTGAAACGTAACGGGAAGTCACGGTAGCCTCTGTATCGGTCATGATGACGGACACTGTCGGCGGCAGAGTACTGGGTGGGATCTCCTGGGCGTTAGTCCTGTGACACCGGGTCACGGCCGGGGGCACGCAGTGGCCGATCAGCGAGGGGCCGTACTGCGTCGGGGCGACGGCCGGTGACGGTGTCACGGCCCGGCCGGACCGTCAGCTGCGGTCGTAGCCGATGGCCACGACCGGTCCGGCAGCCGGACCGGCCAGACACCCGCCCGGCACGGTACCCGGGTCCGGACCGGCGGCCGGGGTCAGTTCGACAGCTGCGCCAGGGCCTCGGAGGACTCACTGCCCACCGGTGTGGGGAACCGGACCGTCGTCCCCGGGGTGCGGATGCTCACCAGGTACAGCTTCTCGTACTGTGCGTGCTGGTCGACGTCAACGGTCCGGATCCTGGACATGGGCAGAATGGTCCTGCCCTTGGAGAGGGTGTTGTCCCCGGGGCGCGTGAACCACCTGCGACGGTGGAGGATCTGGACCTCCCTGCCGTCGGAGATCATGATCGATGCCTGGAGCGTCACCGGCCAGGCCAGGTTCAGCGCCCGCCGGAAGTTGTTCCCGCGAGGGGTGACGATCCTGCGGGGGATCGCGCTGACCAGGCGCATCCCGGGTTCGCTCAGGAGCACCAGCTCGTACGAGCGTGCGAGGTCGACGTCCTTCCTCCCCAGACCGAGCTGTGGGGGATCCTGCTCGACGACCTCGGCGGTCGCGTCGGACCGGCGCGGCAGGTACAGCTCCCGCAGCAGCTGCACCAGGCTGCGCACCGGGGCTCCCGCGGCACCGTTGTACGTGACCGAGATGGTCCGGCCGTCGGCAGTGTGGACGACCAGCCGCCCGTCCAGGAGGGCGATGCTGTTCTCGAGGGCGACGATGTCCTCGAAGGGGGTCCGCATGGTCGTGTACGAGTCCTGCGTCCGGGCGAGGACCAGCAGCTCGTCCTGGCCGACGATGATGAGGCTGTCGTACAGGTGCATCTGCGGCGTGGCGTCCCGGCGGGCGATCTCGCGGGGGACCTTCAGGACGAGGCGCTGCGAGGCCGGATCGATCCCCGCGTCCCGGTACAGCCGGGGAAGGTCGTCGACCGTGCGGACCTCGTCGATCCAGGGTCCGAAGGCGTTGTACTCGGCAATGCATTCCACAGTGTGACCATAGACCTGCAATCAGTGATTTGACGTGTAGCTCGCCGGGGGAGCCCGAACTGTTCGTGCCGGCCGTGAGGGGCCCCGTCCCCTCGGGCCGGGTCCTTCCGGTGCGAGGACGGGGACTCAGGGCCTGAGGAGACCTGTCAGGGCGTCGAGCTCCGCGGGGGAGAGGCCGTTCGCGACCAGGAACGCGCCCGTGTCGAACGATCCGCTCCAGTCCCGCAGCTCGCCGAGGCGCTCGTCCAGGAGGCGTTCGGTCTCCTCCTCCGGGACGGGAACGCGGTCGTGCCGTTGCCAGACGCGGTGGGCGGGGTGGTACACCCATTCCGGTCCGGAGAGTTCCGCAGCACCCCTCCAACCGTCGGCGTAGTCCTCGGCGATGGCCCGCGGGGTCGCGCCGGCGAGGTCGAGCAGCATCGCGCAGATCATGCCGGTGCGGTCCCGCCCGGCGGAACAGTGCACGAGCACGCCCTCCCCGTGGCCCGCCACGGCGCGCATGACCCGAACGATGTTCGCCGGGGCCGTCTCGGCGTTGCCCGTCCAGGAACGGGGACGGTCGAGCCACGGTCCGCACACCCTCAGGAAATCCGGGTTCTCGGGGGCGTCGACCGGGGCGGACACGAAGGTCAGGCCCTCGTACGACTCCGCTGCCACGCTCGGGTGGTGCGGGCCGCGACGGGTCTCCAGCGGGGCGTTCCGCAGATCGATCACCGTTCTGACGCCGCACTCCCTCGCCGCCGTCCAGCCCTCGTCGGTCAGGTGCTCCGCGGCGGCCGAGCGGAAGACCCTGCCGCAGACCGTGGTCCCGCCGGCTTGCAGGGGCCGTCCTCCCAGATCGTGCAGGTTCCGCGCTCCCGGCCACCGCGCTCCGGTCACCCGTGCTCCCGCCATCGACGACGCCCCCCAGTCCTACGACCGTTGTGGACAGGACTTTACGTGCGAGTCGCCCGTGGCGGACTCCGCGGACACGATCGGTACCCACCGGGGCACATCCTGACATCGATCTTGGTGTACCTTGTCGGGCGCTTGGGACAAAAAGAGTATTTCTCTCCTGTTCATCCGTTCCACAGGGAGCACCGTGACGAGCACCGAGGACCACACCGAACGGTACGGGCGGACGACAGTCCCGGACGGGGGGAAGACGAAGGGGACCGACACCCGCGCACCGGAGGGAGCACCTCACCGCACGGCCGGCCACGGGACCGCGGGACCGGTCGACCGCGGATTCGTCGACCGGCTGCGGTTCTGGCGGTCGCCGGCGGGACAGCCCGCCTGGGCCCGGCCGGCGTTGCTGGGGGTCGCGGCCGCGGCAGCGTTCCTCTTCTCGTGGAACATCACCGACGAACAGCTGTCCCCCTACTACTCCACGGCGGTCCGGAGCATGTCGGCCAGTTGGAAGGCGTTCTTCTTCGGGGCCGTCGATCCCGGGGCCACCCTGACCGTCGACAAGCTGGCCGGAGCGTTCGTCCCGCAGGCCCTGGCGGCGCGCCTGTTCGGGTACCACCCGTGGGTCCTTGTCCTGCCGCAGGTCGTGGAGGGCGTCGTCTCGGTGCTCGTGACGTACCGGATCGGTCGGCGCTGGCTGGGGCCGCGGACCGGGCTGCTCGCAGCGGCCCTGTTCGCCCTGACCCCCGTCGTCGCATCGCTGTTCGGCCATCCCATGGAGGACGGCCTGCTCGTCATGTGCCTGCTCCTGGCCGCGAACTCGTTCCAGGAAGCGTTGCTGCGCGACCGTTCGCGGCCCCTTCTGTGGTGCGGGGTGTGGATCGGTCTCGGTTTCCAGGTGAAGATGATGCAGGCCTGGACGGTCCTGCCCGCCCTGGCGATCACGCATCTGATCGTCGCCGCCGGGCCGCTGCGACGCAGGACCGGACGGCTGGTGGCGGCCGGGGCCGTGACCCTCGCGGTCTCGGTGTCGTGGTTGCTGGTGCTGGTGCTGGTCCCGGCGCGGCACCGTCCGTTCGTCGACGGCAGCACGACCGGCAATCCGTTCTCCATGGCCTTCGGGTACAACGGGTTCAACAGGCTGGGGATCACCCTGCCCGGCACCGCGCCGTCCGTGTTCAACCCCGGGGACAACGGCGCGGCCTTCAGCCGGCACGCGGCGCAGGCACTCGGCGGTGCCGCGGTCGACCAGTCCTGGACCAAGCTCCTTGCCGGGGGGTTCGGCTCGCAGATCGGTTGGCTGTACCCCCTGGCGGCTGCGGGACTGCTGATCGGCCTGATCCGTTGCCGCGGAGCCGACCGCACGGATCCGGTGAGGGCCGGGTTCGTCCTCTGGGGCCTGTGGGCAGCGACCTTCCTGGCCGTCTTCAGCGCTGTCGTCGTTCCGCACACCGCGTACCTGTCGTCGCTGGCACCTCCTGTCGCCCTGCTGTCCGCTGCGGGGATCGTCCTTGGTACGCGGGCCCTGCGGGAGGGGGCCGCCACGGGGTGGTTCCTGCCCGTTTCGATCGTCCTGGAGACCGCGTGGACGCTGTGGCTGTCCTCACGGCACTCCTCCTTCCTGCCGTGGCTGTCCTGGGGCGTGACGGTCGTCGCCGTCCTGTCCCTGGCGGTACTGGTGCCTGCCGTCCTCCGTCGCGGGGCGGCGCCGGGGCAGGACGGGGCCGGTTCCGGGACCCGGACGCAACGGTCGCGCAGGACGATCGTTGCCGCGGCGGCCGCCGCGGGGATCGGGGCCATGGTCGCGACGCCGACGGCGTGGAGCCTGTCCGTCCTGGACCCCGATCACCGGGGCAGTGCCTTCGACGCCACCGCCGGACCCGTCCCGCGCATGGTCGAACCGGGGTCCTTCGGCGCCACCGAGAAGGGACCCGGACCCTTCGGGAACGTCGACAGCATCGGCAAGCTCGCCGAACCCACGCGCACCATCGCCGAGTACCTGGTGCGGCGGCGCGAGGGCCGTCGGTACCTCGCCGCGGTCGACAGCTGGTACACGATCGGCCCGTACATCGCGGCGACGGGGGAGGAGTTCCTGCCCCTGGGGGGCTTCAGCGGGACGCTGCCCTCCCCGACCCTGTCGCGGACCCGGCAGCTGGTGGACGAGGGCGAGCTGCGCTACTTCCTGCTCACAGCGTTCAGCCTCACCCCTGGCACGACCTTCGGCTACGGGGTCCCGGCCGAGGGCGAGCTGCCGGCCATCGCCGCCTGGGCGCGTACGAACTGCCGGGACGTCACGGGACAGGTCCTCGCGGGCCTCCTCCCCCCGGCCGGAGAGCAGGGCGACGGGGGAACGGGCGACGGGGGAATGTTCCTCTTCGAATGTTCCTGACAGACCCGTCCGGGAACGGCACCGGTCCGCCGATCGCCGGCCGGTGCCGTTCCCGGACGGGAACCCGCGGGGTCATGCGGATGTATTCATCATGAAGAATTCTATTCATCGTGACGAAACAGACTGTGTCAATGTCGAAACGACGAAGGATGGCGGATCCGCGCCTGATCCGGCGCGACACCCGCGTGAACCTTCGTGCCCTCGTCGGGAACATGGGATCCTGCGTCGGGGACACGGGATCCAGCCCGCACCGGACGGCCGGGCCGGCCGGAGCGGATGCCCGCGGTCCGGGCAGCCGCCGACGCGACGAACGACGGAGGGGACGACCATGCCGAACACCCGGGTGCCCGAACCGGCGGACGGCCGTGGCAGCGTCCCGGAACCGGACCGGGCGCCCCGGCGTCCCGGCGCCCGGACGGGCCGGTGCGCGGCGTGGCTCACGGTGCTCGCCGCGAGTGCTGCGTGGTTCGCGGCGCTCGTCCTGCCGGGGGCACCGGCCAGGTCCGGGCCGAACTGCACCTCCGGGGACTGCGTGACGTACCCCTACACCGATGCCGCGGCGTTCGTTCCGAACGACTTCCTGTGGATGGTCCCGGCCTTCCTGCTCGGGCCCCTGCTGGTGGTCCTCCTGATCTGCCTGCTCCACGGCGTGACCGGGGCCCGCCGGCCCCCGGCCCGCACGGCCGTCGCCCTCGCGACGGCCTCGGCCTCGGTCCTGTGCGTCGACTACTACGTCCAGTTCACCACCGTGCAGGCGTCCCTGGTCCGCGGGGAGACGGGCGGCGGCCTGTCGCTGCTGTCGCAGTACAACCCGCACGGGGTGTTCATAGCGCTCGAGGACGTCGGCTACCTGTCCATGCTGGTCGCCTTCGTGTTCGCCGCGCGGGCCCTGGACGGGCGTCCGGGGCCCGCACGGATCCTGCGCCAGGTGCTCGCGGTCACCGGAACGATCGGCGCCGTCGCCTTCGTCCTCCTGATCGCTCTCCTGGGACGTGACCTGGAGTACTGGTTCGAGATCACCGGACTGTGCCTGGTCTGGGCGGCCTGTCTCCCCGTTGGGGCGCTCGCCGCTGCGGTGCTCCGCTCCCCGCTCCCCCCGAGTCCCTGAACGGGACCTGCGACCGGTCCCCCGGACCGGGCCCGTCCCTCCCGGAAGCGGCCCGCCCGGCGGCCACCGCACCGGGCGGGCCGGCGGCGGGCGGACGGAGCCCTGGCCGGAGCGTCCGCGCCCGTCTCACCCGACCGGGCCGTACCCGCCGCCGCCCGGGGTCCGGATCTCCAGCACGTCGCCGGGACCCGCGACGGCGGTCCCCCGCCCTCCCAGGTCGGTGACGGTGCCGTCGGCGCGCAGGATCCTGTTGCTGCCCAGCGCCCCGGGGGACCCCCCAGCCATCCCGTACGGGGGCACCCTGCGGTGGCTCGACAGGACGCAGACGGCGGTCGGCCCCGTGAACCGGATCCGGCGGACGGCACCGTCCCCGCCGCGCCACCGTCCCCCGCCGCCGCTGCCCCGGCGCAGGGAGAACTCCTCGAGGACCACGGGGAACCGCGACTCCAGGACCTCCGGGTCCGTCAGACGGGAGTTCGTCATGTGCGTCTGGACCGCCCCCGTCCCGTCGAACCCGTCCCCGGCTCCCGAACCGGAGGCAACGGTCTCGTAGTACTGGAACCGGTCGGTGCCGAAACTGACGTTGTTCATCGTCCCGGACCCCTCCGCCTGTACCCCCAGCGCTCCGTACAGGGCGCCGACGACGGCCTGCGAGGTCTCGACGTTGCCCGCGACCACGGCGGCCGGGTACTCGGGCGCCAGCATCGACCCCGGGGGGACCACCAGCCGCAACGGTCGCAGGCATCCGGCGTTCAGGGGGATGTCCTCGGACACCAACGTCCGGAACACGTACAGCACCGCCGCCGTCACCACGGCCGTCGGGGCGTTCACGTTGGTGGACACCTGTGCGGTCGTGCCCGTGAAGTCGATCGTCGCGCTCCGGTCGGCCCTGTCCACGCTCACCCGTACGGCGACGACCTCCCCGGAGTCCGTGGTGTACCGGTACCGGCCGTCGCGGAGCCCCGCGACGGCCCGGCGGACGGTCTGCTCGGCGTTGTCCTGGACGTGCCGCATGTAGGCCTGGACGACGTCGATCCCGAAGTGGTCGACCATCGCGCCGATCTCCTGGACGCCCTTGGCGTTCGCCGCCACCTGCGCCCGCAGGTCCGCGAGGTTCGTGGCCGGGGCCCGCGAGGGGTGCTCGCCGCCCGTCAGCAGTTCCCAGGTCTCCTCCTGGCGGAAGCGCCCGTTCTCCAGGAGCCTCCAGTCGTCGAACAGCACCCCCTCCTCGTGCACCGTGACGCTGTTCGACGGCATCGACCCCGGGGCGATCCCGCCGATCTCCGCGTGGTGCCCGCGGGAGGCCACGAGGAACAGCGGCAGCGCCCGGCCGGTCCCCGCGGCGTCCTCCCGCGCGAAGACCGGGGTGATCACCGTGACGTCCGGCAGGTGCGTCCCCCCGTGGTAGGGGTCGTTGACGGCGAACACGTCCCCGGGGCGCAGGCCCCCGGCGTGCCGGCGGAGGAGCTCCTGGACGCACGCCCCCATCGAACCCAGGTGCACGGGAATGTGCGGGGCGTTCGCCACGAGGCCGCCGTTCGGGTCGAACAGCGCGCACGAGAAGTCCCGGCGCTCGCGGATGTTGACCGATTGCGCCGTCGCCTCCAGCCTGGCTCCCATCTGCTCGGCGATCGACATGAACAGGTTGTTGAAGATCTCCAGCAGGACCGGGTCCACCGCGGCCGTCGCCCCCGCGGTGTCCTGCCGGTCCCGCGTCCGGGTGAGCAGCAGGTGCCCCTGCCCGGCTGCTACGGCGCGCCACCCGTCGTCGACCACCGTCGTGGAGTCCGCATCGACCACGATCGCCGGACCGTCAAGGACGTCCCCGGGGCGCAGGTCCCGCCTGCGGCGCAGCGGGACCCGGCGCCATGCGTCCCCGCAGTACAGGCGCGCCCTCGCCCCGGCGGTGCCCGCGGGACACCGGTCCTCCTCCGGGAACGGCAGCAGGACGTCTGGGCGGTCGGCGGGGCCGACGGCCTCGACCGAGACCGCCTCCGCGATCAACGGCCGGTCCAGGGTGAAGGAGTACAGCCGTCGGTGGAGGGCCTCGAACTCCTCGATCATGGTCGGCACGTCGTCCAGGCCGACGCCCAGCACCGTGTCCGTCCCCTCGTACCGGAGCCTGACCCGCTGCGTGATCTTCATCCGTCCGGCCGGGACCTGCTCGTCGAGCAGCTCCGCCCTGGCAAGGGCCGCGGCGTCGTCGGCAGCGGCCAGGACGTCGTGCGCGGTCTGCGGCGTCAGCGGCAGTTCCACCGACCGGGTCCGCACGGCGATGGTGTCGGCCAGGCCTATCCCCAGGGCGGACAGGACCCCCGCCAGGGGAGGGACGAGGACGGTACGCATCCCCAACGCGTCGGCGACGGCGCAGGCGTGCTGGCCGCCGGCCCCGCCGAACGTGGTCAGCGCGTAGCCGGTGACGTCGCGCCCCTTCTGCACCGAGATCCGTTTGACGGCGTTGGCCATGTTCGCGACGGCGACCCGCAGGAAGCCCTCGGCGATCCGCTCCCGAGTGAGGGGCTCGCCGACGTGCTCGGAGATCCTCCGCGCCAGCTCGTCGAACAGTTGCTCGGTCCTGGACACGTCGAGCGGGAGGCCGCCGTCCGGACCGAACACCGCGGGGAAGTGATCGGCCTGGACGCGCCCGAGCACCAGGTTCGCGTCGGTGACCGTCAGCGGACCCCCGCCGCGGTAACACGCCGGGCCCGGCGCTGCTCCCGCGGAGGCCGGACCCACCTGGTACCGGCCCTGATCGAAACGCAGGATCGATCCGCCTCCCGCGGCCACCGTGTGGATCTCCAGCATGGGCGAGCACAGGCGCACCCCGGCGACCCGGGTGTCGAACACCCGATCGAACTCCCCGGCGTAGTGCGACACGTCCGTCGACGTGCCGCCCATGTCGAAACCGATCACCTTCGAGCACCCGGTCAGGCGGGAGACCTCCGCGAGCCCGGCGATCCCGCCGGCCGGCCCCGAAAGGACCGCGTCCTTGCCGCGGAACCGCCCCGCCCGGACCAGGCCGCCGTTGGACTGCATGAACATCAACCGGACCCCGGGAAGGCTCGAAGAGACGTCCCGCACGTACCGGGCGAGGACGGGGGAGAGGTAGGCGTCCACGACGCACGTGTCACCGCGCGGGACGAGCCGGATGAGGGCCGCGACGTCGGCCGAACACGAGACCTGCTCGAAACCCATGCTCTCCGCGAGCTCCCCCACGGCCCGTTCGTGCTCGGGGAACAGGTGACTGTGCAGGCACACGACGGCCACGGCCCCGAAGCCGTCCCGCAGCGCCCCTCGCAGTCGCGGCGCGAGGGCATCGAGGTCCGGCGGCCGCAGCACGACCCCGTCGGCCGTGACGCGCTCGTCGACCTCCAGGACCCTTCCGTACAGGGCGGCGGGGAGCCGGATGTCGCGGTCGAACAACCGGGGACGGTCCTGGTAGCCGATCCGCAGCGCGTCCGCGAAACCGCGGGTGACGACCAGCACCGTCGGTTCCCCCGCGCGTTCCAGCAACGCGTTCGTCGCGACCGTCGTCCCCATGCGCACGCACTCAACCCGTTCGGAACAGAACGGTTCCCCGTCCTCCAGCCCCAGGAGGTCCCGGATCCCGGCCACGGCGGCGTCCCGGTACCGGGACGGGTTCCAGGACAGGAGCTTGCGGGTCAGCAACCGCCCGTCCGGGGCACGGGCGACGATGTCGGTGAACGTACCGCCCCTGTCGACCCAGAACTGCCACAGTGCCTGCGACATCCGCTCTCCCCTTCGTGCGGCGGACCGGCTCCTCGTCCCCGGGAGGACGGGCCGTCTGATCCGGACGCGGTCCCACCGTATCCCCGGCCCCGGGAGCACGGCCCCTCCCACGAGGCATTCCATCCCGGCGACAAGGACCTTCCAGTTCTGTTCCACGAGATCGTCATACGGTCCGTTGCATCACGGAGGGGCGTGTTCCCTGCGCCGTTCGACACAGGAACCGCACCCACGTAGATCCTGGGGAGGAACTGATGAACGGTCGACTCGTCGCGCCGGAACATTCGGCACCGCGAACGACGACCCTCGGTGAGGATCCGCGGGGAACCGGACAGGGGGGCGCCCGTTCCCGGAGCACACGACTGCTGATCGCATCGGTGTCGCCCGAGTCGCTGGTCCGGACCGCGGGAGCCGATCGGGACCGTGTCCTGGCACTCGCGGACGTGCTCGGGCGACTGCCCCCGATCGTCGTCCACCGGGGGACCATGAAGGTGATCGACGGCCTGCACCGCCTGCACGCCGCACAGGCCAGGGGGCGCACGCACATCGAGGCCTTCCTCGTGGACGGGGACCCGGACCAGGCGTTCCTGCTGGCCGTCGAGCTCAATTCCTGCAACGGGACGCCGCTGACCCGTGCGGACCGGCGGTCGGCGGTGCCGAGGATCCTCCAGCTGCGTCCGATGTGGTCCGACCGCCGGATAGCACGTCTGGTGGGTGTCAGCCCCACGACCGTCGCGACGGTCCGGCACGCTCCGACCGCACGGAACCTGCAGTCGAACATCCGTGTCGGCCTGGACGGTCGCAGGCGGTCCGTGGACGTCACCCAGCGACGCAGCCGGGCGGCACAACTGTTCGCCGAACGTCCTGGATCCACCATCCGACAGGTCGCGGCAGCCGCCGGGATCTCCCTGGCCACCGCGCACGACGTCCGGCGCAGGATGCGGGCCGAACAGGACCCGATCGGCGTCCCGAGCCCCGGACGCGGAACGGGGACGGACGAGGAGGACCGGAAGGACCGCCGGGCCGATCCGGCCGGGCCCGACGGCACCCGGCGGAACGGGCACGCGACGGACGGGGGACCGGGCGGGCCGGAACGGGGGACCGGCCTCCCGGACCCCGCGGACGCGGGAGGGACCGGACCCGGCAGCTCGGCACCCGGCAGCGGGCGCGCCACCGCGCAGCCCGATCCCGCGCTGGTCCTGCGCAGCCTGCTGTCCGATCCCTCCGTGCGCTCGACCCTGGTGGGACGATCCCTGCTGCGCCTCCTGGCGAACCGCTGCCTGGACGAGGAACGGATCGAGGGACTCCTGCCCGGGATCCCGGCCCACCGCCGGTCCTCCGTCGCGGTCCTGGCCCGTCACTGCGGCCGGTCGTGGTTGAACCTGGCGGAGAGGATCGAGCGGGGGCGGCGACCCGGCGGAGGGGGCGAGGGCCCGGGCACGCCGGTCCCCGAACGGATCGCCGGTCCCCGGGCGGTCAGGGCCCGTCGAGGAACCCGAGGGACCCGAGGAACCCCCTGCTCCGACAACTGATCCACCAGGATCCTGCGGACACCGGTGTCCTTCGGGACCGGCCGAGGGCATGAGAGCACGACGAGGGGCGCGCGCAGCTTCTTCATCTCGCCGGGGGCGCCGTGACGAACGCCGAGGACGGCCCCGGCCCCCCCGCCGCCTCGATGCACGGGCACCCCGTGACGAGCTGCCTGCCGACCATGTGCCTCGTCCTGGCGACCGAACGCCTCCAACGGGCCTTGCCGACCGGCCGGTCGGGCCAGCTGGTGCTGTCCGGGGTGTGGACCGGGCTGGCGGCCCAGGCAGGGACGGCGCTGGACGGTCCTGCCCGCCCTCGCCTCGCGGGGCTCCTGGTGGGTCCCGGTCCGGCCCGGCACCGGGCCCGGCAGGTCACGGCGCTCCTCGCCGTCACGGGCGCGGTGTCGGTGGCCTGGGTGCCGCTCATGGCGCTCGCCCGGGTCCAGGACAGGTCCGTTCGTCGACCGGACCGCCGCCCGCTCCCCCTTCTCGACGGCCCTCGGCCACGACGGCCCGGGCAGCCAGGGGACGACGTTCCCGGATGCGGTCCTCCCGGTGTTCGACACGATCGCAGACCGGGGACGGGACGTCCACGAGATCGCGCGGACCCTCGGCGGGCCAGGAGGTGACCGGGCCCGGACCAAACTGCCGGAACCCGGCCACGCCTCCCAGATCGGATGGCTGTGCCCGTCGGCCCTGGCCGGTCTCGTCCCGGTGCCGGCACGGCGCGGCCGGGGACCGGCCCCGGACCGTTCCGGAACGCCGAACGCGTCGAGGACCTGGGGAACCCACCCGCAGCTTCGCCGAGTACCTGCTGAGGAACCGGGCCGGCCGGCGGTACGTCGCCGCCGTCGACAGCTGGTTCGCCGCCGGACCGTTCGTCTCGGCCACGGGCGGATCGTTCCTGCCGATGGGCGGCCGCAACGGGACGGCCCCCGTCCCGACGACCTCCGGTGCCCGGCGCCTGGTCTCCACGGGGCAGCTGCGGTGCTCCCTGCTGACCCACTACAGCCTGGTCCCGGGCACCGTCCTCGGCGCGGGGACCTCAGCGGGACCGGAACTCCGGGTCCGTTCCACGTGCCGTTCCACGTGCCAGGACGTCTCGGCAGGCGCCCTCGCGTCGGCCGCGCGGGCCCGCGGCGGATCGGGGAGGTCCCCCGTTCCGGACTCCGGCCCGTTCCTCTTTCCGCTGCTCGTGAGCGACCCCGCCCCTGACGGACCGCCTCCGTGCGGCCGGTGACCACACGTTCGGCCTATCAGCCCGCGGCGGCCGGAGGTCGTTACCCACGATGGCCGGACCTCGCGTGCCCGCCGGACGGGCCCGGACGGACGGCCGGGGGCCGAGGAGGCACGATGACGCAGGAGACGGGCAGGGCGGCCGGGACAGGCCGACGCATCGTCGTGGGGGTGGACGGGTCGCCGGGCTCCGAGGAGGCGTTGCGCTGGGCCACGGGGCAGGCAGGGCTGACGGGCGCCCGCGTCGAGGCCGTCAGCGCCTGGCAGTACCCGATGGTCTTCGGGTTCACCCACGCCTACGTCCCGGACCAGGGGGAGATCCTGCCCGAGCTCACCCGGGAGAACCTCGACAAGACCGTCGCGGCGGTGGTGGGCGGGAAGGAACCCGGGGTGGAGGTCGTGCGCCTCGTCGTCCAGGGCCATGCGGCAGAGATGCTCCTGCGGACGGCCGCAGGGGCCGACCTGCTCGTCCTGGGCAGCCACGGCCACGGGACCCTCGCGGGGATGCTCCTCGGCTCGATCACCCAGCACTGCGTGCACCACGCGCCGTGTCCCGTCGTCGTCGTCCCCTCGACCAGGAGGTCGTCCTCCTCGCGGTGAGCGGGCCCGCCGGCTCGGAGCGGAGCTCGGGGGAACCCTCTCTCAGGGGCCGCCGGCCGGCCGGCCCTCCTGCCCACGCCGGACCCGCGTGCGCAGCGGCAGGTCCCGGCTGGACGTTCCGGCAAGGAGAACGACCCATCCCCGCTCGTCGGTCCATCCCCCCTCCTCGCGGTCCCAGCGCTGCAACGATCGCGCATCGATCCTCACCGTCACGGTCGTCTCCTGCCCCGGTACCGCGGACACCGGTGCGAAACCCACCAGCCGCAGGGGCGGATGGTACGCGGGGCTGTCGGGGAAGGCCGCGTACACCTGGACGATCTCCCGCCCGGTCCTCGACCCGGTGTTCGCCACCCGGACCCTCGCCTCCAGGTCCCCCTCCCGCGCTCCGTTCCCCTCCCCGTCTCCGGGCCCTGCCGCAACGACATCGATCCCGCGGTACTCCCAGGTCGTGTACCCCAGACCGTGTCCGAAACAGAACGCGTCGGCCCGCCGCTCGTCCCGGTAGCCCACGCGCAGTCCCTCGGAGTACTCCAGCACGCCGCCGGCAGGAACGGTCGACGGCAGGCCCTGCTCACCGGCGGGCCAGGAGACCGGCAGCCTTCCCCCCGGCTCTTCCAGGCCCAGCAGGACGTCGGCCAGCGCGTTGCCGCCCTCCTGTCCGGGGAACCACGCCATCAGCACGGCGGGCACCCGTTCGACCCAGGGCAGCAGCACGGGGGCACCGGCGTTCACCACGACGACGGTGCACGGGTTCGCGTCTGCGACCGCCCGGACGAGATCGTCCTGGCGTCCGGGCAGCGCAAGGGTGCTCCTGTCGTACCCCTCGCTCTCCACCTCGTCGTTCGTCCCGACGACGACAACGGCCACGTCGCTGCCGGCCGCCAGCGCCGCCGCCCGGGCGATCTCCTCGTCCTCGGTCCCGTGCGGCCGGTCCACGTTGATCTGGAGCAGGGTCTCCAGGTGGCCGACGGCCGGATGGGGCGGTGCGCTGCGCACCTCGTGCAGCAGGACCAGCGGGACCTCCTGGCCGGCCTCAACGCGGATCCTCGCCGTCCGCTGGGGCGGGCGGGAGAGGA
>Ga0316579_10000309_pt1 | contig 15056 bp, 12 predicted proteins | sample J5NA_2_FD_203074 | JGI IMG/M metagenome (GOLD analysis project Ga0316579, IMG submission 203074) | Rhizosphere microbial communities from salt marsh grasses in Alabama, United States - J5-7_160517rDrA | ecosystem: Host-associated > Plants > Roots > Rhizosphere | place: USA: Alabama | collected... | reverse complement strand
ACGGGGGGCGACGAGAACGCCGCCGGGTGCCGCCCGGGCACCGCGCGGCGCCGAAGCGGAGTTGGCGAGACACGCTCTAGCCCGTGGAACCGGTCGCCGGGGTCCTCGTCGCCGTGGCCGTCGCGGACTTCTTCAGCTCGGCCTGTGCGTCGGCCGCCCGTTGGACGGCTTCCTTGAGCTTGGCCTGCGCGGTGCCGTAGGCGGCGAAATCCGATGCCTTCAGGGCCGTGTCGGAGTCCTTGAGCGCCTGGGCTGCGTCCCGCAGGGCCGTGTCGAGCTTCTCCTGGGCGTTCGCGGCCGCCGACGGGATCGTCGTCGGGGCCTGCGTTCCCGAGGGGGTCGGGGTCGCCGACGGGGTCGGGGTGGTGCCCGAGGGCACCGTGTTCCCGCTGTCGCGGGACTCCCCCTTGAACACCTGGTTGAGCGCTGCGTCCAGGGTGTCGGCGAATCCGATCTTGTCACCGAAGGCCACGAGGACCTTCTGCAGCAGCGGGTAGGAGTTCGCCCCGGCTCCCCGCAGGTAGACCGGCTGCACGTAGAGCAGGCCGCCGCCCAGCGGGAGGGTCAGCAGGTTCCCGCTCTCGACCTTGGACCCGCCACCGCGCAGGATGTTGAGCAACTGGTTGACCTGCGGGTCGGCGTTGAAGTTGTTCTGGACCTGTCCCGGCCCCGGGACGACCGAGTCCCTGGGCAGCTGCAGCAGGCGCAGCGTCCCGTACCCCTGGCGTCTCTTGCCGGCGTCGCTGCCGGCGTCCGCGTCGACCGCGAGGAAGCCCGTCAGGACGTTCCGGGTGTTCGTCGCCCCGCTCGCCGGGATGAACGTCGAGGTCAGGGAGAAGGTCGGTGACTTCTGGTCCGGCATCTGCAAGGTGAGGTAGTACGGCGGCTGCTGGTCGTCCCCGGTCTTGTTGCCCGTGGGGTCGGAGGGGACCCGCCAGAAGTCCTGCTGCCCGAAGAACGCCCCCGCGTCCTGCACGTGGTAGCGGGAGAGCAGGTCGCGCTGGACCTTGAACAGGTCCTCGGGGTACCGCAGGTGGGACATGAGGTCGCCGTCGATGGCCGACAGCGGCTTGACCGCCGTGGGGAACACGTTGCGCCAGGCCTTGAGGACCGGGTCTTCCTCGTCCCAGGCGTACAGGGTGACGGTGCCGTCGTAGGCGTCGACCGTCGCCTTGACCGAGTTGCGGATGTAGTTGACCTGCTGGTCCCGCAGGGGCACGACGCTCTCGGACTGGGCGGTCAGCGAGTCGGAGGTCACGTTCTCAAGGGTCCGCAGGGTCGAGTACGGGTACCGGTTGGTGGTCGTGTACCCGTCGAGGATCCACGTGACCTTGCCGTCGACGACGGCCGGGTACGGGTCGCCGTCCAGGGTCAGGTACGGCGCGACCTTCTGCACGCGTTCCCGCGGGCTGCGGTCGTAGAGGATCCTGGAGCTGGAGTTGACCGCGTCCGACAGCAGGATGTTCTGCTCGCGGAACTTGATCGCGTACAGCAGCCGGTTGAAGGTCGAGCCCATCCCGACCCCGCCGCTGCCCGTGTACGTCGTGTTCTGCTGGCCGGAGGCGTTCTTGTCGTCGGGGTAGTCGAGCTCCCTCTGGGGACCGTTCTGCGAGCCGCCGACGATCGAGTACTCGGGGGACTTCTCGCCGAAGTAGACCCGGGGCTGGTACTCCCCGAGCTCGCCGGTGGAGGGGATCCCCTTCTGGAAGAAGGACGGCTTGCCGTCGCTCGTCCGGTCGTTGCCGTAGGCCGCGACCACGCCGAAGCCGTGGGTGTAGACGATGTGGTCGTTGTACCAGTTGCGCTGCCCGGTGGGGGCCTCGGAGAGGTTCAGCTCCCGGACCGCGATCACCGTGTCCTTGGCCTTGCCGTCGACGGTGTAGCGGTCGACGTCGAGGGTGTCGGGGAAGGAGTAGTACTGCTTGTTCTGCTCCAGCTGGCCGAAGGAGTCACTGACCAGGGACGGGTCCAGCAGGCGGATGCCGGGGATGGTCGCGGCGTCGTCCCGCAGGGCCTGGGGGGTGCCCTGGGTCTTGGCGTCGTACTGGGTGACCTGGATGCTGCTCAGCCCGTAGGCCTCACGGGTGGCGTTGATGTTGTTGCGGATGTACGGGGTCTCCAGCTGCAACGCGCTGGGGGTCACCTGGAAACGCTGCACGACGGCCGGGTAGATCCCGCCGATCAGGATCGCCGAGACGACCAGCAGCGCCACACCGTAGACGGGCAGCAGCCGCCAGCCGTCCATGAGCGCCCCGACGACGAACAGCACCGCGATGATCACCGAGATGGCGGCGAGGACACCCTTGGCCGTGAGGACGGCCCGCGCGTCGGTGTAGGTCAGGCCCGTGATCAGGTCCGACTGCTTGGTCGTGAGGGCGTAGCGGCCCAGCCAGTAGTCCACGGCCCGCAGCAGCAGGAAGGCCGCTGCCATGCCGCCGAGGTGGATCCTGGCCGACGGGGTCATCCGGGCGCCCCGGCCCTGCAGCCGCAGTCCCCCGTAGAGGTAGTGGGTGACCAGACCCGTGAGCCCGGCGAGGACGATCACCGCGGTGAAGAAGCCCGTCAGGAACTGCAGCCACGGCAGGGTGAAGACGAAGAAACCGATGTCCTTGTGGAACTGGGGGTCCTTGACGCCGAAGGACTCGCCGTTCCACCACAGCAGGACGGTCTTCCACTGCTGGCTCGCGGCGGACCCCCCGAAGAGCCCCAGTCCCAGGGGGACCGTCAGCAGCACCAGACGCCGCAACGGCTCGATGCTGTTGCGGTACCGCTCCAGGCTGGCCTGCTCGGGGGAGACCGGAGCGTAGACCGGCCGCGAACGGTAGGCGAAGGCCATGCTGGCGAACACCGCCGCGGCCATGAGGATCAGGCCGACGAGGAAGAGGAGCCCCTTGGTCACCAGTTCGGTCCGCAGGACGTCGAAATACCCGACCTGCCGGTACCAGAGCACCTCCGTCCACAGTTCCGCAAGGGTCAGCGACAGCACGACGAGCACGCCGAGGACCGACAACGTGGGCGCAAGGGCGTTGCGACGGCGACGCTGGACGACGGGTCGAGGGCCGCGAGGGTCCTTCTCGAAACTCACGGTTGAAGAACTTACCCGCGTTCGCGCAGGTTCCCCACCCGGCACGGAGGTCGAAGTTCCGTCCCGTCCCGGGCACGCGGCTTCTGGACCCGCCGGGACCGTGACAGGATCGACGGGTGACCGGCACGAACCCTCCCGCCCCGGACAGCCGTAGAGCCTCCATGCTGCGCACGGTGCGCGAGCTGGAAAAACACGTCGCCACCGGCGGCTGGGACGGCCCGGTCCGGCTGTTCGCCCTGGTCAGGACCGCTACGGCGCTGGAGCGTCACCCGGGGCTCGCCGAGCGGCTGCCGCGGGACGTCCTCGTCGAGGCCTCGGCCGACGAGGAGCACCTCACTGCCGTCGAGCAGGAGGGCCTGCCCCGCGCCGACAGCCTGGAGGCCCTCTTCGGGGGCATCTCCTGGCCGGTGACGGTCGACGGGGCCGCCGTCGTCCTCGAACGCGTCACCGTCCCGCCCCAGGCCGAGATCGGGCTTCCCCCGGACGAGCAGGAGGCCTCGGAGATCCTCCGCAACCACCCGCAGCGCCGCGACGTCCGGCTCGCCGCCGCCGTGCTGCGGGACGGGACCTGCGGGTGCGCCGTCCGGGCACGGGACCACGACGAGGACGAGCGGGTCGCCGTCGGGCCGGACCTTGTGCCAGGACTCGTCCAGGCCCTCGCCCAGACGCTCAGCGACCCCGGCGAGTAGGCCGGGCCCGCCGGGGGAGGGACGGGCCCGTCCCTCCCCTCGGCCCCCTCAGCCGGCCGAGCAGGTCTCCAGGGTGCCGACGTCGTGGTCGGCCGCGATCCGGTCCAGGGCGTTCCTGGCCTGTTTCAGGGTCGAGACCCTCACGACCCGCAACCCGTCGGGGACGTGCCCGACGACCTCGGAACAGTTGTCCGCAGGGGCGAGGAACCACTCCGCCCCGGTCCGCCTGGCCCCGACGAGTTTCTGCTGGATCCCCCCGATCGGTCCCACGACGCCGTCGGCGTCCATGGTCCCCGTTCCCGCGATCCGCCTTCCACCCGTCAGGGACCCGGGGGTGAGCATGTCGATGATCCCCAGAGCGAACATCATCCCCGCGCTGGGACCCCCGACGTCCTCGATCTGGATCTTGACGCTGAAGGGGAACCGGAACTCCGGCTCCAGGTAGATCCCCAGCACGGTGCGGCCGTCCGAGGGGGAGGCCATCGTCGTGACGTCGACGGCCCGTTCCGTGCCGTTCCTGCGCACCGTCATCCGGACACCGGCCCCGGCCCTCACCGACGCCAGCCGGGTCCGCAGGTCGGCCAGCCCCTCGATCCGGCGTCCGGCGAGCGTCAGCAGCACGTCCCGGTCGCGCAGGCTCGCCGAGGCGGGGGACCGCGAGTCGATCCCGGCGACCGTCAAAGTGGTCGGCACGTCGATCCCCAGGGCATCCATGGCGGCAGCCGCGGCGGACTCCTGGGAACTGACCATCTCCTGCTGGGTCTGTTCCTCCGACTCCTCCTCGGTCTGTCCCGGAGGGAAGAGCTCGTCCTTGGGCACGACGGAGACCGAGTCGTCCGACCAGCCCTGGACCGTCTGCCACAGGTTGATCCGATGTCCCGGTCCCCCGAAGACCGACACGGTCGTCAGGTCGAGGTTCCCGTCGGTCGGGTAGGTCTTCCTGCCGCTGATGGCGATCAGTCTGATCCCCCCGGACTTTCCAAGGGTGTTGATCGTGGGTCCGGGCTTGAGCAGGGCGTACGGGACGGGGATCAGGGTCGCGATCGCCGCGAGCAGCAGGGTCGTGAAGCCGGAGACCAGCAGCAGCCCGTTCTGCGCCGACAGGTCCTGGCCGGCAGGCGCCGCGGCGGGAGCGGCGGACGCCGAGCCGGCGGTCGCCGCGCCGGGGGAAGGAACGGGGCGGTCCGCGGCACCGGGGTCCCCGGACGTCCCGGGCTCCCCGGATTCCCCGGGCTCCCCGTGGGTCCCGGGCGCCCCGGGGTCGGGGCACGGGGACACGGACGGCGGGGTGGTCACCGGGAGCCTCCTGATAATGGTCCGCGGACCGGTCGGGCGGGGTTCTCGACGCGCTCCGGCGGAGAACGGCGTGGCTACAGGGTAGGTCTGCGACGCCGGGCCTGTCTGGACCGGGCCTGACGCACCAGGGCGGCCGTGCCGACGAGGGCAACGGCGGCCCCGGCCGCGCCGAGGGCTGCGTCCCTGCGTTCCACGCGCCGCCCCGCCACGGCCCGGTGCCCGCCGAGCTCGCCGAGCAGCGCCGTCAGGCAGGTGGCGTTGTCGTGCTCGGCCTGCCAGCCGGCTTCGCGCAGCCGATCCGCCGCGACCACCCACGGGTGCACGACGTAGGCGAGATCGCTGGCGGGCATGGGCAGCAGCCCGACCCGGTGCAGCCTCTCGGCCGTCCCCAGCGCCAGCCCGGGAGGAAGCTCGACCTTGCGCATCCCCGTGAGCTGCTCGACCTCCTGCGTGCTCAGGGAACCCGGGGCACCGACGGCGAGGGAACCCTCCAGCTTCCTGCCCACCGCCGTGCACACGGCCTGCGCCAGGTCCTCCACGTGGCAGAACTGCCAGCGGGTCTCGGCGCCCCTGACCGCCAGCAGCCTCGGGGCCTCGAAGTGGCGGGTCACGACCGTGTCGATCCCCGGTCCGACGAGAGCTGCCGGCCGGAGGATCGTCACGCGCAGTCCGGGGTGCACCGATGGGGCCCTTTCGAGCACCCTCTCCAGCTCCAGCAGGTCGCCCACCAGACCGTCGTCGGGGGCCGCCCGCAGCGGGGCGTCGTCGGGAAGGGGGACCTCGTTGTCCGGCAGGGCCCCGTGGACCATCGCGCTGCTGACGACGACGAGCCGCTCGGCCCCCACCGCGGCCGCGGCCGTCGTCACCGCCTGGACGGTCCGCAGGGTCCGGCTCCTGCGCTCGCGGCCCGACCCGTCCAACGCCGACCCGAGGTCGTCCGCGGCCGCCACGTGGACGACCACCTCCGCGCCGGCCAGGCACTCCGCCACCGCCGGGGTCGCCACGTCGCACAGCCGCCACGCCGCGCCGTCGACCGGGCCCCTGCGGTCGTCGACCGCGACGACGGTACGGGGGATCCCTCCCTCGCCGGCCCGGCGGACCAGGGCAGCGGCAACCGCCGAGCCCGTGGGGCTCGCCGCCGAGGTGACGGCGACCACGGGCCCTCTGCGCCCAGAGCGAACCTCTCCCCACTGCCGAGTCGTCATCACCGCCTCCTGGATACGCTGGGATCCGAAGCTGCTTCCCCGTTCATCCTGCCCGACATCCCGGCCGTTCGTGACCTCGGGACCGTGTGTGGCTCCCGGAACACCTGTGTGGCTCCAGGATCACGAGCACCTGTCGGCTCCGGGAACACCGTGGGCGTTTCCGGGAACCGATCGCGATTCGTGACGATCCACCGCTTCCGCCGGCACCGTGCGAGTCCCGGCGCGTCGTGAATTCCGGGACACGTCACGCGTTCCGCGGAACCTCACGTGTTCCGGGGAACACAGCGTGTCCCACGGACGTCCTGCTTTCCGGAAGCACCACGTGGTTCCCGCCGGCGCCGTGGTCGCCGTCGGCGTTGTGGTTCCCGCGAGCCGTGTGCTCCCCACGGGCGCCGTACGCTTCGGGGCCTCGGCAACGGCCACGGGATCCGGGACACTGGAACGACCGCGTGAGTGCAGGACCACGGGAGCGACCTCGGAAGTCGCCAGGACCGACACCGCACCGGGAGGTGCCCAGTGAGCGACAGCGGTGTTCCCGACCCCCACGGGAAGGAGCCCGATCCCCTGAACGAGCTGTTCCGTTCCCTGTTCGGACCGGACAGCGCCGGTCCCGGAATGGACGCTCTGCGCAACTTCCCGGGGCTGGCCGCCATGGGGAACGACCCCGCGGCGCTGCGGGCCATGGTGGCCCACATGCAGCGCATGCTCGCTCAGACCGGGGACGATCCCGTGAACTGGACCATCGCGCACGACGTCGCCCGGCAGGCCGCCGCGGCCGACGGCGACCCGAGCACAGGCCAGGTCGAGCACAGGCAGGCGACCGAGGCGCTCCGGACCGCCGACCTGTGGCTCGACCGGGTCACGGAGATCCCCTCGGCGACCGGACGGACCGAGGCGTGGTCGCGGGCGGAATGGGTCGAGAACACCCTTCCGGTCTGGAAGGTCGTCGTCGAGCCGGTGGCCCGCCACGTCGGCGAGGCCCTTGCCACCACCCTGCGCCAGCAGGCCCCCGACGAGATCCAGGCCGGTCTGGCCGGCGCGATGCCCATGCTCCACCGCATGAGCGGGGTCCTGTTCGGGACCCAGGTCGGGCAGGCCCTCGGCACTCTCGCCCGGGAGGTGGTCAGCGCGGGGGACGTCGGCCTGCCCCTGGTCGGATCCGGGCGGGCGGCGCTGCTGCCCACCAACCTCACGTCCTTCGGTGAGGGACTGGGCCTGCCGGCTGACGAGGTCCGGCTGTACATGGCGCTGCGGGAGGCGGCCCATGCGCGTCTCTTCTCCGGAGTTCCCTGGCTACGGGCCCACCTGCTGGCAGCTGTCGGCGAGTACGCGCGGGGCATCAGCATCGACACCACGAAGATCGAACAGGCCGTGCAGGAACTGTCCGTCGAGGAGCTGGAGTCCTTGCAGGACGCGCTCGCGTCCGGCCTGTTCGAGCCCGAACGGACCGAGTCGCAGCAGGCGGCTCTCGATCGTCTGGAACTGGGGCTGGCCCTGGTCGAGGGCTGGGTCGATCACGTGGTGGACGGCGCGGCCCACGACACCCTCCCGCACGCCCAGGCCCTGCGGGAGACCATCCGCAGGCGCCGGGCCGCCGGCGGCCCGGCGGAGCACACCTTCGCTGCCCTCGTCGGCCTGCACCTGCGCCCTCGCAGGCTCAGGGAGGCGTCCGCCGTCTGGCAGGAACTGGCCCGGCTGCACGGACCGGACGGGCGTGACGGCCTGTGGCAGCATCCGGATCTCCTGCCGGCATCGACGGCCCTGGCCGATCCGACGGCGTTCGCCCGCGAGACCCTCGGGCACGGACCGGACCGTCCCGACGCCATGGACGAGGCCCTCGCGGCCCTGCTCGACGCGGAGGACCCGGAGAGCCCCGAGGGCCCGGAGAAGGCCGAGAAGCCCGGGGACGGCGACGGGGGCTGAGGGCGCCGTCCCGCGGGGGCAAGGACACGGGCCTGCCGGAAACATCCGTTCCGCTGGAGGGGGTCGGTCGGCGTGCGATCCGCACCGTCTCATCCGACGGCGGGTGAGGCGGGATCGTCGGACCGCTCGGACAGGTCCTCGTCCAGGTCCTCCCCGATCCGCAGGTCCCTGGCCGCGGCGAAGCCGTCCAGGTAGCCGCGGGCCCGCTCCAACCGGGGGTAGCGCTCGAGCAGGGCCCAGAACCGCGGGCCGTGCCCCTGGACCAGCAGGTGGGCCAGCTCGTGCAGGAGCACGTAGTCCGTGACCCACTGCGGCATTCCCCTCAGACGGGTGCTGATCCTGATGGTACGGTCGGCGGGAGTGCACGATCCCCACCGGTGGTTCTGGTTCCCCGCCCAGGAGACGCTCGCGGGTTGGGCCATGCCCTCCAGGTACCGCCGGGAGAGTTCCCGTGCCCTGGCCATGAGTTCCGCGTCAGCGGGCCTGCGTCGTCGGTCCTGTGCCGACAGGCGGGCGACCATCCGGTTCACCCATTCCCGTTCCTGCGCAGGGCTGAACCGCGCCGGGATGAGGACGACGGTCCTCGGACCCTCCCGGTAGGCCGTGACCGTACGGACCCGACGCCTGCTACGACGGACTTCGACGTCGTGCAACGACACTTTCGTGCCCTGGTGCGACGCCGCCGCTTTCGGAACTGCGTCCACGGGGGAACCGTACCTGCGGCAGGGGCACAATTCCCGGTATCCACAGGCACCGGCGGCGGGTCCATCGGTTTGCGCTCACAACAGGATACAGCGCCCAACCAGGAGGTATTCCGGCGCCCGTGCCCCGTGGACAGCTGTCCCACGTTGACGAACCCCTGATCGCTGTCCTACCTTGCGCCGGGGGTCCCGTCACCGGACGTCTCGCCACAGCGAGGTGCGTGACCAGCGGTTCTACTGCCGATACCACCCGGATCGCGGTGCTTTCGCCCGCACCGGACGGTGATGTCTCAGGCACGGCCAGATGGACACCAGGTCCTGATACGGGGGAACGGATCGTGCCGTTCGGGACCGGCGGACCGCGCCGAAGCGGCACCCAGCCGATCAATCTCGTCACCAGCAATGAGGAGCAACCATGTCCGAGGAGACCTACAGCGGGGACTTCTACTGCGTGAAGTGCAAGGAGAAGCGACAGGCCGAGGGCAGGGTCGTGGAGACCAACGGCCGCCGCATGGCCAAGGGCCAGTGCCCCGTCTGCGGCACCAACCTGAACCGGATCCTCGGGAAGGCCTGACCCGGGTACCCGTGCGGTCCGGTCCGTGGCTTCCGCGGCCGGACCGCACGCGGTCGCGGCCCGCTGCCGGGCCCGCACCCGGTCGGTCCACCAGCCTCTTCGAATCGGGTGCCCGCGCTGTCGCGCGGCCCGGGCACCCGGACCCGGCACCGGCTGTGGACGTCGCGGCGTCGCCGGGTCCGGGTGCGAGGCTGGTCCTCGTCAGGCCGAGGAGCGGTCAACGGGGGGCAAGGGTGTTGCTGCAGATCAAACCCGCACTGTGCCAGGTGTGGCGGGGCCCCGGCACCGTGCAGATAGGGCTGGACCCCCGCAGGGGAACCCTCCTGTCCGGGCTCGGCCCCATGGACAGGGTGATGGTGCGCCAGCTGGCCGGCGGCCTGGACACCGGCCTCGTGGGACTGGACACCCGCCCCGTGGGGTCCGTCCCGTCCCGCCGGTCCTCGGCCGGCCCCCGCCGGGGTTCGCCGGCCCTCGCCGGCGGGGCGCGCGATCGCCAGGACCGCAGGACCCGTCAGATGATCAAGTTGTTGTCCGAGGCGGGGGTCCTCGTCAGCTCCAGGACCCCGCGCAGCGTGCTGGCGGGTTTCGGCGATTGCCTCGACCGGCTCGCTCCGGACGCCGCGCTGTGGTCGGTGGTCTACCCCGGTCCCGACGACGGGTGGGACCTGCTGGCCGGGCGGTCGCGCCGCTGCGTGCGGGTCGTCGGCGCGGGACGGACCGGGACGACGCTGGTCGCCCTGCTCTCGGCCGCGGGAGTGGGACGGTTGCTGGTGAGCGACCCCACTCCGGTTGCGCGGCGGGACCTCACCCCGGCCGGTGCGGACCTGCGCGATCTGGGTCTTCCGCGTTCCCACGCCGCCGCGCGGGCCGCTCTGAGGGTCCTGCGCTGCCCCGAGCGCCACCCGGTACCGGATCCGCTCCGGGTCGCCGGCCGGCCCCGGCCCTCCCCGGGACGGAACGACCGGGTGGATCTCGTGGTCACGGTCGAGCACGACGTCGCGGACGCGATCAGGGCGGACGGTCTCGGCACGGTTCCCCACCTGCCCGTGGTGGCGGGTCCGACGGGGACGGTCGTCGGGCCGCTGGTCCTGCCCGGGCGATGCCCCTGTCTGCGCTGCCTGGACCTGCACCGCAGGGACAGGGATCCCGGCTGGCCCCGGGTCCTGGCGGACCTGCTGTCCCGCCGCCGGGTCGAGCAGCGTTCCGCGGCCCCCGAGGAGACGACCCTGTCCTGCCTTGCCGCCGCCGTGGCGTCCCTCCAGGTCCTCGCCTTCCTCGACGGGAGGACCGATCCCGCGTGCCTGGGCGCCGCCCTGGAGATCGATCTCCCCCAGGGGCTGATGGCCAGACGTTCCTGGCCGGCCCATCCCTCGTGCGGCCGTCATCGCGGGGACCGCCCGTCCGGCGATCACGGGGACCCGTCCCGCCGCGGGTATGGGCTTCGGGCTCCCGGCCGGTGAGAATGACCGCATGGATGACCTTCCCCGGCGCGCCGTGACCCGTACCGCGAAACTGGCGACCCTTCCCCTCGGTCTGGCCGGTCGCGCCGCGCTCGGGTTCGGCAAACGGGTGGGGGGCCGTCCGGCGCAGACCGTTGCCGCGGAGTTGCAGACCAGAACGGCCGATCAGCTCTTCCGGGTCCTGGGGGAGCTCAAGGGCGGGGCGATGAAGGTCGGGCAGGCGCTGAGCGTCTTCGAGGCCGCCCTGCCCGAGGAACTGGCAGCCCCCTACCGCGCGACCCTGACGAGACTGCAGGACGCCGCCCCTCCCCTGCCCGCGAGGACCGTCCACCAGGTCCTGTCCGACGAGCTGGGCCGGGACTGGCGGGACCGTTTCCGGGACTTCGAGGACGATCCCGCGGCCGCGGCCTCGATCGGGCAGGTTCACCGGGCAGTGTGGGCCGACGGCCGTCGGGTCGCCGTCAAGATCCAGTACCCCGGAGCCGCCCAGGCCCTCATGTCGGACTTCCGCCAGATGTCCCGCGTGGCCCGTGTCGCGACCAGTTGGGTCCCCGGATTGGAGATCAAACCGATCCTGCAGGAGCTCATGGACCGGGTGAACGACGAACTGGACTACGAGTTGGAGGCCGCTTCCCAGAACCGGTTCGCACAGGCGTTCCGTGACGATCCCTCCTTCGTGGTCCCCGGGGTCGTCACGGCCACTGCCCGACTGATCGTCAGCGAGTGGCTGGAGGGGGAACCGCTCTCCCGGGTGATCGATTCCGGGTCGGCAGAGGAACGCGACCTCGCGGCCCGCCGCTACATGGAGTTCCTGCTCGCGGGCCCCGGGCGGGCGGGTCTGCTCCACGCGGACCCCCATCCGGGGAACTACCGGCTCACCCCCGACGGCCGGTTCGGCATCCTGGACTTCGGGGCGGTCAAGCAGCTGCCGGAGGGAATTCCCGCGCAGGCCGGACACCTGCTCTCCCTGGCGCTGGAGAACGATGCGCAGGCCGTCGTGGCGGGCATGCGCGAGGAGGGTTTCATCAAGCCGAACATCGTCGTGGAACCGGCGGAGCTCCTGACCTACCTCGCGCCCTTCCTGGAACCGGTCCGCGAGGAGACCTGGAGATTCTCCCGGGCCTGGCTGCGTGAGGTCTTCGCCTACATCAACGACGTGCGCCGTCCGGAGTGGTCCGTGGGGTTCAAGCTCAACCTCCCGCCGGAGTACCTCATGATCTACCGGGTCTGGAGCAGCGGGGTCGCGGTGCTCTGCCAGATCGACGGCGAGGTGCCCGTCCCGGAGATCCTGGGTCGCTGGCTGCCCGGTTACGAACCCGTCGGATCCTGACCCCTCACCGGCAGGCGCCAGCGAACGCTCGCCCGCACCGGCCGGTCCCCGGCGGTGGCCCGGTGACCTGTACTCCGGCCGGTGCCGGTCCCGGCACCGGCCGGTTACCCTACGGTCGAGGCAGCCGGACCGGTCTGCGCTCCGACCAGGACCCGGTCCGCGACCGGCAGCGTGCGAGAGGACTCGAGAGCACCGACCATGACAGCGCATTCCCTCCCCGTGGAGCTCCCGGTCCGCAACCCCCGGCAGACCTCCTGCTTCTTCCGGACCCCCGACCCGGGCAACGGCAGGAAGGCACTCGTCCAGATCACCGAACGCTGCAACCTGCACTGCGCGCACTGCAGCGTGTCGGCAGGCGCCCGGGGGGAGGACCTGCCGGCCGGGTCCTTCCGGCGGATCGTCCTGCCCCGGTTGCGCGAGGCCGGGGTGAGGCGCGTGACCCTCACCGGAGGGGAGCCCTTCCTCCACCCCGATCTCCTGCGGTTCTGCCACGACCTGCGTGCGGCCGACATCGAGGTCGGGATCTGCACGAACGGCACCTCGATCGGCGACAAGGACATCGAGGCCATGCGCCGCGCGGGCGGGATCCACGTGACCGTGAGTCTCGACGGTTTCCGCCCGGGCAGTCACGGGAAGTTCCGGGGGCTGCGCAGCAGTTTCGACGTCACCGTCGCCACGACGCGCGCGCTGGGCGAGGCCGGGCTCCTGCGCGGTCTGGTGTGCACCCCCAACACCCTGTGCGAGAGATCCGAGTTCGCCGACCTGTGCGATTTCGCCGTGGAATCGGGCGCACGCTACGTCCTGATGAACTCGCTGTCCTCCTTCGGCAGGGGGGTCAAGAGCCGCCGTCCCCTCGCCGCCGACGAGGCCATGATGCGCGGGATCGTCCAGGACACCGCTCCCCGTGCTGCGGCGGGACTGGAGATCCTGCACGTGAGGTTCCCCGCCGGTGCCCGGCCCGAGAACCACGCGCCCAGCAGGTGTTCGGCCGGCCGGTTGGTGATGGTCCTCCCCGACGGGACGACCTCGGTCTGCCCCTACCTGGTCTACGCGGCCCGGACCCCGGGCTCCCGGTACAGCGCCGCGCAGTTCACGGCGGGCAACATCCTGCGGGAGGAGGTCGCCGCGGCCCTGGACCGGATCGAGACGTGGATCGCGGACCGCACCGCCGCGTCCTCCCGCCCGTCCCGGTGCGCGGCCTGCCCGGTCCGCACCGGCTGCGGTGGGGGCTGCCCGGCCTGCGTCATCGCGAACGGTGGTCTCCTGACGGACGCCGATCTGTCCGAGTGCCCGCCGGCGGCCGCACCCGAGTCGGCCGCCGGCCACGGCTCCCGGCTCAGCAGGGGACGAGTTCTCTGCGAGACTCGATGAACTCCAGCTCCTCACGGACGCAGGGGGGACAGGTGAAGGAGCGCTCCTGCGAGACGACGGCCATCCCCCACAGGTGAACCGGCTGGTCCGGTGAGGGCAGCGCCCCGCAGACCGAACAGCACGTGCTGGATCTCATGACTCTCTCCATCCGCCTTGTGGCGATCGGCGTCCTGTGACGCCTCGACGCTACGGGGCCTCTCGGTACGGGCGGCTACGGGCACGGAACTTCTTCGTTACGGATCTATTGCCCCGCGTTACACCACTTTACGATATGTGACGAACGCATGACTGTCAGCCGCCGAACCGGTGGCCTCGGAGTCCCCCCGTTCGGAGCACGGGATCGGTGGAGATTTGGGGCCGGACCATCCCCTCGCACGGTCCGGCCCCGTATCCATTCGGTGTGACGTTCGAAGTTCCTGATTGGTTGCATCCTTCTTCGTCACATCGGATCGCAGCCGATCGGGACGACGGTGACGGTACGTCGCGGGCTCGCCGCCGTGCCGCGATCCGTTTCCCCCCGAATGCCCCCGTGCATCCGTTCAGCGGCCTCCGCCGGACCCGGCACCGCGGGAGCCGGACGCGTCGAGGACGTCGGCGTCCCACCGGCACCGGGTCCGGTACTGCTCTCCCCGAACCGGTGTTCGTCTCCGGGCCGTAGTCGCGGCGTGCCCCGGGGCACCTGCTCGGGGGAGGCGGACCCGGCCGGTGCGGGCCCGCACCGGCGCGGTCGTGCCCCGCGGTCGTACGACCCGGTCCGCAAGGAGCCCCGGGAGGAGGACGCGGTCCGGCGAGGGGGCGGTCCGGGAGCCGCCCGGCCGACGCACAGGGACGGTGAGACCCCGTTCACGCCGCCACCTCGCACTTGCGTGGTCTGCCCCTGGGCCGTTTCCGGGGCACGACGGCCCCGGACAGGAGCAGCTCCCCGCCCCAGACCCCCCAGGGTTCCCTGCGTTCCAGTGCGCTGGAGAGGCAGGCGTTGCGCACGGGGCAGCTCTGGCACAGGTACTTGGCGTGCTCCACATCCGTGGGGGACTCCGCGAACCACAGTTCCGCGTCATTGACCCTGCACGGGATGTGGCAGGAACTCTCCTCGTCGACATCGTCAGCAACACGGTCCAAGAGGGCCATGAGCTGCATGGTCGACACCTCCTCGTCTCGTCGGCACGGCCCCGTGGGCCGTCGTCCTTGCGGTTCTCCGGTGGAACCGGTGCCGGGAGTGCGTCGTCGTCCCGGCCAGGGCCGCGAGAACCCATGAAGAAGGCCGCGGCCCCTGTTCGGGTACCGCGGCCTGGAGGAGCCGACCTGCTGAGGAGCTAGGCCGGGGGTCTCCAGGAGTGGGGACCCGGTGTGGACTTGGTCGTGAAGGTCGGAACGGTCTGGGGAACGGCCTGCGTCTGCTTGCCCGGGTGCCCGATGGCCAGC
>Ga0316579_10000308_pt1 | contig 15058 bp, 16 predicted proteins | sample J5NA_2_FD_203074 | JGI IMG/M metagenome (GOLD analysis project Ga0316579, IMG submission 203074) | Rhizosphere microbial communities from salt marsh grasses in Alabama, United States - J5-7_160517rDrA | ecosystem: Host-associated > Plants > Roots > Rhizosphere | place: USA: Alabama | collected... | reverse complement strand
TGTGATACGGTTATCGGCGATCCGGACCGGCTTCATTGGTTGACCGTCCATGTTACGGGAGTATCTGAATCGGTCGCCATACGGAATAACGACCGACAGACGTGCACACGCAGTGGTAACGGATCGACCTATGGAATCGTCTATGCACCCGAATTTCGTGGTTTCCTCTATCACAGCTGGACCGAGAGCATCGTCGACGGACGATGGATAGCCGTCGACCCGACTCTTGGCCAAATACCGTTCGATGCGCCCTATATCAAACCGTTGGAAGGCCAGAATTTGTCCGATCTGACGCCTCTCGTTGACACGATTGGAAAACCAACAGTGCGAATCCTATCCGACGCGTGAACTCGTATTCGTGTTCCGACCTCCAGTCGAAAAAGCCTTGATGCGTGTCATACAATATGTCAACGAAACTTGCTTCTGAATGAACCCTTTACCGCTTAAATAGAAGGTCAAACGACGATGACCAAGCCAGGCCTCGCCTTCAAAAGTCACAGGATTACAGCCACCTTCATCGACCCTTCCGGTCAGCTGGTCGAAAAACCGATCGAGATTCGGACTCATCCGATTTCCGGACGCTCTTGCCGGATCGCTTTCAGCCGCGTAAACGAAAAAGATGTCGGCAACGAGGAATTGCCGGCGCCGCCGCCCGACCAGGGCGATCGGGCTGCCTGCCCATTCTGTCAGCCTCAAGTAACCGTGAAGACACCCCGACTCACGCCTGAGCTGGCGCCGGAGGGCCGTCTGATGAAAGGAAATTCCCTATTGTTTCCAAACCTTTATCCTTATGGCAACCATTCCGCCGTCAGCCTGTTCAATGATGATCATTTCGTTGAAATCGGTACAGCTTCCCTGTCCTCATACACCGACAGCCTTCTCAATTGCCGCAATTACCTCGAACGTGTTCGAAACCGTGATCCACTGGCTTTTTACACAGCCATAACTCAGAACCACCTGCCGTCAGCCGGTGGTTCGCTTCTGCACCCTCACCTGCAGATCAATGCCGATCGAGTCGCCTCCAATCACCACCGTTTTTTAAGGAAAAAAACAGATCAATTCCATCGAGACACCAACCGGGCACTCTTCTCCGCCTTCCTTGAACATGAGAAAGCTGAAGGGGTGCGCTACATCGGGCGGACCGGCCGCTGGGAATGGACGGCGGCCTTTGCACCGGAAGGATTTTTCGAAATCTGGGGCATTCTGCCCGGCGCTTATTCACTGGTTGATTTAGCATCACGTCAATGGGAAGATCTGGCAACCGGAATCATCAACATCCAGAAATATTACCGCAGCATCGGCCGTAACGGCTATAACCTGGGACTTCTGGCGATAGAGGAACCGGACAGTCGTCTCGAACTGCGCATGGTCGTCATGGTCCGCGCCAACCACACTCCCTGGGTGCGCAACGACCACACCGGTTTTGAGGTCATGCTGGGCGATATGACCACTTTCACGCCCCCCGAAGAAACGGCTGCGGCCGCCAGACGCTATTTTGTCAGCTAAACCATTAACTTGTTTAGGATAAGGAGTCCGACAGTTGAAGGGTGTGAATCCTACCGTAGGTAGTGCGTCCGGTCTATCATGAAACGCTTGTAGATACGATAATGCTCGGTTTGCTCGTACTCCACCGTTTTAACAGGCGCGCAGTCAAAGCTGAAAATACGGCTCGCAGGGCACGCGAGCAGGATTGGCGAGTGGGTGGCAATAATAAATTGAGCGTGTCCGCCATTCCCCGCATTTCTCAAGAGTGTCAACAATTCGAGCTGACTCTTCGGGGAAAGCGCAGTTTCCGGCTCGTCCAGTACATAGAGGCCCTCTATTTGGAACCTGGAATGAAAAAATGACATGAGCGATTGGCCGTGAGACTGCTGCATCAGTGATTTGCCACCGAAATAGGCCAGAATGCCGGGGTCGTTGGCTGCCCAATCATCCAGAATTTGCGCAAAATTTCTGAAAACCTGCGAATCAAAATAGGACCCTTGGACCTGCCCGTTCTTCCATTCCAGTTCCAGGGCCCTGAACAACTGTTCTTCATAGGGATTGGGGGCATAGCGGATGCGTCTTTCCCCCTGCCAGATGTTTAGCCCGCTGCGCATCGCAACGGCTTTGAGCAGTGTCGACTTGCCGGTGCCGTTTTCTCCGACGAAAAAAGTGACCGGGGTCTGGAAATCAAGGATAGTGGTCTTCCTCAATAAATCCAGATCGAAAGGGTAGTGATTTAGCGTCGGAAATCTGTCCTGAACGATGTGAACTTTTTCCAGGTGCATCCCTCGGTCTCCATCCCAATGGCTTTGAATTGTTTTGGGTTGACAGCCAATACCACACTGTGGGAATTATAATACTCTAACATCGTTTGCCATGCAATCCTACCGAATCAAGCTAAGGAAAGAACTCAGAATGGAGAAGGAAGATTTCAAGATCTATCGCATAAAGTTGAAAAAAACCCAGAAACAAATGGCCGAACTGCTCGGCGTGTCGATAAAAGCGGTCCATAGCTATGAGCAGGGCTGGCGTCCGGTGCCGGCCGCCGTCGAACGGCAGATTTATTTTCTATTGTCGCGCCTGCAAACGGGCCGCAAGTCGAATGCCGATTGCTGGGACGTAAAAAAATGCCCCCAGCGCCGCAGAGAAAACTGCCCGGCCTGGGAGTTTCATTCCGGCTCGTTGTGTTGGTTCATCAACGGCACCGTTTGCAACGGGACTGTGCAAAAGAACTGGCAAGACAAAATGACCGTATGCCGATCCTGCAAAATCTTCAAAAAATTGTTGAAGGTCTAATCGCCCCTTTCCCCGACCTGCTTTTTGCCGGACTCACCCGGCTGACTTTCCGTTTCTGACAGTTCAACAATATGAGCGAATATATCGAACACGATCAACAAGGTCTTTCGGTCGGCATCGTCGCACGAAAGAATTTTACATTCGCCGCTCCGCCGTCGGAAATGGTGCTGGAAAATGGTACGCGTTTGGGGCCGATAACCCTTGCCTACGAGACCTATGGGACGCCGGCGGCAGACCGCGGCAATGCGATTCTGGTGCTGCACGCTCTTTCGGGCGATGCCCATGCAGCCGGCATTCATAGCCGCGGGGATCCGAAACCAGGCTGGTGGGATATCATGATCGGGCCCGGAAAAGGAATCGACACGAACAAATATTTCGTTGTCAGCACCAATATTCTGGGCAGTTGCATGGGATCGACCGGACCCCGTTCGATCAATCCGGCCACCGGCAAGGCATATGGACGCGATTTTCCCCTGGTCACCATCGGCGACATGGTCAGGGCCCAGAAAGCCCTGATGGATCATCTTGGAATCGAAAAAATATTGGCCGTCATCGGCGGTTCCATCGGCGGCATGCAGGTTCTGGAGTGGTGCGTCCGCTATCCGGAAATGGTATTTGCAGCCATCCCGCTGGCCACCACCAACCGACACTCCGCACTGGCCATTGCTTTCAACGAAGTGGCGCGACAGGCCATCATGGCCGATCCGAATTGGAACCACGGCGACTACTACCAAGGACCTCGACCGGATATGGGATTGGCGGTCGCCCGCATGATCGGCCATATCACCTACCTTTCCGATGAGGCCATGCGTCACAAATTCGGTCGTCGGCTGCAGGAAAAAAGCGATTTTTCCTTTAACTTCGACGCCGATTTTCAGGTGGAAAGCTATCTTCGCTATCAGGGCACCAAATTCGTCGAGCGCTTCGACGCCAATAGTTTTCTCTACATCACGAAGGCCGCCGATTATTTCGATCTGGAACGACAGCATGGTGCCGGTTCACTGGTGGGCGCTTTTGCGAAGGCCAAAGCTCGATTTCTGGTCGTTTCATTCACCTCCGATTGGCTGTATCCGACCTACCAGTCACGAGCCATTGTGAAGGCCCTGAAAAAAAACGGCCTCGAGGTGAGCTTCTGTGAAATCGAGGCCGAGTGGGGCCATGACGCTTTTCTGCTGCCCAATACGCGGTTGACATCACTAATAAAAGGCTTTTTAGAACGTGTCTACATTGAAATTCGACAACAATAGCATCCGGTTCGATCTTCAGATCATTGCGACCTGGATCGCGCCGAACTCCCGTGTACTGGACCTGGGGTGCGGCACAGGGGATCTGCTCTATTACCTGAAGACCCGCAAGAAAGTCCGCGGAACCGGTATCGAACACGATGAGGAAAAGGTAGCCCAGTGTGTCGAAAAGGGCGTCACGGTTTTGCAGGGTGACATCAACGCAGAGGTCCGCGACTATCCGGACGAAGCCTTCGATACGGTCATCCTAAGCCAGACCCTGCAACAGGTCTACGAACCGGCCGCCTTGCTCCGCACGATCCTGCGCATCGGCAAAAAGGCGGTGGTCAGTTTCCCGAATTTCGGTCACTGGCTGGTGCGCCTGCAACTGCTGCTAACCGGTTATGCGCCGGTCACCCGGCAACTCCCGTACGAATGGTATGACACGCCCAACATACGCGTAATTTCTTTAAAGGATTTCAGAAGATTCGCCCGCACCGTCGGTTTCAAGATCTTTGAAGAAACCGCCATCAAGGTGAATGGCCGTCAGGGCAGGACCATTGAATTCATGCCGAATCTGCGGGCCAGCTTCGGTATCTTTCTCATCGGAAAGTAATTTCTGCTGGAGCCCCTCTATCACACCCATAGAATCACGTCTCGTATCAGCGAACCCTGTCGTGAGGGTCGTCCTCCGGTTCGTTTTTCAGGGTCACGGTAAGAAATAATTCCACAAGATTGCGCCGGATTCGGGTTCGTCTTCACGGTCCATCCAGCGGTGCATATCGAGATACGTGTCGATGGATGTAAGGCAGTAGACGGGCTAAAAGACAAGCAAGATGTGGAATTGTTTTTTTTCTGGGACCTGTAAGTCGGGATTCGTGGTCGGTAGTCGTTGACAACTGGGTTTACAAGCTTAAATTAGAGGCGTTATTTTCAGGTGCTGATCATAACCGGCCTAGCCCGCGTTGCAGCGAAATCGAAAAAGCGGTAAAAACCGCTACGGCATGTTTCCGAATACCATGGAGGACATAAATGGCTTTTGAGACAAGGGAAGAAGTTTTGGATAAGGTGCTCGCCATGCAAAAACCGATTTGTCCGCACTGCGGCGAATCGATGAAACTCTGGGAGGTCCCACCGATAACTGTTGGCGACGGTTTAGGTTGGGGAACGCCGTACCTTTTTATTTGTTTCAACGATGCGTGTCAATTGTACACCCAGGGATGGGATCACATGAAGGATAATTATGCTCACACAGCCTCGTATCGGTGCATGAATTATCCCGGCACCGAACAGTTCGAGCTGATACCGGTTTTCAGTTCCATGGGGGCAAAAGGCCAGATTATCGACGAGGAAGCGCGAGCAATCGAAGAGGCTCAAAAAGAGGCGATTAAACGCGGGTTCTCCATACTGGCCGAATGCTACGTTAAACGGGACGGACCGGCCGTTATGCGAATTCTGCTCGATCCAACCGAGGCATTACGGGTGCGCACCAAGGCCGTTGAAATGTTGGGTGACATCGGTGAAATCGATGCGATAGAACCGCTGCGCAACCTTAAAGTCGGCAACCAAATTTTAGAAACCAAACTGCAGGAAGCGGTTAATAAAATTCACGCGCGCAATTATACGAGGGAATGTCCTTTCTGCGCCGAAATCATCAAGAAAAGGGCCAAAATTTGCAAGCATTGCGGCAAGGAGGTTGCCGGTCATTGAGCGTCCTCACAGAGACGGCACATCTAAAACGAAGTCCAGACGATATGCCCGGCTCACAAACGCCGACAAGACAACAGGGTTCCTGGAAATGTCCGAAACATCACGTATGAGTCGGTAGACGGCGGGCCACATTGACGTATTCGCAGTTGTAAGTCCGGAAGATCAGGCGCTCCCGTTCAATGCGTTCGGTCGGGCAGGCAATGAGCGTCATCGTTTGCAATGTGTTGCAAACCACGTTCTTTTCTGGAATGGATGCGAGACCTTCACCGATTTTTTTGCCGCTGGTGCTGTCGAGTACCACGGCGGTTTTTCCGTCAGACACGACTGCGAAGGGTATTTGGTAACGCAAATCGAGCAGGCGGGCCGCCGCAAGAATCTCCCTTTCGCAGGACCCCAACGATCCCGGCACGCATTTGATGGCCATTACGCGCGTTTTTCCTGCATTTACGCTGACGACCAGATCCACCTGAGACGCATAGCGCTCTTTACCGACTTCGAATTCGATTTTTGCGTCTACCTCGATATCTTCCCTGGCGTATCCCTTCTCTAAAACCAGCAACCGTTCAACCGCCTGACGGTTGGACTCGGCCCCGATCTCGGGGACATCACTTCCCGTTACAAAATCTTCGATCATGCGGTACGGCTTTAATATATCGGACAAAATGATCCTCCTGTCTCTGCAAGCGGCTTCCGGCCTCACCCACTCGCTAACGAATAATCTGTTCCTTATCGGCGTCCAAAATGTGAGGTTATTTTTGAGAACGCTCCAAGAGTGAAGTTCCCGTCATCTGAGGCGGTTTCTCGACCCCCATGATGTCGAGTATCGTGGGCGCAATATCGGCCAGAACCCCGGAGCGCAGGTCGGTGTCACGCCTGCGGTCATCAACGAGAATAAACGGCACCGGATTGAGGGTGTGGGCGGTATGCGCACCGCCACGTTCGTCAATCATCTTTTCCGAGTTTCCGTGATCGGCCGTGACCATCGCGACACCCCCCATACCGGTGACGCGTTCGACAATTTGCCGCACACAATGGTCCACTGTTTCACAGGCTCTTACGGCTGCTTCAAGAATGCCCGTGTGACCTACCATGTCCATATTGGCAAAATTCAGCACAATCAGATCATAACGGTTGGATGTCAACCGCTCAATAAGCGCCGCGGTGACCTCAGCGGCGCTCATTTCCGGTTTCAAGTCGTAAGTCGCCACCTCGCGCGGGGAGGGGATCAGACATCTGTCTTCGAACCGAAATGGCTTTTCCTCGCCGCCGTTGAAAAAATAGGTGACATGGGCATATTTCTCGGTTTCGGCAATTCGCAACTGCCGCAGGCCCTTCCCACTGATGGCCTCACCGAGGAGTCCCGTTAGGTGCACCGGTGGGTATGCAACGGGCAGGGTAAATTTTTCATCGTAGCGCGTCAAACAGACATATCCGCTGAGCCCGGGAACCACTTCACGGTGAAACCCGTCGAAATCCGAGACGGTAAAGGCACGTGTGATCTCGCGGGCACGGTCGGCCCTGAAGTTGAAACAAATGACGCCGTCACCCTCGTCAACCATGGTCAAAGGGGCATGCTTCTCATTGGTAACCACAATCGGCCTCACGAATTCGTCGAATTCTTCCCTCAGATAAGAATCTGTAACGGCCGCTATGGGGTCACGGACTGTGCGCCCCTTGCCCTGCACGTAGAGTCGATAGGCCTTTTCAACCCGCTCCCAGCGACTGTCGCGGTCCATGGCGTAATATCGTCCGCAGACCGTCGCGATCTTGCCACAACCGCCGGCATCAAGATGTTTCCGCAGCCGGGTCAGATAGCCAACACCGCTGTCAGGTGAGGTGTCACGCCCGTCGAGGATGGCATGGACGAAAACCCGCTCCAGGCCCTTTTGGCAGGCCATGTCGACCAGTGCGAGCAGGTGATCGAGCTGGCTGTGAACACCGCCGTCGGACACAAGACCCAGCAGGTGAAGCGCCGACCCCCTCTCGCCGACTGCCGACATCACTTTGGTGAGGACTTCGTTTCGGAAAAATGAGCCGTCGGCGATGGCCCGGTCGATGCGCAAAAGATCCTGATAAACGATCCGGCCGGCACCGATGTTCAGATGCCCGACCTCCGAATTCCCCATAATCCCTTCCGGAAGTCCAACCGCGAGACCGGCGCACTGCAACCGAGTGGTCGGATAGGATGCCGCAAGGTTATCCAGGAAAGGGGTGCGGGCCAGGTGGACGGCGTTGCCCTCCCCGACGGATCCGATTCCCCAGCCGTCGAGGATCATCAGCAGACAGGGTTTGGGCCTATTCATCGAAACCTACCCTCGGTGTTCTTGACTGGACCATGCTCTTCATGCCCCTCGTTATTATACGCCTGGCATCCATCCACAATCCCTCAAGGTCGTAAAACAGTCGCACCGGTTCGTAGAAAATGTGTATGATAACATCACCGTAATCGAGCAATGCCCAATGCCCTTCGGTGACCCCTTCCACGCTCAGCGGTTTTTTATGCTGTTTCTTCAGGTCAGTTTGGATGTGTTCGGCAATCGCCTGCACCTGGCGGTTTGATCGTCCGCTGCAAATAATAAAAGCATCGGCCACGGACGTCATTTCCCGAACATCGAGGACGACCAGATGTTCAGCTTTCTTCCCCATCACCGCCTTGACATAGACCTCGAGCGCATCGACAAATTCATCTGTCATATGTAAAGCCCTCGGCTGTAGACAATGTCAAGTACTTCTGCAGGTAAGAGATACCGCACGGAAAAACCGCTGCAAATCAGTTCTCTGATCTTGGAAGAAGAGATATCGAGCATGGTGACATTAAAAACGTGAATCGGCATCAATCGAGGATGTGAAAAGACCGACTGCTCTTCCGAACCCGTGTATTCCTCGGATATGCCGTGGCATAAAAAGTCGTTCAGCGCCTGCCACCTTTCAATTGGCGTTTTCAATCCCCGTTCCGGTCTGGACATCACGATGAAAGCCACCGACTTCAGGAGGGTGCGGTATGATTTCCAGGTATCGAGTTCAAGGAAGGCATCCATGCCGACGATCAGGTAAAGACGGACGGTATCGGGAAACTTTTCCTTGAAGAGTCGAACAGTATCGACGGTGTAGGAAGGTCCCGGTCGCTTAAGCTCGATGTCGGAAACCTTCAACCCGGCTTGGCCAGCCACCGCACGACGGATCATGTCATAACGGATGTTCGCGTCGACGATCTTACCGGCAGCCTTGTGCGGTGGGGTTGCGGCCGGAACGAGGTAGCATTCGTCCAGCGGAAATTTTTCCACCACCTCCAGGGCTGCCCGCAGATGACCGATGTGAACAGGATTGAAAGTACCGCCGAACAAACCGATGCGCATATCTAGGCCGTTAATATTTAAAAGTCCGTCTCAGTCGCTCATTTCGATGGTGATCGTCAGGTTGTCGCGGTGGATCACCTCGTCAAACGGTTTGTGCCCGAGGCAGCTTTTGATCTGACCCGATTTCCGACCCTTGATTTTCTGTATGTCCGAAGAACTGTAGTTGACAAGCCCGATTCCGATCATTCTATTTCCCTGGCTTTTGAAAGAAACCGCTGCGCCGACGGTGAATTCACCCTCGACTGACATGATACCGCTGGGCAGAAGGCTTTTACCGTTTCTCAGCAGGGCGTCGACCGCTCCGTTGTCGATCACCAATATACCTTGCGGTTTGAGGTTGAAGGCGATCCAACCCTTGCGGCTGGACAGCTTTTTCTTTTTAGGCACAAAAAAAGTTCCGAGTTTCCGTCCGTTAAAAAGTTTTTTCAGTATGTCCGGCTTCGTTCCGTTGGCGATCACCATCGGAATGCCAACGGCGCTGAGCTTGCGCGCGGCTTTGATCTTGCTCAACATACCGCCGGTACCGAGCGCCCCGGGTATGTCACTGGCATATTTCTCGATGCGCTTTTCGATCCGTGAAATCACCGGAATCGGCTCGGCATCCGCAAATTGCCTTGGATCTTTGGTGTAAAGGCCGTCAATGTCGGTCAGGTTGATCAACAGGTCGGCATCCATCAACAGTGTGATCATGGCGGCCAGTGTGTCGTTGTCCCCGAATTTGATCTCTTCCACCATCACGGTGTCGTTTTCGTTGATGATCGGTACCACCTTCCATGCGAGCAGGGTATGGAGGGTGTTGCGGGCATTCAAATAGCGCTGGCGGTTGGAGAGATCTTCACTGGTAAGCAAAACTTGGGCGACTTTTTTGCCATAGCGGTCGAAGGCCTTCTCGTATTCCATAATCAAACCGGCCTGGCCGACAGCTGATACGGCTTGGCGTTTCGGGACTTCATCCGGTCGCCGGGGCAGATCGAGTTTCCGAATCCCCGACGCCATGGCACCAGATGAGACCAGGATCACTTCGACTCCTGTACGGATTAGCCAGCAGATCTGGCGACTGATGGAACGGATGGCCGCCAGGTTCAGATCGTTTTCGGCCGTAAGAACGTTGCTGCCGACTTTGACGACCACCCGCCTTGCCCTTTCAAAGTAAATCGTCCTGTTGTCCGTCATCACTTTCGCCCGTTTTTGCGGCCCCCTGGCGGATCTTTTGTGGATCCCGTCGTGAAATCAGCTGCGAGATGTGTGAAATCAAGCGGTCGACGCCGGTGCCGGTCACCGCTGAGATGAGCAGCACCGATTTGTCCTTTACGGCAGATTCAAACGCCCGTGCGCTTTCCGCCGTTCCCGCCAGGTCCATTTTGTTGAGAACCACGATCTGAGGTTTTTCGTTCAGCCCGCGTCCGTAATGTGCGAGTTCTGCGTTGACAATCCGGTAGTCTTCGAGTGGAGATTGCTGATCGACCCGCGAGGCATCGACGAGATGAACCAGGACGCCAGTTCGTTCAATGTGGCGTAGAAACCGAATCCCGAGTCCAGTGCCTTCGTGAGCCCCGGCAATCAGACCCGGAATGTCGGCCACGATGAAGGGCTGGCTCGAGCCGGCTTGAACCACACCTAAATTGGGAGTAAGAGTGGTGAAGGGATAGGCTCCGATCTTGGGGCTCGCAGAGGAAATGGCGCTGATGAGGGTTGACTTGCCGGCATTGGGCAATCCGATGATGCCGACATCGGCGATGAGCTTCAATTCAAGCTTCAGAGTGCGGCTCTGACCCGGTTCACCGGGCTGAGAGAATCGCGGCGCTCGATGGGTGGCGGATTTAAATCGTGTGTTCCCTTGGCCGCCCCGACCGCCCTTGGCGGCAACGAACGTCTGGCCCGCTTCAATCAAGTCGGCTATTATTTGACCGGTTTCAACGTCCCAAATCAGTGTGCCGGGCGGAACCCTGATGACCAGATCTTCACCATCCCGGCCGGTTTTTTGCCGCCCTTGCCCCTGTTGCCCGTTTTGGGCCCTGAACTGTTTTTTATGGCGAAAGTCGTATAGGGTTCGCATGCCGGATGAGACCCGCAACACCACATCGCCGCCTTTACCCCCGTCTCCACCGTCCGGGCCTCCACGCGGAATGTATTTTTCACGGCGAAAGCTGACACAGCCTCTGCCACCGTTCCCGGATTGAACGGTGATGATCGCCTCATCGACAAAATTCACTCTGCATGTACGCTCACTTTTTTGCGTGACCGCCCGAGCCGCTCGTACGCCACAATCCCGTCGATCTTGGAAAATATTGTGTAGTCCTTGCCGATACCGACGTTATCGCCAGGGTGAATTTTCGTACCGACCTGACGCACCAGGATATTGCCCGCTTTAACGCGCTCGCCGCCGAAACACTTTACACCGCGGCGCTGACCGGCGCTGTCCCGGCCGTTTTTTGAACTCCCCGCTGCCTTTTTATGAGCCATGGTCTATCTCCTCTAGCATTTCGAAATGCTGTCTTCTTTTATGGTTCGATCATCTGACCGTCGAATCACTCTTGAGTCGTACATCACGGTACTTGACGAACATACCGCAGGAACAGAGCGCCACCGCCGGATTCAAGGGGAAAGCCTTTAAAGGGCGATGCTGTCAATTTTTACAGCCGTATACGGCTGACGGTGACCATTCTTACGGCGATATCTTTTGCGACGTTTGTATTTGAAAACCAGTATCTTTTTCGCTTTGGCCTGTTCCGTTATATGTCCGCTGACCGTAATGTTCTCCAAAAACGGTTTCCCGATGTTGACGGATGTCCCGTCAGATGTCATCAGCACCTTGTCGAACGAAACGGGCGTGCCGACCTCGCCTGGGATTTTTTCAACCCGCAGGATTTCGCCCTCCCTGACCTTGTACTGTTTTCCGCCTGTTGCCACTACAGCATACATTTTTTCGGCCTCCTCAGTATCTAACTCAAATTACACGTTAATTCAAAAATTGAATAATATGAATGCTCGCCGTTGTTTTGTCAAGCAAAATGTTCCTTATCTGATGAGCACCCATGAAATGGACATTGCTGAAAAAATCCGTATATTAACCCGTATTCGCCGATAACGGTCACACGTTACCATCATCGATCCTATTGGAATCCGAAAGATCCGCGTATAATGCCAATGAAAATTGTTTCGATAGCCATCAGCCGGAAAAAAGGCACCCGTAAACAATGCGTCGAATCGGCCGAGGTGATAGCAGATCACGGTCTAAGTGCCGATGCACATGCTGGTCGCTGGCATCGTCAGGTCAGCTTTTTGGCCGCCGAAAGTATTGAAAATGCTCGCGAGCGTGGGCTGACGGTTGACTTCGGTGACTTTGCGGAAAACATCGCCACAACCGGAATCGACTGGCCTCAGGTTCCGATCGGCACCCGTTTCCGGCTCGGCAAAACGGCCGTGGTAGAGATTACGCAAATCGGCAAGGAGTGCAAAAACAAATGTGCCATCTACTATCAGGCCGGTGACTGCATCATGCCGCGGGAAGGCGTCTTTGCACGGGTTTTGACCGGTGGTGTCATCCACACCGGCGATGCTATTGAAATTGTGTAAGCGTTCAGAGGGCATCGCATCTGCCTGCCCCTGAAATGAGGCGCCTATTTCACCGGGGCGGCAGCCTGTAAACGCTTACAATGAGGTTGTTTAAAGCGCGTCGACCTTTGCAGCCCTGCGAACGGTTACGAAATTGAAGCTGCATCAGGGAGGTTGGCTAAAATAAGGCCTCTCGGCAAAACAACCCTGAAAAAAGCCGTAGATCTGTGTCAAATAGCAGATACAGTGGGTATCGAAAAAAAAACCGGGGGTGACGGTGAAAGGGTATCTCGAGCAAGCGATCATACATTGGGATGGAAATACCGGAAGTTCCGTGTGCGGCAACATCATTGCCGAAGAACCGCTTTCAATTCGCATCCAAGGTAACCCCTACTCGGTGATCATGCGCACCCCCGGTGATGAAATCGACCACGTCGCCGGATTTTGCCTCGCCGAAGGAATCGTCGATTCCCCCGCCGACCTCAACACCATCGGATTTTGCGACGGTACAGACACCAACGTGGTGACCGTGACGTTGACGGCGTCCCGCCGCGAAAAAATTGCCGCCACCCTCGACCGCAGGGGCTATATCAGCCAGACCAGTTGTGGGATCTGCGGCAAGGAAATTGTCAGAGACTTGCAACAGATGATATCATCGGTCCCGAACGGGCCCGCACTATCTGCCGGTAGAATCTTGAAATGCATCGATTCCCTCTCGGATCACCAACCGCTGCGCCGGCAGACCATGGCTTCCCACGCCGCAGCCCTGTTCAACTCAGATGTCGATCTTCTCGCCGTTGCAGAGGATGTGGGGCGTCATAACGCCCTCGACAAGGTGATTGGAAAGCTCTTTCTGGCCGAGCGATTGGCAGAAGCCTGCCTGTTGGTCCTTTCCTCGCGCTCCAGCTACGAACTCATTCAGAAAGCCGGGCGGGCCAGAATTCCGATCGTCCTGTCGGTTTCCAGGCCTACCGCCATGGCCGTGGCCTTGGCCGAGCAGTTGAACATGACCCTGGCCTGCCTGTCCCATGGCAAAGGGCTGTACATTTTTTGCGGTGCGGAAAGACTCGTCTTTTAAGGTCGGCTCGCCTCTCCCCGCACATCCAACGCAATGAGTACGAAAATAAAACCCAATCTGCTGAAAAGGCAGGCGCCCCTGCCCGGACAACCGGTTGCGAGTGGCGGCTGAAACTCGCCGCCAACGGGTTCTAAGACCGGACCCGGCCCGGATATAAAAAAAGAGGAGGATTCCAATCCAAGATTGTGCGTTGCGCGGGGCCTGGTAATAAGGGCCCGGCCTAAGGGCTCAGACAGTCAGCCGCTGTTCGCAACCGCTCATCCGGTCTCCGGCGCATCACTTTGATGAACCGTGGCGGCCATGAGTGTTTAACACGACACTATACTGTAATGCAGCAAAAAGTGCCATTTATGGAAGGACACTGATTATGATCCGCCCGGACCGGAGGAACACCCTCATGTCGGCCCGCAAACCGGTTCAGCAGGGCTCGGAGGCGTCGGCCGCGTATTGGACCGGGTGGCCATTGGTGTACCAAAATAACGCCGCCCGGCACGCATAGCGCTACGAATTTTACGAAAGAAAAGCGGGAGGGACAAGAGGATCAGTGTCAGAGCGCCGGCCACTTCGACCCATTCCGGTATGGTGGTCGCCGTACCGCTGACAACGGCTTGAGCCGAAACGCCCAGGGTTGAATAAAGCCGATCCAAAATCAATCCGAAGACGACTGTCGATGCGGCTATCGCCACCAGGTAAATGGCAGTGGCCCGCTTTCCGATTATGCCCGCCATGACCGTCAACGCAGCAACGTTGGTGGCAGGACCGGCCAGCAGAAAAACAAGCGCCGCGCCGGGACTGACGCCTTTGAGGATCAGTGCGGCGGCGATGGGGGTTGAAGCAGTCGCACAGATGTAAAGTGGTATTCCGACCGCCAACATGAAGAGCATTGCCGAGAGCCCGCCGCCGAGATAGGTCTTGACCATTTCTTCGGGGATGAGAACGGCAATCAAACCGGCTGCCAACAGCCCGATAAAAAACCAGCCCGCCAAATCGTTCCAAAAATCCGTAAATGCATACCGAACCCCCGCCCCCAGCTTTTCGGCCACGCTGTGATGACGTTTGTGATCTTCGGGGCGGCAGTGGATTCCGTCACAGCATTGATCGACCGGACAGGTCAGGTCCGGATGAACCGGCTTGTCGCTGCCGCTTTTTTCCAGCAGATTTTCGGCGACTCCGGCAACGGCAGCGGTGAAGAAAGCCACCACCGGCCGCGCTACGGTCATAAGGGGATCCAGCAGGGCATAAGTGATGGCTATCGAGTCGATGCCGGACTCCGGCGTAGAGATCATAAAGGAGGTGACGGCCCCGTTGTTGGCCCCTTGTTTCTGCAGCGTCACGGCTGCAGGCAGCACCCCGCA
>Ga0316579_10000307_pt1 | contig 15078 bp, 11 predicted proteins | sample J5NA_2_FD_203074 | JGI IMG/M metagenome (GOLD analysis project Ga0316579, IMG submission 203074) | Rhizosphere microbial communities from salt marsh grasses in Alabama, United States - J5-7_160517rDrA | ecosystem: Host-associated > Plants > Roots > Rhizosphere | place: USA: Alabama | collected... | reverse complement strand
GGCATTACTTCCACGGTAAATTGACCACGCTACAGTCCGTCATCACGGACAGCATCACCGCGCACAGCGCTGCCTGCCCCGCCGCAAAACTCGCCTGAATTCACCCGACGGCCGCCGGCTGCGAGCAATGATTCAGGCAAGCGTCGCCAAAAAAGACTGGGGTGATAACAAAAGAACCGAACACCACGAGAGCGAGGTATTAGGCACGTAAAACGTGCCTAATACCTGTTTACTCACCGAAGAGTAGTGCGCGCGACTGTCCCGCTGCGCCCGCTGAGTAAACTTACTTCGCTTTACTTATCATATACGCGACGGCATTGGCGATATCTTCATCACTGCAGGTCTTGCAGGTGCCGCGCGCCGGCATCTTGCGAATGCCGTTGATGGCGTGTTCGGTCAGCTTGGCGGCCCCCTGCTCAATACGCGAACTCCACGCCGCCGCGTCTCCAAGCTTAGGGGCTCCCATCATGCCGCTTGCATGGCACATCTTGCACACATGCTTATAGACGGTTTCCCCCGCCGCAGCATCGCCTGCAGCCGTGGCCACGCCCCATGACAACATCCCCGCTACCACGACAGCTGCTGTAACGATTGTTTTCATATCAACCTCCTTCAAAGTACTATATCTACAACATATCCTACCCGGTAGTATAACCATTGTCCGCAGTGTGCTGATCCTAGGCGCTATAAGTTTATTGTCGCTGAGAACCCCTTCACAAAGCACCCCATCGCGCACTACTCGGGCTCGTAACCCAGATTCGGCGCCAACCAGCGCTCCGCCTCGGCCAGGCTCATCCCCTTACGCCGTGCATAGTCTGCCGCTTGGTCCTTATTGATCTTGCCCAGGCCGAAATACTTGGATTCGGGGTGGGCGAAATACCAGCCGCTCACCGAGGCGGCGGGCCACATGGCATAGTGATCGGTTAGTGTGATGCCGGCATTGGATTCGGCGTCGAGCAATTGCCACAACAAGGCCTTTTCGGTGTGTTCCGGGCAGGCCGGGTAGCCGGGCGCAGGGCGAATGCCGCGATATTCCTCGCGAATCAATGCCTGGTTCTCAAGCCGTTCCTCCGGTACATAACCCCATAACTCCTTGCGTACCCGCTCATGCATCAACTCGGCGAAGGCCTCGGCGAGACGATCGGCCAGGGCCTTGACCATGATTGCGTGATAATCATCGTGGGCGGCCTCGAAGCGTTTGACGTGCTCGTCTATGCCCAGGCCAGTCGTGACGGCAAAGGCGCCGATATAATCCTTGAGCCCGCTGTCCTTGGGCGCGACGAAATCGCTCAAGCATTGATTGGGACGCCCCGGTGGTTTCTCCTCCTGCTGGCGTAGGTGGTGCAAGGTGGAGAGTACCCGGGTCCGCGACTCGTCGGCGTAGACCTCGATATCGTCGTCATTGACGCTATTGGCGGGGAAAAAGCCGATCACCGCCCGGGCCTCCAGCCAATCGCCGGTAATGATCTCGCGCAGGGTCATTTGTGCATCCTCGAACAGCTTGCGCGCCTCCTCGCCCTTGTCGGCGTCATCGAGGATCTTAGGATAACTACCGTGCATCTCCCAGGAATGGAAGAACGGCGTCCAATCGATATAGTGCGCGATCTCCTCCAGAGAAAAGTGCTTGAAAACCTTGATCCCGATGAATTGCGGCACCGGCGGCGTGTACGCGGACCAGTCGATCTTGGCCTTATTGGCGCGGGCCTGCTCCAGGGTCAACCATTTGGTATGGGCACGGCGCCCGGCGTGCTGTTCGCGCACTTGAGCGTATTCAGCGCGGATCTTAGCCACGAAATCGGCTCTTGATTCGTCGCCGATGAGGTTTTGCGCCACACCCACGGCCCGCGAAGCATCCTTCACCCACACCGTGGGACCATGGTAATGGGGCTCGATCTTCACCGCTGAGTGCGCGCGCGAGGTGGTGGCGCCGCCTATCAATAGCGGTACGGAAAACCCCTGACGCTCCATCTCCTTGGCCACATGGGCCATCTCTTCCAGAGACGGCGTAATCAGTCCGGACAGGCCGATGATATCGGCGTTCTCCTTTTTCGCGGCATCGAGAATGGTCTGCGCCGCCACCATCACCCCCAGATCGATGACCTCGAAATTGTTGCATTGCAGCACCACACCGACGATGTTCTTGCCAATGTCGTGCACGTCGCCCTTGACCGTCGCCATGACGATCTTACCCACGGCACGCGCATCCTTAGCCTTCTCCGCCTCGATATAAGGGATGAGATGGGCCACCGCCTTCTTCATCACCCGTGCCGACTTTACCACCTGGGGCAAAAACATTTTGCCGTCACCGAACAGGTCACCTACCACGTTCATGCCATCCATCAACGGCCCTTCGATCACCTGAATGGGCCGCGGGAACTGGAGACGCGCCTCTTCGGCATCCTCCACCACATAGGCGTCTATACCTTTGACCAGGGCGTGCTCCAGACGCTTGGCTACAGGCCAGTCGCGCCACGCCAGATCCTCCTGCTTTTCCTCACCACCCTTGCCGTGGTACTTGCCGGCGATGGCCAGCAGGCGCTCGGTAGCATCGGACCGGCGATTGAGCACCACGTCTTCGACGCAGTCGCGTAGCTCCGCGGGCAGTTCATCGTACACCGCCAACTGGCCGGCATTGACGATGCCCATATCCATACCGGCATGCACTGCATGGTAGAGGAACACCGAATGGATCGCCTCGCGCACCGCATTGTTCCCGCGAAATGAGAACGACACGTTGCTCACCCCACCCGAGATCAGGGCATGGGGCAGGGTCCGCTTGATCTCGCGGGTAGCCTCGATGAAATCCACGGCATAATTGTTGTGTTCCTCGATACCGGTGGCGATGGCGAAAATGTTGGGATCGAATATTATGTCTTCCGCGGGGAAGCCCAGCTGCTCGGTGAGGATGTGATAGCTGCGGGCACAGATCGCCACCTTGCGCGCCTGGGTATCGGCCTGGCCGTCCTCGTCGAAGGCCATCACCACCATCGCCGCGCCGTAGTGGCGCACCAACCGCGCATGCTTGATGAATTCCGCCTCACCCTCCTTGAGGGAAATCGAGTTCACCACCCCCTTGCCCTGCAGGCATTTCAGCCCCGCCTCGAGGATGCTCCATTTGGACGAGTCGAGCATGATCGGCACCTTGGCGATGTCCGGCTCGGAGGCGATGAGGTTCAGGAACGTCACCATTGCCTCTTCGCCGTCCAGCATGGCCTCATCCATGTTGATGTCGATGATCTGCGCACCGTTCTCCACCTGCTGGCGCGCCACATCCAGGGCCTTGTCGTACTCACCGTTCAACACCAGCTTTTTGAAGGCGGCGGAACCGGTCACGTTGGTACGCTCGCCCACATTGACGAACAGGGAATCCGGCCCGATGTCGAGCGGCTCCAGGCCGGCAAGACGGCATTGCGGCTCGATCACGGGGATGGCGCGCGGCGGATATGGCGTCACCGCATCGTGGATAGCCTTGATGTGGGCGGGCCCGGTGCCGCAGCAACCGCCAACGATATTGAGAAAGCCGCTGCGCGCCCATTCCTCGATCTCTTTGGCCATGGCCTCGGGCGATTCATCGTAGCCGCCGAATTCGTTGGGAAGGCCGGCGTTGGGGTGGGCAGATACATAGGTATCCGCGATCCCCGCCAGTTCATCGATGTGCTGACGCAATTCCTTGGCACCCAGCGCGCAATTGAAACCGAAACTCATGGGGCGGATGTGACGCAATGAATTCCAGAAGGCCGCCACGGTCTGCCCCGACAGGGTGCGGCCGCTGGCATCGGTAATGGTGCCGGAAATCATTACCGGCAGGCGGACATCGTGCTCGTCAAAATAGACGTCGATGGCGAACAGCGCCGCCTTGGCATTCAAAGTATCGAACACCGTCTCCACCAATAAGGTATCGACCCCGCCGTCCACCAGGCCGCGGATCGCCTCGGTGTAACTCTCCACCAACTGATCGAAACTGACATTGCGAAACCCGGGATTGTTCACATCCGGCGAGATACTGGCGGTGCGATTGGTGGGGCCCAGCACCCCGCTAACGAAACGCGGCTTCGCCGGTGTCCTGGCGCTGTATTCATCCGCCGCGGCACGCGCCAATCGCGCCCCTTCCAGATTCAATTCATAGACCAGACCCTCCATCCGGTAATCGGCCATGGCGATGGACGTGGAGTTGAAGGTATTGGTCTCGAGAATATCGGCACCCGCCTCCAGATAGGCGCGATGGATGTCGCCGATGATCTTGGGCTGAGTAATGGACAGCAGATCATTATTACCCTTAAGGTCACTGGGGTGATCCTTGAAACGCGCGCCGCGATAATCCTGTTCGCCGAGCTGATAACTCTGGATCATAGTACCCATGGCACCGTCCAGGATCAGGATGCGTTTGTTTAGTTGTTCCAGGATTTTTGACATTGTAAGCTCCGATCGAACCCGGCACACGGCTGGGCTGCTTTGCCGTGACCAAAGCGTCTTATTGTAACACTTAACATTACATGAACCGCCGCCTGCTCATTCAAGGCATCTTTTCACTATACTGATGGCTTTTGACCGGAAAAACGCCGTGGAACTGACCACCATCGCCACATTCGACAATACACCGACCGCCTATATTGCCAAAGGCCGTCTGGAGGCCGAGGGTATCCCGTGCTGGCTAAAGGATGAACATCTGGGGCAGACCGACTGGCTCTATAACATTGCCGTGGGCTGGATCAAACTGCAGGTGGAAGCGCAGCACGCGCCGCGGGCCCGCGAGATCCTCGCCACCGACTACTCCGACCGTGTAGAAACACCGGACGAATAAACCATGCGTATCCTCGCAATCACCTGGCTATTGCGTGTCTGCGCCGCACTACCCCTGCCTCTGGCCCATGTCCTAGGCAGCGTCATCGGCTGGGGCCTGCTCCTCATCCCCAACGACCTGCGCCGGGGCAGCGCCACCAACATCCCGCTCTGCTTTCCGGAATTCACTGCCGCACAACAGCGACGTCTGCTCCGCGCCAGCCTCATTGAGTCGGGCAAAGCCATAACCGAGGCCGGTGCCTTATGGCTATGGCCCGCACCACGGCTGACGGCGCTGATAAAGGACACCAGCGGTGAAGAACACCTGCGCACCGCCCTCGCCGCCGGCAAAGGCGCCATCCTTGCCTCCCCCCACCTCGGCGCCTGGGAAATGGCGGGAATCTATAGCTCTCTGCACTACTCCATCACCAGCCTCTATCGACCACCGCGCATGAGTGAGTTGGGAGAGTTGGTGCGTCACGGCCGCGAACGTTTCGGCGCCAAACTGGTGCCTGTGGATGCCGGCGGCGTGCGTGCATTGTATCAGGCCCTTGGCCGCGGTGAGTTGGTGGGCATGTTGCCGGATCAAGAACCCGGCGCGGGCAACGGCGTGTTCGCGCCCTTGTTCGGCATCCAGGCAAACTCCATGGTGCTGCTGTCACGGCTGGCCATCAAGACCGGCGCGCCGGTGATTTTCACCTATGCCGAGCGTCTGCCGCACGGCCGGGGTTATCATCTGCACTTCCTCCCCGCGCCGCCGGCTATCAATCATGCTCCGCTGGAACGCTCCGTGACCGTTATGAATGACATGGTGGCAACCTTGATCAGACAAAGTCCGCAGCAATATCAGTGGGGGTATAAACGCTTCCGTACCCGACCAGTGGGGGAGTCGGCGATCTACTGATCAACGGGAATGTGGCTGGGGTTTGATAAGCACTAGCGGCACATTCTTCACGTGTGAGTGCTTGCTTAATCCTGCAGCGCCCTGACGCACTCGCCCGCGGCCCCCGGATCTTTTACCGCCACCAGCAACGCCTTGTTGCGCCAGCCTTGGCTGATTTCGCCGATCCGTCCTTCCTCGCGATACACCACCGGCCGCAGCGGCGCGAACATGGTCAGCAATTCGCCATCGGCCAGACGCCATTCATCTTTCTGCGGACCTTCAACACTGACCGCAGTGCGGGTGAAGGTTTGATAAAACAGCAGACCGCCCACCTTGAGGGCGTTGATAATGGCGTGAGTCAAGGCACGCTCCAGGTAATGGGCGACCACCACCACATCAAACTGGGCGGCAGGGATGGGATCGCGCAGCGCATCCTTGACCTCGGCGACGATAGGCAGCTGCCGCTCAACGCCGATGGCACGCAACTTATCGATGGCCACCGGCGAAATGTCCCAGGCATGGGTCTGCAGGCCGCGCTCCGCCAATAACAGGCTATTGGCACCCAAGCCACAGGCGAGATCAAGCGCCGTGCCGCGACGCGGCAGGAGATGAGCATTGTCCAGCAGCACGGCCGCCGGCGCGCCGGGTAGCCCCGCTTCGCGGTAATGCATATCCCATTTATCTTGCGTGGTCTGATCGATCATTGCGCTGCAGGGTCGAGGTCAAGATTTATCGGCGCCAGAAGGTAGGCGTAAATAATACCAATAAGGTGAATATTTCCAAACGTCCCATGATCATGGCCAAAGACAAGGTCCACTTGGCTACGCCGTTGAGCGAGGCGAAATTGGAGCTGACCTTGCCCAGGCCGGGACCGAGATTGTTCATACACGCCACCACCGCCGAGAAGGCGGTCACCTGATCCAGGCCGGTGAACATCAAGGTCAGCATCATAATGATAAACACCGCCACATACATGGAGAAAAATCCCCACACCGATTCCACCACCCGGTCGGGCAGGGCCTTGCCGTTGATCTTGACCAGAAACTGGCCGTTGGGATGGATAAGACGCTTGATCTCCCGCGTCCCTTGTTTGAGCAACAGCAGAAAGCGGATGGTCTTTATGCCGCCAGCGGTGGATGCGGCGCAGCCGCCCACAAAACTGGTAAACAACAGCAATATCGGCAGAAAGCCCGGCCACTTGTCGTAGGTGCTGGTGGTAAAACCGGTAGAGGTGGCGAAGGACACCACTTGAAAGATGCCGTTATGCACGGCGTTGCCGATGGAGGTATAGGCACCGGCCCCATACAGATAACCGGCGGTAATGGCCGCCACCGACGCCAGTATCAGCAGATAGGCCTTGACCTCGGAATCCGCCATATAGGGCTTGAAGCTCATCGAGCGCCACGCCATAAAATGCAAGGAGAAATTGGCGCCGGCCAGCACCATGAACACCACCGAGATCATTTCGATCAATGGGCTGTGGAAATAGCCCATACTGAGATCATGGGTGGAAAAGCCACCGGTGGACAAGGTGGCAAAGCTATGGGCGATGGCGTCAAAGGGTGTCATGCCCGCCAACCAGTAGGCAAAGGCGCAGGCAATGGTCAATCCCAGATAGATATACCACAAGGCCTTGGCGGTCTCGGTAATGCGCGGCGTGAGTTTGGCATCCTTCATCGGTCCTGGGGTTTCGGCGCGATAAAGCTGCATGCCGCCGACGCCCAACATGGGCAGGATCGCCACCGCCAAAACGATGATACCCATACCCCCCAGCCAATGGAGCTGGGCGCGGTAGTACAAAATCGCATGCGGGAGGGTATCCAAACCGGTCAACACTGTGGCACCGGTGGTGGTCAACCCGGAAACGGACTCGAATACCGCATTGGTAAAAGTCATATGGGGATGCACCGCCAACATAAAGGGCAGGGCACCGGTCATACCCAGCACGGTCCAGAACATCGTCACCACCACGAAACCATCGCGCATGCGCAATTCACGGCGAAACTTGTATACCGGCGCCCAAAATAAAAAACCGGCGATGAAGATCAAACCGAAGCCGAGCAGGAATGGAATCAGGGCGCCGTCCTGATACCACCATGCCACCCCTACCGGCGGCAGCATGGTCAGGCTGAACAGCATCAAAAATACGCCGAGAATGCGTTGGATAGTGCGTAGTTGCATATAGTCAGCAGCAAACGAGTAACAGCGACAAACGGCAAGTTAATTTTGCTTGGAAATGGCAGCTCACGGGCGCCCCCCTGTTTTCTTATTACTTATTGCCGGTTAATTTTAGTTTGTTTAAATAAAGGTAATGCTCACCTGGAACAAGCGTTCCACTTCGGCAATACGGCGCTTGTCCACCAGGAACAGGATCACATGATCCTCGGACTCGATAACAGTATTGCGATGAGCGATAAGCACCTCGTCATTTCGCACGATGGCACCGATATTAGTACCCGGCGGCAGCTTGATGTCTTGAATGGCGCGCCCCACCACTTTTGAGGTCTTGCTGTCACCGTGGGCTACCGCCTCGATAGCCTCAGCCGCACCGCGCCGCAGCGAATGAACTACCACCACATCACCGCGCCGCACATGGGCGAGCAATCCGCCGATAGTCGCCTGCTGCGGAGAGATGGCAATATCGATATCGCCGCTTTCCACCAGATCGACGTAAGCGGCGCGGTTGATCAAGGACATCACCTTGCGCGCGCCGAGACGCTTGGCCAGCATCGCAGACAGGATATTGGCCTCGTCATCATTGGTCACTGCGCAAAACACGTCGGTGTTCTCGATGTTCTCTTCCAGCAACAATTCCCCGTCGGCGGCATCGCCGAGCAACACGATAGTCTTGGTCAACTCCTCGGCGATCTGGCGACTGCGCCCCGAGTTGTGATCGATGAGTTTGACCTGATAATCCCCCTCCAAGGCCTTGGCCAGCCCCCTGCCGATATTACCGCCGCCGGCTATTACGATGCGCTTGGTGGGCTTATCCAGTTTACGCAGCTCACTCATCACCAGGCGAATATGTTTGCGCGCGGCGATGAAAAATACCTCGTCGTCGGCCTCGATAACGGTACTGCCTTCGGGAATTATGGGCTTGCCGCGGCGAAAGATGGCCGCCACTCGGGTGTCGACCCCCGGCATGTGATTGCGCAGTTCCCGTAATTCATGACCGACCAGGGGACCACCGTAATAGGCCCTGACCGCCACCAACTGCACCCTGCCGCCGGCAAAGTCCAGCACCTGCAACGCGCCCAGGTGCTCGATCAGGCGCTGTACGTAATCGATCACTACCTGCTCCGGGCTGATCAACACATCGATGGGCAGGGCCTCTTGAGTGAACAGCTGGGGATGATTCAGATAATCGCGGGCGCGGACGCGGGCGATCTTCGTGGGTGTGTGAAACAAGGTATACGCCACCTGGCAGGCGACCATATTGGTCTCGTCGCTGTTAGTCACCGCCAGGATCATATCGGCATCTTCCGCCCCGGCGCGCTTCAAGACCTCGGGCTGAGAGGCATGCCCCACCACTGTGCGCAGATCGAGCCGATCTTGCAGCACTTGCAGGCAATGGCTTTCGGAATCGACGACGGTGATATCATTGGCCTCGGAAACCAGCGCCGCCGCCACCGAAGAACCTACCTGCCCGGCACCGAGAATTATAATTTTCATTTATTCTCCATCAGCACCCAGGGTCACAAACGGGCGCTTATAGTAGTACTAAACATGGATATCGCTCAGTCGCCCTCTTCCGCCCGGGCATCCTTGGGATTCAAACCCAGCCCCTTCAGCTTCCGGTAAAGATGGGTGCGCTCCATGCCCGCCTGCTTGGCTACCTTGCCGATGCTGCCGTCACTCTGGCGCAGCCTATACTCGAAATAGGCCCGTTCGAATTGTTCGCGCGCCTCGCGTAAGGGCAACTCGAATTGCCCGACCGGAAATGTTTCTACTGGCGCCGGGAAACGGCTCAATGCCCCTTCCACTTCCTCACTGGTAATTTCACCGTCGGAGCCGAGTATCAATAATCTTTGCACCAGGTTTTTCAGCTCGCGAATATTGCCTGGCCAGGGATAATGGCGCAAGCGGTTTTGTGCAGCGACGGTGAAACGGCGATACGGCAAGCCCTCCTGCCCCACAAACATATCCACGTAATGTGCTAAAAGTTCTGGAATATCATCGGCGTGTTCCCGCAACGGCGGCACGCGCAACGGCACCACGGCGAGCTGATAATAAAGATCTTCGCGAAAACGCTTGGCCTGGATCTCCTGTACCAAGTCGCGATGGGTGGCCGCCACGATTCGCACGTCGAGCTTGACCGGCTTGCTGCCCCCGACCCGCAAACAAGCCTGTCCCTCCAAGGCACCGAACAGGCGGGCCTGAATGGCGAGATCCATATCGCCCACCTCATCGAGGAACAAAGTGCCGCCGCCGGCCTGCTCCAGCAAGCCATACTTCACCTGGCCATCCTCCTCGGCGCCGAACAGCTCTACCGCGGAATTTTCGCGCAGCAATGCCGCCACCCCCACATCCACGAAAGGGGCGTCGTGACGGGGGCTGCAACTATGCAGATAACGCGCACATAACTCCTTGCCGGCGCCCGGTTCGCCGGTAATCAGCACCCAGGCGTCATGCTGCGCCACCCGCTGGATTTGTTCGCGCAATTGCTGCATCACCGCACTGCGGCCCAATGGTTCCAACAGGGGCTGGGCGAACTTGCGCAAGCCGAGATTCTCTCGGCGCAGACGCTCAGCATCTAGGGCGCGAGTGATGGTAAGCAGCAGTTTGGCCATGGACAGGGGCTTTTCGATGAAGTCATAGGCACCAAGCCGGGTCGCCTCCACTGCGGTCTCCACCGTGCCGTGTCCCGACATGATGATCACCGGGCACATAGGCCCACTCTCATCGCTCCACTCCTTGAGCAGGGTAATGCCGTCCACGTCGGGCATCCATACGTCCAGCAATACCAGGTCGGGACGGTGAATTCGGCGCGCGTCACGTGCGGCCGCGCCGTTTTCCGCGACGCTCACCTCATAGCCTTCGTCTTCGAGGATCTCTTTCACCAGTTCCCGGATATCGCGCTCATCATCCACAACCAGAATATGCGGTGCACTCATGCGATTTCTCCACGTTGCGCCATATCGTCGGAGTTAAACTGCGAACGCATGACGGCATCACTCATTACACCATTCTCCAGATTCGTCTTCAGCACCGACGTTTCCAGCGGCAAGCGAATCACCACACAGGCTCCATCGCGCGTGTTTTCGGCGATGATCATTCCGCCGTGCTCGTCCACGATCTTTTTCACGATCGCCAAACCCAGACCGGTGCCTTTGGGCTTGGTGGTCACATACGGCTCGAACAAGCGCCCCAGCAGGCCCTCCGGGAATCCCGGGCCGTTATCATCCACACGCAATTCGACGAAGGGGAACCCGGACTCATCCACGCACTGGGTCGTAATCGTAATCAATCCGTCACTGCGCTCGGCCAAGGCCTCCAATCCATTCTTTATCAGATTATGCAAGAGCTGACGAAAGCGACCGACATCGGCCTCCACCGCGGGCAGGCCATGCTGCAGGCGCAATTCCCAGTGCACCGGAACATGATCCCGATAGAGATCCAGCACTTCATTGATAAGTGCATTGAGATCCAGGGAACGGCGCTCCAGCTTGGGTGCGCGCGCATAGTCGGAAAAGGCCTTCACCATCTCCTGCATGGCATCCACCTGCTGAATGATGGTGTGAGTCGAGCGCTCCAATAAGTCCGATTCCAGCGCCGGCATACTCTTGAGATATTTATGACGCAGGCGTTCTGCCGAGAGCCGGATCGGCGTCAAGGGATTTTTGATCTCGTGGGCAAGGCGCCGCGCCATTTCGCCCCAGGCGGCATCACGCTGGGCCTGAATCAAGGTGGTGACGTCCTCGAACACCACCACATAACCGCCACCGCTGTCACTGACGCCGGGCAAGGACGCGCCGCCGCAGATCAGCACCTGACGTCCACTCGCACCGAACAAGGTTACCTCCTCACGCCACTCCTGCACGCCGTCCCCCAAGGGCACGATCAACGCTTTCACAAATTGCGCAAGATGACCGTGATCCTCAGCCAACGCGCTCAAGGGTCGGCCTATCATTTCATTGAGTTCCACACCGAGGATATGGCCGGCAGCGGCATTGGCGGTGCGCAACACCTGCTGATTGTCCAAGGCGAGCACGCCGGAGGACAGGCGCTCCAACACCGCCTCGAGATAAGCGCGCTGACTTTCCACCTGCTGCTGGCTGAGTCGCGCCTGTTCCTGCGCCAAGGCGATCTTGCCGGTCATATCGTTGAACGATTGCACCAGCACGCCGAATTCATCGTGACTGGGCAGGGGCAGACGCCGGCTATAATCGCCGCTGGCCACCGCGCGGGTACCGATCGCCAGGGTGCGGATCGGCGCCACCAGACGCCGTGCGGCGTAAAAGGCCGCCCATACCGCGGTCAACAAGCTCAACAGCAGCACCAGCGACAGGGTCAAGGCGAAACTGAACTTCAGCCAATTCCGCAAAAAGCGTAATCGGTCATAGCGTGCGTAGGTGGACTGGACGTTATCGGTCAATACGGCGAGCCGCTCCGACACCGGATACAATACCTGCAACACCCGACCGTCCGCACCGGCTACGGGCACTACTACCCGGATATTCAATCCCACTCCGGAAATCTGATCCAAACCCACGTAGGTCACGCCTTGGCGCAACTGCAGCATGATGGCCTCATCCGGATAGGTAGGCAGCAGGCGATCGGCACTGGTCGAGGCGATGATCTTGCCGTTGACGGTCAGTACGGTCAGTTCTCCTGCATCACTGTCATTGCTCAAGCGGCTGAGCAATGCGGGCACCTGGCCATCGGGGACATGATCCAACTGCCCCGCCATGGTCTCGGTACGCTTTAATAGATCACGCATGCGACTGTCGAGCACGGTTCGACTCAACTCCAGGGCGTCCTCCAAGGCATTTTCAAAGCGCACGTCGAACCAGCTATCGATGCCCCGCTTGATGAAGTCCAGAGAAAACCAGTACACCATGGACACCGGCACCATGGCCAGCACCACGAACATAACCACCAGACGCAGGGTGAGCCGCACCCCGGTGGCGCGATTGCGGTATTGGCGCCACAATCTCACCATGTTGGCGCCGATCAACACCATCAACAACACCAGCAGCGATATGTTGATCACCAGCAACGATACGTACAGACGACCGAATTCTTCTGAATTCTGGGTGGCACGCCCCATCAGATACAGCGACACCAGCAACAAGCCGAACAATAAGATGATCGGCACCACCCCGGTACTGAGCCGCTTGATTATTGCAAAGGCCATGACACCCACTCACTGGCGATACGCCAGCTACTTGAAAAATAGCCGACAACCCGCATTGGCACCGGCAGCGCATCCAGATCCAGGCTGGCCTGCAGACTCACGATGTATTTTTCCTCAGGGTTGAGCAGGCCCGCATCCAGAATGGGAAGTTTGTCCACGTCGCCCAAGGCGACGATGGCCGCGGCTCGACTACCATAGTAATTATCCGCGCCACTGTTGAGATTGGTCACCACGTAGCGCTGGGTCAAGGCCTCATAATTCAATTGATAGCGCTGACGCAGAGAAGCCACCGTCTCATTCCACACATAATCCCGCTTGCGGTCGATGACGATTTCCAGTTCCACGACCAGCGGCACGCCGTTGTCCAAGGCGTCCAGGGCTTCGTCGCTGAAGCGGTAATGGATCTTGGCATTGAGCTGGTAAACCTTATCGACCAGCACCGTCCCGGCACTGCGCACCACGAATTCCGGTTCCTCGGCCGCCGCCGCACCTCCGCCCGGTAATATGCCGATGACCAACGCCATCAGTACCAAGCACTTTATTGAAGCTCGATTAATGGCGCAGCGTTCCGTATTCATCCAGGTCAACGCTTTTTGAGGCTCGCATAATAAAATCCATCCATACCGTGGCTCCCCGGCAAAATCATACGCCCGTGCTGCACGGCCTGCCCCCATGCAACGGCGAGCGGTTCCTCATAGGCATCATCGTGCACCGCGAGAAAACGCCCCACCTGTTGCTCATCTTCTTCGGGCAAAATCGAGCAGGTCACATATAACAGCATACCGCCGCGCTTCACCAGCGGCCACAGCGCCGTGAGCAAACGTTGCTGTTCCGCGGCCAACGCTGCGATATCCGCGGGTCGACGCAGATATTTGATATCGGGATGACGCCTGATCACGCCACTGCCGGAACACGGGGCATCCAATAGGATGCGATCAAACGGGGCGCCGTCCCACCAGCGCTGCACCGCACTCGCATCCTCCACCACCAGCCTCGCCAGCAAACCCAGACGATCGAGATTCGCCTTTACGCGTGTCATGCGCCCGGCGTCGGCATCTACTGCGATCAACTCCGCCAGTGCCGGCTGTAACTCCAGCACATGACCGGTCTTACCGCCGGGCGCAGCGCAGGCATCCAATATCCGCTCGCCGGGCTGAGGGTCCAGCAACTGCGCCGCCTGTTGCGCCCCCGCATCCTGCACCGATACCCATCCCTCCTGGAATCCGGGCAATTCCGCCACATCCATCGGCTTGGCCAGCGTCAGCCCCGCGTCGGTATAAGTTGCAAACATTGCGCCTATGCCCGCCGCAGCCAGCATCCGCATATAATCATCGCGGCTCCCGCGGCACCGGTTCACCCGCAGCGTCATAGGCGGTCGTTGGTTATTCGCCGCCGCGATGTCACGCCAATACTCGGGACGCCCGCCGCGCAAGCGCTCCAACCACCACTGCGGATGGGCAAAGGCCGCGACCTCGTTCCCGTCCACCTCCGCCAACACGGTATCGCGTCGTTTCAGAAAACCACGCAGCACCGCATTCACCAGACCGGCGGCCCACGCTTTATTCAAGGCACGGCTGGCGGCCACGCTACCCGCCACCGCCGCATATTCCGGCACACGGGTATAAATCAGTTGATACAAGCCGACCCACAACAGGGCAAGCACTTCCCGCTCTTTGTCACGCAAGGGTTTATTCAGCAGACGATCCAGCACCGCCTGCAAACGGGGCCCCCAGCGTAATGCGCCGTAGCTGAGTTCTTGGGCAAGGCCGCGCTCCTGGGCGGGTAACAGCGCCAGCTGCGGCATCAGACTCACTGATAAGGACGCGCCTTCCAATACCTGCGCCACCACGCGGGCGGCTGCGCTGCGCGCATCCATACAAGGATAATCAGGACAGCGGCGGAGCTGATGATGCGGAGCGCGGTGCCGTCGCGGCGGCTGCGCCCAACATCATCCCCGCCGCCATCTTATGGGCATTGAGGAAATCCGCCACCATCATGGGACGACCACCCGGCAATTGCACCTCCAGCAAACGCAGTAATCCGTTCCCGGTGACGACAT
>Ga0316579_10000306_pt1 | contig 15080 bp, 13 predicted proteins | sample J5NA_2_FD_203074 | JGI IMG/M metagenome (GOLD analysis project Ga0316579, IMG submission 203074) | Rhizosphere microbial communities from salt marsh grasses in Alabama, United States - J5-7_160517rDrA | ecosystem: Host-associated > Plants > Roots > Rhizosphere | place: USA: Alabama | collected... | reverse complement strand
CTGGACCATAGGCTGCCCCTCCATGATCTGCGGATTCTGGGCCAGCAGGTCCAGGATCTGCGGCTCCAGGAATACAGGCTCGATCAAAACAAGCGCGCGGAACAGCTGCGGATGCTGGTAGGCAGCCTTCATCGTGGCCACCGCGCCCAGGGAATGGCCGACGCCAATCACTTGTTCATAGCCCTGTTGGGATAGGAACCGCGTCAGATCATCGGCGAAAATCTGCCAGTTGGTGATATCCAGCAGCTTGGAATCCGGCCAAAACGGCCGCTGCTGCATAGCGATGACATGGTAATTCTCAGTTAAAGGTTTTAATAAAGCCTCGAAACAGGCCGGCGGATAGGCATTGGGATGGGCAAAATGGAGGATGGGACCTGTGCCGCCGAAGTCGTCGAAAGGGATAGGATCAGGCATAAGCAGTTCGTCAGTCGTTCAGTTGCTCAGTAAATCAGGCAGTTGTTTGTTTTAGAAGCAGCTGCAGCAGCTTTTTGGTCACGATTTTTGTTTGCGGGCCGATTTCGCCAGGTGGGCCAACGCAGGCGGGGCAGCCATCACGGCAGCGGCAGTCATTGACGAGTTCCAGGGCGGCGTCTAGAAGCTGGTCATGAAGTTCATAAAGGCGCTGGCTAAATCCAACGCCGGCGGCCACGCGCTCGTAAACAACCAGTGTCGGTGATTTGGTTAAGGGATTAAGGGATTCGGCGCTGACCATAATGTCCGAGACATCACACATAAGGAAGAGCGGGGCCAGGTTCTGCAAAATATAGGCCAGCCCTCCTAAGGCGGAACGGGTCTGCTGGCCGGCCTCGGCGCGGCGGTGGCAGGAGGGACACAACGAGACGAGATTGTCGACCTGGTTGGCTTGCAGGTAGTTTTCATTGACGCCAGGAATGTAGTTGTAATCGCGGAACGGCCGGATATGATGCACATGCAAAGTTATCCCGCCGGGACCGCCATTGGCGCCGCATGTGCGGCAGCGATAACCATCGCGCTCCAGGGCTTTGCGCCGCTGCTGGCGCCAGTTAGGGCCGTACTCGTTTGGGCGAGCCAGGATGCCTTCCTGCCACAGTTTTTCCGCCAGGTCCGGCTCGAAGACCATCCAATAGCCGGTCGTTTCCAGGGGGATATCGGGGAGGTCGATTTCACCATAACCCAGGGTTTCATGCGAATAGCGCTTGATCTTGCGATAGCCGGTGGCGCTGGAAATCACCGAAACCTCACCGTGCGCGACAAGCAGGCCACCGCTTGACCTTTCTTCCTCCGGGCGAAATTCGCGAATCGTACTGCCCATGCTGGAACGGGTGTAATAATCCACATCAACAGGACGGACATAAGCAATACGGCCGTCCCAATCGAGCGACTCGACTAAATAAGTCTCAGCCTGGTGCATGTAGATCGCCCCCTCATAAACAAGCAGCGGGGCGCTCTCCAGGTCTACTTCGCCAATGACTACCGGAGTCAGTTCGCCGATGTCCTGAATGACGACCGTCTCCGCGCCGCTGGTGCGTAGGGAAACGGAAACCGCCGGCGTGCCATCACCGATCCAGTGATACTGCTCACGCGTGCGGTGCAGTTCACCTTCTTCGCTGAGAATTTCCAGGACCGGTTTGACCTGATCAAAAGAGCCGAAAGGTTCGCCTTCCCGGAAAGGAAGTTCGAAGGCGGCGCAAAGCAGATGCTTGACCAGGATGCGCAAGTTATCGGGATTAATCAGTGCATGCTCGGGCGAACGGCCGAAAAGATATCGCGGGTGGTTACAAATGTATTGGTCCAGGGCGCCGTTTCCGGCAATCAAGATGGTGGCCGAGATATCCGACCTGCGCCCGGCGCGGCCGGCCTGCTGCCAGGTCGAGGAGATGGAACCAGGATAACCAGTTAGGACTGATACATCCAGACGGCCGATGTCAATGCCCAATTCCAAGGCGTTGGTAGCGACGACGCCGCGCACTGATCCATCGCGCAAGCCCGATTCAATCGCGCGGCGCTCGTTGGGCAGGTAGCCGCCACGATAGCCGGCGACGATGGCCGTGGACCCTTCATAAGCCAGTTCATCCTGCAGATAGGCCAGCAGCAGTTCTACTGTCTGTCGCGCGCGGGCAAAGACGATTGTCTGCACGTCACGGGCTAAGAAGGTAATTGCCGCATCTTTTGCCGAGAGAACGGTGCTGGCGCGCAGGCCCAATTCTTCATTGATGATCGGCGGATTGTAAAGCAGGAACTGTTTCTCACCGCTGGGCGCGCCGTTTTGATTTTCGTCGACCAGGATAAACGGCCGTTCGACCAGACGTTCGGCGTGTTCCTGAGGATTGGCGATGGTCGCTGAACAGCAAATAAATAAGGGCGAACTACCATAAAAGTCGCAGAGGCGTAGCAAGCGGCGAATAACATTGCTTACATGGCTGCCAAAGACGCCTCGATAGGTGTGGATCTCATCCAGGACCACGTATTTGAGATTAGCAAACAGATCTCGCCAGCCGGGATGGTTGGGAAGAATCCCTGAATGGAGCATGTCGGGATTGGAGAAGATAATGCCCGGCGATTGGCGTACCTGGCGGCGCTTGCCTTGCGGGGTATCGCCATCATAGCTATGAACATTTACAGGTAGGTCTGCGGTGGCGATTAATTCCCCCGTTTCCGCCAGCTGGTCATGGGCCAGCGCTTTGGTAGGGAAGAGATACAAAGCACGCGCTTTGGGTTCGGCAAGGAGGTGGGTCAGCACAGGAATAGTGTAACAGAGCGATTTTCCCGAGGCGGTCGGTGTTGAGATCACGACATCGGAACCGGAAAATACGGCAGAGACAGCCGCTTCCTGGTGCGTATACAATTGGGAGATGCCCCTTTTCTGTAAAGCCTCAACCAGCCCAGCAGGAATACGTTCCGGAAAGGGAGCAGTTACGGCCGTTTTTTGCGGAAAACGTTCCCAGGCGACAACCTGGCGCATGAAATCTCGGTTACGCCGTAAATCGGATAAGATAGCTTGAACATTCATGGTTAATGGCCAATTGCCTAAGACCTGGCAAATGCACGAAAAGGGTGAATTTTAATGGCTAACGTACCTGGTATTGTAGGTTTAAAAAGTTATCCAAGTATTTATCCCTCATTATAATTAATATTAGTAGTCTTAGTAGGGCTTGTGGATTTGTGGATAACAATTCCGCCCCCCGCATATTTGGGGGGAAAGCTGCCAGGAGACGGTATTTGTGGTTTATGTGGTCCTTCTGTAAAAATTAATTGTTTGTGGATTCTAGCGGGGATAAATTGATCTGCATTTAGTTCTATTCCACTTGAACTAATGACCGTCAGGCCGAATATGCCAGTGATCGTTTTTATACCCCCCATATATGGTGAAAATTGAATAAATTTTGACAAGATCGAGTCACAAGTTATCCCCAAAGCGCTTGAGTTTTCCACAGTATAGTTAGAGTTATCCACAGGTTTCGGCCGTATTTTAGCCATATTTTTGCCCTTATTGCAGCATATTGATGGCCAATCTACGGGCGCGATCTCGCTCCTGGGCTTGCAGAATGGTTGGTTCGACGGCGCGTAATTGGCACTGATCAGGCGTTAGGGGACATCTCTCGCAGGTTTCACCAATTAACTCGCGCGGAATCGAGGGATCGTTCAGGAATTGAATCGTATTTTGTAAATCCGTATCGTTGCGAAAGCCGACAAGAACGCTGCTGTAAACGCCTGGCGACAGTACAAGCTGGCGGGCGAAGCCGATACATAAAAAGCGGTCGCGCGAATCGAGAAATTCAGACCGCTGGATGCCGATGGGCATATCTTCCACATTTTGTAAGGGGCCGAGTTCCGCTATTTCACGCAGCAGGCGTACGGATAACCAGCGGCGGCAGTGATGTTCGGCCAGGCCTATTCCGCTTGGGACAAGCAGGCGGTTCATATTAAGATGTTTGATCAGGTGATATTCTGAACTTCCGGCCGGGTGATGAAAACGTAGAAAATGCAGCTTGAGGCCGAAGAACTGGGGCACCAGCTCGCTCATACGGTAGAGGAGCATTTCCGGTGTGACATTGTATCTGCTCAGCATCCCCAATAAGAATGTTGGATCCCAGGCCTTTAAGGCGAAAAATGTTTGCAGGTCTTCCAGGAACTGTGCGCGGGGCATTAACAAGGCACCGGCGAAGTAAGCGGCGCGAAAATCGTTTAGTAATTGTTGGAAGCTGTAAATATGGTCGGGGGTAGAGGCGGTAGAACGCTCACTTAAATCCAGGTATTGGTAGCCGAGTTCGCGGGCAATGAGAAACCTGACCTGCCTGGAGTAAAGGGCGCCATTGATAAACAACTTGGGTTTCTTGCCTTGTAGAAATATCGACCGGTAGCCGGTCAATTCAAGCGAACGGCCGATTGCTTCATCATCAATGACATAGCCGTATTCCTCCGTTAAAGTCGCTATCAAGGCTTTTAGGGGGACGCGCTGCTCTGACGGCCAGTCATATTTTTCACCGAATTCAGCACGAAATTGAACGGCCGCATCTTCCAGGTCTGGAAAGTAATTCTCATGGATTTCCTGATATGAACGCAGTGCCGCGCGTAGAAATTCTTCTTCACTCAGATCATAACGCTTTCCCACATCCAGGATGCCGTGCAAAAGGGCGCTGGCGTTGTCTGGTTTGCGGGTTAAAAGATTGACCAGGTCGCCGGCTTCAAACCCGAATTCATCAAAAGGGAAGCGCTGGACGACGCTGGAAGAGAGCGTCGACTCGAGATAGGTCAGTGATGGGGGGAGTTTGATGGAAACAAGGTCATCATAATCGCGATTGAGGGCTTGAGCCATCTTGAGGATTTTATCGGTGCGTGGATATTTGCGTCCCTTTTCGATCTCGGTTACATAGGATGGGGAGAGATCACACATCGCGGCGAATTCCGTCAGCGTAAGTCCTGCATCGAGGCGCGCCTGGCGTACCTTCATCCCAAAAATGATATTGATCAGGTCTAGACTCATAATCGTGTGCTTCCTCTTTGGTGTTTCGATTTTCCCGGAAACTAGAAAAAGGTTGTTCTAGGTATTGAGTGGTCAAGTTTCCGAGAAAATTGGCCTTTCTTTAACGCTAGTTTAGCGAATTTTCGCTTTTTGCCAAAATACACCGGCTAATTTCTTGACAAATCGCCTCCCAGGCGTATAATCTTGTTCACTATTAGCGAATATTCGCTAATAGTTATCTTTTACCAGTCAGGCAGTAGCCCGAGCACAAAAAGGAGAGTTGGTATGGTGATATTAGATCCAGTGGCGGTTGATGGGTTAGAGATTGGCGCTGAGGTGACTCCGGAGTTCGCGGAAATTTTAACGGCCGAGGCGTTGAGGTTTGTGCGAACGCTCGAACGCGCCTTTGGTGAAAGACGGCGGGATCTGCTGGCTTTACGTGATCTGCGCCAGGAGGCAATCAACGCGGGCAAGATGCCCGATTTTCTGCCGGAAACGGCGCATATTCGGGAGAGTGATTGGGTTGTCGCGCCGATTCCCACGGACCTAAACGATCGCCGCGTTGAGATTACGGGGCCCGTGGACCGTAAGATGGTCATTAATGCGCTGAATTCAGGGGCGAACGTTTTCATGGCTGATTTTGAGGATTCCCATGCGCCAACCTGGTCCGGCACGATTGAAGGGCAGATCAATTTACGCGATGCCGTAAACGAAACCATTACTTTTACGGCGCCGACGGGAAAGTTTTACGAGTTGGGGGAAACGACAGCCACATTAATGGTACGGCCGCGCGGTTGGCACCTGGAAGAAAAACATGTCTGGGTGGACGGCCGACCCGTTTCCGCTTCTTTATTTGACTTCGGGCTCTTCTTCTACCACAACGCGCAAGCCTTGCTGGACAAAGGGAGCGGCCCTTATTTCTACCTGCCTAAATTGGAGAACCACCTGGAAGCGCGGTTGTGGAATGACGTCTTTGTATTGGCCCAGGAGGAACTGGGTATCCCCCAGGGATCGATACGGGCCACGGTGCTGATCGAGAATATTTTGGCCACGTTTGAAGCGGATGAAATTTTATATGAACTTCGCGACCATTCCGCGGGTTTAAACTGCGGCCGGTGGGATTATATCTTCAGCGCCATCCGCAAGTTCCAGAAGCATCCGGAGTTTTACCTGCCTAACCGGGCCCAGGTCACGATGACCACGCATATGATGCGTACGTATTCGCTTTACGTGATCCAGGTTTGCCACCGGCGTGAGATTCATGCCATGGGTGGTATGGCGGCGCAGATACCGATCAAGACGGATGCGGAAGCAAACGCGGTTGCCCTGAATAAGGTCCGGCTTGATAAGACGCGGGAAGCGCAGGACGGCCACGACGGGACCTGGGTCGCCCATCCCGGGTTGGTGCAGATCGCGAAAGAAGAGTTTGACCAGTATATGCCTACGCCGAATCAGATTTTTCGCAAGCTGGACGATCTGGAGGTGACGGCCGAAGATTTACTGACCATTCCCGAAGGCACGATAACTGAAGAGGGGCTGAAGCTTAACGTGGATGTGGGCATCCAATATATGGCCGCCTGGTTGAGCGGTAACGGCTGTGTACCAATCTATAACCTGATGGAAGACGCGGCAACGGCCGAAATCTCGCGCTCACAAGTGTGGCAGTGGCTGCACAATCCGCATACGGCTTTGGACGATGGACGGCCGATTACGGAAGAGATGTTTTTGGAAACGGTCGCCGGCGTCCTGGAGGAATTGAAGGAGCAGGTCGGCGAGGCCTATTTTGAGACGCACAATTACGAATTGGCAGCGCAGTTATTTTCGGAGATCAGTTTGGAGGAGGCGTTTACGGACTTCTTAACGCTGAAAGCTTATACCTATTTAGATTAACTCGATCACTTAATTGGAAAAATATATTGTTAGCCAGGCAATGTGAGGGCATACATTTAAGGAGAAATCACCATGTTCAAGCCATATAATGTCGGAAAAATGCGCGATGATTGGGAATTGAATAAGCGTTGGCAGGGCATCACACGCCCTTATACCGCGGGGGATGTTGTGCGCCTGCGGGGTACAATTCAAATTGAGCACACCTTGGCGCGGATGGGCGCCGAAAGGTTATGGCGACTTATGCACCAGGAGGATTACGTGAATTCGTTGGGCGCCTTAAGCGGAAACCAGGCTGTGCAAATGGTTCAGGCGGGTTTGCAGGCCATCTATCTCAGCGGCTGGCAGGTGGCTGCTGACGCCAATTTGGCCGGCCAGACCTATCCCGACCAAAGCCTCTATCCAGCGGACAGCGTACCGCGGCTGGTTAAGCGGATCAATAATGCTTTGATGCGCGCCGACCAGATCTGGCATATGGAAAGGCAAAATGGAGTTTATTGGTTCGCGCCTATTGTCGCCGACGCGGAATCCGGTTTCGGCGGTACGCTGAATGCATTTGAATTAACCAAGGCTCTAATCGAGGCGGGGGCGGCCGGCATTCATTTCGAAGATCAACTCTCATCAGCGAAGAAGTGCGGCCATATGGGCGGGAAGGTGCTGGTGCCGACACGTGAATTTATTCAAAAGCTGGTGGCGGCGCGCCTGGCCGCGGATATTATGGGCGTTCCTACAGTGATCATCGCCCGAACGGATGCGGAGGCGGCGCAGCTAATTACCAGCGATATCGACCCGCGTGACCAGCCTTTTGTGACCGGTGAACGAACGGCCGAAGGATTTTACCGTACTACCGGCGGCATTGATCAGGCGATTAACCGCGCCCTCTCCTACGCGCCTTACGCGGATGTCGTGTGGTGTGAAACGGCGCACCCTGATCTGGAAGAGGCGAGAAGATTCGCCGAAGGCGTGCATGAAAAGTTCCCCGGCAAACTGCTTGCTTATAACTGCTCCCCTTCCTTTAACTGGGGCGCTAATCTGAGTGAGAAAGAAATCGCCGACTTCCAGCGGGAATTGGGCAAACTGGGTTATAAATTCCAATTTGTCACTCTGGCCGGTTTCCACTCCTTGAATGCCGGGATGTTTGAACTGGCAAGAGGATATAAGGAAGAAGGCATGGCAGCTTATTCTCGATTCCAGGAGCGTGAATTTGAAATGCAGCGAGAATCTGGTTTCCGGGCGATTAAACACCAGAGCTTCGTTGGCGCCGGTTACTTTGACGAACTGCAGCTGACTATTTCCGGAGGGGAAGCGTCCACGGTTGCGCTGAAAGGATCCACCGAGGAAGAACAGTTTGTGGCGGTCCCTGCGTAAGGGTTACGTATAAAGTTCAATGTAAGATGACTTGACTAATAATCGGTTTAGTCGAGGGCGACCAGAGACCTGGCCGCCCTCTTTTTATAGGGGGTGATTGTTCGCAGCGGCTTGTTTTCTGTTATTATTGGCAGCAATAAATCCAGTTTACAGCAAGGATGATTTGAACTATGTTGCAGCCAGTCGATTTTTTTAATCTAAGCAATACGGCCGTGGCGCCTTTTTTTGAGGGATGTGAGTTTGTGTGGGAAGCCATCGCCCATATCGGCGCGCATGTTGAGCGGCTTACCCAAGGAAGACAGGTTATCCTAGGCGAGGTTATGCTGGGCGCTTATTTAAGTGACCGGCCGATCTATGTCGGCCAGGGGGCGGTTATTGAACCGGGCGCTTATATTATTGGCCCGGCTTACATCGCGGATGGAGCGGTGGTTAAGCATGGCGCGCTTGTGCGCGAAAATGTCATTTTGCTGGAGGGGAGCGTCCTGGGACACAGCAGCGAAGCGAAAAACAGCTTATTTCTCCCCGGCGCTCATGCACCGCATTTTAACTATGTGGGGGATTCAATCCTGGGGATGGGCGTTAACCTTGGGGCGGGAACGAAACTAAGCAACCTGGGCATATTGAGTGAGAAGGATCGCCAATCCGGAAAACGGCCGTCGATAATCGTTTACGTACAAGATGAAATGTATGATACGGGACTCACTAAGTTCGGTGCAGTGCTGGGGGATGGTGTGCAAACAGGCTGCAATGCGGTGCTTAATCCCGGCTGCCTAGTTGGGCCGCGCACATTGATTTATGCGAACCTGAGTCTAAGGAAAGGATACCATCCTGCGAACAGCGTCATTAAGCTGCGTCAGAATACCAGGGTTGTGCCCAGAAATCGCTAAAACGGGCCGGCTAATTTGCTAACGGCTGCCGCGCTGGCCGGCTTGCCTCAGCTCCGTAGAAGAGATATCTCTACGAAAAATACTGTCAGGAATGCCATCAAAGAGATGTTGGAAGCGCTGCGGGATGGGCAAATCACCCACCTGAGCAAAACGGCCGTTTTCATCCATTCGACCGGCGACAAGGAACTTGCAGCCTTGATTGGCGATTTCTTGCAGCGCCTCACGTAAGGCTTCGTGGCTGTTTCCATAATAGCGAGGATGTAAAATACGAGCGGCCGTATCGTAACCGACCACAAAAGTCGTGCCCGGAAAGAGAGGGGCCTTTTCAACAAAAGTAGGCGCAGTACTGGCAAATATGGTGTACCGCCCGGCAAATTGAGCAATGCGCCGCAGGGCGACCTGGGGAATTAACGACGGTTTATCGGCGTTATGGACGGAAAGTTCAAAAGAAACTTCTTTGCCAAGTATTTCACCGGCTGTCCGTGCCAAATCTAGATGTCCGTCGTGCAGGGGATTAAAGGAACCGGAAAGAATAGCCGGCGGTCTGGCATCTGTTCCTAGAATATCTCCATCAGCTTCAATACCGAAATGGGTTAATTCATTGTGCAGCAGCTGCAAGACGAGTTCCTGAAAATCGGTGACGTGGGAGGTGAAGTCATCGCCTGGTAGGTAGGGAACATCGACGCGATCCGGGATTTCACAGGCCTGGGCAAGGGTATTGAGCAGGACTCGGCTGACCATATCCTCTTCCCCCTGACGGTCCCGTTCACCCTTTGCAAGATAGAGGCGATTGCAGATCAGGTGCCTTGGCTGCCAGGTCGAGATATAGGCGCGATGCTGGCCCCGTTTGGGGCGGTCGGTGACAATGGTTGCCGAGCAGGCGATTCCCACCAGACTCTCATCCCATGTATGCAGCCATCTTGCCCGGGTGTAGGACCGGCCGGCCAGCAGGCGAGCCGTCTCGGCGGCGACATATTGGGGAGGGTGCTGGCCAAGGAAATCATCAAAAGAGGCGGTGCTGTAAGGGACCAGCGCCTCCAGTAAGGTTCGGGTTGCGCCGGCGACGCCGAGTAAGTCCGCCAGAGCCTGTGTGCCCGCTCCCGCAGTTACCAGGACCGCCAAGGTGGGAGAATTATGAATTGCCTTTACCAGTTCACGAATGTCTTCCTGCATCGAGGCACATTGTATCAGCTTTTTTTAGCGGTTAACAAGCAAAGTATTTCTTTGCAGGCAGAGCAGCAGAAATAGAGTGGGACCTTGGCGATCTGTTATCATGAACAAGCGTTCGTTCTTTGGTTCAGTTTCTAAAAGAGCAAAAACCTTCGCCGGAGGGCTACGTTTCTACGCTTTAGCCGGGTTCAAGCGCTAATCAAGCTCAAATTCAGGCGGTATTTTGAGTTCGGTGCCGTGCATAGGGCTGCTTTTGTTGGTCCAGGAACCTTCTCCCCCATCATTGGCCAAATGGTCATAAAAACCCTGGATCCGGCTGTCGAGAAGGTCTATCTGGTGCAGTAGGATCGCCTCTAAGGTTTTGGGAACGACGGGAGAGCCCCATTCGTGGGTTCCATGATGGGAGAGGATCAGATGGATCAGGTTGCGGAGATCTTCTTCCGGAAAGTCCAACTCAGCCGCAGCGGTCTCGATGAGAATGGTTGCGCGCACAATATGGCCCACTAAGCGGCCGTCTTCCGTAAAACCAAATTCATCGTCAAAGGCGTACTCCTTGGTCTTACCCATGTCATGAAGTAAAACCCCGGAAAGGAGTAAGTCGCGATTAACGTACGGGTAAATGGTCGACAGGTAGTCGGCTATCTTGGCCATGGTAAGGGTGTGTTCCAGCAAGCCGCCGATGTAGGCGTGATGCATGATGCGGGCGGCCGGGGCATTTGCATATTGAACTAAGAAGGCGGGATCGAGGAGCAGTGTGCTCACCAGCTCTTTCCAAGGTTGATTCAGACCCTCGATAATCTCGCGTAATTCAGTGGTCATCTCATCGATCGGGCGGTGGCTGGCCGGTAAGAGCTCGCTCACATCCACATTGTCGGTGATGTTGGCGTCGGTGATATTGACCTGCAGGGCATTTTTATAGTTATTGATCTGGCCGCTGATCAAAATGGCAATTCCCGGGCGCAAGATAGAATCTATGTAATCAGGGATGTCCCAAAAGACGCCGTTAATTTGGCCTGAGCGATCGCGCAATGTGCAAAGAATGAATGGACGGCCGTCGCGAGTTTTGCGCCGCACAACGTCACTCATTAAGAAGACCTCGTTAATCAGTTCGTCGCCGGGCTTTGCCTGGTTCACATATATTGATTTCACAAATACCTCATCTTGCCTTAAAATGCTGATTATACTCGCAATTTTGACTGAGGCGATTGATATTATGAAGAAGATAATTGTTGGAATGTCCGGCGCAAGCGGCGCAATATATGGCATCCGTTTGTTAGAAGTGCTGCGCGAAGTCGAAGATGTTGAAACTCATCTGGTAGCCAGTAATGCCGCGGGGATAACCATCGGCCTGGAAACCAGCTATACAATGGACGAGGTCAAAGCGCTGGCCGATGTTTCCTACCGTTTCAAGGATATCGCCGCGCCAATTTCTTCCGGCTCTTTCAAGACTGATGGTATGGTGGTCTTGCCCTGCTCGATGAAAACATTGGCCGGTATCACGTACTCCTTCAGCGACAATCTGTTGCTGCGGGCTGCGGATGTGGTCCTAAAAGATCGCCGGCGGCTGGTAATTGCTCCACGAGAATCCCCGCTGCACCTGGGGCATTTGCGCATGATGGTCCAGCTGACCGAGATGGGGGCGATCATTAGCCCACCGGTGCCGGCTTTTTACCATTTGCCGCAAACGATTGACGACATCATCGATCAGACGGTCAACCGCGTCCTGGACCTTCTGCAAATTGAATTAAAGACTGATTTATTCAAGCGCTGGCAGGGAGGCGAAGCGGCCGTCCGTGACTGACAGCCGCACTGCCGCCCTTAACTATCTGGTGCAGCACCAGGTTATGACTCTGGCAGTCCGGTCCGGGGATAGTGTCTGGGCAGCTGCTGTGTTTTATGTCAACTTAGAATTCTCCCTCTTTTTCTTGTCCGCGCGCCATACACGACATGGCCAATATTTAGCAGCTAATCCTTGGGCCGCGGCGACGATCCAGGAAGACTATAAGGATTGGCAGCAAATCAAGGGAATTCAACTCGAGGGACCGGTTCAATTACTTTCGGGGGCTGATCAGAAAATGGCCATTCAGGTTTATGGAGAAAAATATCCCTTTATTGGTAAAGCAAAAGGTATGCTGGCAACGGCTCTAAAGAAGGTTGACTGGTACCGGCTCACACCCTCCCGATTGTACTATATCGATAACAGCCGGGGATTGGGGCACCGGGAGGAAGTGCTATTAGCCTTGTGAAGTTAGAAGGAACTCGATTGGCGGCTAGATTTTCACGATACGGCGCAAATACGGGGCATAACTCTCGTTATCATAGAGAGCGATTGCCGCTTCGGAAAAATCAAAGGGTTCTTGTAGGGCGAGGATCGCTTTTAAGTAAGTGTTATCGATGCAGATGACTGCTTTTTGAAAGGCGCGGCTGCTGTTTAACTCAAGGATGACGGGGGCGGTAGACAAGGTTCTGCCTTTCAAGGTGCGAATGACATCCGCCTGCCGCGCTACTAAAAGCATGCCGTTGATCTGATTTTTCGATATTTCTAAAGCTTCATTTTCAGATAATTTTTCATTGAGCTTATTTAAAACCTCATACCACACCAGGTCCTGCTCCGTTTCGAAGAGATTAATCAAGGCGTGCAGAATGACAAAGCGCTGTGAGGGGGGGATCACTTTCAACCGTTGTTTTTTGAGTGCGGTGCGGTATCGGGCGTAGAGCGGTTCAGAGGAATCGACCACTCCGGGGAGTGTGACATAAGTTGTGCTGTCTTCTTGTTCAATTCTTACTAGATGGGGATAGATCTGTAGAAATTTACTGAAGCTGCCCTGCTGGTAAGAGGACCCGCTGAAACGGCCGTCGCTGTAATTGGTCATATATTCTTTGAAGATGCTGGCGCGAACGCGGTCCTTATCTTTTAAAAGCACATCGCGTACGGCCGTGATAAGCTTTTCGAAGTCTTCATCGTTCATATCCGATGAAGGGATCAAGTCTTCATAAAATACGTACTCATCGCATAATTCCACCAGGCTTTCGCTGCTTGTATGGCGGATGCCGACGCCAATGACACATTTGCCCCGTTTACGAAGGGACTGCACGAGCGGGGTAAAATCGCGGTCCCCACTCATTAAGACGTAGGTGCTGTACTGGTGGCCATCGACCAGGGTGTCCATGGCGTTGACCGTTATTTGCATGTCGGCTAGGTTTTTACTGAAGCTGTTGACGCGCGTGGCCGACTGGACAACAAAACCGGCCTGGGCTAATTCTTGAAGTTGACTTTGACTCTGCTTGCCGGCGCCATAGGCGTGTCTGAGGACGATACGGCCGTTGGTGGTTTTTTTAATATGATCCAGGACGAGGTTAATATCGAAGGATAAATTAATTTGTTTGGCTCCGATGACGAGATTGTCAAGGTCTAGGAATACGGCGACGTCATTGGTCATGATGGTTTTCAGCCGGCGATGTCTAATGGAGCGCGACTCATAAAAGACTATTTTAACGAATTCGGCCGTTCTGGCAATGAAGCCGTGATTGAGGTAGATGTTTCCCGGGAAACATCTGCGCGAAGGTTGGGTCCTTATGTTTCCCGGGAAACATTGAGAATCACTGGATGTCTTTGGCGCAAACAGGCAAGTTTGTTAGCATAAGCTGGCTTGATATTAATTTGGTGTCAATAGGAGAATGTGCCTTGGCAAATAGCCCGGATTTACCGCCTGTCTGTGATTATGAGGGTTCAGATTATCGCAGCCGCTTTTGGGAAAGTGGTGAACGCGCTTATGAGGATCAGGTGGAGCGCGTCGCCCTGCGGCGCATGATGCCTCCTCAGGGTGATACCTTGATTGAAGTTGGGGCGGGGTTCGGTCGTCTGGCTGACGAGTACCGGGGATATGAGCGCGTTGTTCTTTTTGATTATTCTCGAACGCTGCTGCGCGAGGCGCAGGAGATTCTTGGCCAGGATCCGCGTTTTATCTTCGTGGCCGGAAACTGGTACAGTATGCCTTTTGTCAGCGGGCTGTTCGAAACAATTGTACAAATTCGAACCCTGCATCACGCGGCTGATGTTCCGGCCGTGTTTGAGCAGCTGGCGCGGATTGCGCGTCCCAGGGCAACGTATGTATTAGAATTTGCTAGTAAACAGAACTTGAAGGCGATTCTGCGCTATGTTGCCAGACGGCAGGATTGGTCGCCTTTCGCGCCGGAACCGGTGGAATTCGTAGAATTGAATTATGACTTTCACCCGCGCTGGATTCGCCAGGAGCTGAAAAATGCCGGTTTTGAGCCGGGACAAATGCTAACGGTCTCCCATTTTCGTATCCCTGTCTTAAAGAAGATTATCCCGACAAACGCCCTGGTGGCCGTGGACAGCAGTATTCAATTCACGGGTAAATGGTGGCAGCTGACGCCTAGTGTGTTCGTATCGAATCAGGGTTCAGCGGCGGGCGCGACTGCTGAAAAAGACCAGTTTTTCGCCTGTCCGCAATGCGGTGAGCCGCTTGGTGAGCCGGAAGAGGATGCGCTTTTGTGCCCGGGCTGTGGTCTGCGCTGGTTGGTGGTGGATGGATTGTACGATTTTAAAGAGCCGATTTCTTGAATTTTCTCGTTGCAAGAACGCCTGTATGAACGCCGAGTCCCCGGAGAAAATGGGCCGGGTCAGGGAGAAAACGAAATGGATAAACCTTCTGAAAGTGGAAAGTCAAAGGCTCGTTACTATGTATCCGCGGCAGCTGTGGCAGCCGGAGCTCTCGGCGCGCGCCTGGCCTGGCGGCGACTGCTGAAGCGTGGTCTGCCAGCCCGCTATTCCCAAATCACGGTGCGGGGTATTGAAAGAC
>Ga0316579_10000305_pt1 | contig 15100 bp, 10 predicted proteins | sample J5NA_2_FD_203074 | JGI IMG/M metagenome (GOLD analysis project Ga0316579, IMG submission 203074) | Rhizosphere microbial communities from salt marsh grasses in Alabama, United States - J5-7_160517rDrA | ecosystem: Host-associated > Plants > Roots > Rhizosphere | place: USA: Alabama | collected... | reverse complement strand
ATTGGCTGTTCGCGAGGCACTTGGAAGCGTCTCGGGCGTCACGGAAGTACTTGCCAGTTCCCTCTATCGCGATGTCCTCGTCAGGTACGACCCCACCACGGTGAATCCGGATACCATCGAAGCTGCTCTGTCAGAAGCAGGCTACGAGATTGCGAAACCGCCGGAATTCCCTGCCCAGCCCGAACGCATCGATGACGCCTCAGACTGGTTCCAATTCCAGGAGCGAATCACAGAGACAGACTTGCGCGATCTGGAAATGTCAGGAGATCACCGAAAGTACTAGCCCGACCAAGGGGCAAGCACAATCCCTAGAAGGAAGGTAGCATTATGTCGAATTATGCAAGTGTAACTGCAGATCCAGCAGTCGAGCAGATGCTAGAAATCACGCGCGAGAAGGGCATCGAAACAGCCTTTGATCGTGCCGAATACATCAAGCCCTGCCCTATTGGCAGCGATGGTGTCTGCTGCAAGATCTGCGCCATGGGTCCCTGCCGCCTGGTGGGCAAGGTCAAGACGGGAATCTGCGGTGCAACGGTCGACACCGTGGTGGCCCGTAATCTGGCACGTGCCATCGCGGCAGGCTCTGCCGCGCACTCCGACCATGGACGGGATATGACCCTCGCCCTGCTGGCTGTGGCTGAAGGCGAAGCCCCTGATTATCGTGTTCGCGACGTGGGCAAGCTTGTAGAGGTAGCCCACTTTCTGGGTATTGACGTCCAGGGTCGCGAGACGAGCGATATCGCCAAGGACGTGGCTGAGGCTGCTTTGGCCGAATTCGGAAAGCAGCGCGGCACATTGGAGTACCTAAGGCGCGCGCCGAAAAAGCGCCAGGAGATCTGGCACGAACTCGGTATTGAGCCCCGCGGCGTCGACCGTGAAGTTGTCGAGACGCTGCATCGCACCCACATCGGCAACGACCAGGACGCAGAGCACATCCTGGACCATGCCCTGCGCACGGCCCTTGCCGACGGATGGGGCGGCTCGATGCTGTCGACCGACATCACCGACATCCTGTTCGGCACGCCCGTTCCTTTGAGCAGCGAGGTCAACATGGGCAGCCTGGAAGAAGACCAGGTCAACATCATCATTCACGGGCACGAGCCGCTGCTCTCGGAGCTGATCTTGATGGCCTGCCAGGACCCGGAGATGCTCGAGTATGCCAGGTCAAAGGGTGCTACGGGCATCAACCTGACCGGAATTTGCTGCACCGCCAACGAGACGCTCATGCGCCAGGGCGTCCGCTCCGCTGGAAACTTTCTCAGCCAGGAGCTTGCCATTGCCACCGGGGCCGTCGATGCCATGGTAGTGGATATTCAGTGCATCATGCAGGCCCTTGTGCCGGTCGCCGAGCAGTATCACACCAAGCTCATCACGACGTCGCGCAAGGCCAAGATCAAGGGCGCTATGCACATGGAGTTCAACGAGCACGAAGCGCTCAAGATTGCTAAGGACATTGTCAAAGTCGGCATCGACAACTTTGAGAACCGCGGACAGACCGAGGACATCCACATTCCCAATGTGAGTGCTCCGCTGGTAGCTGGTTTCTCGCACGAGTACCTGCGGTACATGCAGGGTGGGTACTACCGGGGCTCCTTCCGCCCGTTGAACGACGCCATCATGACCGGGCGCATCCGCGGCGTGGCAGGTGTGGTTGGCTGCAACAATGTCCGCACACCGCACGATTACACCCACAACTATGTCGTCACAGAACTGATCAAGAACGATGTACTGGTCGTACAGACAGGCTGCAGCGCGCTCTCGGTCGCCAAGCTAGGCCTGCTTGGACCGGAAGCACTGGAGAAAGCCGGACCAGGTCTGCGCGAGGTGTGCGAAGCGATTGGCATACCGCCCGTCCTGCACCTGGGTTCGTGTGTAGACAATACACGCATCCTGACCGTGGCCGCACAGATGGCTACCGAGGGCGGCCTCGGAGACGACATTGGCGACTTGCCGGCAGTAGGGTTGGCTCCGGAGTGGATGAGCGAGAAGGCCCTGTCCATCGGTACCTACTTTGTGGCATCTGGTGTCTATGTGATCTTCGGCACCAAGAACCCAGTATCTGGCAGCGACGAGGTTGTCCGCCTGATCAGCGAGGGATGGGAGTCCAAGGTCGGCGGTCAACTAGTGTTCATTCTCGATCCCGAGGAAATGGTCAGCAAGACGCTGGCCCATATCGACAAGAAACGTGCCGAGCTCGGCCTCGTCGAGTACGATCCGGACCGCTTTGGCAAGAGTGGCGACGTTCCGCTGGCAGCGTTCTTCGCCACCCCGCCGGAGGAGCGTAACCTATACTCCCGCAAGGCCTACGTCGAGGCAGCAGGCGGGGACTAGATAACCGATCACAAGCAGGGGATTGAGGGCACTACCAGACCCTCAATCCCCACATCCAACGAAGGAGAGCGTGTCAATGTCTCGATACATCGCTACCCGGGCTCTGCGCGGAGCTAACCTGATCGTCCAGGAGTTCGACGGTCAGTTCAAGAAGGCACTGGCAGAACTCGGGCCGGATCACAAGATCGCGTTTACGAACACTGCTTACTACCTGCCAACCATTCTCGGCTATACCGGGATGGAGGTAGAAACCGTCGGCGGGCTGCAGCCGGTGCTAGATCACTGCCGGATGTTGATGCACAACCCTCCCGAGAACAAGACCTGGTTGCCCTATCTTGGTGAGACGCTGGATGCTGGCGTCGCGACCCTATTGGCCGAGGAAGCCATCATGGGCCTCCGTTTCGCCTACGGCCAGGAACCCCAGAAGATGCCGGGCATCGAGCTGACAGGAACCAGTGCTCCGAGCGAGAGCGGCTATCTCAATGGTCCCATCGATGACATCCAGCTCCGCAGCTGGGGCATCCAGCTGGTAGACGGCCGCATGCCCGGCTTTGCCGCCATTATCGGCGCAGCCAGGACGAATGAGGCCGCCGTCGAGATCGTCCGCCAGCTTCAGCGGCGGAACATCCTCATCTTCCTGAGCGGCAATGTCAACGGTCGCAGCATCATCCACCAGCTCATGGAAGAAGGCGTGGAGATGGGCTACGACACCTACATCGTGCCCTTTGGCATGGATACCATCTCGACCGTCTACCCGATGGGCTTTGCAACTCGCTCCGCCCTGACATTCGGCGGAATGAAGGGCGGCCAGGCGCGCAACATCTTGCTCTACAACAAGTACCGCGTCTTTGCCTTCGCGCTGGCTCTGGGAGAGGTCGACGATCTAAAGTATGCCACAGCCGCCGGGGCCATCACCTACGGGTTCCCGGTCCTGGCCGACACGATCATTCCCGAAATCCAGCCCACCGGTATCACCCAGTATGAGCATGTCATCTCCATGCCGTGGGATGACATCGAAGGAGCAAACGACGCAGAGCGAGCAGCTCGCTTTGTACAGCGAGCCATCGAGGTTCGCGGCGTCAAGATCCAGATCACCGAAGTACCCATACCTGTACCCTACGGCTCGGCATTCGAGGGAGAACGCGTGCGCCGGGCCGACATGCGCGTGGAGTTTGGCGGTAAAAAGTCCCGGGCCTTTGAGTATCTGCGCATGGTCGACCTGGACCAGGTCGAGGATCACAAGATCGAGATCATCGGTCCCGATTTCGCAGAGGTTGAGGAAGGCGGTGCCATGGACCTCGGCCTCTTGATCGAGGTCGCGGGACGCAAGATGCAAGAAGACTTTGAGCCGGTGTTGGAGCGCCAGATCCACTACTTTATCAACGGCGCCAGTGGCATACAGCACATAGGCCAACGCGACATCGCCTGGATCCGCCTCAGCAAGGGCGCAACCGACAAGGGATTCGACCTGAAGCACTTTGGCGAGATCCTGTACGCCCGTTTCCACGGAGACTTTGGTGCCATCGTGGACAAGGTCCAGGTAAAGATCATCACCGATCCCACGCTTCACGAGGAATGGCTGGAAACGGCCCGCGATGCCTATACCTATCGCAACCAGCGACTGGCAGAGATGACGGACGAGTCGGTGGACGAGTTCTACTCCTGCACGCTGTGCCAGAGCTTTGCTCCGGACCACGTCTGCGTAGTTAGTCCCGAACGGCTGGGTTTGTGCGGCGCCTACAACTGGCTTGACTGCAAGGCCAGTTTCCAGATCAATCCGACCGGGCCGAATCAGCCGATCCCCAAGGGTCGGGCCATCGACGAATGGACCGGCATCTTTGACAACGTCAACGAATTTGTGCAGCAGAACTCCCACGGTTCGGTGGAAAACGTGACCATGTACTCTATCATGGAGTACCCCATGACCAGCTGTGGCTGCTTCGAGTGCATTATGATGATCATGCCACTGTGTAACGGCTTCATGATCGTCAGTCGTGAGGACCCCAGCATGACCCCTGCCGGCATGACCTTCTCCACCCTGGCAGGTATGGCCGGCGGCGGCCTGCAAACGCCCGGCGTGCTGGGAATCGGCAAGTACTTTATCATCAGCAACAAGTTCATCCGCGCCGACGGCGGGCTGAAGCGTATCGTGTGGATGTCCAGCTTCTTGAAAGAGACCATGGCCGAAGAGCTGAAAGAAGCGGCCATCCGCGCGGGCGATCCCGACCTGATCGACAAGATCGCTGACGAGCGCGTGGCAACCACTGAGGAAGAAGTGCTCGCCTACCTGGAAGAAGTGGGACATCCGGCCCTGGCTATGGACCCGCTGATGTAACGGACGAGACAGAGCATCAGGATTCCACCGGCTTCCTGATGTCTGGTTCGACGGTGTGTGATTGGAGATAGACAGACCCAAAGAAGAGTCGTTAGTGCAGGATTCGTGCCAGCAGCAAGGGAGTAGACCCTTGCTGCTGGCTATGTTGGACGCTTTCCTACAATCCAGACTGTTGAGCCTTTTGGTGAACAAAGACTTTTACATTATCTATCCATTCAGGAGGAGGATCTATGGCAGTCACAGTTGAGATTCCGAAAGAGCGGTGGACCGGAACCATTCGGGAAGTGACCCTGGGCGCAACGGCCGCCGAGGGCGGCTCCCGCACCAACACGGTCACCGTGGGCGGGGAGACAACCCTTCCCTTCCTGCATTTCGAAGGAGCCATGCCCAATCCGCCGATCATCGGCATCGAAGTCCAAGACGGCTATCCAGCCGACTGGTCTCCGGTGCTGCTGGAGGCTTGGGGTGATGCCGTCAAGGACCCGGCTGCCTGGGCCAAGAAGGCCGAAGAGCTGGGTGCAGACGTGATTGTTCTCAAGCTGCGCGGAGCTGACGGCGACGGAAACCCCACTACAGGCAAACAGGCCGCCGACACGATCAAGGCAGTGCTGAGCGCCACGGGACTGCCCATCGTCGTCAAGGGGCCGGGCCAGGCCGAACTGGACAACACATTGCTGGTTGCGGTAGCCGAAGCCGCATCTGGCGAGCGCCTCGCCCTCGGCCTGTGCGAAGACAAGAACTACCGCACCATCGTCGCCGGAGCGCTGGCCCACGGGCACCTAGTCGTGGCAAGCTCGCCCATCGACGTGAACCTGGCCAAGCAGCTCAACATCCTGATCACCGACATGCGGCTGCCCCTCGAGCGCGTGTTGATGGATCCCACTACCGGCGCGCTGGGCTACGGCCTGGAGTACACCTACTCGGTCATGGAACGCCTGCGCATTGCCGCCCTGACGGGCGACGGGATGACACAGCAGCCGATGATCTGCTTCGTCGGCGAGGAAAGCTGGCGCCAAAAGGAGTCCCGGGCGGCCGAAGGCGTCCCTGAAGAATGGGGCGACATCGAAAGGCGGGGCATCACCTGGGAAATCGTGACTGCCACGGCGCTGCTGGAATCCGGCGCAGACATCCTGGTGCTGCGTCACCCCAAGACCATCAGCGTCATCCGCGATACCATCAACCGGTTGACGGCGCAATAGGAGGAGGTGAGCCAAAATGGCAATGTCAGGTCTTCAAATCTATAAACTACTCCCAAAAACCAACTGCAAGGACTGCGGTTTTCCAACCTGTCTGGCCTTTGCAATGAAGCTGGCGGCAAAGCAGGTGGAGCTTAGCGACTGCCCGCACGTGTCGGCTGAGGCCACGGAAGCCCTGTCGGCAGCTTCGGCGCCGCCCATCCGGCTGGTCAAAGTTGGCACGGGAGAGCGGGAATTTCAGGTAGGCAACGAGACGGTCATGTACCGTCACGAGAAGACGTTCTTCAACAAGCCCGGCCTGGCCCTGCGGATCAAAGACACGGAGGATGCCGAGGCCATAGCCAGCAAAGTTGAGATGGTCAACGACTACTGTGTCGAGCGCGTAGGCATCGACATGACCTTCAACGCAATCGCCATCGACAATGCTTCGGGTGACGCCAGCACCTTCGCTGGCGCCGTAGCGGCCATACGCGCCAAGACGGACCTGCCCTTCATACTCATGTCGGACAATGCCGATGCCCTCAAGGCAGCATTGGCCAAGGAAGGCGGACATCAACCCGTGATCCATGCCGCGACCAGCGACAACTGGGAAGCGATGGCAGCCGTGGCCAAAGGCGCCAAAGCGTCATTGGCAATCCGCTCCAAGGACGGGCTGGACGAACTGGCGGATCTCACGGGCAAACTCTCCGATGCTGGAGTCGAGAACCTGGTACTGGATCCCGGCAGCCGAGACCTGGCGTCTTCATTGTCGCAAGTCACGCAGCTGCGGAGACTGGCGCTAAAGAAGGACTTCCGGCCGCTAGGCTATCCGATCATTACCTTCCCAGGCGAAGTTGCCGATAGCGCCGAGGGCGAAATCGTCGCTGCCACGCAGTACATCGCCAAGTACGCGGGCATCATCGTCATGGATCGCTTTGATCCGGCGGTAGCCTATCCGCTGCTGACACTGCGCCTGAACATCTACACCGATCCTCAGAAACCGATCTCTGTCGATCCGGGCATCTATGAATTCAACAGCCCGACCGCCGACTCGCCCCTGCTGGTCACCACCAACTTCTCGCTGACCTACTTTAGTGTAGCGGGCGAGCTGGACGGTGGCGGTATGCCGGCCTGGCTGCTCATCTGCGACGCTGAGGGGATGAGCGTTCTCACGGCGTGGGCTGCGGGCAAGTTCGATGCAGAGACGATTGCCAAGGCCGTCAAGACCTTTGGCGCGGGCGACAAGATCGCACACAAGAAGATCACCCTGCCCGGGCATGTGGCGGTTCTCTCAGGCGAGCTAGAGGAAGAGCTGCCCGGCTGGGAGATTCAGGTCGGGCCCCGCGAAGCCGTGGATATCCCTGCCTATCTGAAAGCCTGGCAGTAGCGCATTCTACTTGTGATCCGTGAGCCTCGCAGGAGGCCACGGAACACACAGCAGGCTTCTTCAGGACTTTATCGATAATGGCTCAAGAAGACAAAAGCACGTCCAAGCAAGCCATCCTCGTCTTCAAGCCCAGTGGGCAGGTGGTCGAAGTGGAGGTCGGCACGCTGCTTTCTGACGCAGCGGTAGAGGCCGGCATTGCCCTCAACCTGCCGTGCGGCGGCCAAGGTCGCTGCGGTCGCTGCCGGGTTAAAGTGGAACATGGCGCCATCAGCCACCGTAGCGGTGTGCGCTTGACCTCGGCGGAGATCGATGAAGGCTGGGCCTTGGGCTGCCAGGCCGTGGTCAAGGGCGATGCGGTGGTCTTTGTGCCCGAACAGCAAGAGGCCGAGACCAAGGTCATTGCCCCGACCGTCGGGGCTGAGCGGATCGCATTGGCGGCCGAGTTCACGGAAGAGCTGGATCCTAGCGTCCGCCGCGCCCACCTGACCATATCGCCACCGAGCCTCGACGACCAAACTACGGACTGGGACCGGCTGTTGCGCGAGCTATCGCTGCAGCACGGGGTGTCCGACGTGACGGCGAGCCTGCCGATGCTCCGCACGCTGGGTCGCGATCTGCGTGAAGCAGAGTGGAATACCACTGCAGTGCTGGAAATGGGCGATCCGGAGCTCAATTCCTGCGCTCGACCTCGTCTCATCGACTTGCTGCCAGGCGACCAGAGCGACCGGTGCTACGGAGTGGCTATCGATATTGGCACGACGTCCAACGTGGTCTATCTGGTGGACCTGGCGAGAGGCAAGGTTCTAGATCGCGCGTCAGCCTACAGCGGGCAGATCGCTGCCGGTGAGGATGTCATCTCGCGCATCATCTTTTCTCAGAAGAGAGATGGCTTGAGACGCCTCCAACAGATGGTGCTGAAGACGTTAAACGGTCTTCTCGAAGACCTGGCCTCGCGCAATCAGATCCCGCTGCGCCAGATCAGCAAAGCGGTGGTGGCTGGCAACACCACCATGATTCAGCTGTTCCTGGCGATCGATCCCAGCACCATCCGCGAGATGCCGTTTATCCCGACCATCAGCCAACCACTGCCGGTCACTGCGGAGGAGCTTGGCCTGAACATCAATCCCCAGGCCACCGTAGACTGCCTGCCTGTCGTGGGGGCGTACGTAGGCGCGGACATCACAGCCGGTGTCGTAGCGTCCAAGATGTATGAGACAGACGCGCTGACCCTTTTCATCGACGTAGGGACCAACGGTGAGATCGTGCTGGGCAACCGCGACTGGCTGATCACCTGCGCATGCTCGGCCGGCCCGGCATTCGAGGGCAGCGGCGTCCGCCATGGAATGCGGGCCACAGCAGGCGCTATCGAAGAGATCTGGATCGACCACCGCACCTACGAACCCACCTACCAGACGATCGGCCAGCTGCCTGCCCGGGGCATCTGTGGCTCGGGCATGATCGGACTGCTGGCAGAGATGTTCATCACCGGCATCGTGGACAAGGCGGGCAAGATTCAGCGGGACCTGCCGACACCGCGCGTCCGCACGGGGGATCACGGCGGCGAATATGTCGTCGTCTGGGCCAACCAGTCGGGCATAGGCACTGACATCGTGATCAACGAGGTAGACATCGAAAATCTGCTGCGGACCAAGGGTGCGATCTATGCGGGATTCTCGGTATTGGTGCAGAGCGTGGGCTTGGAACTGGCCGAGGTGGAACAAGTCTTTATCGCCGGGGCATTTGGACAGTACATTAACGTGGAGAAGGCCATCCAGATCGGCCTCCTGCCCGACATGCCCTGGGATCGATTCCACTACCTGGGGAATACGTCCGTCCTTGGCGCCTTTTACTCTCTCGTATCGCGCCCGATGCGAAAACGGGTGCTCGAAGTCGCCCAGAAGATGACCTACTTGGAACTCTCGGCTGACAACACCTTCTACGATCAGTTCATGTCAGCCCTCTTTTTGCCGCACACCGACATCACTGCGTTCCCATCGGTGTTGCGGGTGTTAGAGAATAGGGAATGAATCACCCATCCACAGAATCATGTCTTAGCCTGCGACCGCTGTGCCAGGCACAAACAGGCCGACAGCAGCGGACTCGCTGAAAAACTCGAGGAGGAGTGCAATGTACATCATTGGTGAGAACATACAGATTCTTGCTCCCAAGATCAAGGCCGCCATCGCCGATCGCGACGCCAGCTATGTGCGAGAATTGGCCCGCGCCCAGGTGGCTCACGGCGCGAACATGCTTGACCTGAACATCGGGCCCCGCAAGCGCGATGGCATCGAGGTCATGCAATGGATGATAGAAGAAGTGTACGACGAAGTGGGTGCCGTCCCGCTGTCGCTGGACACCACTAACGCCGCCGCCATCAAAGCCGGCTTGGAAAAGTGCTCCGATCTGGGCATCCAGGCAATGATCAACTCGACCTCAGCCGACCCGGATCGCCTGAACACGACCATGCCCATGGCGGCTGAGCATGGAGCCAAGATCATTGCCCTGTCTATGGACAAGAACATCCCGGCGACGGCTGATGGCCGCGTCGCGCTGGCCATGGAGATTCTCATCCCCAAGGCAGAGGAACTTGGCATGCCCATGGAGAACGTCTACCTGGATCCGTTGGTCCTGACGGTAAACGGCTGCCAGGAGCATGGGCCGGAGACCCTCAACGCCATCCGCTCATTCAAGATGCTCTGGGATCCTTCGCCGATGACCACCGTGGGCCTGTCAAACATCTCGAACAGCGTACCCCATGAGGGTCGCAGCTTGCTCAACCGCACCTACCTGGTCATGCTCATGGCGTGTGGCCTCGACTCAGCCATCGCCGATCCACTGGACGAAGCACAGAATGAGGTCATCCGATTGGTTGAGGAGCGGGATGACAGTACCGGCGTGGGCAAAGCCTTGCTGGCGCTGTACGACGCCGTAGAGGCTATGGACGAGTTCACGCCCGATCACGTGGATATGAGCGATCCAGATCAGGAAGCGATCTACAAGACCGTTCGTATCCTCGAGAACAAGGTCATCTACGCGCATGGCTACCTGACCACGTAGAAACCGCTGTCGCTGCCCGGCTGGCCGGGCTCAAGGGCATATCGCAGGCCGCCTCGTGAGGCGGCCTTTTCTTCTTGCGCCGCATCAGCTCAACCCTCCATTCTTAGGACAATCCGACTATTGACATTCAAAGGCAGATGTGCTACCATTCGACCACGAATCGAAAGAACTAATTCCAAGACACAGAAGGAGACACAAATGAAACATGCAAAGTGGCTCTTGCTCATCGTTTTGCTGGCGAGCCTGGCCCTGGGCCTGGCAGCCTGCGGAGGTGACACAGAGCCGACATCCCCCCCAAGCGAAGAACCAACTCAAGCATCGTCAGTGCAGCCGACCGATGTACCAGCGCAGGAACCCACCGCGGCACCGGAGCCGACTGCTGCACCGACCGACACGGCCCTCCCCGAGCCGACGGAGCCGACAGAGGTAGAGGAAGAATTCGATCTGTCTGAACTGTCCTCCACGGCAGAACTGAGCAGCTATCGCTCCACCATGTGGATCACCATGGTGACCGATACCAACGGCGAAGAAGAAGAGCAGACCATCGAGTTCTCTACTGAGTACACTAGCGAGCCGATGGCACAGCATATCTCCATGTCCGGCGGAGTCGTTGGCGCGGACGGCGAGGCCATCGAAATGTACGTGGTTGAGGACAAGATGTACATGAAGATGGGAACGGATTGGCTAAGTCTGCCGGCCACTGAAGAGGATATGGACACAGATGCCATGATCTCGCCCGACGACCTGCTTTCAGACCTGTGCGGCTGGAAAAAGGAAGGGCGCGAAGAGATTAATGGCGTCCAGACCCAGCATTGGAGCTTTTCCAAGGACGACTATGACAAGTGCGCGGGCACCGAGGTCTCTTTGACCCTTGGAGAACTCACCGACGCCGGCGGTGACCTATATGTAGCCGAAGACGAGAACTATATCGTCCTCATGGAGATATTCTACGAGGGCGAGAACCTGGATCTGGGCCTGGGCGAGGCCGAGGAAGGCACCGCGGCGCACCGCGTCGAGATCCGGTACGAGATGTCTGACGTGAACGATGCGTTCACCATCGAGGTACCCGCAGAGGCACTGGAAGCTGGCGCTCTACCTGAGGATATTCCCTTCCCCGAGGATGCCGTGGATGTGAACCAGATGTTCGGCATGATCACCTTCACCTCCGCGCAGGCGCCCGATGCCATATTCGAGTTCTACAAGACCGAGATGCCCAACTACGGCTGGACTGAGAACAGCGCCGAGGCCATGACTGGCCTGTGGATGATGGAGTACGCCATGGACGGCCGCACAGCCAGCATCATGATCAGCGCAAGTGATGACGGCACGGCATCAGTCATGATCACCGCCACCGAGGCCGAGTAGCTCGCGCACGTAACACGCTAGACCTGCAGCATCAGGGACCGGGGGCATCGTGCCTCCGGTCCGTTTTCGTTCCTGCATTTCCACGCCCCTACCGTTTGACGCCCACCGGCTTTTCGTGTATAATCCCCGGGCTATAGCCGATAAGGCAAGATGGCCTCGGCTTTGCGAGCCAGCTTGCGGCTGGGCGGGACGGCAAAGAAGCCAGGTCCCAGGGTTCTGGCTACGAGTCGCTCTCGCCGCTCAGGTGAGAGCGTTTTTGATCTGTTCAACCGCAAATGAAAGGGGACGAACAATGAAGGTTCTAGTCACCAACGACGAGTTGTGCATCGGCTGCCGCCTGTGTGAGGATGTTTGCTCTCAGGCCTGGTATAAAGAGATGCATCCGGGCAAGTCCTCGATCCGCATTACCAGCCTGGGCAACGCCGAATGGGCCATGGCGGTCTGCACTCAGTGTGGGGACTGCATCGACATCTGCCCGACGGGTGCGCTCTCTCGCGACAAGGCAGGCGTGGTACGACTGAAAAAGACAGATTGCGTGGGCTGCCTGTCGTGCGTGGGCTTTTGCCCGACCGCAACCATGTACTATCATGCCGACCATGTCGAGCCCATCAAGTGCATCTCGTGCGGCCTCTGCGCAAAAGAGTGCCCCACCGGCGCCATCTCGATAGAGGTATTGCCTGGATAGGAGATTGACAATGTCAACTGAAATCACCAAGGAGCGCCTTGAGGCACTCAAGGCAGGACACAAGGTTCTGGCCGAGTTTAGCTATGAGCCCCCGCAGATCGAAAAGGGCTACGCCGGACAGACCCTTTATGTCAATGTTTCAGACAACACCATTGCGGCCCGCCCCGTGGACGACCGCATGAAGAGCGCATTCGTCGGCGGGCGCGGCTTTGACCTGTGGCTGCTCTGGAATGCAGTCACCGGCACCACCAGGTGGTCCAGTCCAGAAAACGAGATCGTAATCGCTGCCGGGCCGATCGGCGGCATCACGCAGTATCCGGGCACGGGCAAGTCGATTGCGGTGACTATCTCTCCCTTGACAGACACAGTGGTGGACAGCAACGTCGGCGGGTACTTTGGGCCCCTCCTCAAGTTCTCGGGATTTGACGCCATCGAGGTCCAGGGCATCGCCGACAAAGAGGTACTTGTCTTTGTGGACGGCAACGCCGGCACGGTGCAGATCATCGAAGCGCCCGAGGAGTCGGTCAACAGCCACATTCTGGCTGAGGAAATGGTCGCGCTCTTTGCGGAAAAGCCGGGGGAGCGCCAGGCAGTGTCCTCGGTCTCAGCTGGGATCGGCGCCGAGCACGCCCTGATAGGCTGTCTCAACTTTAGTTTCTACGATCCGCGCCGTGGGGTTGCCCGCCTGAAACAAGCCGGGCGCGGCGGCATTGGCACGGTCCTGCGCAAGAAAAAGATCAAAGCGCTCGTGGTCAAGTATGTTGGGCTCAAAGGCGACAGCACCGGGCCTGAGGATTTAAAGAGCATTCAGGACACCGGGGCTAAGATGCACCGCGAGATCTATGAGCGGGACTCTATCATGTTCGAGATGCGCAAGGATGGCACCAACCACTTGACCAAGATCATGAACGACTATGACATCCTGCCCGTGCACAACTTTCGCTACGGCGCGCATCCGGACGCCGAAAAGATCTATTCGCCCCACTTCCAGGAACACTTTGACTATTCGGCGCCCGACGGATGCTGGTATGGATGCACGCTGGCCTGTGCCAAGTTTGCCCGGCAATTGGAGCTGCGCAGCGGGCCGTACAAAGGCCATGTCGTGACGGTGGACGGACCCGAATATGAGACTGTGGCGGGCATCGGCGCCAACTGCGGCATTTGGGATGCGCACGCCGTATTGGAGGCCAACTTCTACTGCGACACCTACGGGATCGACACCATCTCCTTCGGGACAGGCATGGCGTTCGCCATGGAATGCTTCGAAGAGGGAGTGCTCACCACCGAGCACACATCAGGCCTACAGCTGAACTTTGGCAATAGCGAGGCCATGCTCGAAGTGCTGCACCAGATCGCGCGCGGCGAGGGGTTCGGCGCCATCTTTGGTCAGGGCATCCGGCGCATGAAGAGATTCTTCGCCGAGGAGTATGGCGCCGATCCGCAGTTCCTCCAGGACATCGGCATGGAGGCCAAGGGTCTCGAGTACAGCGAGTACGTGACCAAAGAGTCCTTGGCCCAGCAAGGGGGCTATGGCATGGCGAACAAAGGCCCGCAGCACGATGAGGCGTGGCTCATCTTTATGGACGCCGTGAACAACCAGATTCCAACCTTTGAGGACAAGGCAGAAGCACTGCACTACTTTCCCATGTGGCGGACCTGGTTTGGGCTGATGGGACTCTGCAAGCTACCCTGGAACGACGTGGAACCAGCCGATAACCGTACCGCCTACACCGGCATGGACGCAGCCAAGGTGCCGGAGCACGTGCAGAACTATGTAGACCTGTTCCGCGGCGTCACAGGCCGCACCGACGTCGAAAGCGGCCAAGATCTGATCCGCATGTCGGAAGTGGTGTACAACTTTCAGCGAGTCTTTAACCTAAAGATGGGCTTTGGCACCCGCGAGCACGACGCGATTCCCTATCGCTCGGCGGGCCCTGTCACAGATGTGGAGTATGAGAGCCGCGCCGAGCGGTACGACCAGCAGTTGCGTGAGCTCGTGGGTATCAATCCGGACGACATGAACACCGAGGAGAAGCGGCTGGCGCTGCGCCGCTACCGCGAGGATCGGTACGAGAAACTGCTCGATGCCGTCTACCAGCGCCGCGGCTGGACTGAGAACGGCATCCCCACCCTGGAGACGGTCCGGGCGCTGGGCCTGGACTTTCCCGACGTGGTCGAGCTGGTGCAGAGGCACACCAACGGGCACGGGTAATTGCCCGCGCAGCCGTGATTCGCAGGCGCAGAGTCGCAGCCGCTGACTCTGCGCCTCGTGCTTTGACTTACCGCCACCCGGCGGGGACCCTCCCAACACAGGCGAGGGAGAGGCAGGAACTGATGATCCACGTGAACAACAAATGGGACATACCCTGGGAACAGGGCATGACCGTCAATCGTGTGCTCGAGGCATGCGGCTTTACCCATCATCACCTGGTGGTGTCGATCAACGGCAAGCTAGTTCCTCCCGGCGAGTACGCAAGCCAGCCGGTAGCCGATGACGACCAGGTGCGGGTCGTCCACGTGATCGGCGGCGGGTAGAGACGATGAGACTCCTATCATGGAACGTGAACGGCATCCGAGCCGTCATCGGCAAAGGGTTCTGGGATTGGCTACAGGCCGACGCCCCCGACCTGCTTTGTCTCCAGGAGACGCGCATCCCCACCGACCAGCTCACGGAGGAGATGCTCCATCCGCCTGACTATCACAGCTACTGGGTGTCTGCCGAGCGGAAAGGATACAGCGGAGTAGCAACCTTGGCACGGATGGAG
>Ga0316579_10000304_pt1 | contig 15160 bp, 13 predicted proteins | sample J5NA_2_FD_203074 | JGI IMG/M metagenome (GOLD analysis project Ga0316579, IMG submission 203074) | Rhizosphere microbial communities from salt marsh grasses in Alabama, United States - J5-7_160517rDrA | ecosystem: Host-associated > Plants > Roots > Rhizosphere | place: USA: Alabama | collected... | reverse complement strand
TCGAGGGAACGGCGCGGATCGCGGGGCGCGATACCGACGTCCTCGTCATCAAGCCCCGGGACGCGCTTCGCTACGGCTATCGGCTTCATTTGGACCGGGACTCCGGCCTGCCGTTGAAATCCGAGCTGCTCGACCACGCGGGCGAGCCCATCGAGCAGCTGATGTTCACGGACCTCGTGCTCAATGGGGAGGGAGACGATGAGGGTGAACGGGAGGAGGCGGCGCAGGAAAGAACCGGGGGACGCCCGGCGCCCGGCGGCGACTTGGGTTCCAGCCGCTGGCGCTTCGAGCCCCGGCCGGCCGGCTTCGAGCCCGTCCTCTATGACGTGATTCGGGCCCCGAGCGGCGCCGAGGTCGAGCACTTCGTGTTCAGCGATCGGCTCTCGGCCTATTCGATCTATATCGAGCCCGATGCGGCTGAGGGGCTCGACGGGGTCACCCGAATCGGCGCCGTCCACGCGGCGGGACGAAAGGTCGCCGGCCACCAGGTGACGGTGGTCGGCGAGGTGCCGTCGGCCACGGTCCAGGCGGCGGTCGCGGGGGTGGGTCCGAGCGGGGAGGCGAGCCGATGATCGAGGAGCAGGGGACGGTCCTCTCCCTGAGCGGCGAGCTTGCGGAGGTGCGCACGGAGCGGCGCGGCGGCTGCGCGGGCTGCGGCTCCAAAGGGGCTTGCGGAACCGCCCTTGTGGACCGGCTGCTGGGACGGCGGTCGGTCACGCTGAAGGCGAGAAACGCGGCTGGGGCGGCGATTGGTGACCGGGTCCTGGTGGGCGTCTCGGAGGAGGGGCTGCTCGCGGCGGCCTTCGCCGCCTATCTCGTTCCCATCCTCGGCCTGGTCACGGGCGGGGTGATCGGACAGTGGGTTGGGCAGCAACCGGGAGCGCTCTGGGCCGAGATCCTCGGCGGGCCGGAGGGCTGTGCGTTGACGGGGGCGCTGCTCGGTTTCGCTCTAGCTTTATACTGGCTGCGCGGCTACAGTGCGAGGCGTGCACGGCACCCCAAGTATCATCCCGTCGTCCTTCGTCGGCTCGGCGGCGAGGCGTCCCTCAAGTCCCCTCCCGATATGGCCGACCGCCCCTGAGCGGTTCCGCGGGTCCGTGTCACCGGCGGTCAAGGGGCACCGCAAGATTCCACATCGGAGTATCCATGCTTCCTATTTCTGGTTTTTGGCGGACCCTGGCCCTGGGGTTGATCCTGAGCTGGTCGTGGATCACGGCGGGTGCGACCACCCGTGCCCTTCCGGAGTTCACAGAGCTGGTTGCCGAGAACGGCCCCACGGTCGTCAACATCAGCACCAAGCAGAGCCGAAACCTCGCCGAGCAATTCCATGGCTTTTCCATCCCGGACCTGCCGGAAGACAGCCCTCTGCAGGACTTTTTCCGCCACTTCTTCGGCGACCAGGGGGACCCTGGGGAGGTCCCGGAGGACGATGAGCAGGCCCGTTCCCTCGGGTCGGGCTTCTTCATCTCTGGGGATGGGTACGTCCTTACGAACGCCCACGTGGTGGAGGCGGCCGATGAGATCATCGTCCGCACCAGCGACCGCCAGGAATTCATCGCAACCTTGGTGGGCGCAGACAAGCGCAGCGACATTGCCCTGTTGAAGGTCGAGGCCCAGGATCTGCCGGCAGCGCGGATCGGCTCGGCCCGGGATCTCCTGGTGGGCGAATGGGTGTTGGCCATCGGCTCGCCGTTCGGCTTCGAGCATTCCGCGACGGCCGGCATCGTGAGCGCCAAGGGGCGCAGCCTGCCCTCGGAGAACTACGTCTCCTTCATCCAGACCGATGTGGCCATCAATCCCGGAAACTCCGGCGGGCCCCTGTTCAACCTCGACGGTGAGGTGGTCGGGGTGAATAGTCAGATCTACAGCCGCACCGGCGGGTTCATGGGGCTCTCCTTTGCCATCCCGATCGACCTGGTGATGGACGTGGTGGAGCAGCTGAAGACCAAGGGCCGGGTGAGTCGGGGGTGGCTTGGCGTGCTGATACAGGACGTGACCCGCGAGCTGGCGCCCACCTTCGGTCTCTCCCATCCTCAGGGGGCGCTGGTGGCCCAAGTGTTGCGGGACAGTCCGGCGACCGCGGCGGGGCTCCTTCCGGGGGACGTGATCCTCAGCTACAACGGCAAGGAGGTCCAGACCTCGAGTGCCCTGCCGCCCCTGGTGGGTGCGACTCCCGTCGGCGAGACTGCCAAGATCGAGGTGATGCGCAAGGGCGAGCGCCTCAATCTCGAAGTCAAGATCGCGGAGCTCCCCGACGAGGAGCAGCTGGCGGTGGTGTCGCGGGAGCCGGTGCCAGACAAGGTCAACCGTCTGGGACTGGTGGCCCGGGAGCTGACGGACGATCAGCGCGAGCAGCTCGGGGTCGACCAGGGTGGCGTGCGGGTGGAGAGCGTGACGGACGGCCCCGCCGCCGCCGCCGGAATCACCTCCGGGGACATCATCCTCATGCTCGACAACCAGCCCGTGGACAGCCTGGAGGGTTTCAATCGCATCCTCGAGGCCATCGATCCGGGTCGCTCCGTGGCGGCGCTGATCCAGCGGGGCGACGGGCGGATGTTCTATGCCCTGCGCCTGCCGAAGGGCTGATCGCTGTCGCTGGCGTCGCCCTCACCGATCCCGAATCGCCGGTGGCCGCCCCAAGCCGGGCGGCCGCCCGGGTCTGCAAAGGTTCTTCCCCCTCTGCTATCATGGCGCGCTATTTGCGTCGGCGAGGCAGCGGCCGGTCCAGCCCCTCGACCTGACATCCTGGAAGGGCGCGACGTCCTCCAATCCTGAGCCCGCGGGCGCCTGGCATGGTCGAACTCAACCACATCCGAAACTTCTCGATCATTGCCCACATCGACCACGGCAAGTCGACGATCGCTGACCGCTTCATCCAGCTCTGCGGGGCCCTGAGCGAGCGGGAGATGTCCAGCCAGGTGCTGGATTCCATGGATCTGGAGCGGGAGCGGGGGATCACGATCAAGGCCCAGAGCGTGACCCTGGACTACCGGGCGCGAAACGGCGAGATCTTTCAGCTCAATTTCATCGACACCCCGGGGCACGTGGACTTCTCCTACGAGGTGTCCCGATCCCTCGCCGCGTGCGAGGGGGCGCTCCTGGTGGTCGACGCGGCCCAGGGGGTCGAGGCCCAGAGCGTCGCCAACTGCTATACGGCCATCGAGCAGGGGCTCGAGGTCCTGCCCGTTCTAAACAAGATCGACCTGCCCTCCGCGGAGCCCGAGCGGGTCATCCGGGAGATCGAGGAGATCATCGGCCTGGAGGCCCACGACGCCCTGCGGGTTAGCGCCAAGACGGGCGAGGGAATCCCCGATCTCCTCGAGGCCCTGGTCGCGCGGATCCCGCCCCCCACCGGCGACCCCACCGGACCCCTGCAGGCCCTCATCATCGACTCCTGGTTCGACCCCTACGTGGGCGTGGTGTCCCTGCTACGGGTGGTGAGCGGGGAGATCCGTCGGAAGGACAAGGTGATCATGCTCTCCACCGGTCGCGCGCACCAGGTGGACTCCCTGGGGGTCTTCACCCCCAAGAAGACGGAGCGGCCGGTCTTGAGCACCGGCGAGGTGGGCTTCCTGATCGCCTCCATCAAGGAGATCGACGGGGCCCCCGTGGGCGACACCATCACCCGGGCCGACAATCCGGCTCCCAAGCTTCCCGGCTTCAAGGAGATGCGCCCGCGGGTCTTCGCCGGTCTCTACCCCGTGGACTCCGACGCCTACGAGGATCTGCGGGATGCCCTGGGCAAGCTGCGGCTGAACGACGCCGCACTCTTCTACGAGCCCGAGGTCTCCCAGGCGTTGGGCTTTGGCTTCCGATGCGGGTTCCTGGGGATGCTCCATATGGAGATCATCCAGGAGCGCCTGGAGCGGGAATACGACTTGGATCTGATCACGACCGCGCCCACCGTGGTCTACGAGGTGGTGCGCCACGACGGGGAGCTGATCAGGATCGACAATCCGGCGGACCTGCCCGAGCCGAACAAGATCGGCGAGGTTCGAGAGCCCATCATCGAGGCCCACATCCTGACACCTCAGGATTATCTGGGTGCGGTCATCAGCCTGTGCATCGAGAAACGGGGGGTGCAGAAGCACATCCACTATCTGGGGGGACAGGTTCAGGTTGCCTATGAGCTACCCCTCGCCGAGGTGGTGCTGGATTTCTTCGATCGGCTCAAGTCCGCGAGTCGCGGCTTCGCCTCCTTCGAGTACGAGCTTAAGCGCTTCCAGCCCTCGGACCTGGTGAAGCTCGACGTGCTGATCAACGGGGACAAGGTGGATTCACTCTCCACCATCGTGCACCGCTCCGTCTCCCAGAGTCGCGGCCAGGAGCTCACGGTGCGAATGAAGGATCTGATACCGCGGCAAATGTTCGAGGTGGCGATCCAGGCCGCCATCGGAAGCAAGATCATCGCCCGAACCACGGTCAAGGCCCTGCGCAAGAACGTCACGGCCAAGTGCTATGGAGGCGACGTGACCCGCAAGCGCAAGCTGCTCGAGAAGCAGAAGGCGGGCAAGCGGCGCATGAAGCAGGTGGGCAAGGTGGAGATCCCCCAGGAGGCCTTCCTTGCCGTGCTCCAGGTGGGAAAGGATAATTGAGCGCTGGCCCTGATCCCCGGCCTGGGCCCTTCTTGCCGTGGATTCCCGTGGTGGAACCCCGATGCCGCCTCTCCCAATCGCGCCGGTCCCTCGATCTCCGGGCCCCGCAGTCTCGACCTTGAGAACCAAACGACCATGAATTTCGACTTCCCAGCCTTCCTGGTTCTGGCCTCCATTCTAACCGGCGGCATTTGGCTCGTCGACGCCCTCGTATTCGCCCCGCGGCGTCGGCGCCTGGTCCGAGAGGCGGCGGCGCAGGGTACTTCCGGCGCGGAGCGCCCCGTCTACAAGGAGCCGGTGCTGGTCGAGTACGCCCGGTCATTCTTTCCGGTGATCTTCATCGTCCTGGTCCTGCGCTCCTTTCTCGTGGAGCCATTCCGCATCCCGTCCAACTCGATGATGCCGACCCTGCTCACCGGAGACTTCATCCTGGTGAACAAGTTCGCCTATGGGCTGCGCCTGCCGGTCCTGAACAATAAATTCGTCGAGATCGGGATGCCGCAGCGAGGCGATGTGGTGGTGTTCAAGTTTCCGGAGGATGGTCGCACGGACTATATCAAGCGCGTCATCGGGGTGCCGGGCGATGAGATCTGGTACCAGAACAGGGTCGTTTACATCAATGGAGAGCCCCAGGAACGCCTGCCCATCGGTACCTATACCGGCGTGGGCTCGGGGCTGGTGATGACGGGGGCCCAGGAGTCCGTTGAGGACCTGGCCGGCGTGGAGCACCATACCCTGGTGCGTCCAGGGGTTCCGGATCTGCCCCCCGGCTGCCGGGAGCTCGCCTACGGGCCCATCAAGGTGCCAGAGGGCCACTACTTCGTCATGGGCGACAATCGGGACAACAGCAATGACAGCCGATGCTGGGGCTTCGTCCCGGAGGAGAATCTGGTGGGCAAGGCCTTTGCCATTTGGATGCACTGGGATGGGGCCCGGGACAGCTTCCCGCCGATCGCCTGGGATCGGATCGCACAGACGATCCACTGATATCTGATCAAGACACCTGACCAAGAGGAGAGTTGGAGACGATGACGAGTGTACGTGCGCGCCAACGGGGTATAGGAGTCTTCGGTCTGCTCTTCGTCTTTGGTCTGGTGGCCGTCGTCGCCGTGGTGCTACTGCGCACCGTCCCCGCATACGTGGGCTACTGGACGATTCGGTCCGCGATGAACGGCGTCGCCCAAACGCCAGAGCCGATCGTCGGTGGCAAGCCGGCCATCATGGATCTGATCAACCGGCGTCTGGAAATCAATGACGTGCGTGGCGTCGATCCCAAGTCGTTCAAGATTCAGAAGACGGACAAGGGAAGCTATGACGTTCGAGTCGACTACGAGCGGCGGGAGCATCTGCTCGGCAACATCGATGTGGTGCTTGCCTTCCACCACGCGGTGGAGGTGAAGGCGCGGTGAACGGAGACCGGCGTCGCCTGGAGCGCGAGCTGGGGCACGGCTTTCGGCGGGCGGCTCTGCTCGAGCAGGCCCTGACCCATCGCAGCGCCGGCGGGCTGAACAATGAACGGCTGGAGTTCCTGGGTGACGCCTTGATCGGCTTCGTCGTGGCGGAGGCCCTGGTTGGGCGCGTACCGGAGGCGGACGAGGGGACCCTGAGCCGGATGCGTGCCGCCCTGGTCAAACGCGAGTCTCTGGCGGAGTTGGCGCGGGGGATCTCCCTCGGGGCCTATTTGAAGCTCGGCGCGGGGGAGCTGCGCACTGGCGGGCACAATCGAGACTCGATCCTTGCCGACACCCTCGAAGCGGTGTTCGGTGCCGTCTATCTGGACGCTGGCTTCGAGGTCGCCCGGACCGTGGCGCTTGCGCTCTTCCGCGAGCCTCTGGAGCAGGTGAGCACCGCCCCCGCCGGCAAGGACCCCAAGACTCGGCTTCAGGAGCTCTTGCAGGCCCGTCGGCGGCCCATCCCGGAGTACCAGGTGATCGGCATCGGCGGTAGCCAGCACGCGCAGTCCTTTCGCGTGAGCTGTCTGCTGCCTGACCAGGGCAACCTTACCCATGGAGAGGGGAGCAGCCGGCGGCGGGCCGAGCAGGCCGCGGCCGAGGCTATGCTGGCGCGGCTCGAGGATCCCTCGGAGCCTGATACCCTCCGGTCTGGCCGAGGCCGTCCGCAGCATGTCTGAGCCTGCCCCCAGGCGCTGCGGCAGGGTCGGTATCGCTGGGCGCCCCAATGTGGGCAAGTCCACCCTGCTGAACCGCATCCTGGGCCAGAAGCTCGCCATTACCTCCCACAAGGCGCAGACCACCCGCCACTCCATCCTCGGGGTCAAGACGAGATCGGAGGGGCAGATTCTTTTCGTCGACACCCCGGGCATTCACCGTCGGGGCGCGGACGCCCTGAACCGCTATCTCAACCGCACGGCGCGCACCGCGGTCCTGGACGCCGACCTCGCCCTGTTCGTGGTGGAGGCCCTGCGCTGGACGCCAGAGGACGCCCTGGCCCTGGAGGCGGTGGCCTCCTCCGGTCTGCCGGCCATCGCGGTCATCAACAAGGTGGACGCCGTGGGCGAGAAGGAGACGCTCCTCCCTTACCTGCAGGCACTCGCGGATCGTCACGGCTTCCTCGAGCTGATTCCGGTCTCGGCGCTGCGGGGAGACGGCATCGAGGTCCTCGAGCGCGCCGTGATCGCCGCGCTTCCCGAGGGCGAGCCGCTCTTCCCGGAGGACCAGATCACCGACCGCTCCGAGCGCTTCTTCGCCGCTGAGTTGCTGCGGGAGCAGCTGGTGCAGCGCTACGGCCAGGAGCTGCCCTACAGCACCACGGTGGAGATCGAGCGCTTCGAGGACCAGGGCGGGCGTTATCTCATCCACGCCCTGGTGTGGGTCGAGCGTCCCGGCCAGAAGGCCATCATCATCGGCAAGGGGGGAGAGGCCCTGAAGGCCGCGGCCACCCAGGCCCGTCTGGAGATGCAGAAGCTCTTCGGTTGTCCGGTTCGCCTGGAGGTCTGGGTCAAGCTCAAGAAGAGCTGGTCGAGCGACGAGGCCGCGTTGGCCAGCCTGGGCTATCGGGATCCTTGAGCCGGGATTGTCCGCGAATGAACGCGAATGAACGCAAATCCCAGCCAGGCTCGATCAACGCAATGCTCGCGACCAGCGCATGTCGGAAGTCGATGAAGGCCGACTAGGATCTCCCTGCAATTGCTCTTCATCCGCGGTTGATCGTCAAGGCGTGCTCAACAGACTCTCGGCGCGGCCCTGCCCGGCATGACGGGTGACAAAACCAGCAGCGGCCTGAGCCAAGCCTTCGTGCTGCACCGGCGGGACTACAGCGATACCAGTCTCCTGGTGGAGCTGTTCGCGAGTGGTCTGGGCCGCTTCCCCGCGATCGCCAAGGGGGCGCGGCGGCCCCGCAACTCGGGGAGCGCCCTGCTGCAGCCCTTCCAGCCCCTATGGATCGGCGTCGTGGGTCGCGGCGAGGTGCGGACCCTGACCCGGGTGGAACCCGCCGGTCGGCCCTTCTCCCTTGCGGGTCGGGCCCTGCCCTGTGGCTTCTACCTCAACGAGCTGTTGGTCAGGCTGCTGGGCCGGCATGATCCCCACGACCCCCTTTTCGCCTTCTATCATGCCGCCCTCGGGGGGCTCTGCGAGGGGGACCTGGAGACCATCCTGCGGCAGTTCGAGCTACGGCTGCTGGAGGAGCTGGGCTACGCGCCCGGGCTCGGGCGCGACGGTGAGACCGGGCTGTCCGTGGAAGCCGGCCTCGCCTACGTGGTGGAACCGGGGCAACTGCCCCGCCGCGCCTCGCCGGGTGAGTCAACGGTTGCTGTCTGCGGCGCCACGCTGTTGGCCCTGGTGGGCAGCGCGGTCCTGGATGCCGAGCAGCAGCGGGAGGCGCGGGCCCTGTTGCGCCGCCTCCTCGGACCCCATCTAGGGCCCAAGCCGCTGAAGAGCCGCGAGCTGTTCCGTCAGCTTTCTCCTCGATGAGGCGGACTTGTCGATAGCGATCGATTGGCCTTGGGAGGCCCCATGAACGACAGCAGAGCGCCGGAGGTCCTACTCGGGGTCAACATCGACCATGTCGCCACCATCCGTCAGGCCCGGGGAACCCGCTATCCCGAGCCCATCCAGGCGGCCCTGGTCGCGGAGCAGGCGGGGGCGGACCTCATCACCCTGCATCTGAGGGAAGACCGGCGTCATATCCAGGCGAGGGACGTGGAGCTCCTGCGCGGCATTCTCACCACCCGCATGAACCTCGAGATGGCGGCCACCCCGGAAATGGGTGAGATCGCCGCCCGCATCCGACCGGCCGATTGTTGCCTGGTTCCGGAGCGTCGGGCTGAGCTCACCACGGAGGGGGGGCTCGACGTGAAGTCCCAGCGGTCGCACCTGACCGAGTTCTGCGCTGGCCTGGCGGACGGGGGGGTTCGCGTGTCCCTGTTCATCGACCCGGATCCCGAGCAGCTGGAGGCTGCCCGGGAGGTGGGCGCCCCGGTCGTGGAGATCCACACGGGCCGCTACGCCGACGCCGGATCGCCGGGAGAGCGCGCCGCCGAGCTGGAGCGGATCCGCCGGGGTGTGCAGCTGGGGTTGGATCTGGGCCTCCAGGTCAATGCGGGACACGGCCTGGATTATCACAATGTCGGGGCGATCGCGGCCATTGCGGGGGTGCGGGAGCTCAACATCGGCCACGCCATCGTCGCCCGGGCCCTGTTCTCGGGGTTGGACCGGGCGGTGCGCGATATGAAGCGGGTGATCCGGGATGCGACCCGGTAGCAGCCCTGATACCCGGGGGGTCTCGGAGCACCAGGTCGATTCCCGGTGTGCCCTGGCTGCACCAAACGCGTGCGCCCTGGTGGCCGATCACGGCTGCCATTGGCGGAGCCCCAGCCGCGAGGTGAAGCGGCCAGGCGCCCCGATCACCCGCCGGAGAGGCCCCTCCACGCAAGAATCTAGCCCAGATTCCCGTGTGAGCGATGCCCCGGTACCGTGTCGCCTGTACCGCCAGGGTATTCGGATTGCATGGGCTTTTCAGCGAAACGAGGACCGTCGGTGTTTCTCGCCCGGATCAGGACTCCAGGGTCCTGGGGCGCGAGCCGATTGGATACCTGAACGGCATGCGTCGCGCATGTCCTCTGTGTGAGACCCAGTGGTCAGCAGCTATCCGGAAGGGCCCTCTATGAGCGAATTTCCGCCCCCCGTTTCCCGCCGTCCCGTGGTCCTGGTGATCCTCGACGGATTCGGCATCAATCCGAGCAAGATCAACAACGCGGTGGCCCAGGCGCGTACGCCCCGGCTGGATGAGTATTTCTTCCGCTACTCCTTCTCGGTGCTCGATGCATCGGGCGTGGGTGTGGGTCTACCCGAGGGCCAGATGGGCAACTCGGAAGTGGGCCACATGACGCTTGGCAGTGGCTGCGTGGTGCGCCAAGACCTGGTCCTGATCGACGACGCGGTTGCCGACGGCAGCTTCTACGCCAATCCCAACCTGGTGCGGGCCGTGGAGACCGCCAAGTCCCGGGGCCGCCCCTTGCACCTTCTCGGCCTGGTGTCAGACGGCGGGGTGCACAGCCATCTCAACCACCTGCTTGCCCTGATCGATCTGTGCGCTCGCCACGGGGTGATTCCCTGGGTCCACATGATCACCGACGGGCGGGACACCCCGCCGCGCTCCGCGCTCCAGCATCTTCCGGTCCTGGAAGAGGCCCTCTCCGCTGCCGGGGGGCGCATCGCGACGGTGTCCGGCCGGTTTTTCACGATGGACCGGGATCGTCGCTGGGACCGGGTCGAGCGGGGCTGGCGCGCACTCGTGCTCGGGAAGGGCCGCAAGGCGGCGAGCGCCTGGGATGCCATCAATCTGGCCTACGGGGCGGGTGAGGGGGATGAGTTCATCCACCCCAGCGTGATCGGAGGTTTCCGCGGGCTTCGGGACGACGACGTGGTGGTCTCCTTCAACTTCCGCAAGGATCGGCCCCGGCAGATCGTCGCGGCCCTGGTGAGTCCGGCGTTCGAGGGCTTCGACCGGGGCAGCTATCCGCGCATCGACCTCACCTGCATGATGGAGTACGACCCGGGCTTGGGCCTTCCTTATGCCTTCACCCCCGAGGCCCCCGGCACGACCCTGAGCCGGGCCTTCGGCGCGCTTGGGATTCCCCAGCTTCATTGCGCCGAGACGGAGAAGTACGCCCACGTGACCTACTTCTTCAACGGCGGGAGCAAGGATCTGGCGCCGGGGGAGGAGCATCGGCTGATCCCGTCGCCCAAGGTCGCCACCTACGACCTCAAGCCCGAGATGAGCGCCCCTCAGGTGGCCACTGCCGTGGTGGAGGCGATCGCCTCGGGTGACTTTGGCTTCATCGTGGTCAATTTCGCCAATGGGGACATGGTGGGCCACACGGGTAACGAAGGGGCGGCCATCCGGGCGGTGGAGGCCCTGGACCGGGAGGTGGGGCGGGTCCTCGATGCGGCCGGGGCCCACGGCTACTCCGCCATCCTCACGGCGGATCACGGCAACTGCGATCTCATGGTCGACCCGGAGACCGACGAGCCCCATACCCAGCACACCACGCACCCGGTCCCCTTCCTGGTGGTCGACGAGAGCCGCTGGATCCTGGCCCCGGCGGGCACCCTGGCGGACGTGGCCCCCTCGGTCCTCGCACTCATGGGGATCCCCGCCCCAGCGGATATGACGGGGCGCTCCATGCTCATCCGCCCCCTCCCGCCTCAGGCGGTGCCGGCCCTGGAGCGGTTGAACGCCGCCTGATCCGGTCCCGGTGGGCGGGTCCCGTCCGCTCGGGCCCGGCGATCCGCCGTGCTTGCGGGCGCGGGTCCTGCGATACTTCACGTGTGCCTGCCGCTGACTGCCTGAGGAGGCCGAGAGGCCCATGCCCGATGCCACCCTGACCTTGGTCCTCGCTGCCGACCGCGGTGTGGGACTGGATCCCCTGACCCTGCACCGACCCAAGGCCGCCGTGCCCTTCGGCGGCAAGTACCGGGTGATCGACTTCACCCTGGCCAACTGCCTCCACTCGGGGCTGCGGCAGGTGCTGGTTCTCACCCAGTACAAGAGCCACTCCCTGCACAAGCACCTGCGCGACGGCTGGTTCATCTTCAACCCCGAGCTGGGGGAGTTCATCACGGCGGTGCCGCCCCAGCAGCGGGAGGGGCTCCACTGGTACGGGGGTCCCTTCGATGCCATCCGCCAGAACCGCTACCTGCTGGAGCGCAGCCCCGCGACCCAGGTCCTGGTGCTCGAGGGCGCCGCGGTCTACCGCATGGACTACGCGGAGCTGATCCGCGCCCACCGGGAGTCGGGGGCCCAGGTGACCCTTGCACTGCGCAGTCCCGCGGACCCCGGCAGTGGCGTGCAGGCGCGTGCCCACATGGACGAGGAAGGCCATGTCACCAGGCTCGACTCGCCGGGGGATCCTGCGACGCCGGAGGCCGGTGAGGACCTCGCCACCATGGGGGTCTACTGCTTCGACAAGGGCTGGCTGCTCGCCGCCCTGGACGGAACGGATGCCCCCGGGACGCCGGACCAGGACATCGCCCTGGATCGACTGAGGCCGATCCTGGGCTCCGGGCGGATTCTCGGGTACCGCTTCGGCGAGCAACGGGGACGGGTCACCCCGGACCGCTATTGGTGCAACCTGGATTCCATGGATGCCTTCTATCAGGCCAACATGGCCCTGCTGCGCGCCGAGCCTCCGATCGACCTCTACCAGGCGGACTGGAACATCCGAACCTACCAGGGCCAGTATCCGCCGGCCCGCACGGTCCCCGGGGCGGCCAGCGGGACCGAGGGGATCTTCGTCAACTCCATGCTGGCCGCGGGCACCGTCATCAGCGGTGGCGGGGTCAATCACTCCATCCTCTTCCCGCGGGTATGCGTGCGCGACGGTGCCATCGTGGACGCCTCCATTCTCTTCGACGGGGTGGTCGTGGGGGAGGGCGCCCATCTGCGAAACTGTGTGATCGAGAAGGACGTGGAGGTCCCCGCCCGAGCCCAGATCGGCATGGATCTGTCCCGGGATCGGGAGCGCTTCGTCGTCACGGAGCAGGGGATCGCGGTGATCCCCAAAGGGTATCGCTTCTAGTCCATGGGTCGGCGGTTCCAGGGCCCATCGGCGGCTGGCCCCCCGGGTCTCGGAGGCTGAGGTGTGGCGCAAGAAGTCGAGCGGGGCGGCGAGCGGGCTCAGCCTCAAGGCGGCGCTCGACTATGGCCGGCTCGGCTGGTCGGTGATCCCCATCGAGCCCCGGGGCAAGCGCCCGCTGCTGCGCTGGCAGGCGTTCCAGTACCGGCGGGCGGATGTGCCCGAGATCGCGGAGTGGTTCCAGCGCTGGCCCGACGCGAACATCGCCGTCGTCACGGGCATCGTCTCGGGCATCGTGGTGCTGGATCTGGACCCGCGACACGGGGCGCAGGAGAGCCTCGATCAGCTCCAGGAGGTCCACGGGACACTTCCCGAGACCGTCGAGGTGCACACGGGCGGGGGAGGGCGCCACCTCTATTTCGCCCATCCGGGCGACGTCACGCGCAATCGGATCGCCATGGCCCCCGGGATCGACCTGCGGGGCGACGGCGGCTACGTGGTCGCGCCCCCCTCCATCCACGCGAGCGGCGAGCCCTATCGCTGGGCGCGCTCACCGGAGGTGCTGTACCCGGTGGCCCTTCCCCCCTGGCTTCGGGAGCTGGTCTCGGAACGGCACCCGGCCCAAGGCAACCCCCTGTCCCACTGGCGGCGCTTGCTGCGCGAGGGGGTGGGGGAGGGCGAGCGCAACAGCAGCATCGCCTCCCTGGCCGGCCTTCTCCTGCACGACGGGGTCGATCCGGAGGTGGTGACGGAGTTGCTCCTGTGCTGGAACGCCGTGCGCTGCCGTCCACCCCTGGAGGAGTCGGAGGTCCTGCGCACGGTCGAGTCCATCAGCCGCCTCCATCAGAACGAGCAGGGGGAGGGCCTGTGACGGGCCCGTGACCGGTCGTCAGGTCCGTTTGCGCAGCCGCCGGCGACCATCGACGGTGCCGACGAAGGCGGCGGGCGGCAAGACGATCCGGGGTAGCGCGATGGGAGCAGACACCTCCCCCGTTCGAGTGCCCTCTCAAATCTACAACCCAGACCTGCCGCTCAGTCCCCGGACCTCAGGGGCAGGTCTGGACGCAATGCAGACTGTGGCGGTCACCCCTCTGGGCGGCTGAGATTGGCCCTCCGTTCGTGAGCGCCCCTGCATCGTGGGCCGAGGTGGAATCCTAATCGGGCACCGATGCTCGTAGGTGCTCGCTGCGGCAGGACCGCAAGAACCCCCGCCGAGGGAGGGGCTCTGCGGTCGTTAGGGCTTCGCTCAGAACCCCCGCGTCCTTTATCACGGCCACGGTCGCCGAGGTGCCGCGCGTCACCCGCACCGCGGCCGTCGCCGGAGGAGTCTGCGGAGACGGGCAACCTCAAGCCGCGAGCGCGGCTTTAAGCTCATCCAGGAAGCCCTGCTCGGCAGCGCTGACACGCTCGCCGCCGAAGCCCATAAACCCTCCCTCCTTGGCGGCGTTGGCGGCCGACTCCGCCACCTGGACCAACATGGCGCGATAGGCCGAGGTCTCCTCCGGGGCCGCCTTGCCGCCAAGCAGGGCCAGCGCCGCCTGGGCCTTGGCGATGGCGTTTCGGCGCAGATTGGCCATCTGCTCCTCCCGGCTACCTTCACCCACCAGCTCTTTCGGATCAGGCATACCGGGGAAGCTCCGGTCGGCTAGCAGCTCCGCGGCCAGCTCGACCCCTTGCGCCCCCTTGAGCGACTCGATCATGCCCCGGGTGCCCCCGGCGGCCTCTTTGAGGGCGCCAAAGAGCCCGCTCGGGTCGGCGGAACTCACGGCGGCGGACAGGATCGCGGGGACTGCGCGCAGCTCAGTCCACTCCTCGGCGGTGAATGCGGCTTTGGCGGTCATGGATTTCTCCGTACGGTCTCTAGTTTTGGGTTGCGCGGCTCGGGTGACACTGCAGCGTGGAATATAAGCCGAAGGGGGTGGGCGGCTAGCTCCTCCGACCACAAAATCTGGGTGCCTACGTCAACGCGACCGGATGGCGACATGGGAAAATCTCCTGTGGACACGGTAAGTTGGCATCCCGCGGCGCCTTCTGGGTTTGGGCTCTGCGGTCAACATATCCTACAGGAGGAGCTAACCGCTTACGCCCTTAAGCCGAATCCATTGACGAACACCGCCCTCCCTGAAGGAGGTATCAGCGCCGCCGCATCGGCGGCCGCATCCAGGGCGGCGGAGGCATTCCGGGTCCACTCATGGGACCGGGCATTGGCCCGCCAGGGGGCATCCCCGGCGGCGTCATACCCGGGGGGAAGGGTGCTCCTGCGGGGACAACGAAGGGCGGAGGCGGCGTGGGACGGCCGGATTTCGCCGCGTCCTGATAGTGGCGCCAGGCATTGAGCTTCCATTGCTGGTGCTGGCGGAACATCGCCTCCTCCTGCTGCTGATGGGCGGCGAAGCGCTGCCGCTCCTGATCCTGGAAGGCGGAAAATTTCTCGCGGTCTTGCTCCTGCTTCAGGGTGAAGCCCCGGTTCTCTTCGGCCTGGTGCCCCTTGAAGACCTCCCAGTCGTGCCGCCACCAATCCTCGTCG
>Ga0316579_10000303_pt1 | contig 15213 bp, 17 predicted proteins | sample J5NA_2_FD_203074 | JGI IMG/M metagenome (GOLD analysis project Ga0316579, IMG submission 203074) | Rhizosphere microbial communities from salt marsh grasses in Alabama, United States - J5-7_160517rDrA | ecosystem: Host-associated > Plants > Roots > Rhizosphere | place: USA: Alabama | collected... | reverse complement strand
GCCTGACCTGGCCGCGTCGCTGAATGCCGTGCTGCAGGCCAATCATCGACCGCTCTTGCCGTTTGCGACCATTCGGCCCGTGGTGTCGCATGGCGGCATGGCCCTGATCCGGCTAGGCTTCGAAATTGAACCGGATCATCCGGACTTCGAACCATTACGGCAGCAGCTACTGCAACATTATGCCGATAATATTGCGGTGCATACCCGCCTGTTCGCGGGCATGGACGATGTCCTCGACCACATTGAACTGACCGGCCGGAACTGGGGGGTAGTGACTAACAAACCGGGCTGGCTGACCGGGCCGCTGCTGGAAGCGCTGGAACTGGCGGGACGTGCCGCCTGCGTGGTCAGCGGCGATACCCTGCCGGAGCGTAAGCCTGACCCCGCCCCGATGCTGCATGCCTGTAACCTGGCTGGCAGTCAGAATACCGAATGTGTCTACATCGGCGATGCGGAACGTGATATTTTGGCAGGCAGAATGGCGGGTATGAAAACTCTCGTCGCGGGGTTTGGTTACATCGGCGAAAATGACCAGCCACTAAGCTGGGGTGCGGACGCCCTGCTGGACTCACCCCGACAAATCATTGACTGGCTACAGGCCCATCCGGCATGAACATCCTTCATCTTGATCTCGATACCCTGGCCATGCTGATTGCCACCGGACTGCTCGGTGCGTTTGTTGTCTACCTGATTATGCATCGCAAACTTGCGCGCCTGCGCGAACAAAACACGCAGCTGGTTACGACCCTGGAGCTTGAACAGCGCAATCACACGGAAAAGCTGGCCACACTGGAGCAGGCCCGAGACCAGCTGGCCGATACCTTCAGCGCCCTGTCGAGCCAGGCCCTCCGGCACAACAGTGAAGAGTTTCTGAAACTGGCGCAAGAAAACCTCAAGCGCTTCCAGAGTCAGGCGACCGGCGAACTGGACAAGAAAGAAAAAGCGATCGAACACCTGCTCCATCCCATTCGTGAGGCGTTGGAAAAAACCGAACAACAAATCAGGTTCGTAGAGAAAGAACGCAAGGAAGCCTATGGTGCCCTGCACAAACACCTGGAAACGATGGCTGCCACCCAGGCCAACCTGCAAAGCGAGACCCGTAATCTGGTCAAGGCGTTACGCAGACCGGAAGTCCGCGGCCAGTGGGGTGAGATGACCCTCAAGCGACTGGTTGAACTGGCCGGTATGGTGGAACACTGCGACTTTTATGAACAGGAAACGGTGCAGACCACCGATGGCCGGCAGCGGCCCGACATGATTGTCCGGCTGCCGGATGGCCGCGATATCGTGGTCGATGTCAAAACACCACTCGACGCCTATCTTAATGCGGTGGAATCCACCGAGGACGAACCACGCCAGCAAGAACTCGTGCGGCATGCCCGTAATGTCCGGCAGCGTGTCACCGAACTGGCAAGCAAGGCGTACTGGTCCCAGTTCAGCAGTGCGCCCGATTTTGTGGTGTTGTTTATCCCCGGCGAACAATTCCTGAGCGCCGCGCTGGATCAGGATCGCAGCCTGCTGGAGGATGCACTGGCCCAGCATGTCATCCTGGCCACACCAACCAGTTTCGTCGCCCTGCTACGTGCCATCGCCTATGGCTGGCGCCAGGATCAAATGACCCGCAATGCCGAAAAAATCCGGGACACGGGTGAAGATTTGTATAAACGGTTACTGACGTTCACCGCCCACCTCCAGAAACTGGGCAACAGTCTCGACAGCAGCATCCACCATTACAACCGCGCCGTTGGTTCGTTCGACAGCCGGGTCATACCGGGAGCGCAGAAATTCACGGAAATGGGCATCAATGCCAGTGAGGAAATCGAGGCACCAGATCAGATCGAAGTCGGCACCCGCTCTCTGACTGCGCGTGATGAGTAAGAGTATGGCTGCCGACCGCTGGCGGGCCGTGCTTCAATCGAGCGATTTGTTCAGGGCGCGCTTGGTATCCTGGATGACTTCGGAAGTGGTCTCCCGGGCTTTGTTCTGCAGTGACCTGTCAGCGAAGGGATTGCTGAACAATGGCTCATCGCGCCCCAGGTTGTAACCGAACCACAACCCCAGCAAGACGCCGATAATAATACCGAGCAACATAATTTTAAGTTTTCTCATACCCTTGCCCTGCAAAGATTCATTCCGCGTGTATTGCAACCCACCATAGCACAAGCCTGCTGGCGGTTCAGTAACTGCGGGGACCGCAAACCTGCCGTGAACCCTTCGCCCGGCCATTGGCCAAGCCGACTCGAAGCGGCCCTCTGCCGTGGGTTACAATGCTCACAACCCATTAATAATCATTACTGAGTCTTCACTCGCCATGCAATCTATTCCAGCCAATTATCAACCTGCTGCCGATCTATTACGCGATCGCATTATTCTGGTCACCGGTGCCGGTGACGGCATTGGCGCGGTTGCCGCCAAAACCTATGCGGCCCATGGCGCAACCGTGATCCTGCTGGGCAAGACGATCCCCAAACTCGAAGCTGTCTATGATGAAATTGAAAAGGCCGGCCATGCCCAGCCGGCTATCTACCCGCTGGATCTGGAGGGCGCCCATTTCGAACATTATCTACAACTGGCCGACACGGTAGACAAGGAGTTCGGCCGGCTAGATGGCCTGTTGCACAATGCCGCCATCCTCGGTGACCGGATGATGGTGGAGCAATACGATCTCAAACTATGGGCGCGTGTGCTGCACGTAAACCTGACCGCACCGTTCATGCTGAGTCGTGCCTGCATTCCCCTGCTGCGTAAATCAGAGGATGCCTCGGTGATGTTCACGTCCACCGGTGTGGCGCAGCATGGCAGCGCCTACTGGGGTGCATATGGAGTCAGCAAGGCCGGCGCGGACAATCTGATGCAAATCATGGCAGACGAACTTGAGGTTAATACGCAGATCCGCGTCAATAGTATTGATCCCGGCATCGTCAGGACCCGAATGCGCCGTCAGGCCTATCCTGCTGAGGATGCTTCCCGCTTGCCCACCCCGGAATCGATCATGCCGGGTTACCTGTATCTGATGGGGCCGGACAGCCAGGGTGAGACCGGGGTGATATTCAGGATCCGGGGATAACCTCTGCCCGGCGTTATTCCTGTCATGATCAACTGATCAGCAGGGGCACTGCAGTTACCAATGAGGGCGACTATGGAATGCGTCGTGTTACCCCCTGATCGCCTCGACTGATTGAACCTGTTACAACCCTGCCTTACTTCCAAAGCTCAACATGCACCCCCTGTGCTTCCAGCTTGGCGGCACGGTCGGCAATGTAACGCTGGAAGTTGGGCTGGGTCTGGTAGGCACCGGACGCTACATAGTCGAGCACTGACTGGGTATGAAAGGCTTTCAGATATGCCTCGGTCCGGAATACTTCTTTGCCAGTCCTGTCGAAAAACACCATGGTCGGGGTATATTTAACATTCAAATTGCGGGCATAGTCACGCGCTGTGGTCTGGTTGCCCTGCGTATCGATTACGGGTGTTTCAGCCCACATGTCCAGCCGGACGATATTAAAGCGATGTAACTGTTCCTGCGTTTCCTTGCGTTGGTAAATATCCTCATGGTACTCGTCACACGCCGGGCACTGTTTCTGCTCAAACAGAACTGCGAGGGGTTTATCGTTGGCCACCAGCTGCTGCAGATTGTAGGGTGGTTTAATGAAGAAGGCTTCGTCATGAAGTTTGCCCGATGCTTTCACCGGCGCCTGTTTTTTGTAGTACTCACTGAAGCGGAGTTTCTTTTCCTGATGGGTACCGACATAGTCCAGCGCCGCTTCAAATTTCACCGGCCCGTAATAACCATTGATGCGCATGGCCGGTTGACCTGTTTCGTCCAGCATCAGGATAGTGGGGGTGAACATCACGCGCATTTTTTCGGCAAACTGTTTTTCGGTCAGCTGACTGCCGTCGAGGCCGGTGACTTCCCGATCACCCCACATATTCACGGCGATCACGTCAAAATATTTGCGGGTTTTGTCCACGATGGAGCGTTGCGTATAGTTGTCCCGCAATAGCTTGGCACAGTAGGGACAACCATCCTGATAAAAATAGAGCATGACCCGCTTGTTCTCGGCGGCCGCCTCCTCAACATCCTCACGGATATCCAGGAAGGAATTCTTGAACCAGGTCGGCTTTTCTTCATAACCGGGATTCACCAGTCCTTCCGTCAGTGTCTCTTCCGCAGTAGACAGAATTGCCTGGCCGAGCAACAACAGAGTAAAAGCCGCTGCAACAACGGTTCGAGAAAATCGGAAAACAGGCATACCTTTAACCTCGCTGATCTGGATGGCTATACGGGTGCGGCACGACGCCACGTATTCAGTGCTTAACTATAGACCTAAAAACACGCTACAAGATTCAATATTGACACTAGCACAAGACATATTTGACTTTAATAAAAATTGTTAGTTATTGTTTTATAGATAATTTAGTCAATACACACATGGCGATTCACACATTGTGGCCTGACACTGCCGGGCAGACAACATATCGCGAATCATCAGTCATATTCCACCCCCGGCAACCCCGAATCAGTTCCTGGCAGCACGCGGTGGCCGATTCGGACGCCAATAAACCGCCCACCGCGTGCGATTACTTGACCGATTTCACAGTTTGTTAACGGCAAATAATAACTTAACAGCTATAATCCATTTAGCGGTTACACAACAGGGGTATTAAAAAGGTATGGATTATCTGAACCACCTTGAAGACATTATCGAGTCGAAGTACCGAATCGTCAGCATTGAAACGTATGAGACGGATCGCGTGCTGGAATTGTTCGTACAAATCAGCCGCTTCAGCAACAAGGCGATCTACCTTGGTAAACCCGACCACGGCATGCATCGCATTGGCGCATCCCACATTACCATCCCCCGTAGTCAGTCCGCCAAGGAGCAACTGGAGCACATTAAAAACAGCAAGCACTACGGCCTGTACATCTTGCGGGACTATGGCGATGAACTGGAAGACGCGGCCAATATCGAGCTACTAAAACAAATCGCCACCGATGGTACCGCAAAGAACGTGGTGTTACTGAGTGAATACATTGACTTGCCCCACGAGCTCAAGCCCTACACCCTGCGTTCCAAACACCAGTTGAAACAAGCCAGCTAGTGTGGCCGACAGCACGATAACGTGTACCCATTAAAAGGGCCGCAACAGCGGCCCTTTTAATGGGACTTAATCCAGTCTGCCAGAGTTTTCACCACCTGCGCTTCGATTCCCCAAAAACCATGGAACGTATTCGCCTTGCAGGGATTGAACGCGGGCGCTGACCCACCACTGACCAGTTTAAGTTCCACGACAGATGCGCGGGTAAACTCCCCTGCCAATATTGGCATGTCCGCAGCCGGGCTGACATAACAACCATCATCTTGATGATGCACCAGCAAGATCGGCGCTGTAATCGCACCGAGGTCGACATTCACCAGCGAATCCTGACCGGCATTCCCGGTGCGCATGACACTGGCAGTCAATACCAGACCATCCGGCCCGGAATCACCGTCCAAGCGGGCGGCAGCATTGGCAGCCGATATGACACCGCGACTGGTGCCTACCAGCCATACTGGTCTGGCAAGTCTGTGCCGGGTGAATGCAATCACGGCACCCACATCGTCAGCATGTTCGGCCCTGGTACGTGCATCATGCAAATCACCCCGATCGTCCGGCTTGTCTACGATAACAACCTGCAAGCCCTGTTCGGTAAACCGGAAACGTGAGCGGATCAGAAAATTACCTGTCCTGCCAATACCCTTGGGGGTGATTTTCAGCACGCCACTGCCGCCACTAAAAAGTACGACGCTGGCAACCGGGGCCTCCGGTGTAATCACCCATACCGGTACGGCCGTGTCACCACGTACCGGCAGGCTAAAATAACTTTCTTGGTAGGCCTGCAACGGGGTGAGAACGCAGATCGGCAGGATCAATAGCAGCAGACATTGGGAACTGCGTTTCACTCTCTGGTCCGTTTATGACGGCTCAACGTGTGGCGGGATGACTTTTTACGCCCTCCGTGGCGATGTGGCGATACGTTACTTTCATCAGCCTGAGGTTGCAGACCGGCAACCTGATAAAGCGCATCGGTTTCCGCAGACGTCAACGCGCGCCACTTACCGGGGCGCAGACTGCGTTCCAGAACAATCGGTCCGTAACGGACCCGGAGTAAACGGCTGACTGTCAGGCCGACCGCTTCCCACAAGCGCCGCACCTCGCGGTTCCGCCCTTCCTTGAGAATGACGTGATACCAGTGATTCCGGCCACTGCCACCGGAATCCAGAATGCGATCAAACTTCGCCATGCCATCTTCCAGCTCCACGCCGCGTTGCAAGCGCTGCATAATCTCCGGACTGACATCACCCATAACCCGCACGGCGTATTCACGCTCGACTTCGGCGGATGGGTGCATTAACCGGTTGGCCAGTTCTCCATCCGTGGTCAACAGGATGAGTCCTACAGTATTGATATCCAGCCGGCCCACGGTAATCCACCTGGCCTTCTCCAACGTTGGCAGGTGATCGAAAATCGTCGGTCGACCTTCCGGATCCTGGCGGCTGCAGATTTCACCTATCGGCTTGTGGTAGACGATGATTTTTTGCTTCGGTTTGGTGCCCAGTCGTGTAAGGGGCTTGCCATCGAGAAAAACACGATCCTCGGGGTCGATGCGATCACCCAGTGTTGCAATATTCTGGTTGACTTTGATTCGACCCTGCTCAATCCAACGCTCTATTTCACGCCGGGACCCATAGCCAGCATTGGCAAGCACTTTCTGGATTCGTTCAGTCATAGGCGCGTGCCGGACTCAGGCGGTAAAGGTATCAAAGGTAAAACAACCGGGGATGGTGTTAGTGAAGCTGGGGGCGACAATCTCATCAAGGCTAATGCACGACCGCGTCAGATCGGTTCAGTTTTCAGCGCTCAGCGGTTCATCGATCTCTTCTGTTGCAGTCAATTCCGGGCTATCGGTTGCAAGGCTGTCTTTGCCGGCTATCCCGGTCTGGTCATCAGCCTCCACATCTGCCGGTTGCCGGTCTTCCGGCATGACCAGCTCCAGTTCGGCGTTGATGGCATCAATATCACGCAGCTCGGCCAGGGAAGGCAATTCATCGAGACTCTTGAGATTGAAATAATCGAGAAATTCCCGCGTCGTGGCATACAGGGCTGGTTTGCCGGGCACATCCCGGTGACCGACAACCTTAATCCAGTCGCGTTCAATCAGTGACTTGATGATTTGACTGCTGACGCTAACACCGCGTACATCCTCGATCTCACCCCGGGTGATGGGCTGCCGATAGGCAATCAGGGCAAGTGTCTCAAGCGTGGCGCGAGAATAACGTGCCGGGCGTTCCTCCCACAGCTTGGCAACCCATTGCGCATAGTCTTGCTTGACCTGAAAGCGATAACCACTACCGACCTCCTTGAGCTCAATACTGCGATCTGCACAGTCTTCCTGAATCATGGTAAGTGCCTGTTTGATCGTGCTCGGTTCCGGTGCATTGTCCGCCTGAAACAGACCCGTCAACTGATTCATGCTCAGGGGTGACTCGGCAGCAAACAAAACTGCCTCGATGATGTGCTTAAGCTCCTGTGTATTCATGGTGTGAATTTCCTGTTCCGCTTTACTCTGCCGTCCCGTGTTCCGCCGTATCGGCTACCTTGACGTGGATGGGACCATAAGCATCAGTCTGTATGAGTTCTATCAGTGACTGTTTCAACAACTCCAGCAGCGCCAGTAATGTCACGACGACTCCACTGCGTCCTTCCTCGATATTGAACAAGTCACTGAAATCGGTGAATTGGTCGCGCTTGATGGTGCTCAGTACAATTGACATGCGTTCCCGCACTGACAGGGGTTCAGTCTGAATGTGATGATGTTCATACATGGCCGCCCGCTGCAAGACTTCCCTGAATGCCGTCAACATATCATCCAGTTCGACCCGGGGTGGCAGGCGCACCACTTTCAGATCCGGCCTCGCTACGTCGGTTGGAAACACATCCCGTCCGACCCGTGGCAAGGTGTTAATATCCTCCGCCGCCTGTTTGTAACGCTCGTACTCCTGCAGACGCCGAACCAGCTCGGCGCGAGGGTCACCTTCTTCTTCGTCAAACCGCTTCGGTTGGGGCAACAGCATACGCGATTTGATTTCGGCCAGCATCGCGGCCATTACCAGATACTCCGCCGCCAGTTCCAGTTGCAGATCCATCATCACCTCGACATATTCCATGTATTGCCGGGTGATTTCGGCAATGGGCAAATCGAGGATATCGAGATTCTGCCGTCTAATCAGATACAGCAGCAGGTCGAGTGGGCCTTCGAACGTTTCGGCCAGAAACACTTCGAGTGCATCCGGAGGGATATACAGATCCTTGGGTAAAACCATGACTGCCGTACCTTGCACGATGGCAAACGGCATTTCTTCCTGCTGCGGCGAGTGCTCTTGCGTTGAATCCATACCCTGTTATTTACCTGGCAGACGCATTAGCGATATTCCAGTCCCATCACCTGCCTGACCTCGGTTAGCGTCTGGCGCGCGACTTCGCGGGCCCGGTTGGTGCCATCATTGATAATTTTCCGCACCAAATCGATGTCCTCTTCAAATTGTCTGGCCCGTTCCTGAATGGGTGCCAGTTCTCCCTGTACCGCCTCAATCAGCGGCGCCTTGCATTCCAGACAACCGATTCCCGCAGTGCGGCAACCCTCCTGAACCCAGTCACGAACGTCGTCGTTGCAGTATACCTGATGCAGTTTCCACACAGGGCACTTTTCCGGGTCGCCCGGATCCGTGCGCCGCACCCGGGCCGGATCAGTCGGCATCTTGCGGAGTTTGTCAGCAACCTGGTCAGGATCTTCACGTAACGAGATGGTGTTGTCATAGGATTTGGACATTTTCTGACCATCAAGACCCGGCATCTTGGAAGCCGGCGTCAAAAGGGCGTCCGGCTCGGGCAGAATTATCCGGCCGCCCCCTTCCAGGCTCCCATATAAACGCTCCTTGTCACCTAGGGTAATGTTCTTTTGATTTTCGACCAGGGCATGCCCGGTTAACAGTGCCTCATCATCACCCTGTTCCTGATATTTTCGCCGTAATTCATTGTATAGTTTAGCGTTTTTCTTTCCCATCTTCTTGATTGCCGTGTCCACCTTGGCTTCGAATCCGGGCTCACGGCCATACAGGAAATTAAACCGGCGCGCCACCTCCCGGGTCAGTTCCACATGCGCCACCTGGTCCTCCCCGACCGGTACCAGGCCGGCGCGATAGGCAAGAATATCGGCACTCTGCAGCAGCGGGTAACCGAGAAAGCCATAGGTTGCCAAATCGCGTTCCTTGAGCTTTTCCTGCTGATCCTTGTAGCTGGGTACCCGCTCCAGCCAACCCAGCGGTGTGATCATCGACAACAGCAGATGTAGTTCGGCATGCTCCTGGACACGGGACTGGATAAACAGTGTGGCCGAGCCGGGATTGACGCCGACTGCCAGCCAGTCGATAACCATTTCCCACACGCTCTGCTCAAGATTTTGCGGTTCTTCGTAGTGGGTGGTCAGGGCGTGCCAGTCTGCAACGAAAAAAAAGCATTCGTACTCATGCTGCAGCTTGAGCCAGTTTTTCAACACCCCGTGGTAATGCCCCAGGTGCAAGGCGCCCGTCGGGCGCATGCCGGACAGCACACGCTGTTGCTGATTGGGTAATGAACTCAATGGGATCTCCCGAAAATTAGCACGGCAGACAGCAATTCTGCCTGATCCGTCGACAAGCGGTTCATGCGGTTTTTTTTCTGGGTACGGACATAAAAAATAGGGACGCCCAGTATACCCGAATCGACCGGTACAGACAGTGCATCAGACCTGGAATGGCGTCGGGTCACCCTTGCCCACCCGGGTTACCATGGGCTCCTCGCCGGTCAGGTTCACCACGGTAGTGGGTTCGATGCCGCAATGGCCGCCATCGATGATCAGGTCGAGCTGGTGCTCCAGCGCCGCACGGATTTCCTCGGCCTCGGTCATCGGCATACCCTGACCGGGCAGGATCAACGTCGAACTCATCAGGGGTTCATGCAGCTCTCCCAGCAAGTCATGCACAATCCGGTTGTCAGGGATGCGGATTCCAATGGTGCGACGTTTGGGGTGCAGCAGACGACGTGGCACCTCACGGGTGGCCGGCAGAATAAAGGTATAGGATCCGGGCGTGTGGGCATTGAGTAACCGATAGGCAAGATTGTCGACCTTGGCGTAAATGGACAGCTCCGATAAATCGCGGCACACCAGGGTAAAATTGTGTTTATCGTCCAGCTGGCGGATGCGGCGGATGCGATCAAGCGCCTTCTTGTCGCCGATATGGCAACCCAGGGCATAGGCCGAATCGGTAGGATAGGCGATCACCGCGCCTCGGCGCACCATTTCTACCGCCTGGTGAATCAGTCGGGACTGCGGGTTGTCGGGATGAATGCGGTAAAACTGGCTCATCTGGCAAGTGGCGCGGGAACTGGCGCTTCGGGCTCGGCCAGTTCCGTACAGGCAGTCCAGTGCGGATGTTGCCAGACGGGGTGACACTGCTCGGGCAGTGGTGGCAACCGGCCCAGATCAAGGTAGGGATTTTCCGGACCATGGTAGTCAGAACCGGCCGACGCGGCCAGATCCTGCTGCTTGCACAGATTGGCCATATGCAGCATATCGTCCCGGCTGTGGCTGCCCGATACCACTTCCAGCGCGGCACCGTCCAGTTCGCTGAACTCACCCAGCAACTGCCGCAGGCGGGTTGCGCTGAATCGGTAGCGGGCGGGATGGGCAATGACCGCCAGCCCGCCGGCGGTGCGGATCCAGCCCAGCGCCTCCTCCAGGCTCGCCCACTTGCCGGGTACGTAACCCGGCTTGCCCCGTACCAGGAACCGTTTGAATACCTCGCGCAAACTATTGGCATGCCCCGATTCCACCAGATAATGAGCAAAATGGGTGCGGCTCAGGATGGCGCCCTTGGCGTACTGCTGTGCCCCCTCCAGCGCACCAGTAATCCCTTTTTTCGCCAACCGGCTGGCGATTTCTTCTGCCCGCCAGTGACGAAATGCCTGGTTCCGCTGGATACCCGACTGTAACTCGGGGGTTGCCGGGTCAATTTGCAAGCCGACAATATGGACAGTCTGGTGGCTCCAGCTCACCGACAATTCGATCCCCGCGACCAGGGCAATACCGCATTCCTGCGCGGCCTGATCGGCCGCTGCCAGACCGGCAGTTTCATCGTGATCCGTCAGGGCCAGGACCCCGATTCCGGCCGCGGCAGCGCGACGGATCAATTCGGCCGGCGGCAGCGTGCCATCGGAAGCCGTGGAATGGGTATGCAGGTCATAGCGGGGATTCTTCATCGGCGGATTATATCAGAAGCACCGGGCCCGGCCCCCTGCCGCGGCCCATCTGATGTGTTACAGTGCCGCTGCAGAATATGCCTGAACCACATACACAGATGAGTACCGACTACCTGGAAATCGACCTGCCCGAACTGGCCGAATCAATGACGGCCGTCTGTGAACTGATCCGGGAACCGGCCCGCAACACCCAGCGAGCATCTTCGCAGTTGGCCGATCCGGATCAATTGTGTGATGGTCTGTCCCACTTTACCCAAATCATCCAACACCTTGATCAACATCCCGATCAGCTGCAGGAAATTCTGGCAGCTAACCGCGAGAACTTCAGCGACCTTACCGCCTACGGCTTGCAACTGCTCGATCAACTGGGTCACTGGTGTGATTACCTGAACAACACGGAAGCTCGTGAAGCGCTGGATGAAATTATTGTTACCCTGGCGGTATGGTTTGCCCGTTACATTGGGCCTTTGCGGCAGATTGAGCCAATCGTCGAGGCATTATCCAAGGTCGCCAACCTGCATCAGGACCCGGAATTTCTGGGCGAACTCAGCCAGGTCTACCGGGAAATCGCCGATGCCGTGGCGCCGGAAATCAAGCAGGATCTTGACAGGTCCAACCCGGGGCGACCATGGCGAATTCTGAACCTGAATTACGGTATTGTCGCGACCCGCAGCCATCAACCGGAAATCATGGAGCAGGCGTTTGAACAATTGCGGTTACGTCTCGCCGAAGATGCACCCGAATTTTTTACTGAAGGGATGGCGCAAATGGACGCAATTAGTTACCCGGAACATGTGCGACGTATCATGGAAAAATATTACGCCCTGACCAATAATCCCACCCTGCACTAACATCGTCGCCCAGTCATGAAATTCCTGTTCGAGTTTTTACCTATCGCCCTGTTTGTCATCGTTTACAAAGTTTACGATGACATGTTCATTGCCACTGCAGTATTCATGGTCGTGTTCGCGATCCAGCTGGGTTTTTACTGGCTCAAACACCGGCGCCTGGAAAAAATGCACATCATCACCCTGGTGCTGGTTACCGTTCTGGGTGGCGCGACCTTGTTGTTTCAGAACAAGGACTTTTTCATGTGGAAGCCAACAGCCGTCAACTGGGCATTCGGTCTGGCTTTTCTGGGTAGCCAGTTCATAGGCAAGAAACCTCTGGTGGAACGCATGATGGGACACGCTATCGAGGCTCCCGCGGCAATCTGGCGCCGACTCAATATCAGCTGGATCGTGTTCTTCTTCGCCATGGGCTTTGCGAATCTGTATGTCGCCAATTTTTATTTTCAGGCCGAGACTCGCCTGAATATTGCCGCCGGTAAAACCGTTGAACTCGAAACCTGTCCGGAGACCTACCAGGAACCCATTCTGGATTTATGCCGCCAGGCCAAACAGTATGAAAACACCTGGGTCAATTTCAAGTTTTACGGCGTGATCGGACTTACAATCCTGTTTGTCATTGGCCAGGCTTTCTACCTTGCACGATTTATGAAAGACCAGGACGCACAACCGGCCCCGACCGAGCCAAACAACGAGACCTGACATGCTGTACGCCATCATCGCTGAAGACCATGCCGACAGTTTGGCCAAACGCCTGGACACCCGACCCGCCCATCTTGAGCGGCTCCAACAGTTACAGGCTGAAGGCCGCCTTCTGCTGGCCGGCCCGCACCCGGCTATCGACTGCGATGACCCCGGCCCGGCTGGATTTACCGGCTCACTGGTCGTTGCGGAATTCTCCTCACTGGACGCCGCACAACAATGGGCTGATGCCGATCCGTATCTGGAAGCCGGTGTTTACCGACAGATTACTGTTAAACCGTTTAAAAAAGTATTACCCTGAAGCCCTGTTTAAATACCCTTAACTATCTCAAGGATTATATTATGCGTTTTTCAACCCAAGGAATCGTCTGCGGCAGCTTGCTGGCATTACTGGCCATGCCGATGAGTGTTATTGCCGCGGACAAACCTGTCGCAATCGTCAATGGTAAACCCATTAGCCAGAAAACCTACGAGTTATACCTGAAGCAGCGTGAGTCCGAAATGCCTTCCAACGCCAACCTGGCCGGCAATCGCAATGTCATCATCAATGAACTGGTCAACCGCGAACTGCTGTATCAGGATGCGCTCAATAAAAAACTCAACAAGGATCCCAATGTCGTTTTCGCCCTTGATCAGCTGACACGTAATCTGCTGATTCAGGCCGATGTCAGTCAAATGGCAAAGGCGAATCCGATTTCTGACGCAAAACTGAAGCAGATCTACCAGCAGCAGTTAGCCAAGATGGATATGACTGAATACAATGCAAGCCACATTCTGTTGAAAACGCAAGACGACGCCAAAGCAGTAATCAAGGAACTCGATGGTGGTGCCAAGTTCAGCGATCTCGCCAAGAGCAAATCAACCGGCCCGACCGGCCCCAATGGCGGCAATCTGGGTTGGTTCAAGGCTGGCCAGATGGCAGCACCATTTGCAAAGGCCGTAGCCGGGATGAAAAAAGGCACGTACTCCAAGCAGCCGGTTCAGACCCAGTTTGGCTGGCATGTCATCTTACTGGAAGACAAACGTCAGGCAACACCACCTTCTTTCGAAGACGTAAAGAAACAGTTGCTTACCTATGAACGCACCCGGGAACTGCAAGAGTATCTGCAAAAACTGCGCAAGAAGGCCAAGATCGAGATCAATTAACCACCTCGGGAAAACCGGGCATCCGAGAGGACCCGGCTCCGTTCCTGAACATTGCCCATCAAGAATTTCCAGGGCTAAAAAAAAGGATGCCAGAACCGGCATCCTTTTTTTTCGTCAGTTAGATCCAGTCACTAACCTGATCCCCTGCAGCCATCAGTATACTGACCAGGCGTAATTAGTTTTATGGATTGGGCGTATAGCTGAATGACTGACCACCAACCGAGGCTTCAAACATCAACCCGGCCTTGGTCATTACAAAAACCGCAACACCATCCTCGTAACTTGCCGAGGCGGCGCCGCCATATTTGGCAGCAACTGCGGATACCTGGGCATCAAATTCAAGTTTGTTGGATTTGAAGCGATCAAATGCTTTTTCGTCTTTAAAAAATATCAACTCGCTGTAGCTCTGACCACCCAGTTGTGCACCCACCGTGACCTGGGTCATGCTTGCCGATCCGATAATCCGGCCACCACGATAGACCTTGCCCTTGCCATACGCCCCACCGACTATGATTGCGCCCTTACCAACATTTGAGAACACAGCAAAGCCATACGCTCGATCAAAAAACGTATTCAAACTCGGATCCATCTTTTTGAATCTGGCAATGGTTTCATCCGACTCATTGACGCTCTGATTCTGGTTCGGTTTGTCGGGATTCCAGCCGGAACACCCCGCCACAAGGATCATTGGTACCAGTAAAAAAAGAATCGCCCGTTGCTTGTTGATAATATTCATGTCCGCACTCTCCAATAGTTTTCCTGTTTATACTGCAAATAATGTCCTACTTTTTGCCCAATAATTTCAAAAATGAGCCTTCATCCAGAATTTCAACCCCCAGCGATTCTGCCTTGTCCGCCTTGGATCCCGGATTTTCACCAACCACCACATAATCAGTCTTACTCGATACGCTGCCGCTGGCCTTGCCGCCCAGCATCTGTACAGCTGCTTTTGCTTCATCCCGGGTCATACTGGCCAGTGTACCGGTCACCACAATGGTCCTGCCCTTGAGAGGCAATTCCGCGTCCGCCTTGACTTTAATTTTCGGCCACGCGATACCGGCCTGCAACAACTTGCTCACCACCTCACGATTATGTTTCTGACTGAAAAAACTGGTGATGCTTTTTGCGACCACCGGACCGATATCCGGCACGGTCATCAGGTCATCCTCATCGGCCT
>Ga0316579_10000302_pt1 | contig 15221 bp, 14 predicted proteins | sample J5NA_2_FD_203074 | JGI IMG/M metagenome (GOLD analysis project Ga0316579, IMG submission 203074) | Rhizosphere microbial communities from salt marsh grasses in Alabama, United States - J5-7_160517rDrA | ecosystem: Host-associated > Plants > Roots > Rhizosphere | place: USA: Alabama | collected... | reverse complement strand
CGCTGGTCTGAGGGTCCGTGACCAGCTTCGTCGCCCAGTCCGGCGCCCCGGCCGGCAGCGCGACGTCTCCGCCGTAGGCGCTCCAGTTGCGCTCCGAGGCGCCGGTCGCGACGCCCCGCTTGAGCCACTCGAGCGCCGCGCCCATCACCGGCAGCGCTTCGAGCTCGACTTCGGCCGCGAGGCGCGAGCCGCGGCAGATCTCGAGGAGGTGGCCCGCGAGGCCGAAGCCGGTGACGTCGGTCAGCGCGTGCACCCCCGGCATCTCGGCAAGCGCCACGCCCGGGGTGTTGAGGCGGGTGGTGGCATCGATCATCTGCGCGTAGCCGGCTTCGTCGAGCCCGCCTTTCTTGAGCGCCGCGGAAAGAATGCCCACGCCGAGCGGCTTGCCCAGGATCAGCACGTCGCCCGCGCGCGCATCGCTGTTGCGCTTGACCTTGTCCGGGTGCGCCAGGCCGAGCGCGACCAGCCCGTAGATCGGCTCCAGGGTGTCGATCGAATGCCCGCCGGCGATCGGGATCCCGGCCTCGGCGCAGACCGACTCGCCGCCGGCGAGGATCCTGCGGATCACCTCCGGCGGCAGCTTGTCGAGCGGCATGCCGACCAGCGCCAGGGCGAAGATCGGGCGCGCGCCCATGGCGTAGACGTCGGACAGCGCGTTGGTCGCGGCGATGCGGCCGAAGTCGAAGGGATCGTCGACGATCGGGGTGAAGAAGTCGGTGGTGGCGACCAGCGCCTGCGCGTCGTTGAGGCGATACACCGCGGCGTCGTCGGAGGTCTCGAGCCCAACCAGCAGCTCCGCCGGCAGGCCGCGGATCGGCGCCGCGGCCAGGATCTGCTGCAGCACCGCGGGCGCGATCTTGCAGCCGCAGCCGCCGCCGTGGCTGAAAGTGGTGAGGCGGATCCGGTCGGGTGCGTTCATGACGGTAGAATTCTACGCGATGAAACCCGCTTCGCACGTCGTGGCAATCGCAACGCTCGAGGCCGGCGCCTTCGACGCGGTGATCGACGTGCGCTCGCCGGCGGAGTTCGCCGAGGACCACATTCCCGGCGCCCTCTCCTGCCCGGTGCTCGACGACGAGGAGCGCGCCCGGGTCGGCACGCTGTACAAGCAGGTCTCCCCCTTTCAGGCGCGCAAGCTCGGCGCGGCACTGGTGGCGCGCAACATCGCCCGCCACCTCGAGACCGAATTCGCGGACAGGGATCGCGACTGGCGGCCGCTGGTGTACTGCTGGCGCGGCGGCAAGCGCTCGGGCGCGATGGCGCACGTGCTGCGCGAGGTGGGCTGGCACGCCAAGACGCTCGAGGGCGGCTACAAGTCCTACCGCCGCCGCGTGGTCGAGCGTCTCGCCGCGCTGCCCGCGGCTCTGAGCTTTCGCGTGGTGCACGGCGCAACCGGCAGCGGCAAGAGCCGGCTGCTGCGCGCGCTCGCGGCGGCCGGCGCGCAGGTGCTCGACCTCGAGGAGCTCGCCGCGCACCGCGGCTCGGTTCTTGGCGATCTTCCGGGCCGTCCGCAACCGTCGCAGAAGTGGTTCGAGAGCCTGTTGCTCGAGCGGCTCGCCGGCTTCGATTCCGCACGACCGGTCTTTGTCGAGGGCGAGAGCCGCAAGATCGGCCAGGTGCAGGTGCCCGAGGCGCTGATCGAGACGATGCGCGCCGCCGAATGCGTGCTCCTCGAGGCCGGCACCGACACGCGCGTCGCGCTGCTGATGGACGAGTACCGCCACTTCTTCGCCGACCGCGCTGCGCTCGAGGCCCAGCTCGACTGCCTCGCGGGCCTGCACGGGCATGCGGTGGTCGGTGAATGGAAAGCGCTCGCCGGGCGCGGCGCCTGGGACGAGCTGGTCGCGCGGCTGCTCGCCGAGCACTACGATCCCGCCTACCGGCGCTCGGCGCTGCGCAACTTCGCGCGCCTGCCGCAGGCCGAGACGCTGCGCGTGAGCTCCCCCGCCGAGGAGGCCTTCACCGCGCTCGCGGGCCGCCTCGCGGGCCGGGCGCCGGCATGCTCGAGCCGCTCGACCGCCTAGCGCGCGCACAGCCGCCCGCGCGCATCGTCGCCGTTGCGCTGGCGCTGCTCGCGCTGATCGCGCTGCTCGACCGCGCGACCAGCGCCGAGCTGTCGCTTTCGATCCTGTATCTCGCGCCGGTCGCGCTCGCGACCTGGTACGCGGGGGAGGCCGCCGGGGTGGCGGTGGCGCTGCTGGCGGGTCTGTCCTGGCTCGCCGCCGACCTGAGCGCGGGGCAGCGCCTCGGCCAGCCTTTGGTCATGGCCTGGGACACGCTGATGCGGATCGCCCTGCTGGTGATCGTCGCCGAGCTGCTCGCGGCGCTCAGCGCCCAGCTCGCCACGGCGCGGCGGCTGGCGCGGCTCGATTCGCTCACCGGCATCGCCAACCGGCGCGCCTTCGACGAGCAGCTGCAATACGGCCTCGCCCTCGCGGGGCGCGACGGGCAGCCGCTGTCGCTCGCCTACATCGACGTCGACGACTTGAAGCGGCTCAACGACCGCGACGGCCACGCCGCGGGCGATCGCGCGCTGGCGGTCGTGGGCCGCACGCTGGCGGAGTCGGTGCGCCGCACCGACACGGTCGGCAGGCTCGGCGGCGACGAGTTCGCCGTGCTGCTGCCGAACACCGACCTCGCGGGCGCCGAGAGCGTGATCGACAAGGCGCGAAGCGCGCTCGCGGCCGCGCTCCAGGCCGAGCGGCTGGCGGTCACCTGCAGCATCGGCACGGTGACCTTCGTCGGGCCGCCGCCGGAGAGTGCCGTGCAGGCATTGCGCGCCGCCGACGATTTGATGTACGAAGTGAAAGCGCGCGGCAAGAACGCCGCCGCGTTCGTGCAGCGCAGCTGAATTGGAGCTTACACACATGGATGATTCCCCCGGCTACGTGCCGCCGAAGGTCTGGACCTGGAAAAAGGGCAACGGCGGTCACTTCGCCAACATCAACCGCCCGGTCGCCGGCGCGACCCATGACAAGGACCTGCCGGTGGGCCGCCACCCGCTGCAGCTCTATTCGCTCGCCACGCCCAACGGCGTCAAGGTGACGGTCATGCTGGAGGAGCTGCTGGCCCTGGGCCACAGCGGCGCGGAGTACGACGCCTGGCTGATCCGCATCCGCGAGGGCGAGCAGTTCGGCAGCGGCTTCGTCGCGGTCAACCCGAATTCCAAGATCCCGGCCCTGCTCGACCGCAGCGGGCCGAAGCCCATCCGCGTGTTCGAGTCCGGCGCGATCCTGATGTACCTCGCCGAGAAGTTCGGCGCCTTTCTGCCGGCGGGCGGCGCCGAGCGGGCCGAGTGCCTGTCGTGGCTGTTCTGGCAGATGGGCAGCGCGCCCTTTCTCGGCGGGGGCTTCGGCCACTTCTACGCCTACGCGCCGGTCAAGATCGAGTACGCGATCGATCGCTACGCGATGGAGGTCAAGCGCCAGCTCGACGTGCTCGACCGGCGCCTCGCCCACAGCACCTATCTGGCGGGAGACGACTACACGATCGCCGACATCGCGACCTGGCCCTGGTACGGCGCGCTCGCGAAGGGGCTGCTCTACGGAGCGGGCGAGTTCCTGCAGGTCCAGGAATACACGAACGTCCTGCGCTGGACCGACCAGATCGCGCAACGCCCGGCCGTCAAGCGCGGGCGCAAGGTCAACCGCATCTCGGGCGATCCGGCCAGCCAGCTGCACGAGCGCCACGACGCCTCCGATTTCGATACCAAGACACAGGACAAGCTGAAAGATGATCACCCTGTATGACTGCGCCACGGCGCCCAGCCCTCGCCGCGCGCGCATCCTGCTCGCGGAAAAAGGCGTCGCCTACGAGACCATCCAGGTGGACCTGCGAAACGGCGAGCATCTCGGCGAGGCCTACCGCAAGATCAACCCGCAGTGCACCGTGCCGGCGCTGCGCACCGAAGAGGGCCTGGTCCTGACCGACAACGCCGGGATCACTGCCTACCTCGAGGCCCGCTTTCCCGAGCCGCCGCTGCTGGGCACGACACCGGCCGAAAAGGCCGAGATCGCGAGCTGGAATTGGCGCATCGAGTTCGAGGGCCTGCTCGCGATCGCCGAGGCGATGCGGAACAGCGCGCCCGCGATGGCCAACCGTGCGCTGACCGGCCCCGTGAACTATGCGCAGATCCCCGAGCTCGCGCGGCGCGGCCTGGCCAGGGTCGAGCAATTCTTCGTCACGCTGAACGAGCGACTGGCCGGCCGCGACTACGTCGCCGCGGACCGCTTCAGCGTCGCCGACATCACAGCCGTGGTCGCGGTCGACTTCGCGCGCGTGGTCAAGGTCAAGATCGGCGAGCAGCACCCGCAGCTGCGGCGTTGGCGGGCCGCGATGGCCGAGCGCCCGTCGATGTCTTCGCGCCAGTAGCCATGACCACGCGCACCCAAGCCCTGCTCTGGACCGACTTGAGCGCCGCCTATCTCGAGGCGATCGAGGTCGTCGGCCTGGCCGGCCTCGGCGTCGATCCGAACTCGATGCAGATCGAGGTGACGATCAGCGTGTAGCCGCCCGACGAAGTTGATCGCGACAAGGTTGCGCACGCCCTTCCCTACGGGCACGTGACGGTGAGGGCCGTTTCGGGATGGCTCGACGTTCCAAACGAATGCGGGCGTGAAATCACGATCATCGCCAGCGCCGCGGTGGTGGTACGGCTTGATCCTATGCTGCTGCGTTGAACGCTCAGGAAGCCTCGGAACTGCCGTCGCGAGTCATCCCGTACTTGGCCATGAGGCGGTACAGCGTCATGCGGGATATGCCGAGCTCGGCGGAAGCCTGAGTCATGGTACGGAACCGCGCGAGCGCGTCTCGGATCGCTTCCTGCTCTGCCTGTTTTCTGGAGCTTGCCAGCTTGAGCGCGCTGCGCGGCGACGTTCGTCGCTCGAATCCCAGGTCGGCAACCGACACCAGCCGGCCCTCGCACATGACGGCCGCCCGCTGCACGCGATTGATGAGCTCACGAACGTTCCCGGGCCACTCGTAGAAATTCATCCAGTCGAGCGCGGCGCAGCTAAAGCCTCGAATGCGCCTCTTTGCGCGACTCGCGAACTTCTGCAGCATTGAATTGGCAAGCAGCTCGATGTCTCCTTGCCGATGTCGCAAAGGCGGAACTTCGATGCGTAGTACGTTGAGGCGGTAGTACAGATCCTCGCGAAAGCGATTGCCGCTGATCAGGCGCTCCAGGTCGATGTGCGTGGCTGCGAGGACTCGCACGTCGAGAGGAATCAGCTTGACGCCTCCCAGGCGCTCGATGGTCTTCTCCTGGAGGAATCGCAGCAAAACGGCCTGGACGGATGCTGGCAGGTCGCCGACCTCGTCCAGGAACAGTGTTCCGGCCGTGGCCGCCTCGATGCGCCCGATGTGCCTGGTTTTGGCATCGGTGAACGCCCCCTTCTCATAGCCGAAAAGCTCAGCCTGGATGAGCGTCTCGGGCAGGGCACCACAATTCAAGGCGACAAACGGGGCTGCGCGGCGTGCCGATGCGTCATGGATCGCCCGCGCCACAAGCTCCTTTCCGGTTCCTGTCTCGCCGCATATAAGAACCGGCGCATCGGTGGCTGCGATCCGACTTACGGCCCGATATAGCCGGGACATTTGCGGGCTACGTCCGACCATGGAAAATTCCCCGCGGCCCTCGTCGGTTCCCCAATCTGCGCGATGTCGCAGTCCCGCCATTCCAGCTGCATGCCCCATGCAAGCCGCCAGCAACTCCGGTTGTACAGGCAGAGTGTGGTAATCGAAGAAGGTGTCGCCAATCGCTTTCTTGACGTCCCCATGGTGGATGCTGTTCGGCGGGATCAAGGCGATCCACTCGAGCGATGGCTTGGCGAGCACCATCTCCTGGACCGCGGACAAACGCACCTGCGCCGGGTCGAAAGCTACCAACCCGACCTCACATTTCTCATGGTTTGGACCCGATTGCGGTTCGGGGAGGTCGCCCGCCGCCTCGACGTGCCAGCCATACGCGTGCAGACCGGAAGGAGGAGCAAAGTCCCCACCCGGCGCCCAGAACAAAGCGCGTCGCACGTGTTTCCCCCCTACTGCGTGGCCCTCATGCACTCGGATGGCTGAAGACCGCGCCGGTTCACGTTCTTGTTATTTCTTACCGTATCATTCTTGGCGGCCGGATCGTCCGCGCTCGAGAGTTCTAACGCGCAAAAGCGACGAAGCTAGCCGGGTACCCTCCTTTCTGTTTCTGCAGCTGGGGCTCACCCGAGGCGCCCCTCGTCGGAGGGTAGCACCGCAAGAGCGCCGAAGGCAAAAGCCGAGACACGCTCGCGGTTTTCTTACACGCTTTCCGGCGCACGCCTGGGCGCGAAGCGACGCTCTAAGTTTCTGAGTCTCCTTCGTCTGGTCGTGGCGCGGCGACCGCAATCGCCTACACGAGGACTGGCGAAGCACACCGGGGTCCGCGTGCTGTCACAGAAACGAGACGAGCAGCGTTCAGCGCCGACTGGCCGGGACTTGACTTGCGCCCCCGTCAGTCGCTTAGTGGCTTCAATTCAAGCGCTTGCATTGAGCCAGTGGAGCATGGCGCACTGCCTGGCGCGGAAGCGTACGGGTCCTCGTCCGCTTGCGATGTCTCGCCCATGTGTCATCTACGTGCTTGATTGCGTTCATAGGACACCACTCGGAGTCGACCAATCGCTTGCAAATCAAATGGCTGACTGCCCTGGAATAGAGCTTGCGGAAGCGGCCTATGCCCCAGCGTAACGCTGGGCATCATCATCTCAAGGAGGCTAGATCAATGAAACTCACGTTGATGGTTGCAGCCGTTGCGTTGGCGTTCGGGGCCTCGTCCGTGGCTTGGGCGAATCCCACCAACAACGGCGATGAGGCTGGAAAGGGGGATCTCAATCAGACCGCGACCGCCAGGAGCACTCAGGACAACAACAGCGGTGCTCAGGCGAACGAGAATTCGAACAGCAAGAGTGGCACGCAGACCAGTAACACGGGTCCTGCGGCGATGGACCATGCCAGTGCCACGGCCATTCAGCTCGGCGACCTGAGCGATTTCATGAACGACAAGAGCACCAACTATTCCGACTCGTTCAACACCAAGGTCGTAGCGATGAGCAGGCTCGAAGCCACGGTCACCGGAAACACCGTGTCCAACATCGGCAACAACGCCTTCAACGCGACCGCAGGCAACGGCGCCGTCGGCTACGGCGGCTACGGTGGCACGGGCGGTAACGGCGGCACGGGCAACGGCGGCGACGGCTCGGGCGGCGACGCCGCTGCTGCGGCGCACGCCGCTGCGGCCGCGGCTTCCGGCGACGGCGGAAATGGTGGTTCGGCCGACAACGGTAGCGCCACGAACGGCAGCGCCAGCGCCAAGCGGGCCGGAGACGGAGGCAGTGCTGATGGCGGCGGTGCCAACGCCGGCGCCTGGGCGGCGTCGATGGGCGCATCGCACGCCGGAAGTGGAAGCGGCGCCAACGGCGAGGATGGCGGCAACGCCTCGGGCGGGAACAGCGCCTCGATGCCGATCAGCGCCACGGTGCCGACCGGCGGTAACAGCGGCCCCGCGAGCGGCAGCGCCGATGCCAGCGGCAAAGGCAAGGACACCGCCGATTCCTCCGGGACGACGAGCGGCGCAGGCGGCGGAAGCGGCGGCTCGTCCTCCGCAAACGCTGCCACCAGCAGTACGGGCGGCGCGGGTACGGGCGGGGCCGGGGGCAGCGGCGGGACGAGCAGCGCCAGCTCGACGGCCAATCCCAGTGCCTCGGCGACGCCGACGGCTGCGGGCGGCACCGGTGGGGTAGCAAACGCGAATGGCGGCACGAGCGGCTCGGCGAGCAACGGCAGCGCAACGAACGGTAACGCGACTGCTGGCAACGGCGGCAACACGACCGGCGCGGCGTCGTCGGATGCCGCCTCTGCGGCTGCGCCGGGTGGCGACGGCAGCGGCGGCGTCGGAAACGGCGGAGCTGGCGGGACTGGAAACGGCGGGCTAGGCGGTCAGGGCGGCGCGGGCGGCAATGCCACCAACGCGGCCGGCACGTTCAACGCCTCGAATACGCTGGCAAGCGCCTTAAACCAAGCTGCTGGCATCAGTATCGCGGCGATGAACACCGGGCACAACGCCCTGATTCAGCAGAGCGCGAACGTCCAAGCCAACCTGACGATCCACTGAAGCAGCGATCGACTCCGCGGGGACTGCGGTCCCCGCGAAGTCTACTCGCGCAAGTAGGAGACACGCCATGCTTCGCGGCTCGCTTTGGTCGCTCGGTGCGGTGACTGCCTTGCTTCTTTCGGGATTTGCATGGGCTGACGATTCAGCCATTAGCAGCGGCGCGCAGTTGGGTGCGCCGCTTACGGCAGAGGTGCTCGACCAGCAGCGTGCTGGCGCGGAGCTCCACTTGAATCTCATGGACGTCAAGGCCCACCTGGACGACAACCAGGCGATCAACACACTCAACGGATCAAACTACATTGCCGGTGGTGCGCTTAGCAATTCGAGCGGATTGCCGGTTGCGGTACAGAATTCCGGTAACAACGTGATCATTCAGAACTCGTTCATCCTCAATATGAACGTCAAGTGAACGGCGAGAACGCTTTTCGTTGGTGCGCGCTGGCGCTCGCGTGCTGGCTGGTGGGAGCCTCTGCTGCGAAAGCGAGCGAGGCGAGCCTCGTCGGATTTGCGGGCGGCGGGAACGGAGTGTACTCAGTCAAGGTTAAGAGCCTGCAGCAGGTGCGCTTCGCGACCACGGTGCATCAACAAATGGACTGGAGCTGCGGGTCGGCCGCCGTCGCAACGCTTCTCACCTACAACTACGGGCACCCCGTCACGGAGCACGAAGTGCTGAGGGCCATGTTCGTCCACGGCAACCGGGCCAAGATCCGCCGCGAGGGGTTCTCATTGCTCGACATCAAGCGTTTTCTCGAGTCGATCGGCTACCAGGCTAACGGCTTCGAAACGAGTCTCGACAAGCTTGCCCAGGCCCGCGTGCCGGCGATAGTCATGATCAGCGATAACGGCTACAACCACTTCGTCGTGGTGAAGGGCATAAGGAACGGAAACGTGCTGGTCGGCGATCCTGCCCGCGGTGCGCGCGTCATCCCGCGCGACGAATTTCAGAAGCTGTGGCGGAATCGGATCGTCTTCGTGGTCACAAATAAGCGCGACAAGGCGAGCTTCAACGATGCCGCCGACTGGCGCTACATGGCGGCTCCGCTGGGCGAAGCGGTGAGCCGCGAGAGCCTGGGGAGCATGCTTCTGTTCCGGCCCGGGCCGAACGATTTCTAAGGGTACGACCATGAAACCTATTGTTATTGGCAGCGCGCTCATCGCGCTGTCGGCCGCGGCAACCCTGGCAGCGGCGCACGACCGCGTCGATTACGGTACATGCGCGCACGAGCGCCAGTGCCGCAAGCTCAGCGAGTTCGATCTCGACCGTATCCGGGGCGGGTTCTCCATAGATACGCCGGCGGGACGGCTGGATATCGCGATCGGCATCACACGCGCTGTTTCGATCAATGGCAGGCTTGTTGCGCTGAGCCAACTCGTTCTTCCGGATGCGGCACAAATCGCGGCACAGGCTCGGGCGCAGGCGCAAGCCGCGGTCGCTGCCGGTCTGGCTGGCGGCAAGGACGCGAGCGGAGCGCAGGGTCAATTCGCCGCGCAGGCGAGCCAAGCCGCTGCGGAAGCGAATCAAGTGGCGAGCAGCGCCGGTGCGCCGCGTGCAGGTCCAGCGCCAGTCGCGCCAGGGACTGGAGCATGGCCTCAGGCGTCGCCGCAGCCCGGGAATGCCGCGCCCGCCGCGGTGACGACCGTGCCGGTGTCGGCCAGCGGCGGACAATCGCTGAGCGCCGTGATCGTTCAAAACGGGCCTGGCAACTTCGCGAATCTGCCCGGCGGATTGAATATCGCGGTTCTTCCCACCGTAATCCAGAACAGTCTGAACGACCAGGTGATACGCTCGGCCACGCTGATCAACATCACCGCGAACAGCCTCTCCGCCCTGCGGAGCATGGCTCTCGGCGATTTGCTCAATCGTGCGACGATTTCCTCCGGTCGTTAAATCGCCGAAGCATCGACAAGAACCTCGGGAGGCCACACTGTGGGCGAGAAGAATTTTATTGCGCCGTCAGTCCTGTCCGTTTGCTTCTTGGTTGCGCTGCTCGCGCCAGCGAAAGCCGCGGCCGGGTCGAACCTCGAGGATGTGACGCAGCTCACAAAGGCGCAGCAGGACCAGGCCGAGCGTCTCGCTGAACAGAAGCGGCTCCTGGACCAGCAGGCGAAGGAACTGGCAGAGCAGAGACGCGAGCTCGAAGCGCTTCGACAGCGGCTCGACGCGATTTCCGAGGGGAAGAGCAATCTCGAAAACGCCGATCTTGGGAAGATCCGCGGCACGGGCGACGGCGGCCGCGTCGCCGAGGCCACGACGTCGACGCCGGTCGGCCGGGCACCCGAACCGACGACCAAGCCGCCTGAAGTCGCGCCGCTATCGGAAAGGGTAGGGGTGCTCACCCCGCGCGGAAAGTTCGTGCTGGAACCTTCGCTCCAATACAGCCATTCGTCCGACAGCCGCGTGACGCTGGTCGGCTTCACGGTCATTCCGGCCATCACCATCGGTTTGATCGACATCCGTAGCGTGAATCGGGATATGTTAGTCGCCGCTCTGACCGGACGGTACGGCGTCACCGATCGCCTCGAAGTGGAAGCCAAGGTGCCCTGGGTCTATCGCGCGGATTCGACCTTGGCGCGACCATTGGCGACACCTTCGGTCACTGACAATGTGTTCGACCGCTCGGGCAACGATCTAGGCGACGTCGAGCTGGCGACACGCTATCAGTTCACCGACCGTCCGCCCTACTACCTCGGCTGGCTGCGGCTCAAGACGCGGACGGGGACCGGCCCGTTCGAAGTATCGACATCAAGCCCGGTATCCGGCCTGACCGTCGAAGACAGGCTCCCGACCGGCACCGGGTTCTATTCCCTTCAGCCGGGAGTAACCGCTCTCGTTCCGTCGGACCCAGCGGTTTTCTTCGGTGGTGTGAGCTACATCTGGAACATCAAGCGGAACATTGACCAATTGGACGCGAACGGCAATCCGATCGGTACCTACGATCCCGGCGACGGCATCAATTTCGATTTCGGCATGGGTCTCGCGATCAACGACAGGGCTTCGTTCAGCGTCGGATACGACCACACGACCTTTCTGAAGGACAAGCAGAACGGTCAGACGATCCAGAACGCGCAGACCACGCAGGTGGGGTCTCTGCTCTTCGGCGTAGCGTATCGGGTCAGCCCGCGTACGACTTTCAATCTGACCCTTGGGGCCGGCATAACCCGCGCCGCACCGGATGTGCAGTTGACGCTCCGGTTGCCCATTACCTTCTAACTCGGTACCGAGCGCGACACCTCTCGACGCGCAGTTCATTGCGGCCCCGGGATCGGCGCCGAAGGGAAGGCCCCGTCCGCCACGACGCGCCGCTGCGCGAGCGAGTCGATTTCCTGCTTGCCCAGGCCGATCTCGGCCAGGATCGCGCGCGTATGCTCGCCCAGCCGCGGCGCGGGCCCGCGTCCGACCTTCGGCTGCCCTTCGATGCGCATCGGCGTGTCCACCGTGCGCACGCGGCCAAGCACGGGGTCGTCGATCTCCACGAAAACGCCGTTGGCCGCCATCTGCCTGTCCGCAATCACGTCGTCGACGTTGGCAACCACCGAGTAGGGAACGTCGGCCTCCTCTAGCGCGCGCTGCCAGTACGGCATCGGCTGTTCTGCGAAGATGCCGTCGCAGAGCTGAATCAGTTCGCGCATGCGCCCTTCCTTGAGGCGCTCTTCGAGCGTCGCGTAGCGCGGCTCGTGGGCCAGCTCGGGGCGGCCGATGGCACGGCAGACCTTGGGCCAGTCGCGCGCGGTGTCCACCACCGCCATCTTGAACAGGCGCCCGTCGCCGGCGCGGTAGTACACCGAGGTGAAGCTGCGCGCGTTCTCGCGCGTGCGGCGCTGCTGGAATTGCGCCCCCAGCAGCCGGGCCTGAATCATGACCGAGTTCGACCACGCGCCGTTCGCGAGCAGCGAGCAGGAAACGCGCGTGCCGCGGCCGCTTCGCTCGCGCGCAAACAGGGCGAGCAGCACTGCGGACAGGAGCGCCATGCCGGTGGGATGGTCGCCCGTGCCGTAGCCCAGCGATCCCAGCCAGCCGTCGGTCGGAAACAGGTTCGCCTCCATGCCCGAGCGCGACCAGTAGCACACCGAGTCGAAGCCCGGCTTGTCGATTTCCTCGCCGACGTCGCCGAAGCCGGTGCCGTGCGCGTAGATCAGGCGAGGGTTGATCGCCCGCAGCGCCTCCCATCCCAGGCCGAGGCTCTCGAGCGACCTCGGGCGGTGATTGGTGAGGAACACGTCGGCGCCCTCGACGAGGCGGCGCAGAACGGCGCGCGCCTCAGGCGCCTTGAGATCGATCGCGAGGCTGCGCTTGCCGCGGTTGTCGGGCAGGAAGCAGTACTCGTAGTCGTGCAGCGGCATGCCCGGGATCTGGTGGCCGCGCCGGTTCAGATCGCCCTCGATCGGCTCGAGCTTGATCACCTCGGCGCCGTAGTCGGCGAGCACCGCGCCCACCGACGGCACCATGATCATCGAGGCCGCCTCGAGCACGCGAATGCCCGCGAGCAGACCTGCTTCCTGCGACGACTGTGCCATGCGTCTTTTCCCCTCTGGTTGGCCGCTCAGCGCTCTAGGGCGCAGCTTCGGAAGCCGGCGAAAATATCGGCCCGGTCGGGCATGTAGAAATTGCGAAAGCCCTCACGCGCCACGCGCGCGGGAGTGGAGAAGCTGCCGCCGCGCAGCACCTTGTGGCTGCCGAACCAGGGCACCGAGTAGTCGCGGTAAGGGTCGGGGCTGAAGCCGGGGTACGGCCCGAAGTCGCTCGCGGTCCATTCCCACACCAGGCCGCGGCCTTCGAGCACGCCCTGCGCCGCCGCGTGGGCCCATTCCGCCTCGCTCGGCAGCCGTCTCCCCGCCCAGCGGCACCACCCTTGCGCCTCGTCCCAGCTCAGGTTCACCGCCGGCTCGTGCGGCGCGAGCGGCCGCCAGCGGTCGAAGCGGCGCTGCAGCCAGGCGCCGCCCTCGCGCCGCCAATAGCGCGGCGCCTTGCCGCCCGCCTCGACGTACTCAAGGACCTGCGCGTTGGTCACCGGCGCACGCCCGATCTGAAACGGCGCGAGGCGCACCTCGTGCGCCCATTTCTCGTTGTCGAACACGAACCCGCTACCCGGCCGCGCGCCGAGCTCGAAGACGCCGCCGGCGCACTCGGCGTCGCCCGGCGCGAGCACCGCCCCGGCCGGAAACCAGGGCTCGTCCGGGAACGGGTCCTCGTAGCCGAGCGTCTGGCGCGTGTAGTGGAAGGCCTCCGCGTGCATGTCCTCGTGCAGGGTCGCCAGGCGCACGAAGTAGCGCAGCGCGACGTCCTCGGGCTCGCGCCCGAGCCGCTCGAGCACCGCCTCGAGCACGCCTTCCGCGTAGGCGCGGGTCGCGGCGAGATCGGGCAGCGGCAGGTCCCAGCGCGCGTCGTGGGCGACGGCGGACGAGTCGTACAACGCATCCGCACCGTCGAGCCGCGACGCGCGCAGCGCGCCAGCCGGCTGCCAGCGCAGGCACCAGCGCTCCTGGAACCACGCGACGTGGCCGATCTCCCACAGCGGCGGGTTGACGATCGCGAGCTTCGGCCCGAGCAGCCGCTGCCCGCCCAGCCCCGCGGTGACGCGCGAGGTGCGCGCGCGGCTCGCCATGAGGTCGCGCGCGAGCTCCGCCGCATTGATTCCCGGATCGACTAACATCGCGCAGAGTCTAGCGAACCTCGACCATGGCGAGAATCTCGATCGTGACACCCGCGGCGGCGGGCAGCCGCAGCGGCAACCGGCACACCGCGCAGCGCTGGGCGGCTCTGCTGCGCGCGCTCGGGCATCGGGTCACGCTCGGCACCGAATGGAACGGGCGCGCCTGCGACCTTCTGATCGCGCTGCACGCGCGCCGCAGCCACGGCTCGGTCGAGCGCTACCGCGCCGCGTACCCGCGCGCGCCGCTCGCGGTGATGCTCACCGGCACCGACCTGTACCGCGACCTGCCTGCCTCGGCCGAGGCGCGCCGCTCGCTCGAGCTGGCCGACCGGCTGGTGCTGCTGCAGGACGAGGCGCGGCGCCGGCTGCCCGCGCAGGCTCGCCGCAAGGCGCGCGTGATCTACCAGTCGGCCGACACCGCCTTGCGTGCCGCGCCGCCGCGCGGGCGCTTCCGGGTGCTGGTGAGCGGGCACCTGCGCGCCGAAAAGGATCCGTTTCGCGCCGCCGCCGCGCTCGAGCACTTGCGCGGGCCGGCGGGACTGGAGCTGGTTCAGCTCGGCTCGGCGCTCGACCCTCGGATAGAGGCGCAGGCGCGCGCATGGATGAAGAAGGATCCGCGCTACCGCTGGCTCGGCGCGCGCAGCCACCGGCGCGCGCTCGAATGGATGGCGCGCAGCCATCTTCTGGTGGTCAGCTCGGCGATGGAGGGCGGGGCCAACGTCATCGCCGAAGCCGCCCGCATCGGCACCCCGGTGCTCGCCTCGCGCATCGCCGGCAACCTCGGCATGCTGGGGCGCGGCTATCCCGGCTATTTCCCGTTCGGCGACGAGCGCGCGCTGGCGAGGCTGATCGCGCGCGCCGCACGCGAGCCCGCCTTCGTCGCGCGCCTGCGGCGCGCCCTGCGCGCGCGCCGGGCGCTGTTCGCGCCGGCAGCCGAGCGCCAGGCCGTCGCCGCGCTTCTGCGCGAACTGCTCCCGCCACGACTCAGACGAGCATCCCGGCGAGCATCCATAGCCCCCAGCCGATCGCGCCGGCCGCGACGCCGTGCGCGACCGACTCGCCGAACGGCAGGATCCTCTCCGCCATCGCGATCAGCGTCAGGACGACGATCCAGAACGGGCTCATGACGCCGCCGACGAACAGCAGCGCCATCAGCAGCCAGCAGCAGCCGACGCAGTACGCACCGTGGCGCACACCCATGACGAAGGCGCCAGCGGAACCGTCGCGCCATTCCCCGAACAGGAATCCCATCGGCGTGCGGCACTTGGCGAGGCATGCTGTCTTGAACGGGGTGAGCTGGTAGGCACCCGCGCTGAGCAGCAGGATTCCGCTCGCCACCGGATTGGCGATGACCATGTCGGGCGAGAGCAGCTCCACCGCGTGCAGGCCCCAATGCGCGAGCGCCGCAACGGCGCTGAAGCCTGTCCACACCG